>Ga0315272_10000152_pt1 | contig 31634 bp, 24 predicted proteins | sample C3_middle_MG_FD_203918 | JGI IMG/M metagenome (GOLD analysis project Ga0315272, IMG submission 203918) | Sediment microbial communities from Yellowstone Lake, YNP, Wyoming, USA - C3_middle | ecosystem: Environmental > Aquatic > Freshwater > Lake > Sediment | place: USA: Wyoming | collected...
AAGGAATCGGGCTATTGCAGTTTCTTCATCTTTTTCATATTTTTTTGCAGGGTTACATGAAACCAGCGAAATCACTAAACTAACAGCTAAAATGAAGGCAAATGTTTGGGCAAATCTCTTGATCATATTTCCAGTTTTTAAAATTTCAACAATTCTTAAACGCTTTCCTTATCCAATTATTATTTGGCCGGAAAGATATTAACATTATAAACAATTACCGATCGTGACGGGATCATTTTTCTGTCGCCGACAAATCCGAATGCCAGAAACGGAGGAATAATAAAGATTGCTTCAGCGCCCGGCTTCAGCAATTTCAACCCTTCATTCAGTCCCTGTTCAACATCACCCCTTCCAACAATAACCTCTTTTGGGCCAAGATCTTTGGAAGAATAGCACCTGGTTCCATCGAGGAGAGAACATTCATAGTCCATAACCACTTTATCATTATCGGTAAAGTTCTTTCCTGAACCTTCTTTAATAATCTGATACCACAGGCCGGTGGCCGATTCCGACATATTCAGGCTTTTTCTTTCGATGTAGTTTTTTATTCTTTCCCTGTCCTTCTGAACAAGATATCGGTTAAGGTCAGCCATTTCGCTTTTACCAGGTCGTGATGCTGAATTATTCTGATCATGTTTATTCCTGCAGGATAAAAAGGAGAACACAATCAGCATAATGAGCAGCTTAGTTGTCCATGAATTTCTAAACATGAGGTTAAAATCTCCACACATTTTCTTTAAGAACTTTGAGAAAATACGCTATCGTGTTCTCAAGAGTATCAGAATATTCACCTCCTGAGGCATTCAGATGACCTCCGCCTGAGAAATACTGTGAAGCAAACTCATTGGATGGGAATTTTCCTTTTGAACGGAAAGAAAGTTTTATAAAATTATCTTTTTCAATGAACAGGGCGGCAAAGTTAATACCCTTAATAGACAGAGGCATATTTACAAATCCCTCGGTGTCGCCTTTGACATGATTATATTCTTTCAGGTCGCTCTTTGAAAGGTAGATGTAGGCTGATCTGTACTCAGGCAGCACAACCATTCTCTGATTAAGTGCGAAGCCCTGCAAACGGATCCGGTCGCTTGAAAAATTATTATATATAAGGTTAATAATTTCCTCTTTCACAATACCGGTATCAAGCAGATCGGCCACAATCCTGAAAGTTTTTGAAGAATAAGCTCCATGTTCAAAATTCCCGGTATCAGTTATAATTCCGACGTACAGTGCCTCTGCATAAGATCTGTTCATGAAAGTAGCTCCGTTGACATTGCAGATCAATTCATGAACAAGCTCTGACGTGGAACATTTTCCAGGATCGGAGATAATCAGATCAGCAAAGTTTTCAGGATTAAGATGATGATCGATAACCAGTTTTTTTGCATTGGAAGCCATAACAGCCTCTTCGGATTCACCTAGCCTGTTAGTCTGATTAAAATCCACCATCACAATAAGATCAGCCTTTTCAATCAGTGCCCTGCACTTCTTTCTTTCTTTTATAAATATATTTATCTCATCCACGCCATCCATCCATTTTAGAAACTCCTGAAGGTTATTGGGAGCCATCAGGTCAACGCTTTTACCTTTCGATTTAAAATAATGATATAAAGCAAGTTGTGCGCCAACGGAATCGCCATCAGGATTAATGTGACAGATAATTAATATATTCCTGGCAGTGGAGAAAAGTTTCGATAATTCTTTTGTATATTTGGATAAATCAATCACTCTAAGTGTTATTAATTTAAGTGGCTAAAGATAAATAATATTCCTTAAGAGCTTATGTCAAGTTAACATCAAATAATCCAAATATGTCAGGTTCTTACACTTTTTCGATAATCAAACCAAATGCAGTCAGGACCGGAAAAACAGGTCCCATTCTGGCAATGATCAATGAAGGCGGATTTGAAATTTCTGCAATAAGAATGATCAAAATGACTCATCAGCAGGCCGAATCGTTTTATGCTGTTCATAAAGGGAAGCCATTTTACGATGGGTTAGTAGAGTTTATGACATCAGGGCCTGTAGTTGTAATGATTCTTAAACATGAAAATGCCGTTGAACAGTTCAGAAAGCTCATAGGTTCTACTGATCCGGCAAAAGCTGAACCAGGTACGATAAGAAAAATGTTTGCAGTTTCTGTGCAGATGAACGCTGTTCATGGATCAGACAGCGATGAAAACGCTGTAAATGAAGCTAATTTCTTCTTCTCCGGAATAGACAGATTCTGAAAGTAAATACTGAATCGCCTTGCCAAGATAGCCGGCAACTGTTTCTAAAACAATTTCGTTTTTTAATGCATTTCGGAACTTTATATCCCGTTTTGTGTTACTAGATTTGTAAAATATTAAAACATTATATGGATTCGACCCAGATGCCCGACTTTTCAGATAAGAAAAAACTTGAAAAGTATTCTTCGGCTTTTACCCTCTCCGATATGGAGATTTTTATTTTTCCGGAACTCTTCTATCCGCTGGTTCTGGCTGATATCATGTCGCCTGTGTTATGGAAATGGAGGGATGATCCCTGGTTTGCAGATATTGAAAAGAAGGGATTTACATACAAGGCAAACAGGATAAAACAATATATAATTCAGAATTATGTATTTAATCTCGACCTTTCAACCTGGGGATTAACTTCCAAGAGCGCTGAGATAGGAAGATTCAGTGATTTCTTCGATATGGAAATGCTGAAGCAGTCTAATGCCCTTTTTGGATATGAAGGTGACAAGTATTATTTTGATATAGATATCAGAAAGCATTTTGGTCTCGATAAATATGATTCCGATATTATACCTTACTGGAAGACTGAAACCATTGAAGCAATGGGCGCCTTCAGATTCAAAGACAATTTTAATACCGGAGCGGGCGAATGCGTCTCACTTTCAGCTCTTTATGCTGCTGCAATGTTTGTAGTCGGAAGGATACCACTTGAAAAGATCTTCCTGATCGCCACTCCCCTTCACTCACAAAACTTCATCATTGAGAAAGATGGCTTAATCACCAACAACAGAAGGATTGTTACTAAAAACATGTGGTACAACGGAACTTCTTTGTCGGAAAAAGCCAGAAGAGCAATGGAAAATGAAAAAGTGACAATTGTTTCCCATATATCCGGTTATATTCATACACTTTACAAGGATGCTACAATTAATCCTGCTGCATATGATTTCTTTTCAGAAAAGCTCACCGAGTTTCTTGTAACTAAGCTTACCAGCTTGATTTTCATAAACTTTCTCCGCTTTAAGTCAAAATACAAATCTCTCTTCCAGTACAGGTGCGACTGCTCCGGGACAGTCAGATATATTGCTCTGGAAAAGATGTTTGAGTACGAACATACGAGCAAATTCAATGTATCAACAGAAACCAGGGCTTCGCTTTTAAAAGAAATTGAAGGAGATGATTTCCATCTTAGCCCGTTACAATGGAAGATAATGTTGAATGATATTGAGGCAATACTGGATAAGCATTCGGGCAAAAGTTTGCATGAGATTGAAACAGAGTTTATTAAGAAAACAGGAACTGATTATGAACAGATAATCAGGGAGATGTTTAAAGACCTCAGTGAATTTATCTGTATAAAACCCAGGATTCCTGAAAGGGAAAAGGAGTTCACCGCGCCGTTAAAACTTGAAATTACAAATGAACATAGTCGTGAAGAGATAATAGACCTGATAAAAGAAAACCAGGAAAGATCTGAAACTGCAAAGCTGACGCTTTACGTGTACAGGCAGATGGATTTAATTGACTGGCAGCCCTTCATTAAAGCAGCGATTGAAAGAAATCCGGTTTCATTTAATGACCTGAACGAAAAGACCATTCATGAAGTATACTCAATACTTAAAGATCTTCCGGTCGAATCTATATATGATGATACCAGACTGGCACTACCTGATGAAGTCTGGAATTTTCAGATGGGCGATGGTATTGAAAAGGCATTTTTACTGGCCGATTTCCTTATTCATAGTGACAAATCAGCTTCACTTTCTATTGAGATAAACAGAGAAGAGGTAGTTTTATCGTGCGGCGGACATGAATTTCATTTTATATCACATAAAAACCTTAAAAAATCAATAACCATCAGAGGGAATGAATATAAGGTTAATTGAATGTGTGATGGTGTGAAGGTGTGATGGTGTGATGGTTGAATATTACCGAAAAACTATATCCTTGATAACTTCTGAACCGGCTTTGCTGTTAAGTTTTTCCATAAGAGCCTGGCGAAGCATAAGCAATTCATTTCTCACAACAGAGGAATTTAGCTGAACATACATAATATGATCCTTTATATAAATATTCTTTGTGCGTGAACTGATTGCTTTTCCCACAACTTCCTCCCATGAATTAATGACTGAAATCTCACTCAGCTTAGGTCCGAGATTCATCTCCCTGATGTAGTCATTTACTGCTTCTGCGAGTGATATGGTTTTACTTCGTCTCATTTTACAGGGTTTCCGTTTTGAATTACCTCAATCTTTCCATCCGACTGGATATTGAACAGCTTATAATCTGTCTTGTGAGAAGTCAGAATATCCTGCAACCTGTTACGGTGTGTATCAGTGATAAATATCTGTCCGAATCTGTGATTGCCAACGAGGCGGATAATCTGCTCAACACGTTCAGCATCAAATTTATCAAAGATATCATCAAGCAGCAATATCGGAGAAAAGCCGGCCTTGCGTTTTATATAATCGAACTTCGCCAGTTTCAGAGCTACCAGATAAGACTTCTGTTGTCCCTGTGATCCAAGTGCCTTTACTGAAAAATCATTCATTTCAAGCAGGAGGTCATCCTTATGCACGCCGACGGTAGTATATTCCAGGAATCTGTCTTTAGGAAGAGCGGCTTCAAGTGCATCGGAAAAGCTCCCGTCAGACAGATGTGACTTGTACCTGAGTTTCACTGATTCCTTATCGGACGAGATAAGCGAATAGTATTCCCTGAAAACAGGAATGAGCTCATTTACCAGGACATCTCTTTCAGAGTAAATATATGTTCCATACCTTACTAGCTGGGCATCCCATATTGAAAGCATTTCATTATCAGGGTTTCTGGCTGTGTTCAGGTCTTTCAGCACTTTATTTCTCTGCTGTAGCGCTTTACTGTATTTTAAAACTGAATCCAGGTACTCAGAGCTGTACTGACTGATAATTTTATTCATGAATTTCCGGCGGTCTTCGCTCCCTTCGGTAATAAGGGCACTATCGGCCGGCGAAATCATCACCACAGGGTACCTTCCAACATGATCAGAGAGTTTCTGATACTCTTTCCCGTTTCTTTTCAACAGCTTTTGCTTTTGTTTCTGAAAAGCGCAATAAATATTATCCTCCTCATCAGCTCGTACGAAAGTTCCCTGAATGATGAAATAATCTTCTCCATGCCTGATACTTATACTATCAATGCTGTTGAAAAAACTTTTTGTAAGCGACAGATAATGAATCGCATCGAGAATATTGGTTTTGCCAACGCCATTATTGCCAACAAAACAATTTATCTTGGGTGAAAACTCAAGCTCATTAAGCTCATAGTTCTTGAAGTTTGTCAGGGCAAGTTTTCTCAGATACATAGGAGAAGTAAAAAGTAAAAAGTAAAAAGTAGAAAGCAAAAAACTGAAAGTTGAATCCGGTTCCAAAGTTAGAAAAAGATCGTGAGCTTCAGAAAAATCAATGGGAAGAATAAAGCTCAGAGCAGCGATAATGGGTAATAATCATAATGATTATCAGTAAAATAATAAATATTTTACGCTGCTCAGGATATTCGTTAGATTAAAGTTTTATATTTTGATGAAAAAAATTACTTTTGCGGTGGTAAAATCAGAAGTTAACTATTAAAGACCGGTATGGCTAAGAACAGTAAGGATGAAAATCCATCGACCATTTCAAGTGTTGAGGAAACATTAACAAGAACAGAGCATTATCTTGAGGAAAACTATAAAACTCTTTTAATCGGATTAGGAGTAATAGTGGTGCTGGTGGGTCTTGGATGGCTTGGTAAGCTTTATTTTGGCAAGAGAAATGATGAAGCTCAGTCGCAGATGTTCCAGGCTGAGAGATATCTTGAGCTTGATTCTCTGAAACTTGCGCTGAATGGAGACGGAAACTATCTTGGTTTTCTTGATATAGCAAAACAGTACAAATTCACCCGTTCCGGCAACCTTGCAAAATACAGTGCCGGAATCTGCTATCTTCATTTGGGCAATTATAAAGAGGCTATCGAATTCCTGAATAAATACACGAAGAAAGATAAGGTCATCGGATCTCTTGCGATTGGTGCAACCGGCGATGCCTATGTAGAGCTTGGTGATGTTGATAAAGGCTTAACGAAATATCTGGAAGCAGCTGATTATGCATCAAACTCGTTTAATTCACCTATATTCCTGATGAAAGCAGCTGAATTGTATGAGCTTAAAGGCAAGTATCCGGATGCTCTGAAAATTTATGAAAAAATTGAAAGTACGTATCCTGAGAGTACAGAGGGTACAACTATTGAAAAATATATTGCCAGAGTAAAACTGCTCATCAAGTAATTGAGAGCATTTCAGAAAGCATTATAAAACGCATCCGGCTCTGAATTATCTGAGGCTGATGCGTTTTTAATTTTAATAATATTTCTATGGCTACTAAAAATTTATCAGTGTATAATCCGGATCTTGTTCCTGATGCAAAAGATATGCGATTTGGCATTGTTGTCTCCGATTGGAATAAGGAAATCACCTGGGCTTTGCTCGAAGGTGCAGTAAATACTCTTAAAAAACACGGAGCGGCCGAAAAAAACATAGTGGTGAATCATGTACCCGGCAGTTTTGAACTTACTCTCGGAGCTCAGTTTTTTGCCGAGTATGATGATATGGATGCTGTTATCTGCCTCGGGTGTGTGATACAGGGTGAAACTCCACATTTTACCTTTATCTGCCAGGGAGTTACTCAGGGAATCACTCAGCTTAACCTCGATTACAATATACCTTTCATATTTGGTGTTCTTACAACTCTCAACCAGCAACAGGCTGTCGACAGAGCCGGTGGAAAGCTCGGAAATAAGGGAGATGAGGCAGCTGTAACTGCAATAAAAATGGCGGGACTGCAACGTAACGTTGAGAAATAATTATCTCATGCAGAGTGTTCTGTAAGGACAATACGAACATTTTCCCTGTACATCCTTTGTCTTAACGAAAGGTTCGTTATTACTGAAAATTGTCTTCAGCAAACTGTCGAGTGAATTAAGCATGCTTTCCCTTATGACAGAGTAATTTTCAACACTGATTTCACTCTTTCCTCCGGTTTTCAACCTTAGCATATCACCTCCTGATGAACCTGTGAGCTTTTTAATCTTATAAACAGACGGCCTCACCAAACTGTCAGGTTTACTTTTCAGGTACGCTTCACAATATAAAAATGTCTGGAGCCAGGCATCAGAATCCTTCTTCCTGTCATCAACAAACAGTTCTTCCACTGAATTTATAAAGTCAGATACTGAACCAGTCTTGTAATCGACTATTCTGGTGATGCCACCGGATACGTCAATCCTGTCAATATTTCCGCCCAGTTTTAACTCATACTGCGATCCATTGACCTCCAGTGGCCTGGAAAAGCTGAATGAGTCTTCAAGATTGAGTACTGTAAATGGAGCAATTTCCCTGTCAGTGTTCAATATTCTCAACAGGTAAGCAATTAATACATCCCTTACGATGAGTTCACTACCGGTGATATCATCGTCCCTGCCGTCCTTATGTTTATCATTTACTGCATTGTTCACTAAGCCAAGCAGTGAAAGCCGGTCATTTATCAATTCTGAAATGAGTCCGGGAGTCATAATTTTTCTTTTGAATGGCTCATAAATCCTTTTCATCACTTCATGCAGAATATTTCCGAGTGCTGCCGGGTCTATATCTGCAGAAACTCCTTCAGGTTCCTTTAGCCCGTTTACATAACGATAGAAGAATTTCATCCTGCAGCTCAGCCATGTATTTATAGCGGACGGAGAAAGAGGTCTGGATCTGTCTTTTTCCAGGTAGAGGGAGTATAACTGTTTAATATGCTCTTCGTTTCTCTCTGTTCTTTCACCCGGGGTAAGCCGGGCTTTAATTTCGAAATTCAGGTCAATAAAATCAGGAATAAGTATTTTATCATACTTCATCTGCAGAAGAAATCTGCTCATTTCCCCGCTTCTCAATCCCTCTGAATTGGAATTATAAACAAATGTCGCATTTTCGGCGCGCTGCAGCAACCTGTAAAAATGATAAGCATATATCGATTCCTGGTGATTTACTGATGGTATTCCGAAAGCATCACGCAGACTGAATGGGATAAAGGATGATCCAGTTGTTACTGCGGGAAGGACACCTTCATTTACAGATAATATGATCAGATTTTTAAAGTCGAGAGCTCTGGTTTCAAGTATACCCATAATCTGAAGACCGCTTAAAGGCTCTCCTGAGAACGGGACTGATTGCATCCGCAACAATCTGTCGAGAATCCGTATATAAGTGTCAGCTGTGAAGGATACCTCAGAACTATTAGCAAAGACCTCAAGCCTGTTTAAAGATAGTACAACCCTGTATATAAATTCATTAATAATATTATTCTGAATAGGATTCTCCTCTCCTTTCCCTTGATCGTTAACACCTTTGACTGCAATCAGTGAGAGAAGATCCTTAAAATAGGCGGAGAGTCCGGCAGGCGTTTTTGGCCTGGTAAATATCATTGAAAGTACCTCTGAACCGGTAAACAGTTTAGCAGGCACTCTGACCAGATTAGTTTTAACTATTTCCTTTACAAGGTTTTTATCTGATTCCTCCAAAAGGTTTGAAAGCAACGGATGTTTCAAAATACTTATCACACCCGTATAATCAAAACGGTCATTGCCATCATTGGTATCGGCTGTAAACTGGATCTCCATCAGATGCTTGATAAGGGTATAAACCAGTGTCTGTTTAAGCGGATAACCCATTGTTATATTGATATCACCCATACTTTCAGGCAAACTTGAAAGTAAAGGCATCAACAGGTTTTCATCAGCAAGAACAACAGCTGTATGATGCGCATTCCCGGCGTCTACCCCGGGAATATCCTCCAGAAGCCTGTTTACCAACTTAACCTGAGCAACATCCGAAGAAGTATCAATTACTCTCCGGCTGATATGTGGCGATTCCACAGAGAGCAGGGTATCGAAGCTCCAGCCTGGCTTAAGATCATTCCCAAACATTTTAAGGTTTTCACGCATAAAAAATCCGGCTGAATTAAGCTTCCCCTCTTTGATATAAGAATTGTCATAGTCCCAGTAAAATTTTGCTTTCCCGGCTTTCTTCAACCGGTTCATAAGTGACTTTTCGCATTCGTTCAACGCATTGAATCCGATAAAATGCACTGTGTCCCATTTGTCATATGAATGCACTTCAGAATCTTTATTTTCTGCAAGTTCCCTGAAAATCATTCCTTCATATGCAAGGTTCTGCGATTTGAGAGTATTCCTGAAATTTGTATAAATATCAAGGAGAACCGACCAGATATCAATAAATCCTGTTTTTTCCCTGGTGGGGGAACTCAGATTGAAATTTGTCCAGAACTTCCTGATAATCTCTATCTGCTTATCTGTAAGTCCGCCGAACTGCTTATCAATGTTCTTGATATCAAGGACATTCCTGAATAAAAGTGACGCATCAACGAGGTATTTGTCAACATCATCAAAATCATTCAGAAGCATATCTCCCCAATAATAGAACTCATCGAATGACTCATGAGGCTTTTTAATATCTCTGTAAACCTTATAAAGTTCAAAAAGCAATATTTCGTTGCCGGCAGCCTGAAGTGTTGAACCGGAGCGGAAAAGTTCATTTATAGTAAGAATGGACGGCGCCCAGACAGGCTTCTCTATCCTGGCAGCAAGATACTTCATGAAGTACAGTCCTGCCCTTCTGCTTGGAAATACAAGACAATGACGGTTCAGGTTATTTCCTATCTCGTCATACAGCGATTGAGCAATATATTCCAGAAAATATGTCATTTATATAACCTCCCCTGCCATGTATCGAGTTCTTCCAGCCGTCTTTCTATAAGGTTGACAATCTGATCTGTTCTTTTTTTGCCCCATCCCTCCCCTGTTAAAAACCGTGGAGGAGCTTCTCCTGTAAATCTTTCCACAACAATCGCCGGATTAAGCCTTTCAAGGAATGAAACAAAGAAGTCGCGATATTCCTCCCATGTAAAAAGCTCAAAATCACCAGGGCTGTTTTTAAATTCCAATTCCATAGTTGTCCCCTTGATAATCTGCAGCTGATGAAATTTAACTGTCTTCAGAGGAAGTTCAGAAACAATGCTCGCCTGTCTTAGCATTTCATCGCGTGTCTCTCCGGGAAGACCAAGAATGAAATGAGCACCGGTGTTTATTCCCAGCGAAGCCGTTTTCTCAAGTGAAGAAACCGCCTCCTCAAATGAATGACCGCGGTTTATGCGTTTTAATGTCTTATTATAACATGATTCTATACCATATTCCACAGCAACGTAGTGTTTTTCTGATAGCTCTTTTATGTACGCCAGTTTTTCATCATCAACGCAATCGGGACGGGTACCGATTATCAGTCCGATTACACCAGGATACTCCAAGGCCTCAGTGTACAACTTTCTTAAGTGATCAACAGATGCATAAGTGTTGGAATACGCCTGAAAATAGGCCAGATATGAAACAGCCTCATTGTATCTCCATTTGTGAAACTTAATCCCCTCGCTTATTTGTTCTGACACCGGTTTTACCGGTTCACAGTACGACGGGTTAAAAGCATCATTATTGCAGTAAGTACAGCCACCGGTACCTTTTGTTCCATCTCTGTTAGGACAGGTAAAGCCAGCATCGATGGATACTTTCTGCACCCTTGCTCCATAAATACCCCTGAAATAATTAGAGTAGGCATTGAATCTCCGGTCATGCCCCCAGGGGTAGCTGTTTTTTATTTCTTTTTCTGAAGGCATCAGACAGTTATAATTTTATTTTTATCCACATACCAGATGAATCCATCGATGTTTGTATATCCCATATCCTTCAGGAGAGTCCTGTAATGATCGATCTGTGCTGCATAATGAACCTTCTCTTCTCCAAACTTGAAATCGATAATGGTGGTCTTTCCATTCCTGAAAATTATTCTGTCGGGTCTCCGTGTTACACCTGCCGGCAGAAGAATCCCTGCTTCCGTCATGACGTTATTGTCGGGTGCAAACCAGTCATTGACACCAGACAAATTAACCGCGTCAAGAACCCTTTTTTCAATATCTGCTGATTCAGCCGCTGAGAGCTTTCCTTCGAGGACAAGCTTTCTGACAGCCCCGCTAATGTCTGAAGTCGTATTAATTCCCTCAAACACCTCATGCATTATTTTCCCGTAATTTATCTTTTTCCTGATCGCCTGGCTTTCTGATGAAAAATAATTCTCGCCATGAAGCTTGAGCTTCAATGATTCCATTTTCTGGCTTACAAAATAAGCTGAGTTAATCATATTCCTGTAGGGAACAGGATCAGAGCCATGATCAGGCAATTCGCCATACTCAAATACCAGGTTCCCGGTATCAAAATAATTTCTGAGCAACAGTGTATTTTCCGTGTGGGAAACAGGGTCGAGAGTCATTGCCTTTTTTAAAACACCGGCAATGGAATTTTCCAATCGTGCACCTTCAGCTGAGAACATAAAAAGAACATCCCTTGCCCTTGTAAGTGCAACATACAACAGGTTAATATTATCGAGATATACTGAATACTTCTCATCCGTGTAATAATCAGCAAATATTGTATTTGCAAGTTCAGAACTGTATTTAACAGGAATTACACCAAGTTCATTGAAAGGAGCCTCAGAGGGCTTTACCCATAAATATGGCTGTTTGGACGAAATATGATCAAGATTCCAGGCAAGGAATGGCAATATGACTACCTTGAATTCTAGTCCTTTTGATTTATGAATAGTTAATATTCTAATTGCATCCTGATTGCCTGGAAGCACGACCGACTTCTTTTTGCCGCTCTCCTCCCACCATTCCAGAAAGGTTGCTATATCTCCGTTTTTATTTCCGGTAAAGCTTACTATATAATCCTGAAATGTATTAAGGAACGGAACATTCCAGCTGTAATCGCCAAGACCGAAGAACCTGATGATGCTTTCAGTAGCCTCAAACAGCGGCATTTGCATGAGACTTTCAAAAAATGCATCAAAGCCGTCAGGGAAATATTGCCGGGAAGTTTCCGTAAGCTTATCAGCTTTAAGAGAAACGGTCTCTGATTCACTCCTTCCACAGGCCATCAGAAAATATCGCAACATTATAGCCCTGCTGATATAATCATCGGGATCATTGACAACTGAGATCACCGAAATTATGAAAATGATAACGGGTGAATTAGATAACAGTAAGGAATCGTTTGATACAGCATTGTAATTGTATTTTTTCCTCTTCTCCGGGTCACATGAGCCGGTATATTCAATCAGCCTGTTAAGTACCGAAGCACCCTCCCTGCCATCCCTTACAATAATCCCAACATCTGATGCCTTGTAGCCTTTATCCTGAAGAGATTCCAATAGTTCAGGCAGTCTTTCCAGCACAGTGGTTTTCCAGTTCTTCTCATCGGTATTTTGTATAAACTCAAGCCTGACATAGCCGCTGTCGTTTAAACAAGGATCAGTCTGTACTGCCTCCGAATAAAGCTTTTTAAAGCTGACCGGCAAAGATTCATCCGCGAAAGCAAGATCAATCTGTTCGGGAATAATTGTAAACAATGAATTGTTAAAACTGATTATATTAGAGCGGCTTCTCCAGTTTGTTGCCAGAGGTTTACTGAAGATTCTTTTATTATCTACCATGCTCTCGAGCACAGTTCCGAGAATACGCCAGTCGCTGTTCCTCCACCTGTAAATAGACTGTTTAACATCGCCAACCACAAGGTTGTCGAACCCTTCTGCCATGCTGTTCTCTATTAATGGCTTGAAATTTTCCCACTGAATTATGGAAGTATCCTGAAACTCATCAATCATGAAATTCTCATACCTGTTTCCTACTTTCTCATAGATAAAAGGAGACTGGTCCTCGCGGGTAATTAGGTTTAACAGCTCCCCTGCGTCGGATAGCAGGAAACTGTTTTCCGAGGTGGTTATCTGGTGAACATTATGCAGGACATCAGAAAGTATTCCAAGAGCATAAATATTTGACAGGACACATGCGGCACTTTTATACAGAACAATGTTTTCGTCATAGAAACTGATAGCCTCAAGCAGTACTTTATCAAGACCGCTATTCAGTGCTTCCTGTAATTCAGGTGCCATGGCTGCCGTAGACCATCTGGGAGACTGGCCCTCAATTTCACGGACATAACTGTTAGGCGGTTTAATATAACCTGCCTTCAGGTTTTTGATAAACCCGGGGACACCCTGCCCTTTCCTGTAAAAGAGATCATCGGAAAGATTATATAAAGTGTAAATTTCATCAGCTTTTTTCCCAAAGCCGGCAAGCTTTTTCTCAAATGAACCGGATAAGTTCCTGATCTTTTCGATATACCCTGTAAGAAATTTCTTATCGCTTAATTTTGACTGTTCCTCGATTGAAAGAATTTTGAATTTTTCCTTGAACAGTTCCTCTGCCAGCCTGATAATGCCTTCTTTCAGATTCCAGCTCTTTTCATCATCAATATTCTTCATTGCATATGAAAGGAGCCAGTTTTTCAGCTGTTCATCCTCAGTTGCGGATGCAATCACAGTATCAACTGCGGATGAGAGTATCGTACTATGATCTAGCTCAATACTGAATCCTGAATGGAGTCCAATCTCCCTGGCAAAAGCTCTTAATACTTTCTGGAAAAAACTATCGATTGTCGATACCGAAAACCTCGAATAATCGTGCAAAATTGAATTAAGGATCTCTCCTGCTTCCTGTCTGATCCACTCTTCCTGTTTTCCTGAAGATTGCATTAGTCCGGCCAGATAATCTGATTTCTCCCCCGATACCAGATTATGCAGATGCTCGAGTATCCTAGATTTCATCTCAGCAGTCGCCTTATTGGTAAAGGTCACGGCAAGAATGTTTCTGTAATTATATCTCGAACGGAACAGATGTGAGAGATAAATAGCTGTCAGCTTGTAAGTTTTGCCCGATCCTGCGGAGGCGCTGTATATGGTCAGAGTGCCTTGTCCCATGGCCTAAAGGTACCTATTTTTTAGTAAAGTCTGTAAAGTCTATAAAGTCTGTAAAGTCGCGACTTTATGACTTTCGACTTTATGGACTTTAGACTTTCAGGCTTTTCACTTTTTAACTAACTTTGCGCCGTGAAAAAGAAAGTAGTCGTTGGATTATCGGGAGGAGTTGACTCAAGTGTTGCTGCATGGGTTCTGAAGGAACAGGGGTATGAAGTAATCGGTCTTTTTATGAAAAACTGGACTGATACTACAGGGCTTCTTCAGAGCGAGTGCCATTGGGAAGATGATCTTATGTTTGCCGGTATGGTAGCGAAGAAGCTTGAAATCCCCTTTTACCAGGTTGATCTTAGCAATGAGTATCGTCAGAGGGTTGTCGACTATATGTTCGCTGAATATGAAAAAGGAAGAACTCCAAATCCTGATGTATTATGCAACAGGGAGATTAAGTTTGATTCCTTTGCCAGAGAAGCAATAAAACTCGGCGGTGATTTTGTAGCTACCGGGCATTATTGCCGGAAGGAAGAAATCCGTTCAGGTGAAAATACAATATACCGGCTATTGGCAGGAAAAGACTCTAATAAGGACCAGAGTTATTTCCTTTGCCAGGTAAATCAGGCTCAACTGTCAACTGCCCTGTTCCCCATCGGGAACCTTACCAAACCAGAGGTCAGGGATATCGCTCAGAAACTTGGACTGGCGACCGCATCACGTAAAGACTCCCAGGGAATCTGTTTCGTGGGGAAAGTTCATCTTCCTACTTTCCTTCAGCAAAAACTGCAGGCAAAAAAAGGTGATATCATCGAAATAACAGATCATTCAATATACGAGTCAATAAATCAGGGGTTCCCTGCCGGAGATGTTTCAGAAGAATTGCTCTCAAAACTGACTGAGCCCTTCAGATATGGAAAATCCTCAGGCAATTCCATAGGTTCTCATAATGGGGCACATTTCTTTACCGTGGGCCAGAGAAAGGGAATGAATATTGGAGGACATAAAGAACCTCTTTTTGTAATCGGCACCGACGTCAGCGAAAATATTATTTACGTTGGCGAAGGACATGATCATCCCGGTCTTAACAGGAAAGGATTATTCATCAGGAAGGATGAGATTCACTGGATTCGAACCAATCTGGAAATGAGAGAAGGTGAAGTCCGGGATTATATGGTAAGAATAAGATATCGCCAGCCTTTACAACGTGCCAGGCTCTATTCAAGAAAGAATGGTCTTTATGTTGTTTTTGAAGAGCTTCAGAGGGGAATAGCACCGGGTCAGTTTGCAGCGTGGTACCAGGATGATGAAGTGATTGGATCAGGGGTGATTGACAGGTGATCAGGGTGCAGGTTGTGGAGTGTTTTTTCGCTGAAGGCTTACGACAAATACACCTGCAAATATCAGCAATGTGGAAGTTATCATAACCAGATCAATATGATCCTGGCCGAGAAGAGTTGCAGTATACGCTGCAATGATCGGCTGCATATAGGTATAGGTACTTACAATAGTCGGACTGAGTCTGCGTAAACCATAAATGATAAAGAGATAGCCAAGATAGGTTGCCCCTACTATCACAAATCCAATCTGTAACCATGATTTAGGCGGAATTGAACTCCAGTCCATTGTACTCCACTGGTGAAAGCCAACGGGTATATTTGTCAGCATACCAAACAGGAAGGTCCACTTCATAACGGTAACCGGATGATATTTTTCAAGCATCTTCTTGATAACAACAGTATAAAATGCCCAGCTTATAGTATTTACCATTGAGAAAATATCGCCAAGGAATGTGGAACTGCTCAGATCGGGGACTCCGTTTTGCAGTATTAATAAAAGCACACCTGAGAGGCCTATTGCCAGACCGGTTCCCTTTAAGAATGTTATTCTTTCTTTTAAGATTAAAGCTGCAAACACAAAGGCAAATATGGGATTTGTCGATAATATGATAGAGGAATTGACAGGTGTGGTCATATCAAGTCCAACAAGAAAAAGAGTCTGATTTATAACTACTCCAAAGAATGAGCAGCCAAAGAGGTACAAAAGATCCTTCCTGTTTACAGGTTCTCTTGGCATAAACAGACTCGTGATCCAGAAAAGACATGCAGCGGAAATGCTTCTCAGAGATACCAGGGCAAAAGGTTTAATATGATCGGGCATAACTGCTTTAGCTATGGAGTAATTAAGTCCATATATGATATTTGCAGCCAGAAGCGAAATATGTGCCCAGGTTTTTACCCTACTTTTATGCATGCTCATAATTTGAGTCGCAAAAGTATAAAAACATGCCAGACTTTCAAAGAATTAAAGCAACTGCAGATAAAAAGCATTTCCATTGCAGCACTACTTTAAACTAATCAGTTATTAAAGCGAAATGATTCTGACGCGAAGTTCTTTGTACTCCTCTAAGACCTCATCGCTAAATTTGGATATATTTGAAAAAAAATAGAGATGAGTAAGATATCAGTAATCAGCGGCGGAACCAGCGGTCTTGGACTGGAAATAGCCGAACTCCTTGTCAAATCAGGTAAGAACGTCCTGATATTAGGAAGAAACAAAGACAAGCTGGAGTCAGCTGCAAACAGACTTAAGAAATCAGCTGAAAATATTTTCGTCGATTCAATGCTCTGCAATGTCGGAAATGAAGATGATGTAAGAAAAACGGGTGAATACCTTAAAAATCATTCATTTACTGTCGAATATCTGTTTAATAATGCTGGAATGGGATTATTCATGAAAGCAGATAAATCAACTTCTACCTTAATAGAAACTATTTTTGAAGCCAATCTTAAGGGAATGATATTGCTTACCTCCGAAGTTTTGAGGATGACTCCTGAAGAAGAAGAACTGACCATAGTAAATATAATGTCAACCTCTGCTTTACTTGGAAGAGCTGAAGAGACCATATACTGTGCGGCTAAGTTCGGTGCCAGGGGCTATACCGAGGCCCTGAGAACAGAATTAAAAGGCACAAAAAGGAATATTATTGCAGTGTACCCGGGTGGAATGAAGACTGATTTCTGGAAAATTCCCGGACAAAACCGTGATACCAGCACATTCATGGATCCCGCCGAAGTGGCAGAAAAGATTGTGAATGCTGTGATAGTCACCGATAAACTGTTTGTGACTGATATTACCATAAACAGAAAGAAATAAGTTTAACTAAGACTTAGGGACACACGCCTGACGCCCGTCGCCTGTCGCCTGTCGCCTGATGCCATGAGACCTGGAGAATGTATAATTACTGCTATTTACGATAATCGGTTTTTATAGTCAGAATAGCCAAATTCTTTCAGAAGTTTGAACTGGTTGTCTTTTGTCCAGATTCCTATTGAAGGATGATGAACACCATTAAAGGTTGTTGTTTTTACCATTGTATAGTGGATCATATCCATGAATACGATCCTGTCTCCTGGCTTAAGCTCTGACTCAAATGACCAGTCGCCCATTACATCCCCCGACAAGCATGAATTACCTCCTATCCGGTAGGTGGGTTTTCCCTCAACAGGTTCAGTTGCGCCAAGAATTTTCGGCTTATATGGCATTTCGAGGCAATCAGGCATATGCGCGGTGAAAGATATATCAGGAATAGCTGTTTTTATTCCCTGATTTTCAACTATATCTTCAACAGTTGACACCAGCTCTCCTGTTTCCCATGCAAAAGCGCTGCCGGGTTCAAGCAATAAATGTAATCCGGTTCTCTTCCTGAAATCGCGAAGTATCTTAATGAGATGGTCTGTATTGTAATCTTTGCGGGTCATTAAATGCCCACCTCCCATGTTTATCCATTTTATGGAAGGGAAAAACCTTCCAAACTTTTCCTCCACTACCTTAAGGACCTTTTCAAGCGCGAATGAATCAGATTCAAAAAGAACATGAAAATGCAGACCCTCAATACCTTGAGGCAATCCATCATTCAGATCCCCGGCAATAATTCCTAACCTTGACCCTGGAGAACATGGATTGTATAAACCATGGCTTATCTCTGAAAACTCGGGATTTATTCTCAATCCTGCCGATATCTTATCCGGAAATGATTTTAATTCATGTGAAAACTTGCTGTATTGAGCAAGAGAGTTAAAGGTAACATGTGAACTATATTTAAGGATCTCCCTGAATCCCTCTTGCTTATAAACAGGAGAATAGGTATGTGCGGGGGATCCTATTTCTTCGTAACACAGACGGGCTTCGTCTGCTGAGCTGGCAGCTGCACCTGACACATACTCCTTCAGTATCGGAAATACACCCCACATTGCAAAGCCCTTGAATGCCAGTATTATTTCAGCACCTGATTCATCAGATACATGTTTTATCAACGACAGATTCTTCCTGAATCTATCTTCATCAATCACATAACATGGTGATGGCACTTTACTGTAGTCTATTGCCATATGAATATTTCCTGTTCATAATTCATTTCAGTGATTCCTTTGTGTTCCTTAGTGCATAACTTAGAGCTCCTTTGTAGTTAAAGGATTTTGTTTTACCACAAAGGAACACTAAGGTCTTCACAAAGGTTCACAAAGGATATTCTGCTTTGTGGCCAGTGCTCTGAGCTCTTAGCCCTGAGCAGTTTTCTAAAGCTCAAGATCAACGTTATGCAGCTCAACCCATGGAAGTCCAAGCTTGTTGAGTTCTGCCATGAAAGGATCAGGATCAAACTCCTCAACATTGAATACTCCTGCTTTTTTCCATATTCCTTTCAGATACATCATCGCACCTATTGCTGCCGGTACACCGGTGGTATAACTGACACCCTGAGCTCCTGTTTCTTTATATGCTTCCTGATGGCTGCAGTTATTATACACATAATATGTTTTTTCCTTGCCATCCTTAATTCCTTTTATGCGGCATCCGATTGAAGTAAAGCCAGTGTAATTCTCGCCAAGCTCTCCGGGATCAGGAAGAACAGCTTTGAGGAACTGAATAGGCACAATCTCATGACCTTCATACATAATTGGCTCAATTCCTGCCATCCCGATATTCTGGATTACCCTCAGGTGGGTCAGATATTCCTGTCCGAAAGTCATCCAGAACCTTGCCCGTTTCAGAGTAGGGTAATTTTTAATAAGTGATTCCAGTTCTTCATGATATATCAGATAGGACTCTTTAGGTCCTATTTCCGGATAGTTAAGAGGCTTGTGTATCTCATGAGGCTTAGTGGTTACCCATTTGCCATTCTCCCAGTATTTGCCCTCCTGGGTGACCTCTCTTATATTAATCTCAGGATTGAAGTTTGTTGCAAATGCTTTGCCATGATCTCCTGCATTACAGTCAACTATATCAAGATAATGCATTTCATCAAAATGATGTTTTGCGGCATAGGCTGTATAAATTGAAGTAACACCCGGGTCAAATCCACATCCCAGGATAGCAGTTATCCCTGCATTTTTGAACTTATCAAAGTAAGCCCACTGCCAGCCATAAGCATATTTTGCCTCTTCAAGCGGCTCATAGTTAGCGGTGTCGAGATATGCAACACCTGTCTCAAGGCATGCATCCATTATGTGAAGATCCTGATATGGGAGAGCAACATTAACCACAATATCCGGTTTAAATGATTTGATCAGTCCTACCAGTTGCGGAACATTATCAGCATCTACCTGAGCAGTTTTTATTCTTCCGTTTCCGATTTTCTGAGCTATTGCATCGCATTTTGACTTGGTCCTGCTGGCAAGCAAAATTTCAGTAAAAACCTGAGGCAGAGAGGCCATTTTAGAAACAACTACGGTTCCTACTCCACCTGCACCAATTACAAGTACTTTTCCCATAAATAATTATAATTAAAATTTCATTACACTCTTTAATGTCAGATAGTTTACTGCGTGACTGCTGGTTGACAAACAATGATGCATTCAATTCCGAAGGGTCGGTGCTAGTAATATATCAATTTTTGTGACCCAAATATAAGATTTTATAACGACCAATCAATGACGCCTGCTATCAAAAAGCGTTAGTTAAGTTGCATGTAAGGTCACTGCTTATTATGAATATCAGATAACAATCATAACAAAACTAATTCTGCTTATATTTGTACCATAAAAGACCTGACCGCTAAATGAAGTTGATTAATCCCCTGCTTATTATCAGAATATTAAGTACAATACTTCTGATTGAAACCATATCCTTCCTTTTTTGCCTGCCTGTGGTATTCATCTACAGCGAATCTCCCACGCCTTTTATTTTATCCGCCGCCGTAACACTTGTTTTAGCCACAATATGCTATTTAATTTCTAGAGGGGTTGAAGTGAGCAAATTCAGCAACCGGGACGGATTTCTCGCTGTTACTCTTTCATGGGTCATTTTCTCATTACTGGGATCAATGCCTTACCTCTTCAGCGGAACCATACCATCATTCATAGATGCTTTCTTTGAATCGACATCGGGACTTTCAACAACGGGATCATCTATTCTCACCAATGTTGAGATACTGCCTCACTCTATTCTTTTCTGGAGGAGCCTGACTCACTGGATCGGCGGAATTGGTATGATTGTTATCCTGATCATTATTCTTCCATCGATAAAGGCAACCGGATACCAGCTGTTCAGTCTTGAGTCAACCATGATGGAAAAAATACATCCGAAAACAAAGGCAATAGTTTTCAGGGTCCTGTTCATTTATCTCGGACTTACTCTTGCCGAGATCATTCTTCTGGCGCTGGGCGATATGAACCTGTTTGACAGCATTTGCCATTCATTTGGAACTGTAGCTACCGGAGGTTTCTCTACAAAAAACAACAGCCTGGCATATTATTCATCTTATAGTCAATATATTGTAATGATATTTATGTTTCTGGCCGGTACCAGTCAGGTCATTTACTATTATATTGTAAAGCTGAATTTCAAGAAAGTAAGGCAGAATGAGGAGATGTGGTTTTATATCGGTGTGTCGCTTATAGCCGGTACCATAGCGACAATATTACTTCATACAAACTCAACCAGGACATTTGAGGAATCATTCCGTGAGGGTTTCTTCCAGGTTATTTCAGTAATATCCTGCACAGGATACACCTCCGCTAACTATCTGGTTTGGCCTGCTGCAGCGCTAATGCTGATATTCCTCCTGATGTTCTCAGGTGCGAGTACAGGATCCACAGGAGGCGGAATCAGAATGGCCAGACACCTGATCGTGCTGAAAAATCTTAAAAACATTTTTGTCAAGCTCAACCATCCAAAATCGATATCATTCATAAAGCTTAACGGGAAAAGTGTCCCAGAGAATACGAATATATCGATCCTGTCCTTTGTTGTTCTATATCTGTTCATCTTTGTAATCGGTTCGATAGTAGTAGTTATCACCGGTGTTGACCCTGTCACTGCGTCAAGCTCTGCTGCAACATGCATGGCTGGCATAGGTCCTGGCCTCGGGTCAATCGGTCCTATGAGCAATTTCTCGGGAATGCCTGAAACCGCCAAAGTCGTGCTCAGTCTACTGATGATTATCGGCAGACTTGAGATAATAACAGTGTTTACTCTGTTTACCCGTACTTTCTGGAAACTTTAGGAAGGACGAAGTCAGGGACCTAAAAGGTTTCTGACCTGTTCAAGGCTTTCGGGAGTGCCGATATCAATCCAGTAGCCCTCATCGTGCTTAAGGGTGAATATATTATGATCGGAGGCTAGCCTGAGGTAAAGGTCAATCATTGAATATTTTCCTGCCGACATATAATTAAATATCTCAGGTTCAACTATATGCATGCTTGAAAAAGCTATCTCAGAAAGTCCTTCATCTTTAACACCGGCAAGGATCTGTTCCCCGGTTGATATATTGCGCCATCCCCTTAATTGCCCCTGGTTGTCGATAAGAAGAAACCTTTTTCCCGGCCTGTGACGAACAGCGAGTGTTGCCAGACCTTTCTTTTCAAGATGAAGTCTGTATAATGCTTTCAGATCAAGGTCGGAGACTATATCCACATTATACAGAAGGAAGGGCTGGCTGTCAAAAAAGTCGCGGGCCTTAAAGAGTCCTCCTCCGTTTTCGAGAAGGCCATCGCGCTCATCGGAAACTGAGATGTTGAATCCCATTTTGTTAAGCCGCCTGACCTCTTCTTCAACCATGCCGGCAAAATGATGTACATTGATGATTATCTGATCAAAGCCCGAAGATGAACATTTTTCAACAGCTCTCTGGAGTGCGGTTTTGCCATGAATATCGACAAGCGCCTTGGGAATGCTCTCTGTTATCGTTCCAAGTCGTTTACCCAATCCGGCTGCAAATATCATTGCTTTCATTTTCTCTTCTGAGATTACTAATTTAAATATGTTTTTTTTACCACAAAGGAAAACGAAGGATTTCGCAAAGGAACACAAAGAAAGACCGAAAATGATTCATATTTGCAAATCATCCTTTGTGACCCTTAGTGTTCAACTTCGTTTTCCTTCGTGGTTAATTTTTTTACATTCAGCCTCATACTTTATTCAACAGTTTTACCCTCCTCGAGTTTGATATAAATCGGGACATCAGGAATCAGTTTAACTGTCTGGCACAATTCAGAGAGGGTTACAGGAAGCTGTTCCGATTCAATTAACTGGATCAGAAGTTTCACGGCAGGAACAATACTGCCTGTAAATGTTGGCTTCTTCTCATACAGCCCTCTGAAACCGAAGGCACCCAGTGCCTGCATGAGGCGTATCATGCTGAATCCCGTATAATATCCCCTGAATTCCGTCTTGCTTTGTCCGGATACATCGCAGAAATTTGAAATATGATATTCCAGCAGTCGCTGCCGTGATTGTTCCGGGATATGAGCCTTTGCATCATATAGCAGTGAAGCTGCATCATATTGAGGTGCTCCTTTTCTTCCTCCCTGATAATCAATGAACCATGGATTATTGTCCACTATCATAACGTTGGCCGACTGAAAATCCCTGTAAAGGAAGAAATCCTGGCTGGTTTCAAGCAGAAAATCAGCCAGCAGGTTAAAATCGTGCTCCAGTCTTCTCTCATTGAATGTAACTGCAACAAGCTTCAGAAACATATATTTAAAATAATTCATATCCCACATCATCGATTGCCTGTCGAAGCTTCTGTGCGGATAACAGAGATCCAGATTAAGTCCGTATATTCCCTTTATCTGAAAATCTATAAGTTTATCAAGTACTTTCCTGTACATGCTTTCGGCTTCTTCATCAAAACCTGTTCCTGATTGCTTCCCAAGCAGAAAAGTAAAAAGATTCAGGTCGCCAAGGTCCTGCAGATAATAAACAAATTTATCGGGAAGACTACCATATATTTCAGGTACAGGTAATCCCTTTGATAAAAAATGGTTTGTGAATCCTATAAAGGCATCATTTTCTTCAGGATTAGGATTATAAGCGCCAATGACACTATCAGACCCGGTAAGTATTCTGAAATATTTTCTGTCAGAGCCTGATTGCGGAAGAGCGAATATCTGAATATCGCACATTCCAAATATTTCCTTGTATCCATCTGATACTATGTCCTGTACACTCTTCACTTTTTACTTTTTACTTTTTACTTATAACCTTATCATTATCTTCTTCCTGTACAGAATCAGCGATAAGCCCCAAATAATCATCATTAAAATTATTGCATACATAAGGCTGCCGCCGGTATCCCCGGCAATCGGTACGCAAACTTTCTGATAAAACCAGCCTGAAACAGAGATCATTGCTGAGCCTGAATGTATATGGACATAGTTAAGCATTTTTGATAGAATATCTGCAATAAAATAAGAGAACAAAGCATTCATTCCCAGAATCGTAAAAAACAGTCCGATTACCTGAAATTTAAATATATCTGCAATAAGGTAAATGACTGAAAACAATATCATTGCCAACCCTGCAGTATACAGCACATAAGAGCTTGTCCAGAGTGGTTTATTAATTGGAAATACCATGTTCCACAGATACCCAAGTCCGAAAGAAGCTATGCCCAGCAGCAGTATTTTAATAAAAATCTTTCCATCAGGTGCCCCTTTTGTAATGATGCCTCCAACAAAATAGCCTATAATAACTGTACATACCGCAGGAATTGTGCTGAGCAATCCCAATGGATCAAATGGGATTCCAAAACTTTTAGAAAGGTGGTTTTTTCCCATAATTGCAGTGTCTACCTTCAGCACAAAATTGTCTTCAAGCGAGTATGGATCATTTCCTCCGAAAAAATAGAGGAGAGCCCAGTAGAGCAGTAGCAGAAAAGCTACAACAACCCAATGATATTCCTGTCTGACAGCCAGACATATAAAGGCAGCAATTCCATAGGCGAGCGCAATACGCTGAAGTACACCCATAATTCTGAGCGTGGAATAATCTCTGACAAAGTAGGGGAAAATGGTCAGAAATAATCCCAACAGGAAAATGGTTATTGTACGGCGGAATATTCTTAGAAGAGAACTGCTGTTCAGCTCACTTCCGTATTTTTTTAACGAGTAAAAAGTGGCAATTCCAACAATAAAAAGGAAAAATGGAAAAACAAGATCCGTAGGAGTGCATCCATGCCATCTGGAATGAAGCAATGGAGGATAGACATGATCCCAGCTGCCCGGATTATTTACAATTATCATAAATGCCACTGTCAATCCCCTGAATATATCAAGTGACACCAGCCTGCCGCCGCTTTTTGCCATAAATCTGATCAGATAATATACTGTAAAAATAATAATTTAAGCCGATTTTTTGCCAGAATTGCAATCATGTTGCATTTCTGAGTTAATGTTTTTCCTGTCATAATTCTATGTTATGGAAAGGAAAATAAATAATTATTTCAAGTTTAAAAAATATTACTTTTGAAAGGATTCTGATCGTTTTATCTGTTCCCATAATCAAAATTTACACTATGAATACGATGAAATCATTAAAGATATATGTTCTGATCGCAATAGCAATTATCTCACTACAAAAGCTTTCAGCTCAGGATTCGGATCCTCCGTTCCTTAAATATATGAATCATCCCTGGGTGGATTCAGTGATGAAGAGCCTTTCGCTTGATCAGCAGATAGCACAGTGTATTTGGATTGCCGGCTATTCCAACAGTGATGTGGCCCATGAAGTCGAAATAAGCGATCTTATCAGGAAATATGGTGTTGGAGGCATTGTTTTTTTCCAGGGGACAGCAGCCAAGCAGGCGGAACTAACCAATTTCTATCAGAGCATTTCAAAAGTTCCTCTGCTTATCTCGCTTGATGCGGAATGGGGTGTTGGAATGAGAATTGTAAATGTTGACAAGTTTCCTTATCAGATGACGCTCGGAGCAATAAGAAATGATTCACTGATCTATCAGTTTGGCAAAGCTGTTGCTTCACAGTTCAAAAGACTGGGAATGCAGGATAATTTTGCCCCTGTTCTGGATATAAATGTAAATGCCCAGAATCCGGTAATCAATTATCGCTCCTTCGGCGAGAACAGGGAAAATGTGACTGCAAAAAGCCTCATGTATATGAAAGGAATGCAGGACAACGGAATTCTTGCAACCGGAAAACATTTCCCCGGACATGGCGATACAAATGTCGATTCTCATCTTGACCTGCCAATAATAACGCACAACAGAGCCCGTCTCGACAGCATTGAGCTATATCCTTTCCGCAGGCTAATTAGTCAGGGGCTAGGAAGTATCATGGTGGCGCATCTGAACCTGCCATCAATTGATACCACAACCGGACTCCCATCAACACTCTCACACGTTATTATAACTGATCTGTTAAAAAAAGATCTGGGATTCAAGGGATTAATTGTAACAGATGCCATGATGATGAAGGCTGTAACGAAATATTTCAAACCGGGTGAAGCTGATGCCATGGCTTTGCAGGCCGGGAATGATGTTGCGGAATTTGTAACCGATGTAGAAGCAACAATTAGGGAAACAAAAAATTATATTTCCCAGAAAAAACTTACTGAAAAAGATATCGCTGAAAAGTGCAGAAAAGTGCTTGCACTAAAATACTGGTCAGGACTTAATAAGCCATCCGTAATAGATAAAGAGAATATAATTAATGAATTAACCCCTCTCATGTCCAAAGCATTGATCCGCGATCTGTATGCCAATGCGATCACTGTTCTTAATAATGATCAGGATGTCATTCCGGTAAGAAATCTGCAGAATCTGCGCATTGCCACAGTGGGTATTAATCGTAAGGATATATCTCTTTTTCAGAGAAGAATTAATGATTACCTGGCGTCGGACCATTTTTTCATCGATCCTGCTGATTCAGCTGCCAGCAGAAAGCTTCTTAAAAAATTGTCTGTCTATGACCTGGTTATCGGCGGAGTTTTTGATCTCGATCAGCGTCCGAATATGGGATTCGGAATTACGTCCGAAATGAAGGAATTTCTTAAGAAGCTGGTCATGAACCATAAGACTATTATCGCATGGTTTGGAAATCCCTATGGTATTGACAAAGCAGAAGCTCTGAAAAATGCAAAAGGGCTTATCCTTTCTTACCAGGAAAATGATTACACTGAGGACCTGTCTGCCCAGCTGATTTTTGGGGCTATCGGAGCAAAGGGAAGGCTGCCGGTCACTATCAATAGCAGGTGGCCATATAATTCCGGCATCACTACCCCGGGCAACCTGAGGCTTCAGTACGGATTTCCGGAAAATGTTAATATGTCATCGTATATTCTGAATAACAAAATTGATTCAATCGTCAATATAGGATTGCAGGCAAAGGCATATCCGGGCTGTGTGGTAATGGTCGCCCGTAAAGGCTTTGTGGTATTCAGGAAAGCATATGGATACCAGACGTATGATGATCGTATTACAGTATCAGAAAATGATCTGTACGATCTTGCTTCGGTCACAAAAATATCGTCCACACTGGCCGGATTAATGCTCCTTAATACAGAAGGAAAATTCAATCCTGACAAAAACCTTGGATTTTATCTGCCCGATTTTAAAAAAACCAACAAGGGAAACATCGGAATGAGAGATTTTCTTACTCATCAGGCCGGGCTTACCCCTTATATTTCTTTCTGGAAGGAGACGATGAAAAAGGATGGAACATTTAAGAATAACATTTTCTCTGCTGAGCCAAATAAGAAATATTCTCTTGAGGTAGCACAGGGTCTGTACATCAATAAGAATTACAGGAAGAAGATGTTCAATGAGATAAAAAAGAGTCCGCTAGGAGAAAAGAAATATGTTTATTCTGATCTTACATTCATCATTGCGCCGCAGATTATTGAAAATTTATCGGGACAAAAATGGTATGATTTTGTCACTGACAGTATTTATAAAAAGATAGGAGCAACTGAGATGGTGTTTAATCCATACAAACGATTTGCAATCGACAGGATTGTTCCTACAGAGTATGATTCACTGTTCAGGAAGCAACTTTTACACGGGACAGTGCATGATGAAGGTGCTGCCATGCTTGGAGGGATATCGGGTCATGCAGGACTCTTTGCTGATGCGAATGACCTGATGAAACTAATGGAACTTTACCGGAGAATGGGTGAATATGGCGGAAATCAGATCATTGCAAAAAATGTTCTTCAGGAATATAGCAGGGTTCAGTTTCCGGGAAATAAAAATCGCAGGGGGCTGGGCTTTGACAAACCACTGCTGAATAATTCCTCTCTTGCTGAAAAAGATTCTTATCCAACCAGGAGCGCATCACCAGAAAGCTTCGGCCATTCAGGTTATACCGGGACATTTGTATGGATTGATCCCGTAAGCGAAATAAGCTATGTATTTCTATGCAATCGGGTCTATCCCACCAGGAAAAATGAGGAGTTGTACAATATGAATATCAGGTCGGAGATTCTTAAGACTATTTATGATTCGATAATAAAATAAGGCGCAAGACGCACGACGCAAGGCATAAAAAAAGCCAGACTGTTCAGAACAATCTGGCTTTTATTTTTTGGTGCCCAGAACAAGACTCGAACTTGCACACCCTTGCGAGCACCAGCCCCTCAAGCTGGCGTGTCTACCAATTTCACCATCTGGGCGAAAGAACAAGATAAAGGAAAAAAGGAAAAAGTAAAAAGATAAAAGTTCAATCTTCTGACTTTTGTCTTGTGACTTTTGTCTTTTGTTTTCACTGTGCCCAGAACAGGACTCGAACCTGCACATCATTACTGACACTAGTCCCTGAAACTAGCGCGTCTACCAATTTCGCCATCTGGGCGTCTATAAGGCTCGAAGGCTCTAGAGCTCAAGGGCGCTGGGGCACGTAGACCTTATTTTTTAAAATTCCATTGAAAGAACTCGCTATCCAATTTTGCTGATAGCGGCTGCAAAAGTAAAAAATATTTTTTCAATTGACAATAGCATCCGAAGGTTTTGTCAATAAAAATTGGACAAGAATTATTCCGGGCAAAAAGGATAATGACTCTGGCCCGCTCAAAACAAATCATTACCTGAAATATGGCAGAAGCCTGATGTGGTTTGTCTCCTCAAAGTATTTGAAATAATAAAAAAGCCTGTAATTAAACTCAATCCCATAATCGATAAACGGGCTGTAATCAATGAATGTCTCATATAAGTCCTTATTACCAGTGATATATCTGAGATTCCATTCGCTGACCAGGAAAAGGTTTCTGTCCCTGTAATAATCATTGGAGTAAAAATTCATTTGTGGTCTGCCCGCCAGCCAGGTCTCGAAACCCGGATCAAGTACTATCAGACTATACTCAGCAGTGTCGGTAACAACAGTATCAGCTCTGTCCGATTTACCTTCACCCCTCTTCTGACTGAATCCAACTGTCTGTAATGCAGCCAGAAATACCAGTGCGAAAAAAACAGTTTTATTCATTTTTAACATTTTCAGTTTAATATATTAAATATTAGGTATGTTAACAAAAAATATACCAATTAAATGCGCTTTATTGATTAAAAGTATATTTTTGCCCCTGATAACAAAAAGTATGAACAAACAGATAAAAAGGATATTGTTGTGTATTAAGCATCTGCTTTATAGGTCTTGATATCTTATTTTTGAAAATTTTCAAATTAGATTCAGGGACCTGCAGGATGATGCAGGTTTTTTTTTTAACATACTATGCTTATGAAAATTATGAAATTTGGAGGGACTTCAGTTGGAACTCCCGACAGGATGAAAGCTCTGATACCCCTTATAACTGATAACGAACAAAAGATCGTTGTATTGTCTGCCATGGCAGGAACAACTAATAACCTTGTGGAAATAGCTGAGCTTCTGTATGCCGATAATATTAATGAAGCGTCACAGAAAAACAATAATCTAAGGGCAAAATACCACCAGGTGGTTGAAGAGATGTACGATACTGAAGCTTATAAGAAAGCCGGACATGAACTTATTGATTCTCATTTTGAGTACATCAGGAATTTTACGCTCAGGGTATTTACCAAACTACAGGAAAAAGCTATCCTTGCGCAGGGAGAATTAATTTCAACATCACTATTTTACCTCCTTCTGCAGGAAAGAAATATTAAGTCGATTCTGCTTCCTGCTCTAAGCTTCATGCGTATTGATAAAGACGGAGAACCTGATGCTTTCTATATTGAGGAAAATATTGAAAGAGAACTTAAGAACTGCCAGCCTGAGAATATAATTATAACCCAGGGATTCATTTGCCGTAACGCCTATGGTGAAATAGATAACCTCAAACGGGGCGGCAGTGATTTTACAGCATCACTAATCGGAGCAGCGGTCAAAGCATCTGAGATACAGATCTGGACTGACATTAACGGACTTCATAATAATGATCCCCGCTATGTGGAGAATACCAAAGTTATCAGAGAACTTTCGTTCGAAGAAGCTGCTGAACTTGCATATTTCGGTGCAAAGATACTGCATCCCTCGAGTGTGAATCCTGCGCGTGAAAAGAATATCCCTGTAAGACTTAAGAATACAATGGAGCCCGATGATGTAGGCACACTTATCACTTCCTCCTCTGTTCTGGAAGATTATAAAGCCGTTGCAGCCAAGGATGGAATATCTGTCCTCAGGATAAGATCTGACAGGATGCTGATGGCATATGGATTCCTGAGAAAAGTCTTTGAGATTTTTGAGGCTTATAAAACGCCGATTGATATGATCACCACTTCTGAGGTTGCAGTATCAATCACAATCGATAATCCGGAATTTCTCCCTCAGATTGCAAAGGATCTGAAAGAGCTGGGAAGTGTTGAAGTAGAGGAACAGCAAACAATAATTTGTATTGTTGGTGACTTCCGTACAGAGAGAACAGGATCGGCACCTGAGATTTTTGAAGCGCTCAATACAATTCCTCTTAAAATGATCTCATATGGAGGAAGTCCGAACAGTCTTTCGCTTCTCATAGATACTTCAAAAAAGATTGAAGCCTTAAAATTACTCAGTCAACACCTTTTTGCATAATATAATGATCAATATATCAACAGCTGATAAACTCAGAAGAATAGAGACTCCCTTTTATTATTATGATCTTGACGTCCTGAGATCGACTCTGGAATCTGTAAAGAAAGAGTCGGACAGATCAGGATATAAGATTCATTATGCCGTCAAGGCTAATCATAATGAGAAAATCCTGAAAACTATCTCATCATATGGATTCGGTGCTGACTGTGTCAGCTTTAATGAGATCAGAGCTGCAATTGGTTCAGGTTTTAGCCCTTCAGAAATAGTTTTTGCAGGAGTGGGTAAAACAGATAAAGATATCAATGCTGCACTGAGAGCGGGAATATTTTGTTTCAACTGTGAATCAATACCTGAGATTGAAGTAATCGATCAGCTGGCAGCAAATCAGAATAAAACGGCACAGATTGCATTACGGATAAATCCATATATTGAAGCTCATACCCACAAGTATATTACCACCGGAATTGAAGAGAGTAAATTTGGAATAAATATTCCCGAACTCGGTGATGTGATAAAAAGACTTTCTGATTTTAAAAACATAAAGCTCATAGGTATCCATTTTCATATTGGCTCACAGATCACCAGGATGTCGGTATTTAAAAGTCTTTGCGCAAGAATTAATGAGCTACAGGAGTGGTTTTCATCACATAATATCAATCTTGAGATACTTAATGTCGGAGGAGGCCTTGGTATCGATTATGAGAATCCGGAGAAAAACCCTGATTTCCATGAGTACTTTTCCCTTCTCAAAGAATTGATTGATGTGTACCCTTGTCAGGAATTGCATGTTGAACCAGGCCGTTCTATTGTTGGCCAGTGCGGAAGCCTTATATCAAAAGTACTGTTCATCAAGAATGGCAGCAATACACAGTTCGCTATTATTGATGCCGGAATGACAGATCTTATTCGTCCGGCCCTATATCAGGCACATCATAAGATTGAAAACCTGTCTTCATCTGGAGATCTCCACAGATATGATGTCGTCGGTCCGGTTTGTGAATCCTCTGACACATTTGCCAAATTCATTGAACTACCAGAGACATCCAGGGGCGACTTAATAGCCATAAGGTCGGCTGGCGCATACGGTGAAGCTATGGCAATGAGATATAATCTGAGGGACTTGCCAAAGGCGGTGTTCTCGGACGAGATCTGAGATTTGTTTGTCCAGTAAGTTCGCCCCTGTAAGTCCGCCCCCCATCCCCCCTA
>Ga0315272_10000155_pt1 | contig 31512 bp, 27 predicted proteins | sample C3_middle_MG_FD_203918 | JGI IMG/M metagenome (GOLD analysis project Ga0315272, IMG submission 203918) | Sediment microbial communities from Yellowstone Lake, YNP, Wyoming, USA - C3_middle | ecosystem: Environmental > Aquatic > Freshwater > Lake > Sediment | place: USA: Wyoming | collected...
CGACGAGGTTGACTCCATTCTTATTGATGAAGCACGAACCCCGCTTATCATCTCCGGTCCAGCCGAGGAATCCACCGACTTATACCACCGCGTCAACCGCATAATTCCCCGTTTCCAGAAGGAAACCGACTACAAAATCGACGAAAAGCACAAGAATGTGACCATGACCGAAGAGGGCGTGGCCAAGGCGGAAAAGCTTCTTGGCATCGCCAATCTTTATGACGAGGCCAACATCGACTTCCTCCACCATACTGCCCAGGCCCTGCGGGCATACACGCTCTTCAAGCGGGAAGTGGATTACATAGTCAAAGAAGGAAAGGTTGTGATTGTTGACGAATTCACGGGCCGCCTCATGCCAGGGCGCCGCTGGTCCGATGGGCTTCACCAGGCCATCGAGGCAAAGGAGGGGGTGCGCATCGAAGAGGAAAACCAGACCCTGGCCTCCATTACATTCCAGAACTACTTCCGAATGTATGAAAAACTTGCCGGAATGACCGGAACGGCATCGACCGAGGCGGTGGAATTTGCCGAGATCTACAAGCTCGATGTAATTCAGGTACCCACGCACCGGAAAATGGTGCGCATAGACAATGCCGACCAGGTATTCAAGACTGAGAGCGAAAAAAACGAGGCAATCATCGAGGAAATAGCGGACTGCTACCAGCGGGGCCAGCCGGTATTAGTCGGTACTACCTCGATCGAGAAAAACGAAAAGATTGCCGCCATGCTGAAAAGAAGGGGGGTCCCCCACGCTGTCCTTAACGCCAAACAGCATGAAAAAGAGGCGCCGATTATCTCCAATGCGGGACAGGCCAAGGCGGTTACTATCGCCACCAACATGGCGGGACGTGGAACCGACATCCAGCTTGGAGAAGGCGTTATAGAACTGGGCGGACTGCATATCCTCGGGACGGAGCGGCATGAAAGCCGTCGCATAGACAACCAGCTTCGCGGCCGGTCGGGACGACAGGGAGATCCGGGTTCATCCAGGTTCTTCCTATCACTTGATGATGAACTTCTCCGCCTTTTCGGCTCGGAGCGTCTTACCGGAATGATGAAAACTTTGGGCATGCAGGAAGGAGAAGTCATCGAGCATCCCTGGGTTTCCAAGGCGATTGAACGCGCCCAGAAAGCTGTGGAGGGACGGAATTTCGAGCTGCGCAAGCACCTGCTTGAATACGATGACGTCATGAACCGCCAGCGTGAGGTCATTTATGCCCAGCGCCGGTCCATTCTGGAAGGAACGGACATGTCAGGACAGATTATGGAGATGGCGGAGAACCTGGTTAAACAGTCCGTGGAAGCCAACCTGCCGGACCGGGGAACTCCGGAAGAGGGTACCGGCCGCGCCCTTACAGACTGGCTCCAGGGCGTCTTTAATCTGTCCGCCGACCCGGGTGAAATCGAGCGCACGCCGGCAGCTGAACTTGTTGAAGCCCTCAAGGAAAGAATCCGCAACATGTATCTGGAGAGGGAGCGCCATTTCGGCGCCTCCGACATGCGGGAACTCGAACGCATGGTCATGCTCAATGTAATTGATGCCGACTGGAAGAACCACCTTTACAACATGGACCGCATGAAAGAGGGAATCGGACTCGCCGCCTATGGCCAAAAAGACCCCCTGATCGAATACAAGCGTGAAGGATTCCAGATGTTCATGGCCATGAACGGCCGTATCAGGGAAAAAGTCCTCGAAGTCCTCTTTCATGTCCGCTCTTTCAGCCACCACGATGCGGACAACAAGCCCTTTGCCTATGGCGAGGGACGGGAAGAACGGCCGGTCTTCATGATGCCGACAGCGCCGGCGGCCGATTCAGGTCCCTCCCCCATGATGGGAATGCCTCCCGGGATGCCTCCGGGAATGATGCAGGAAGGTGGACCGCCCATGATGGGTGAGCCGGCCAAGGTTGCCACTGTAATCCGGGAAACCGCCAAGGTGGGAAGGAACGACCCCTGCCCATGCGGTAGCGGGAAAAAATACAAGAAGTGTCACGGAGTTGGCGCTTAATCCTGACAGGCCTCAATAAAATTCTGTTGAAGTCCCCCCAGTCCGGTGGTATTCTTCATTCAGGAGGACGGCATAAATGATTGAAATGAAAATTAAGCACATAGCCGTCGAACAGGAATCCAAAAGTCCCATTGTTTTCCTGACGGATATGGAGGAAACCCGGTACTTGCCGATATGGATTGGCCCTTTCGAGGCCCAGTCGATAGTGCAGGTAATGGAGGGAATGCGCAGCCCCCGCCCAATGACCCATGACCTGATGAAAACAATGATTGACCAGCTGGGCGCCAAGGTTCAGCGGATCATAATCAGCGACCTTCAGGACCAGACCTTCTTTGCCAGAGTATTCCTCGAGCAGGAGGGGCGCGAGATAGAAGTGGACGCCCGCCCATCCGACTCACTGGCTCTTGCCCTGCGCTACAAGGCGCCAATATTTGTCACCGAAAGTGTCGTCCAGCAGGCATCATACCCGGACAGCGAGAAAATGGCCCGGGACAAGAAACAATTCAAGGAATTTGTCGAACAAATCAGGGCGGAAATGTTCTCCGCAGCAACCGAAGGGCCTGCCGGAAAACCCGACAAGTCCGAGGAGTAACAGGCCATGGCCATTGAAAATAATATCGCCGCTACACAGCCAAAAGTATTTCAACCCCTGCCCCGGCAGGATACCCGGCGCTCATTAACGGATTTTACCGGCAAGTCCCGCCCGGCACCCCAGAAGTCTTTGGCCCTTCCGGTTCAGGAGCCCGCTAAGGCCCGGGCAACGGCACAAACTGCCCAGGCGCTTCCGCCAGCACCAATGTTTCCCAGACAGGTGGAACGGGAGGCACCAATGCCGGCAGCCATCAGGGCCGCCGCCAATGCACCAAAGCCCCGGACTCAAGAGGCGCCTTCGCCAACCGCACGCGCCGGAGTGCCCATCCAACTTAATGCACTTATGAGAGAAGCGCGCGGACGCGAAGTTGTTGCGAACATTAAACAAACCGGCGGACTGCAGACTGCGGCTCCCGCAAACCGGGTGGCTCCTGCAAAAGCTTCAGTCGAACGGGCGCCCGTAGCTGTCGCCAGGACTTTGGAATCGGCTGGCGCTTCAGCCCCGGTCAGGCCCCGTTTCCAGGCCATGGCCGCGGTCTCTCAGGAAATTACCCAGCTCAACGCCAGACAAACCCTGCAAAATACGGTTCGTGACCGCGGTGTGGCGGAAAATGCCGGGGCTGGACGGGTCAGGGCGGCCAGGACGCTTATCGACCAGCGGGTTTAGTCCGAAAAAAAGGCGCAGCATATGCTGCGCCTTTTCCTGTTTTAATTGGTTTTTATTCCGCTGAGAAACGCCTGATAAGTGCGGCAGCGTGGGGGTCATCCATCATGGGTTCAATCCAGAACATATCACGTGGAAATATATGGGGACCTATCCGGGCATCCGCCAGCGAGGCATAACGACTCAAGGCCTTGATCGCCCGCGCCAAATCACCAACAGCGGATAATGCCTTGGCCCGCGTCAACCATGTCATGGCATCGCGGGGAGAACAGCGGACTGCCGAAGCCGTATACTTCTGTGCCGCCGGTAAATTGCCCAAGCGCAGATAAAGTTCTGCAATGGCACAAAGGGATGCTGGCCTTTTTTCCCTGAGATAGTGGGCTTTCCGCCATTCCACCGCCTCTATCCAGCGCCCCTGTGATTCAGCCAACACCGCCAGCGACTCCATGGCCTGGGCATATTTGGGATCCGCCTTGAGCGCATAAAGGTAGCACTCCTTGGCCCTCTTCATGTCGCCAAGGCCCGCCTGATAAGCCTGCCCCTTCCACCAGAGCGTGTCGGGGTCATCGGGAGACATATCCAACGCGCGGGCCAAAGCGGTAAGCGCGCCCTGCGGATCATCAGCCACGCGCAGAAGATATTCACCGAGCAGGGAAAAACCCAGCGGTTCATCGGGATGGGATTTCGTTACTGTCCGGAGAATATCCATTGCGGAACGGACCCGCCCTATTCTTTCCAGCGACTCCGCCTTCCGGCAGAGCGCTTCGAATCTTTGGAGGGGCTTTAAATCCTTTCTAAGCAGGATGTCTTCCAGAAGCTTGACGGATTTCCCGTATCGACGGCCGGTGAAATGGCGGCTTTCCCGCCGGAGCGCCTCGATAACCGGGTCGGGCTTCGCGGCGCCCCGGCCGGATGGGGCCAGCGGAGTTTCCCCCGGCCGTTCAATTCCGCTCATGCCAGGGCTTCCCCGTCGGGAGGATTAAAATTCGACCTTACAAAATCCTCCTCCTCCGCCCTGGTATGAACCCTTCCATCAAGCTTCTCGATCAGGAGGGCATCAAGAATTTTCTTCAGGATGGGACCACGGACATAACCCAATGCCATGAGGTCATCCCCGGTCATTTCAGGGCGGGTCTCCCGCCCCTGCCGCATATACTCAATAAGCCGGCGCCGGTTGGTCTCTCCCTCAAGCATCACCAGCACCGCCAATTTAACCTCGAACGGGACATCACCCAAAAGTCCGTGCAGTCCGCTCATTGGGGAATTCTCAGCCATGTGCGCTAATTCCGGTAACTCCCGGGCCATGGAAAGGGCGCGGCGGCCATCCGCATTCAGTTTTAGCCGGTCCACTATCCGGGATGACTGGTCTGGGGTTATTCCCCGCACCAAAAGCAGTAGGCCCAGAATAGCCGGATCCCATTCCTTTCCCTTCTCTACCAGTCCGGTCAAAAGACGGGCATCGTGCAGAAGCCGGGGTAAATCGCTTCCAGCCGTTACCCCGGGCATAATATCAGCCAGGACTCCCAGTTCCGCCAGGCGGCCAAATACCGCTCCCGGGTCCGGCTCGGTAAAAATCAGGAATAATTCCTCCCGAAGGCGGTCCGCCGATATGCTCTCAAATACACCGCCCGCCACCGCGCCGCGCAACAGGTTAAGCGTATGAGGCTCAATATTAAATCCGAACCTCACTTCAAAACGAACCGCCCGGATGATGCGGGTGGGATCATCGATAAAACTGCGGTCATGGAGTATCCGGACTGTTTTCCCTGCAATGTCGCTGGCCCCACCGAAGGGATCAAAGAGCTCGCCAAATCTTCCACCAGATATGGAAAGAGCCATGGCATTAATGGTGATATCCCGCCTGCGCATATCATCCTTAACCGTAGCCCGGACTACCCGGGGAAGTGCGCCGGGATTTTCGTAGGTTTCCGTCCTGGCGGTCGCAATGTCCACACGGGAAAGGTCAGGAAACTGCAGTGTCGCGGTTAGAAACCTTTCATATTCAATGAGGTTCGCACCGAGCTCCTTGGATGCCTGCCGGGCGAACTCCAGGCCATCCCCTTCAACCACCACATCCAGGTCTCCTGCCCCAACCCCCAATAAAAGATCCCGAACCAGGCCACCGACCAGCCAGGCTTCCTTCCCGCCGGCCACGGCGAGTTCCCCCAGTTTCTTTACCAGCGTTAATTCGGCGACGGACAGATGCTTTTCGACATCAGGAATCATTTCAGCCACGCTTCACCCCCGTTATTCTTTGAACATCACGCATATATAAATCCTGCAACTGGCGGGTCACGGGACGAATGGATGACAGCCGTTTTGACCCCACCACCCCGACAGGAACAATCTCAATTGTGGAAGCGGTGAGGAACGCCTCATCAGCACCCAGCAGTTCCGCAGAACGATACGCACCCTCGCGCACCGGTATATGGGCCTGGCGGGCCAGGGCAATAACCAGGTTCCTGGTTATGCCGGGCAGGATCCCCGTAGAAAGTGACGGCGTAAAAAGCACGCCCCTCCTTACATAAAAGATATTTGCCGCGGAGGCTTCCGCCAAAAAACCCTGGGGATTGGACATAACCGCTTCAAAAGCGCCGGTACGGTCGGCCTCCCGCCGGGCGGTCAGCGAATTTAACAGGCAGGTGGATTTAATCGCCGGGTCGGATGCACGCCGGTCATTACGGACAGTTCCAGCAAGGATTATACGGACGCCTTCCCGCATCACCGACGCCGGCAAAGGGACATAATGGAATGAATAAATCAGGATCGTGGGCCGGCCCACCCTCAAGTCGCGAAGTTCCGGCCAGCCTTCACCCCGGGAAGCCACAATCCGGATGCGGGCATCCCGCAGGCTGTTGGCCTTAAGGACTGCCCGGACAGCGCGAGTAAACGAGGCCCGCGACGGCATTCCACGGAAACCCAGCCGGCCTGCGGAAAGAAAAAGTCGGCCGATATGGCCATCAAGGAGATAGGGCTTTCCCCCATAGGCCCGCAGGGTCTCATAACATCCATCACCGAAAAGAAAACCCCGGTCAAACGCGGAAACCCGGGCTGAACCAGCCGCAACCAGCCGGCCATCCAGCCAAACCTGGCCAAGAGCGGAAAGGTTACTCAATTCTGAACCGTTACGGGCGCTGTTTCCGGCATTACAGCCTCCGCCCCACCAAGGGCTCCCAGGGCGCGCAACATTCCCTGAGCCTTATGAAGTGTCTCGTGATATTCCTCCTCAGGATTGGAATCCGCCACGATGCCACCACCCACACCAAATGACAGGCGGCGACCCGCCAGCGTAACAGTTCTTATCGCAATCGAAAGATCGCAGTCTCCCGAAAATGCAATCCACCCCAGCGCTCCGGTGTATATATCCCGGGGCTCCGGCTCAAGCCGGGCAAGCAATTCCATTGCCCTTATCTTGGGTGCACCCGTAATCGACCCACCCGGGAACGAAGCGCGCAGGACATCGGTAGCGGTTACTCCATCACGCAATCTTCCCGTAACCGTGGAAGTCAGATGAAACACCTGGGGATAGACTTCCAGGGCGGCCAACTCCGCCACCTTAACCGTACCCGCCTGGCATACCCGGCCCAAGTCGTTGCGCTCGAGGTCGACAATCATCACATGCTCGGCGGCGTCTTTTGGACTCCTGAGCAGGTCGAGGGCCATCTTACGGTCGGCAGACGGACTTCCCATCCGGGGCCGGGTCCCTTTAATTGGCCGAGTCTCAACCCGCCTCCCCCGAACACGAAGAAACCTTTCCGGAGAGGATGAAACCACCTTCACCCGTCCAAAGTCGAGGAATGCGGAAAAAGGGGCGGGGCTGACTTCACGCAACCCAAGATAAAGAGCCACTGGATCGCCCGCCCATGAGGCGGAAAAACGGCGGGTAAGATTGGCCTGATATACCTCTCCTTGGCGGATCGCCTCCTTGATTTCCCCAACAGCATCTATATATTTACCCCGGGGCAAAGACGAACTAAGTTCTGAAGTCAGTCGAAACTGGCGATGGGGACGGTCCGGAGGGGCAGTGGCGAGCCGGACGGCTATCTCCCGCGCCCGCGTTGCCTGAGCCTGGGCGGATGACGCCCAGGGGCCACGCAGACCGGTCCCCGCCAACCATGCCTCACCCCGGAGAGTGTCGCAGGCGAGAACGGAATCATAGAATGCGAAACACAAATCGGGGATTCCCGGCGTTGGAACGCGGGAAGGGTGGAGCCGCTCCAGCATCCGTCCCGCCTCGTATCCGGCAAATCCAACAGCTCCGGCAAGAAATGGTGGGGCACCGGCCGGACTCTCCATGGTCCAATGCGCCAACAGGCGGCCCAAAGCCTGAAATGGCTCACCCTGGCCCTGCTCCACCCGTCCATCGCGCAACACAGTCCATTTATTCCCTCTCGCTGTAAACACCAGAAATGGCCTGCTACCCATGAAAGAATAGCGGCCCTGCTGTGATCCCGGGGTAGTGTTGTCGAGCATGAAGGCAAACGGCTCATCGGCAAAACAGCGGGTAAAAACCTCGCTCGGCGGGCACTCCAGGGTAGCCCGCGACAATCCCCTTCCCGACATTCTCGCCAATTGCGTCTTCACATCGCCATCTTACATTAGGAAAAGGGCCGTAGAGGCGCTTTAGACGCCCCCGGCTCTCCGTGATACCCTTGAAAGGAAATGAGAGTCCTGCTAGCAAGGCCAAGGGGTTTTTGTGCCGGTGTCGAGCGAGCCATCGAAATCGTTGAACTCGCCCTCGCTGTTCACCGACCGCCCGTTTATGTACGCAAGGAAATCGTCCACAACCGTTTCGTCGTGGACGACCTGCGCAGCCGGGGCGCAATATTTGTGGACGAATTATCCGATGTCCCCCCGGGATCCGTCGTGATTTTCAGCGCCCACGGAGTCTCCCCCACCGTCTGGGAAGAGGCGAAAACAAGAAATCTCCGGGTCATTGACGCAACCTGCCCCCTGGTTACCAAGGTGCATGAAGAAGCCCGGCGGGCACTTTCAAATGGAGACGAGATAATCCTGGTTGGACATTCAGGACATGAGGAAGTGGCGGGCACCATGGGAGAGGCTCCACCCGAACGAATGAAGCTGGTTACCTGTGTCGAGGATGTCCGCACCGTCAAGGTGTCCGACCCGCAGAGGCTGACCGTCCTTACCCAAACAACGCTTTCTTCCGATGATTGCAGGGAAATCATGTTCGCATTAAACACCCGTTTTCCCGGAATGAAATCCCCCCCCGGCGAGGACATCTGCTATGCCACAAGAAACCGGCAACGGGTGGTTAAGCTGTTGGCAGCCGAAGCCCCGGTGGTCCTGGTGGTCGGTGCGCCCAACTCGTCAAATTCCAAGCGTCTGCGCGAGGTGGCAGAAAGTGCCGGATCAAAAGCGTATCTGGTCAATCATGTCGGCGAGGTGGACTGGAACTGGTTTACCGGCGTCACCACAGTGGGAATAACCGCGGGGGCATCCGCCCCGGCCGTTGTCGTCCGTGAACTGGTCAACACCCTGGTATCCCGCTTCGCCGGGAGTGTCGAGGAAATCGGTTCTGTCCGTGAGGATGTCCATTTCAGCCTGCCACCGGGACTGGATAAATCTCCACCAGCCGGAAAACCTCCCACAAAATGACCCCTCCTGTAGTCGTAGAGGCTTCCGGGCTCAAACGCTCTTTTCATGCCGTCGAGGCCGTGAAAGACATCTCCTTTTCAATCAAAGAGGGGGAATGTTACGGATTCCTCGGGCCCAATGGGGCGGGAAAAACAACTACTATGAGGATGGTCTACTGTCGTATCGCCTCCTCAGGCGGAATCCTCAAAGTCCTAGGCATGGATGCAGGACAAAATGCGGATGAAATTAAGGGGCGCATCGGGGTAATGGCCCAGGAAACTGCCCTGGATCCGGAACTCGATGTCCGGGAAAACCTTCTCCAGTATTCCCTCTATTTTGGAATGACCTTTCCACAGGCGTGCCAACGCGCCGACACTCTTCTGGATTTTGTAAACATGAAGGGAAAAGAGGGCGCGGAAATCCGGGAACTATCCGGCGGAATGAAAAGACGGATTATGCTGGCGAGGGCCATGGTAAACCGGCCCCGGTTACTGATACTTGACGAACCTACAACGGGACTTGATCCCCAGGCACGTTTGGCGGTGTGGGACCAGCTTTTCGCTCTGAAAAAAGACGGAGTAACCATCCTGCTTACCACCCACTATATGGAAGAGGCAGAACGGCTTTGTGACCGGGTGGCGGTCATGCATCATGGAAGAATCCTCTGTGAAGGTTCCCCTGCCGAACTCGTCAGCAAACATGTGGAGCCCCAGGTGCTTGAAATATCCCAAGCGGCAGCCGGCGCCGACCGCGCGGCAGAAACCCTGACCCAAAATTCCATGCGATGCGAAACCAGAGGCGGCGTTTCCCTGTATTATTGCGCCGATTCCACCACCCTCCTTTCCATTCTGAACCGCGCGGGAACCCTGCCAGGCCAGCATCTGGCCAGGCCGTCCAATCTGGAGGATGTTTTCCTTAAATTGACCGGTTCGGATCTGGCCGAATGAAGAAAGCCGTTTCCCTGCCTTCATTCGGCAAAATGGCTTGGCGCATCGTGCACCGCAACTACCTAGCCTGGAAAAAGTATGCTCTGGCCTCATCGGTGTTGAACTTCGGGGAACCGGTGCTGGAACTGCTTGCATTCGGATACGGACTGGGAACATACATATACCTTGGCCGCGACATGAACTATCTGGTCTACCTGGCCCCCGGACTTTTAGCCGCATTCGCCATGACATCCGCATCATGGGACATGGCTTTCTGTGTTCATGAGCGTTCCCACACCAGCGGAGTATACGAGGCAATGATATCGGCACCGGTAAGGCCCGAAGACATAGCCGGCGGTGAAATTCTTTGGGAGGGATTCCGCAGCGCCCTTTTTGGCTCGGTCTTTCTTGTAATGCTGGCACTGCTGGGACTTGTTCATTCACCCCTGGCCCTGCTGGCTCCCATACTGCTGTTTACCACCGGACTAATATTCGGGCCACCTGCGATGGTGGTTGCCCTGACAGCAAAAACCAGCGAACAGATGTTCTTCTATTTCACCCTCTGCCTGACTCCAATGTTCTTTTTTTCGGGGGTCTACTTCCCCACCACCGGACTGCCTCCGGTGGCGCAAATGGTCGTGGAAATTCTTCCGCTCAGCCATGTCATCAGGATGATGCGTCTCCTATTGTCAGGGGTGCCCTGCGACCTGCTGGTCGAAGCAGCCTGGATTCTCGGATGGCTTTCCCTTTCCTTATTGCTGCCGGTAAGATGGCTCAGGAAAAACCTTACATGCTGACTGGATGCGGACACACCGACGGAGCCGCCAGGGCCCGGCGCATAATGGCCGGGCTTCCGGCCGGGGGCTTGCTGCTGACTGACGCCGGCTCCAGCTCGCCTTTCCGTATATCTCCCGAGCCTTTTGCCCTTCCCCAGGCAACCATCTCTGCGATTGCCCGGCAGGGCCGACTCTGGCTAAAATTCCAGAAAGCGGCCCAGGAAATATATTTCCGTTCTGTTCGGGGAGAAGCGCCGTCCTATATTGCGGATTACCTCGATGCAGGAAAACCCGAGCGCCTTATTGAATTCGGCAGAATGAACCGTTTTCGTGCAAAATTCACACCGATTATCAGGCCGGATCTTCTGCTGACCGATAACGGACTTTTCGCCTGTGAACTGGACAGCGTGCCGGGTGGATTCGGGCTTCTGGACAGCCTGTCCCGCCTTTATGCCGCAGAAGGATGCGTTCCTGTTGGAGGGTCTGACGGTATGACTTCCGGATTCATTCGGGCCATGGAATTTGTGGCCGGACGGGAAAAGCCGGCAATAGCCATCGCGGTATCGGAGGAATCCCGGATGTACCTCCCCGAAATGCGCTGGATGGCTGAAAAAGTAACCGAAAAGGCGGTTGGTGCCGGGTTGTTGCGCCATCCGACCTTACCGCCGGCCCGGACGGCGTCCGCCTCGATGGAATCCGCCTCGATGCCATCTACCGGTTCTTCGAGCTTTTCGACCTTCCCAATCTGCCAAAAGCGGAAGAACTTTTTACCGCGGCAAAAATGAAACAAGTCGCTTTGGCTCCTCCACCCAAGCCATTTCTTGAGGAAAAACTTCTGTTCGCCCTTCTTCACCATCCGGCACTCGAAGCGCTTTGGGATGAATGCATGGGGGAACCGGAATTTCTTGAATTAAAGTCCATCGTCATCCCTACTTGGGTCATGGATAGCCGTCCGATACCTCCTCATGGCGTAATTGCCGGATTCCTTGCCGGAGGAAAGCCCCTTTCCTCGTGGGATGACCTCTCCCGTCTCACCCAGCGGGAAAGAGAACTTGTTGTAAAGCCGTCCGGATTTTCCGAGGAAGCCTGGGGAAGTCATGGGGTAAGTTTCGGGCAGGATCTTTCCCGGGGCGACTGGATGCAGGCCGTTAATGAAGCGCTGGAGGCATTTCCCGAAAGACCGCATGTGATTCAACCCTATAAGCGGCCCGCAGTGGTTCCGGTGCGTTGGCTGGATTCCACAACCGGGGAAATCCGTGACGCTGAGGGACGGGTCCGGCTGACCCCTTATTACTTCGTAACCGGGCCCGATGATGCGGAATTATCCGGAATACTGGCGACAATATGCCCAACCGATAAAAAGGCTGTTCACGGAATGCCCGATGCCGTAATGGCTCCCTGTATCGCCCAGGCACTATGAGCACATCCGACTGGAAGACCCAGGTGGCATCGGGAATCAATTCGGCTGCAGAAGCGGCATTGCATTTCGGGACCGAGGCCGCATCAATGGAAAAAGCCGCAAACTCCTTTCCTGTCCGTATAAACAAATACTACCTTTCCCTCATTCAATCACCGCACGACCAACTCGGCAGGCAGGTAATTCCGTCACCGCTGGAAATTGCGGACAAGTCATTAAATGGCGACCCTCTTTCCGAGGATGCCGATTCACCAGTCCCCCATCTGGTCCACCGGTATCCTGACCGGGTACTTCTGTTGGCCACCTACCAGTGCGCAATTTACTGCCGGTTCTGCACCCGGCGCCGTTCCGTCGGCCGGACTCCCACGCCAACCGACTCCGAGATGTCCAAAGCCCTTTCATACATTGCGGAGCACACGGAAATACGCGATGTGATTGTTTCCGGCGGCGATCCCCTTATGCTTTCCGACCCGGTACTGGGCTCCCTGCTTGCCCGCATCCGGGCCATCAAGCATGTGGAGATAATCCGGGTGGACAGCCGCATGCCCTGCTCCATGCCCCACAGAATAACGCCGGAACTTTGTCGGGAACTTCAGAAGCACCACCCGATCTATATAAACACCCATTTCAACCATCCCCGGGAATTGACGCCAGATGCCGTGGCCGCATGTAACCGGCTGGCTGATGCTGGAATACCACTGGGAAACCAGACAGTCCTGTTGAAAGGGGTTAACGATGACCCCGAGACAATGAAGCAGTTGATGAGGGGCCTGCTGGCCGCCCGGGTAAAGCCTTACTACCTCTATCAATGCGACCCGGTCGCCGGGACAGAGCATTTCCGGACGACGGTCGAAAAAGGGCTCGAAATAATCTCGTCCCTACGCGGGCACATATCCGGCATGGCCATTCCGGCCTATGTGATTGACGCCCCCGGGGGGGGCGGAAAAGTGCCGGCTCTTCCCCCGGATGTACTCGAGATTACCAGCGAAAAAGTCGTCGTAAGGAATTACGAGGGGAAGGTATTTGAATACATTCAGGCCAGGCCGGACATAAAATAGCAGGCACGCCTGCACTGCTAGAATATGAATATGAAAACAACATCCGCATTTTCCTCCTCCCTCTTTCTCGTTATTCTGCTTTCCGGATGCACCGCCCTGCCCAAACACGACCTGGAAATATCCGAAATTATGCGTTCCCAACCCGTCCATCAGGTTTATGTTATGCCTCCTTTCTTTGCCCCCGTTATCAAAAGAGCCGACCCGGGAGACTACCGGCAAATGCTTCCTGAAAACCAGCCAAACACATCACAGGCACTGAGGAACAGGATTGTAAATGCCCTGAGTGCCAGCATGACCGTGGATTCGTCATGGATTCCCGGAACAGCGGAAATGGAATGGGCAAGAAAAATCGGTGAAGATCTCGCCATTGGACGGGTTCCACTCGGCGTACCATCCGTTACCTGCCCGGTGGAATCCATCCTGATTACCGGTGTCATGGCCTATGGAACTGAAAAGGACCAGATAGTTATTCATCCCCTGCCATTCCTTCCAAATACCAAACCGCGCGTATTTGGAAAGGTGCGGTGGGACCATGTTACCGACATCGAGGTGATGCTGATCCGGCCGTCTGATGGAAAAGTGCTTTTTACCCTGCGCCACGACGAGCGATTCAACACCGGCTATGAGGATTCCGCACTGCTTGAGGAAACGGCAATACGGACATCGTCAGCGGTGGCCAATGCATTCAGGAAGGCTGCAGAAAATATCTCTGGTCGCTAAATAAGTCGGACCGGGCTGACATGCCGGTCCTATTTATTCTGGGGCTTTGCGTGCATCTCCTCGGCGTGCTGAACCTGGGAATACCAGCTCGTTAAATCCCGGACCACTTCATCTATGTCATCCCGGACATGGAACATGGCGAGATCCTCGGCATTGATCATGTGCTGGGAAAGCATCGTGTCATTAAGCCAGGACAGCATCCCCTTCCAATATGATGAATTAACGAGGAAAACCGGGAAGGGCTTTATCTTTTTTGTCTGAATCAGCGTCAACGCCTCGAAGAATTCATCCATGGTTCCAAATCCGCCGGGCATGATTATGAAAGCAACTGCATACTTTACGAACATTACCTTGCGGACAAAGAAGTAGCGGAAACCCATTTGAATCTTGGCGTAGGGATTCGGCTGCTGCTCATATGGCAACTCGATGTTCAAACCTGCCGATTTTGCCCCGCCCTCCACGGCCCCCTTATTGGCAGCCTCCATCACTCCCGGTCCGCCCCCGGTAATTATGTTGAATCCCTTTTCCGCCAATTTCCGGGCCAACTCGTTGGTCTGCTTGTATATGGGGTCATCCGGCTTGGTCCGGGCAGAGCCAAATATAGACACTGCCGGCCCTATTCCCCCCAAAGTCTCAAAGCCCTCGACAAACTCCGCCATTATGCGGAACATCCGCCAAGTATCTTCCTGAGAGGATGACTCCAGGAACTGTATTTCCCTTATTTTGTCTGGCACGCCTTTACCCTACCCCCATGCCAAAAAACTGTCAAATATCGGCCTTTTTTGCTTGACACCCCTGAAACCGGGGTGATAACTTGGTTTACGCGAGCTTATTAAATGGCAAAAGTAATTCTCAAAGGCGTCTGCAAGGAATACCCCGGCATCGGGGATGTCGTTAATGATGTAAACCTCGAAGTGGAAGACAGGGAATTCGTCGTTTTACTTGGTCCCTCCGGTTGCGGAAAAACCACGACCTTGCGCATGGTGGCAGGGCTCGAGGAAATATCCCGCGGAGAAATATCAATTGACGGGGCTGTCATGAATAATGTCCCCCCCAAAGACCGCGACATTGCCATGGTTTTCCAAAACTACGCCCTTTATCCCCACATGAATGTTTACGAGAACATGGCTTTCGGTCTTAAGCTTCGAAAGTATCCCAAAGAGGAAATAGACCAGCGGGTCAGGGAAGCCGCCGACATACTCAGCCTGACCGAATACCTGGAGCGCAAACCCCGGGCCCTTTCAGGCGGAGAACGCCAGCGGGTGGCTCTTGGCCGCGCCATCGTACGCAAACCCAAGGTGTTCCTTTTCGACGAGCCATTATCAAATCTTGATGCCAAACTTCGCCAGCAGACCCGGGCGGAAATTAGCAAGCTGCATCATCGGCTGCAGGCCACCATCATCTATGTCACCCACGACCAGACCGAAGCCATGACAATGGGGGACCGGATTGTAGTCATGAGCAAGGGCCGGATTCAGCAGGTCGCTCCACCACAGGAACTTTATAACGCCCCCAAGAACCGGTTTGTGGCCGGATTCATCGGCAGCCCCCCGATGAATTTCATTGAAGGAGACCTCGTTAACCGGAAGGGCGGACTGTTTTTCACAACCGACGAGGGAATCCAGGTAAGAATAATTGACGATTTGGCGGAAAAGGTCAAGCATTACACCGATAAAACAGTCCTCATGGGACTGCGCCCGGAAAATATACATGACAAGCTTTATGCCAGCAGTGCCACTCCCGACAATACCGTCACGGGGCGTGTCGAGGTTGTCGAGCCTCTCGGCTCCACCACTTACCTCTATGTAACTGTCGGCCGCACGCCCCTGATTGCCCAGGTTCATGCCAATGACCAGGTGGAAGTTAACCAGGACATCGACCTCGTTTTTGACATGAGCAAGATTTCCATCTTCGATCCCCAGACCGAAGAATCCATAGTTTAATACCGTGCCCGCTCAGCATGCGCGGGCATATAAACGCATGAATAAATTGCCCGTTTTGTTTCCACCGCTTCTCCTGCTCTTCACCATGTTTCTGCTCCCCTCAACCGCAATGTCCGCCGATCCAATTAAACCGGGTTCATCGGCCACTCTCGCCGGCGACTCGGTGCTTTATCTTGATCAGGCCGACCGTGTTGAGTATCTCGACAAGGAAAAAAAGGTATACCTCAAGGGAAATGTAAAAATCAGGTTTGAAGGCAATACGGTAACTGCGGACGACATCAAATTAGACCTGGATAAAAACACCATAGCTGCGGAAGGCCACCTGATCTGGGAGGGCGATGAACACAAGGCCAAAGGGTCCCGAATGAATTATGACATCAAGGCAAAAGAAGGATGGGTCGAGGATGTAACCCTGACAACCGGGGCATGGATATGCCGGGGAAAAAGGGTCGATCAATCCGGCGAGGAATCCATCAGCATTGAACCGGGCGTAATAACAACCTGCAATGCCCCAAAACCACACTGGCATATCTACTCAAAGAAAATTAAAATCCGTCTCAAGAGGGACCTCACCGCCTTTCAAGTTACCCTTTATGCCGGTTCCACCCCGGTATTATGGCTCCCGGTATTGTCCACTCCCCTTCGGGAATTCCGTCTGCCATTTGAGGCGGAAGTCGGGCGTTCAGGCGAATTGGGACCATACATACGCACCTCGCCATCTTTCTCCCTGCATCCCCGCTTTCCCTCCCAAGCCCACATCGACTATTTTTCAAACAAGGGATGGGGATATGGCCTTACGCAGAATGTCGAAGGAACAGACGGACAAAAAATGGCCCGTTTCCATGGATACCGCATTGCGGAGCGGGGGGACCAGGCATTGGGCATTCCCCGGGTCAGGTGGGAAACATTCGGGGAAGCATCATTCCGGGCCAACCCCGCTACCAATGTAGCCGTTCGAGCCGACTATGTCAGCGATGCCGAATTCCGCCAGCTCTACGGTGGAACCAATCTGCCGGTATCAACGGCATCCGGTGAACGCCATGTATCCGGACTGGTCTCCCGGCAGATTCCCGGAGCCATGATCTCAGTGCTAGGCGAAAGAACTGAACTCCGGCGGGTAGGCTTTGATGGAAAAGCCCGCTACATTACATCCGAAATATATGCGCCCAAGGCAAGCGTATCTTCGATGCCCGCCACAATCACCGACTGGCTCAGCGGTTCAATGCGGATGGAAGCCGAGCGCCACTACCGCTGGCAAAACTCCTGGTGGTTTAACCAGGCCATGATGACGCCTTCGCTCGAAGCCTTCACCAGGATTCCCATCCTGGGTTCACTCACGGTTAATCCGCGCCTGCACGGAACCTGGCGCGACCGGGGAAGCCGCGTCCTTCTTCTGGATTCATCAGATTTCAGGGAGGACATTGACCGGGGATTCCTCGGGAGCGGGGACAACCAGACAGTATTACGGACTCCTCTCGCATTAAGTTTCGAGGCGGAAACATCCCATTCTATCTCGCAAAGATTCAACAAAATCGGCTACGACCCGTTCGGTTACCACGGACTGGATTCCCACAGAATAATGGAGCGCCTGTCCTTTTCCCCCGGAAATGCATTCATCGCCTCGGTTCGTTCCGGTTACGATCTGCGCAACAAACAGGACGAGAAATTGAGGCGCTGGATGCCCATCACCCCGGATGCCTATTTCACCCCCTCTCCGGCGTTCTCTCTTTCCTCCGATGCGGACTACGACATTTTCTACCACCGTTGGCGCCGCGCCCAGGGCACAATGGCGCTTGGTGTCCGCGACCAGGGCCCCTGGCTGAGAGTCCGTCCGTCATATCTGGACAACCGCCTGGCGCTATCTGTACTGGACCGGACATCGATGGACTACCGCCTCTCGAAATACCTTTTTGCCGACAGTTTTCAGGACTCGTCCCAGTTCCCCGAGCTTTTCTACACTGATGTTGAGGTGTCCTTTCCCGTAACTCCACTGACCCGCGCATATGCCTCCGGACAGTATGATTTCCAGATAAAGCGGCTCAGCTTCTACACAGTAGGACTTGTACGCAACCTCCACTGCTGGGAAATGGAGGCAGCCTTCCACCACTACACTACGGGCGAATACCGGTTTGATGCCGGCCTGCGCCTTATTGCCTTCCCCCGCGAAAAACTGCCGCTCATCTCGTTGTAATCCCCCCAACCATGCGAAAATAACCCAATCATGAGAAATGAAGGAAGGGCGAATAACGGCCTACGAGCGCTGACAATAGAGACGGGAACCCTGAAATGGGCCGAAGGTTCCGCCCTGATAACACTGGGAAATACCCGCGTTCTTTGCGCCGCCAGCGTTCAAAACAGCGTTCCAGAATGGATGAAGGGAAAGGGAAGGGGCTGGGTAACGGCAGAATACTCCATGCTCCCCCGCGCCACTTCTACCAGGACTGTTCGCGAATCAACCAAGGGAAGACCGGATGGCCGGGTGCAGGAGATTCAAAGGCTGGTTGGAAGATCATTGCGATCAATATCCGATCTGGCCGCTCTCGGGGAAAAATCCATCATTGTGGACTGCGATGTTATTCAAGCCGATGGCGGAACACGAACGGCATCAATAACCGGGGCATGGGTGGCGCTGGCACTGGCCCAAAAATGGCTTGCCGGTAAGAATGCTGATGCCAAGCCTTTCCTGCGCGAGGCCGTTGCCGCCGTCTCAGTCGGAATGTCGGGTGGCAAATGCATCCTCGACATGGAGTATGCGGAGGATTCCCATGCTGATGTTGACTTGAATGCCGTCATGACCGCCTCCGGCAGGCTGGTCGAAATCCAGGGGACCGCTGAATCCGTCCCTTTCACTGAAAAAGAGTTGGCGGAAATGCTTTCCCTTGCCCGCCTTGGAATAAACCAGCTTCTCGAAGCCCAACAAAACGCCCTGAATAAGGCTGGAGCCCCCCCTTGAAAGTCCTTCTGGCTTCCGGCAACCGCGGAAAATTACTCGAACTGCAAAACATCTTCCTTGATACCCCGATCGAACTGGTCTCTTGTGCAGATGCCGGAGTTTCCCTTCCCAATACCGAGGAAACCGGGGATACCTATCTGGCCAATGCCCGGCTTAAGGCCGAAGCCCTGGCAAAGTCATCAGGATTCCCCGCGCTGGCAGATGATTCCGGCCTGGAGGTTGATGCCCTGAACGGGGCGCCGGGCATCCATTCAGCCCGTTACGCCGGCACCACGGCATCCGATGCCGACAACATCACCAAACTCCTGGCGCAGATGTCAGAAGTTACCCGGCGCACGGCCAGATTCCGCTGTGTCCTGGTATTGGCCTGGCCTGACGGCCGGCTAGTTTCTGCGGAGGGAGCGCTGGGAGGAACCATTGGACCAGGCCCGCGGGGGAACAATGGATTTGGCTATGACCCGGTTTTCGTTCTGGCCGATGGACGACACGCGGCAGAACTCTCCCCCGGGGAAAAAGACTCAATCAGCCACCGGGCGGTTGCTGCCCAAAACCTGAAAACCAGCCTGCGCCTGGCTGGAATAATCTGACCTGCGCGGGGCTAGCGCCCCCGAACCCTGGCAATATCCTTGAGCAAATCAGCCTGATAAATAGCCCGGCCATTTGGGAATAAATCCAGGTTCTTGAAAGCCAAATCGAGGCTCGCCTGGGCCTCACGCCGCCGCCCAACTTTTTCCAGCACCAATCCATAGGTCCACAGATACATCGGATGGTTGGGTACAAACAAAACCGCCTTCTCGGCATATCCAAGAGCTTCTGGAATTGAATCATTGCGGACAAGAAGCCAATAAGCCAGATTAGACAGGTTATCGGCGTTTTCCGGGTATATCCGGACAGATTCCCTTCCTGCCAGAGCCGCGCGGGCAACACTACCCTTCCGTTCAAAAAGGATGGCCATCCTTCCGTAAAGAAGCTCGTCATGCAGGCCCAGTTTTTCCGCATTGCGGTAATTGGTCAGCGCCCGGTCCCAGGCGCGCCCACTCCAGTCATAGGTCGCCCCCTTATCCCGGGCCATCCCCATTTTGTAATTAATCATCGCATCATGGGGCGTCCAAGCCAGCGCCCGCTCATATCCACCCTGAGCCATTTCCCACATGCCCGCGTCAAAGTAATAGTTCCCCTCTGCTGTCGCCCGGTCGGAGGCAATCCTGGGCCAGGCAGTCCAAACCAGTAATACTGCAGCGACAGAACCGGAAATCAACCAGGCACCCCGCCGCAACGGGATTGAACTCAGCACGAATGGAACAGGAGATTCACGGAGCGGACTGCCCGCCATTACCGTCAGGCATCCGGCAAATGTCCAGAAAACCGCGGAAGCCGGAATAATGTCGAATGGGAAATTAAAAAATGCGTCTATAACCAGGGCCGTACATCCCCCCAACAGGCCGGCAGCGATAGCACCCTCCCCGGATGAAGCCGCCCGCCGAACCGCCAGTAAACCGGTTCGTCCTACCGCAACAAATGCCCACAGGAGAATACCCAATCCGGCCAATCCGGTCTCTGATGCCACCTGCACATAGTCATTGTGCGATTTCGCCTCCTTGGGAGGAAAATAAAATCCTTTGGCGGACAGCTTCGGGCGGAATATTGCCTGCGTCCCGGGGAAATAGGACCTGAAATGCGCCGGCCCAACCCCAAAGAAAGGGGCATCCCGGAGCATAATCGCGCCAGCCTTCCATAAAACCAGGCGATGCCGCACTGTCCATCCCTTCATGTTAACCATGTCATGCAGGCGGTCCCGGAGGGGAAGCGCCGACTTTCCAAAGAAACGCTGGCTGGATATCGTCAGGCTGACCGCCACGGCAAAAACCGCCGCCGAAACCAGCCAAGCCCGGTTACGCACAAGCAGGCTGCGGCCATCCGGGGCAAGCCATTTAATGCAGGCCACTGCCACAGTCAGGCCGGCCAGACTACCCAACCAGGCGCTCCGGGTCTGGGCAAACAGGAGAGCCAGGAACAGGACCAGCACCAGCAGGCCCATAAGATCCTTGCGCTCCTCATTCTCCTCCGCAGCAAGGTGCACCACGGCAAGAATCAGGATCGGGGCAATGAATTCAGCAAAGAATATCGGGTTTCCTAATGTCCCGAAACATCGTGATCCCCAGGATGAGGACCATGGCATGAAATCAATTCCCCCGTATTGGAGTATTCCATATAGCGCGATACCACCCCCGGCCGCCAACACCGCCGATAAAAGGCGGGGTATCAGGACAATCCCCAGGCCAGAGCTGATTCCCCAGACCAGGAATGCATATGCCAGCAATAGAACGGACTGGTCGACTCCCATCCACGGATTAATCGCTAAAAATGAGGATAGAAAAGCGGAACCGACCAGGAACCCCATAGGGGCGTTTAAACCAGTCCTCCTGACCACCATTCTCCCCCGGGATATCCACTCACCCGCCAGAGCGGCCCAGCCAATCAGCAAAAAAAGATCCAGCATAAGCCTTTTTGGCAGGTCTATGGCCGAATCAAATATCCTCGGGGCAACCACCAATGGAACACTCAGAGCCAATGCCTGAATGGCCCGCAACCTGACACCCTCGGCCGGACTGGAACAGCCTGCCGGCATAATCCATTCCCTGGCCTTTTCCCTGATTTCGTTGGCTTGCATCGCTTTTACACTTTAAGCCCGCCCACCCCTTCTGGTCAAAACACCACCCTTGCCGAGGGTTTCTCCCCCAAGTTACACTTGTTTTGGGTAGATTGAATCAATGCAAAGGCACACCAGAGCAAGCGAGAAGCGCCGATACCCGAGGGATATAGTGCATATCTCGGGGATTGGTGAATTGATAAGCAAATGGACTAATGGCGACGGTAAGCGGCTCCACGAAACCAAGGGGGCAGGCTCCAAATTCCCCATTTCCACGGCGGACGCCAGTTCATGCGGGCTGCAAATCCACTTCAATGCCGACCTGGTCGGCGGGGACTTCGTCCGCCTCATATTCGCCCCCAACGACCCCGCCACCCGCCTGGTCGTCGAGGGCTACCTGGTCTGGGTCCGCAAGAATGCCGTCGACATTTTTGGCCGTTACACGGCAGGAGTGAAAATGAAGGAGCCGGACAACGATCTACCCGCCAAACTGGTAAAAGTGGAGAATTCGCTGCAGGAGTAGAAAGACACCCGGATACCCAGACTGGTATTCCCCTAATATTCCTCCAAATGCTACGAAAAATAAACGCTGGAATCAGACGCTGGCTGCTAATCCCTCTTCGGCAGTTTTTCCAGTTCCCCCCGTACAATCTGTGGAGTAAGAATCTGTGGCAGGATTCGCGGAGTAGAGCCCTTCCCACCCGCATACAACAGATATAGAGGGACACCGTTCCTTCCAAACCCGGCCAAGGCCTCCTCAATTGCCGGGCTGGAATTGGTCCAGTCCGCCCGCAGGAGAACCACCTTCCTGTCGCGAAACGCCTGCCGGATGCCCGAGGTATTCAGCACCGCCAACTCATTGGCTTTGCAGGTGAGGCACCACGCCGCGGTAAAATCCACGAAAACCGGATTGCCCTTGGCCAGTTCCATCTCCAACTTGGGCCTGGAAAAAACCTGCCATCCACCGGAGGATGCCGACTCTCCCGCTGGTGAACCGGACCTGATGCCTGCCACGGCAAGAAGAATGCCGCAAATTACCAGAACCACTGCCACCACCCGCATGAGACTGGTATGCCAGCGCCCGTAAAGCCAGCCAGCAATTCCGGAGAAAAAGAGTGCAGTTAAAGCGCCCATAACGCCCATCATCCCGGCCTGCAGGCCCAGGACCCACAAGAGCCAGATGACGGTGGCGAGAAGCGGGAATGCCATCAACTGTTTGAATGTTTCCATCCACCTGCCGGGTTTCGGAAGCAGGTTTCCCAGATGAGGCGCAAATGACAGCGCCACATACGGTGCGGCCATGCCCAGGCCAAGAAAGGCAAACACGCTCAGGCCCGATGCCGCCGGCTGGGTCGCCGCAAATCCCACGGCGGTTCCCATGAACGGCGCAGTACAGGGAGTCGCCAGAAGCGTGGCGAGAACCCCGGTCAGGAAGGCGCCCAAACGACCCTCATGCCATGAAAATCTACCGGTCGCCCGGACGATGGAAGTCCCCACCTCAAACACTCCCAACAGGTTCAGCGACAGCAGGAACAGGACGACGGTCAGGATAAGGATTATCACCGGCGACTGGAGCTGGAATCCCCAGCCCAGCTGCTGTCCCCCCGCCCTTAGCAGGATTAGCGACAGGGCCAGGGCAACAAATGACAACACCACACCCATCCCGTATAGGATTCCGTGCAGGCGCACTTCGCGCGGATTATGGGTGGACTCACGCACAAAACCCAGCACCTTGATGGACAGGACCGGGAAAACGCACGGCATCAGGTTAAGTATCATCCCGCCAACAAAGGCCAGGACCAGGGACCACAAAAACCCGATGTCAGCCGAACCACTCCCGCCCGATTGTTCCATCTGGCCGCCCCTTGGAGCCGGGGCACCAAAGGGGACATCCATCTCCCAGGCATAGCCACCCGAAAGCATTACCCCCGTCATGGCCTTAGGCAGTCTTCCTGGCTGTTCCGGCCGGGAAAGGATGAGTTTCCAGAGGGAAGCATCCCGGGTAAGTGTTTGCGGAGCCGTATTACTGATGAGGTCGGGAACGAGCGGAAAAAAAACCACCGGCCGGCGCAACTGGTTGCCGGTTCCAGAAATGGTAATGATAATTTTATCCCCGTCAGCCTGGGCCCAGGCCGTCCATCCGGCGGGCAACGGAGCAGGAATACGCGTGCGAGTGGAGTCAAAAAGCGGGGCATCGGACCCCGGCCTCCCGTCGCCGACAGGAAGGTCGAGTAAAACCTCAACCTTGCCGGGAACGCACATGTCCTTGCAGACCAGCCAGGATGCCGTCGCACCAATCTGGAGCCGGGTTCCCGGCTTAAGGTCGGCAGGCGGGGTCAGGCGGGCCATCAGCAGAAGCGTACCGGAATACCCGTACGTAACCATGTCGCCCTCTTCCATGCGGGCGGGATGCGGCCATACAATCCCCCCAACCTCACAGCCAGGAGGCTCCTTCCAGGTTATGGTTGTCGTTGTTCCTGAATCCCCCGGATTGCGCCAATAAATATGCCAGCCGGGTTCCATCTTAAACCGCACTCCAATCCAAACCGGCTGTCCCGGCTTAATCGAACCCGTTTCAGCCACCAACTCGGCCGTAACATGGGGAGCCTGAATAGGCGCTGCCATGGCAGACCCCAGCAACATAACCGCGCCAAACAGAAGATGCATCATGGCATTCATAATCCCTCTTTCCTCAGTGCCTAGTCCAGTCCGTCCCTGAAAATCACTACAGCAATAGCCTGAGGTGGAGGTATAAACAGGAGGGCAGGCTGGGATTTTTATATGGTGCTTATGGGGATGTTGATACTTGTCCCGAAACCGTTATGGCTACTGCACTAACACCTTGCCCATTCGACTCGGTCGCCAAACTCCCTCTCAAGCGAGTCTTTCGAGTGCGCCCGGAGCGAGTCCTACCCCTTGGGTAGGGCAAGTCGAATGGCTCAGGATATAGTTAGCGTCTAATTACAGATTAATTGGAATTGGCAGGAGCCGGAACCCTTCGACTCACATCAACGCCTAATCCCCTGCTTATGGGTTCGCTCAGGGTCAAGTTATCGTCTAATTAAAGATTAATTGACGATAACTTTAAAGCACACGCAACCGGTGGAATTTACATAGACATCCCGGACAGTCCAGCGCAGCCACCTCGCGGTATTGCTCCCGGAAGTGCCGGCGGCAATGGTCGTAAATGCCCGGCCCCATATCCCCGGCCTTGACCCCCGCGACCGGCCCTGGATTTTCCATGAACCCTGGCTATGCCGCTTCATTCACACCGAGGAGGCATTTAATCCGACCGGGCCCTCCCCTAATCGTCCGGCTCCAGTTCGCCGGCAACTTCAATGTGCGATAGCCCGCCAACAGGCTGACCTCCCTTCGCGGGGACGGTGCGTATCCGGACTGACCTATCGAACCATTCCAATTAATTTGGGCACGGGTTTCTCCGGAACCATGGTCTTGGGACCATTTATGGAATCCCCCCCCTCCGACAAAGGCTTCGCCACTCTTTGCAAAAGACTGGGAATACCCGAATGGGATCATATGCGGTGGGCCTGGAAGGAAAGCCCGGTCTTATCGCCATCCCGGGAAAAGGAACTGGTGGAGTTTTGCCGGAATATGTTTGGGGCAATCGAAAAGCGCTTCCGGCCACTCGCTTCAGGTAAAACCTGGGAATCAATATCAGGGATTACCATGGAAAACATATATCCCCCGGTAAGGCTGGCGGATGACTTTCCTTTAAGGGTCTTCGGGGTGTTTGTCACCTACTCAGCCGACCTTAAGAACCACAAGCCGCCACTCCCCATCCCCCTGCCGGTTTGCGACCTCGAGTATATGGATAAAGGGAGATGCCGTTTCACCTCCGCTGGGCGTTCTACGGTTTTGGAAAAAGGGCAAGCCATGCTGTTCCTGCCCGGCGAGGAGCCCGACCTGGCGTTGGTTAACGGGGCTCCATGCGAAAACATTTCCATCTCCTTTGTCGCGAACGCCTCTATACTTGGCGAAATCGCCGGAAAACCATTCACGCTTGACGCCTTCCAGCAGTCCCTCCTCTCCCGCCTCCTCCATACAGCGGCGCCCGGCGACGATTCCAGCCACCGCAATACCGAGGTCAAACTTCTGCTCATCCAGCTTCTGTTAAGCACCCGCGAAGGGTCGGATGCCACACCACCGGCCATGCCCCACCCGCGGGCATACCGGCGCTCCCGCCATGAAGCGTCAATCCTGGAAGCCAAGCGGATTATCGACTCCTCCACCGAGCGCAACATCAGCCTGGGCGAATTATCCCGGCATGTAAACTTGAGCATACCCACCCTGATACGTTTCTTCCGGTTGGAGACGGGCAAATCACCAATTCAATATCACCACCATTTACGGATTGAGAAATCCCAGCTTCTTCTCCGCCACAGCATGCTCACGGTGACCGAAATTGCAGAAAAGATGGGTTTTAATTCCGTCCACCATTTCTCCAACCGCTTCAGAAAACAGACCGGAAAATCCCCCACTGAATACGCCCACTCATTAAAGTCCACCCTGCGTCAGGTGGAAGAGGCGAGAAAAATGCTGTGGGAAGACCGCCTGAGCGCCAGCGTCGTGGCGGAACAACTCGGATTTAATTCAGTATTCTCATTTGCCCAGGCGTTTAAGCGCTATACCGGGACATCCCCCGATGAATATGTGCGTGCTAAAATGGCGGAACAATGAACAGGTTAATTGACATCTACCCGGCGTCCTTCGCCATGTCATTCTTACCCGCAACAATGCCTGCCGCTGGTGGACAACCACCGGCAGTCTTGCGTTGATATTCAACCAAGCAAAAAACCCCAAAGCGATTAAATGAGCACAACACCAGCCGCACTCGCCCTGTTCATACGGGAACCCTCCCCGGGAACCGTCAAAGCCCGGCTTTCGGCATTACTGGGCCCGGAAAAAGCGGCACGCTTTTACTGGGAGTGCGCCCTGCTATCCATGGCCCGCGCCCTGCGCCTGCCGGATGCGGAGGTATTTGTTTTCTTCCGCCCCATGGAACGGCGCGCCCGCATTGAAGAGCTGGTTATGTCCCGGTTTGGCCACTTCGAGGGCCGCTTTATTCCGCAGGAGGGCAGCGATCCCGGGGAGAGAATATTCAACGCCCTGTCGCACCTGGATTCACTTGGTTTCGAACGCAAATTCACGCTGGGAACCGATTCCCCGACTCTTCCACTGGAATACCTTGAACGCGGCCTGCGGGCCCTGGATGATGCGGACTGTGTTTTAGGCCCGACCTGGTCGGGGGGATTCTACCTGTTCGGGACCAGGAAACCGGATGCATCAGCTTTCCGGAATGTCTCCTGGAGCTCCGGTCTTGAGCTGGTGCAGGTGTTCGATAACGCCTCTTCCCTGGGATGCAAGTGCACCCTGCTCCCCCGCTGGCAGGACATCGACACACCGGACGACCTGGAATTCCTGGAGGGCCAGGTTCGCCAAAAGGATTTCCAGCGCCTCAAATCAATTCTGCAGGAAGGGACTAACCTGAACGCCCCCAAATAGGCCTTCAACAGCCCCCACAACTTATTTTCTCTTCACCCCCATCCCAACGAACCACCAATTCCAGCGGGATTGTGGAAGTTGCCTCCACCCGGGGTTTTTCCTTCACGGAGTTCCTGGCCAGGCACTTCAAATCAACCAATCCCTCCCGGCCAAAGGGGAATCGCCTGACTCCATGCTCCTCCAAAAGGCGGACATCCCAAAGCAAACGGCCAGCCCGCCCGGACTGGCGGAGTCCAAGAACATATTCGAGGAAAACCGCCACTGGTCCAACACCCCCCCAGCCTACAAAATCAGCACACGCCGGCTTGCCCGGGGCCGCCTCTTCCGGGGCATAATTTTCCCAAACGGTGCCGGTTTTCTGAAATACTTCAACCACATTATTAAAATGGTTGAGGGCAATCTCATGCGCCAGGCCGTTATTGCCAATGGCATCCAGCCCGCGCAGCACCATGTAATTGGTCGGCGGCCAAACCCCTCCCAGCCAGTATCCCCCGTCCGGCCGGCGGTATTCCGGATGGTCGGCGGAAAGAGTGGGTATCATATGGGGTCGCTTGAACTCCGCCGGATTAGTGAGGTGGCTGACAAACTTTTCCAGCCCGCCCGGTGGAATCAATCCGGCAAGAAGGGCCCAGTAAGCCCCGATGGTCTTGACCCCGGTCCGCACCCCTTGCCGGTCCAGGTCAAAATAGAATCCTTCCTTCCCATCCCACATCCGACGGTTAATCAGTTCCGTCAGGCGGACTTTCTCATCCGCCATGTCTGCAACCTCATTTGAACGGCCCAGTTCATCACCTATCCGGCAAAGCATATCCGCGGACAGGACCTGCTGAATCGATGCATCCGCCCAGGAAACCCATCCATGATGCCATTCCCGCCTGGGGGCCTCCGGATTGCGCGGCTGATTATCCATTCCGCAGCCCCATCCGGTAGTCCAATAGAACCCGTCAGCCCAGGTCCGGTAAGTCCTCATCCAGCGGTGGTATGCGACTAAAACAGGAAACACCCGACCCAACCTTTCCCGGTCCCCCGTAAGATCGTAATGGTCCCACTCGGACCAGGCCAGAATATTGGGCCCGGTGGATGACTGGTCATGCCGGTGAAAACATTCTCCCCCATCCTTCTCCCTTATTTGCCTGCATATATAACCGTCAGGATGCTGTTTGGCATAAAGATTATCCAGTGTCCGCTGCGGCTCAAAAACCCTTGCCCCATAGCGCGCAAAACGGATTATGAAGACCGAATCCCACATAAAAAGGCAGTCGGCGAAAGAAGTGGTAATGAAATTGGCGATAAATCCACTTTCCGGGGGGGGGCGCCGCAGGCGGGTAAAAGCCAGTTCCCAGGTCCTCCACCACAAATCCACTGCACCCTGATGGCCGGACCAGAACGGCTCCGGAAGGAGATGCCGCGACTCCGCAAAGGCAGGCAGTGGCCGGTCCTCTGGCTCCATCAACCTGAACTGGTTTTCGCCCACCAGTGGATTATTTATATGGACACCATAGTACCCGCCCGGCTCGGGCCGGATGGGTGGGCGTTTTAATCCAGAATCGAGTTTCTTTTCAGCCATAAAGTCGCTTAATCAAGTTTATCAGCAAAAGGTGGCTGCAGTTCTATTCGCCCGACTCATGCCGCACCGGGCGGATGGGGTAATATCCGGCGTCCCGACACATCCGCTGACCCTCAGGAGAAAGAACCCATGAAAGGAAAACCGCCGCATCACCGGACGGTTCCACCGAAAAACAGAAATACAGTTTCCGCGCCAGCGGATATTTCCCCGATGACATGGCCACTTCTGACGGTTCAAACCCCCTTTCAAATGGCTTGCGCGCCACCCGAAGAATCCTCACGCCCTTTAACAAAGCCGAACTCCCATAGCCTATTGCCCGGGAATCGGAAACCACCGCCGATACGACGCCATCGGCACCGGGATACTCGCCCACTTGCGGACTGAAATTCATCCTGCCCAAAACCTCTTCCCGGAACCACTCCCGCGTGCCGGAACCCCGGGCATATCCGCATGTAATCAATGGCCCCTTTTGGCTGTCCGCCTTCTTCCAATCTGTTATCTTCCCCGTATATATATCCCTCAGGATATCCATGGTTACCCGGTCAATCGGGTTTTTCATGTTGACAAAAACAGCGACCGCATCGAGGGCAACCGCTACCACTTTTGGCTCATAGCCATGCCTGGATTTAAATGCATCGACTTCTTTCGCAAGAAGGGGACGAGATGACATTCCAATGTCGGTACCGCCACTTGAAAGGATGGAAATCCCGGAATCGGAATCTGTTGATTCCACCCGGATTGTAACCCCCGGATGGGTTCCCATATATTCCCTCGCCCATTTCCATGCCAGTGGCGCCATTGTGGCCGAACCACGGAGGGTAACAATCCGGCTTCGCCGGCACCCGGAAACCGGCAGAACGGAACTAATCACAGCAACAGTCATTGCCAGCCAAGCCAATGAAACACGCGCAGATTTATTCATACACCCGGATACCTCAAGACATTTTCCGCAAGGCTGCCATCCGGCAATCCTTTCCACGCCATTTCCCCTGCATACACCAATGCCCCACGGATGGGACGGAACCGGGCTGGCACAACAACAGAGCCGGGAAGGGTTCCCTTTAAAATCCGCGCAAAGGCAGTCCGCAGCGGCTTGATTCCAACCAATACACTTCCCGACATGATCACTTTCTGTCCCGGCCGGGAAGCTTTCACCCGCCGCAAAGCCACCACCGTCCCATCTGCCAGGGAAACCGCATATGCATTAATAATTGATAACGCCACGGAATCCCCGGATTCCGCCTCCCGCCCCAGCAATTCCTGCACCCGGGTGAGGCGATTCCAGGCCGCCGCCGGTATGGGTTTCACATAATCCCGGCTGCCCCCGTATCTCCACCGGCGGATGAAATCATCCGGTGAACGGAAACCAAAACGCCGATACATCCGGGAGGAAAAACCTGAGGCCTTGGTATATCCCTCCGCCACCTTGAGCAATTCCTCCATGACCATGTCCTTCAGCCCCTGAAACACCAGCCCATCATGCATAAACTCCCTTTTCCCGTTTACCGCCAGCCACTTATGTCCCGACCCCACCGTAACCACCGCCCCGGAACCCAGAAATCCATCGTTGAATAACCCAATAAATGCATCGTTGTGGACTTTTACCTCATCGGGCAATCCGAGTTTGCCGATAATCTGCCTTTTTGCATAAATAACATCTTCCCTGATATCCACCCCGCACAAGCCAAAACAGGAAGCCTTGATGTCCCGCAAGCCGACATCCGCTTTTTTACAGGCATTTACCAGCAGGGTGAACAAGGTGGCTGAAATATCCGCTGCTTTCTGCGACTCGAGATTGGTGCCTGGCCCCGATTCGAACGCCAGCAACCGTCCGTCGGCGGAAGCCAAAGCCAGATGGGTCTTGGAACCTCCCCCATCAACGCCAAGGACGACACCCCGATTCATCTCGGGCCTCCGTAATGCAGGACAGACTCAACCAAAGCCCCATCTGGCAGGCCGCCCCAGGCCATATGGGCTGCATACACCAAGGCACCGCGGATGGGTTTATACTTCGCCGGACTTACAACAGCCCGCGGGTTCAACTGCTTTACCCGCCGGGCAATAGCCCGCTGTAGTTCCGGAATTCCTGCATTAATGCTTCCGGAAAGCACCACATCAAATTCCTTTTTTGCCATTCCCAGTCGGCGGGCTACCGCATCAACACTCTGGGCGCTGAACCGGGCGTAACTGTCCAGCACCTTCAGGGCAATCCGGCATCCCCGGGAGGCGCGGGCTCCAATAAATTCCGGAATTCGGAGCATCTGGCCTGAATGCTGGGGCGGGGGCGCGGGGATAAACGGGCGCTTGCCCCGGCCATAGTGCCACCTTTTCATGAAATCTTCCACACTGCGGAAACCGGTAAACCGAACCAGCCCATTGGTAAAAGCTGAAGGACGGGAAAACCCCTCGTACGCCCGGAATATTTCCTGAATCGCGAGCAAACGGATTCCTGGATGCATTCGCCCCTCCAGCATCCACGACTTTTTTCCGCTGACTCCGACCCACTTATGCCAGCCTCCTGCGGTAATTCCCACACCCTGATCCCGCCATCCATCGTTGTAAATCGGTAGAAAGGCGTCATTGTGAGCCATAACCGGACCCTTGATGCCCAGTGGGCGGGCCAGCCGTTTTTCAATTTCGACAAAGTCCTCGGGAAGGTCGCCCCCGCACATACCCAGGCAGGAGGCCTTCACATCAGACGGTTTAATTCCGGCAAGCTTAACTGCCCGATGGAACATGTCCAACAGGACTTTGGAACAATGCGGATAACCCCAGCCCTCATGGTTGGTCGATGGTCCATCAACAAATGCCAGCAGGCGGCCCCGGGAATCGGCTAAAGCGAGATGGGTCTTGGTCGACCCGCCGTCAATGCCAAGAACGGCACCGGAACCCCGCTCCATTATTTGAACTGGGGCAGGTATTTTCGGTGGGCTTTCAGCATCCCATCAAGGATTTTCTTGCCGGTGTTGTAGTCCGGCACCAGGGGATGGGTGATCATGGCCTGCAGCGCCGTGTGGTAGTTACCGGTGAATGCCGCCTCGCAGGTCAGCGTTTCATACGCCTTAACCCGCTGCATCATGCCGCGGATATGCACCGGAACGCCGTCAAAATCGACCGG
>Ga0315272_10000157_pt1 | contig 31410 bp, 20 predicted proteins | sample C3_middle_MG_FD_203918 | JGI IMG/M metagenome (GOLD analysis project Ga0315272, IMG submission 203918) | Sediment microbial communities from Yellowstone Lake, YNP, Wyoming, USA - C3_middle | ecosystem: Environmental > Aquatic > Freshwater > Lake > Sediment | place: USA: Wyoming | collected...
CTGGGTTTGACCACGCTTGAAGTGGTTATGGAGGCCATTCAGGGCAAGAAGGGCGTCACCCAGTTTGGGCTTAGGCTGGCGAAAGCAGCTGATGGCAAGGTGGCAGAAATCGCCAGTGAGGGCGAACACCGCTGTGTGGCGCTCGCGGCCTTTCTTGCGGAGTTGTCGCAGGCCTCGCATCAGTCTGCCTTAGTCTTTGACGACCCAGTTTCCTCTCTTGATCACTGGCATCGTCAAAAAATCGCTGAACGCCTTGTCGAGGAAGCGCAGAATCGGCAGGTCATTGTCTTTACACACGAAGTCTTCTTCTTAAACGACCTACTTTTCTACTCGGATTCCGTAAAGCAAACGCCTTATGTCCTGACAGTTGAATGGGGCAACAGTGCGCCCGGAAAACACCAGCAGGGCCTTCCTTGGGATAGGAAGAAGCCTCTCGATTGCCTTAATGTCCTCGACAACGATCAACTCGCAATAGCTGCTCAGTGGAACCCGCTGCCAAATGCGGCGAATGTCGCGGCAATGCGGGACGTCTACTCTCGCCTCCGTTCGGTCATGGAGAGAATTGTTGAGACAGAGCTGTTGAGTGGGATTGTCGAAAGGTTCCAGTCGCAAGTCATATCTGGTCGGGTGAAGTATCTAGCAGGAATTACGCAGAAAGAGTGTGATGAGGCGAAAACACTTCTCCAGAAGTGTCACGACCTGACAAACGCTCACGCGCCTTCCGCAAGGGCCATTCCAGCGCCGAATGAATTAAAGCAGGATCTCGCTGATGCTCGACAATTGATCGCGACAATCAGAGCCCGCAAGAACACGATCAAGTAGAGGCGCGCCGATGGAGCGTGGTAATCCAATGATCGCCTGAATGAATCCCGACAAACGCGCCCGCGTCCGCCGGCAACCCGCCCTCAGCCCCACGCCGGTCCGAGTAGTTTGCTGCACCCGAGGGGAATCCTGCGAAATCCAATAGACATGACTACCATCGGCATTGTCGGAGCAGGACACATCGGAAGTCAGGTCGCGCGGCTGGCCCTCGCCAGCGGCTACAAGGTCGTGATCAGCAATTCCCGCGGGCCGGAGACTCTGGCCGGGCTCGTCGCGGAGCTCGGACCGGGCGCCCGCGCGGCCACCGCGCTCGAAGCGGCGCAGGCCGGAGAGATCGTGGTGGTCACGGTTCCGCTCAAGAACTACCGCGCGGTGCCCGTCGAGCCGCTCGCCGGCAAGATCGTGATCGACACGAACAACTACTACCCGCAGCGCGACGGCCACATTCCGGAGCTCGACGACGAATCGACCACGACCTCCGAACTGCTGCAGGCGCACCTGCCAACCTCGAAGGTCGTGAAGGCCTTCAACCATATCTACGCGGCCGAACTCACCACGCATGGGCAGCCGGCAGGGACAAGGAATCGTCGCGCGCTGGTGATCGCCGGTGACGACCAGGGCGCGAAAGCCGTGGTCACGCACCTGCTGGATCAGTTCGGCTTTGACACCGTGGATGCCGGCCCGCTGAAGGAAGGGTGGCGCATCCAGCGCGACACTCCGGGTTACGGACCGCGCCGCACGGCCGAGGAGCTGCGCAAAGACCTCGCGGCGGCCAAGCGATACGCCGATAGGTAATCGCCGATCCGTTGCGAATGGATCCTCAACGCGAAGGCGGCTGTGTTCAGGCGACAGGGCCTTGCAGAAGTACATCGAGGATCCGCTGCCGGAGGCCCTGATTCAGCATTCATTCAACGTATTGACAACTCAGGCCGCCAGCACAATACCGCGAATCGGAAGAGCGGCCCTCCCGGCCGTTCCACAGAGGCACGCTCTGCCGAGGGAAGTGCGTCATCGTTGGGATGAAATGGTACATCGGAGGCGGAATGCAGGGCCGCACCTCGTATTCGAGGCCGCTGCTCGTGGTCGCACCCGAGCTTGACGTCCAAACCGCTTCCAGTGGTCCTTACGCAAGCCCCTTGTATTCACGAATAGCATATATATACTAGGGAAGCCCGCGCTGGGATTGCGCGGTCTCCTGACGACGGACCGTGCGTGCTGAATTGTCCATTCTGGAGGAAAACTCATGCCAACAAGGGTTGGGAAAACGCCACAAACTCGCGCACACGGAACGGTGCGCGTTACTCTCCCCGCTAAAATCGCTTACGAACCGGACGCGTTGAAGAGAACGATCGGAGGGATACTCGGACGGCTGGGATGCCCGACGTGTTTCTCAGGCGCCGATTGTCATTTCACCAACGAGCGGGACTTCGTAGTGGATCCCGCGGGAGCCATCGCGTTCCATTCGAGGGCCGCCGCGAGCGAGCTGAACCCGCAACCTTTGCCCCCCGGAGCGGAGGTCCGGGTCTCACTCGCGCCGGGCATCCGGTACAACATCGACGGCGTGTTCAAGGCGGTGGAGGCGGTGATCAACGCTATCGGCCCCTGTCCCTGCCACTCGGGATTCGACGTGCTCTATCAGAACGAGGTCACCGTGATCGGAATCAACAACGCGGGCGTGGCGCAACAGTACGGGGGCCAGGTTGCCGGCTGAGGCTGCAACTGGGTTGCCGGAACTCGGGGTTGGGGTGGTTTATTCAGCCGCGCTGGAGCCGTTGCTGGAGACCCATCCCGGCCTCTTCGATCTGATTGAAATCGAGCCACAGACCATGTGGCAGGAGATACCGGAGAGGCCAGGAGAAATCCTGGCCCCGGCCAGCGTAGACGCGCATCTGGCGAGTCTGCCGTTTCAGAAAATCGTTCATAGCATCGGGACTCCAGTCGGCGGGAGCGTGCCTGGAATCGAGGCGCAACTCCCGCTATTGCGCCAGAGCGTGAAGAACCTGGGCGCGCCCTGGGCTAGCGAGCACCTGGCTTTCAACCTGACCCCCGATTTCTTCACCGGCTTCTTCCTCCCGCCGCGCCAGACCGCGGACGGGCTGAAGGTCTACACGCAGGCGATCAGCAGGCTGGCGGCGGAACTGGAGGTGCCGCTGGCTTTCGAGACCGGCGTGAACTATCTGCGCCCGCGCGCGGATGAGATTCCGGATGGCGAATTCGTGGCGGAGTTGGCCGGGCGGACGGGTGCGGGAATCCTCCTCGATCTGCACAACGTCTATGCCAACGAGTGCAACGGCCGCCAAAGTGTGGCGGAGTTCCTCAGCCGGATCCCGTTGGATCGGGTCTGGGAGATTCACCTGGCGGGAGGTTTCGAGCTGGACGGTTTCTGGCTGGACGCGCATTCCGGCGCCGTGCCCGAACGCTTGTTCGCGATGGCGCGCGAAATCGTTCCGCAATTGCCCAATCTGAAGGCGATCGTCTTCGAGGTCTACGCTTCGTTTCTGCCGCGCTTCGGGCTGGACGGCGTCACGGGGGAGATGGAACGGCTGCGGGAGTTGTGGCGACTCCGCAAGCCCCGGGCGAGGCGCGCCATGCGCACATCCGGTAGAAGCGGCGGAGGAGTCAGGCGTCCCGAGGCGGATGGGGTCCCGGTGCAGGACTGGGAATCCGTGCTCGGCGGGTTGGCGATCGGGCGCGATTCCGCCACTGCGTTGGGGCGGGAGCTCGCGGCTGATCCGGGGATTCCCCTGGTGCGCAGCCTGATCCACGAATTCCGGGCGTCAATGGTTGTCGGCGTTTATCGACTGAGCTGCCGGCTGATGATGCTGGCGCTGTCGCCGGACGTCTTTCGGGCTATCCTCGAAGACTTTTGGGCGCAGGAACCGCCACGCCAATACGCGGCGTCGGAGGCGGAAGCGTTCATGGCGTATCTGCGCGCGAAGAACCTGCGACTGCCTCAACTGGCCAAGGTGATGGAGTTCGAGAAGGCCGCGATGGACACCATTCTCGACGGGAAGCCGCACGTCGTGCGGTTTTCGGCCGACCCTTTCCCGATGCTTCGTGCGCTGGCCCAGGGCCGTTTGCCGGACGTCATTCCGCAGGAAGGCGACTACGAGATCGAACTGACGCCGGACGGTCCGGTAAAGGTGGCGGGATTGGACCCGGAGCAGGCAATCGGCACGTATCCATTCCCCTGACGGCTGGTCCACTGACGGCTGGCGAAATTGAAGCCGCGAGGCCCGCGTTCGGAGCATCCTGTTCGCACACGGGAAACGCAACAGCGTCCGGCTATGGGAACGATGTTGCCAAGTCCAGCGAGATACCGGTCTAACCCGGAAGCGGAGACTCACCCACGGCCCAACGTCACGCACGCGGGCATATTTGCCTATGATTCGCCCTGTTGCTTTGATACAGATCTCAGCTTGGGCGGCATTTTGTAACGTCTGGAGCGATGCCCGGTATCTTCCGTGTGCGCATTCGCATCCCACCCCTTATGCTGTCTGTGTAGACGCCGCTCTGATCGGGCTGGGAAGTATGCGCCAGCCAGTCGACCACAAGATATGGGGCCAAACCGTAGTTGGGTACCGAATCCTGGGGCATAGTGCTTGACTTCCCAGAGGGAGACGGTTATTGTGGAGTCACTCCCCCCCCGAGTGCCGTCCAGTCGCCGTTGCGATTCGGGCGCGCTAAACCCATAGGCCTACTGTCGAGAGGAAGACGCTTTTGCTGATTCTCAAGCGTATTGAAATCCAAGGGTTTAAGTCGTTCTGCGACCGCACCGAGATGCGATTCTCGGGGAGCGGGCTGGCGGCTGTTGTGGGCCCGAACGGGTGCGGCAAATCGAATTTGAGTGACGCCATCATGTGGGTGCTCGGCGAGCAATCTGCCAAGAGCCTGCGCGGCGGCCGGATGGAGGACGTGATCTTCGCCGGCACGCGGGACCGCAAGCCGGTCGGCATGGCGCAGGTCACGATGACGCTCGTTGACCCCGAAGGCAAGACGGTGATCCCTGGCGCGCGTCCGGAGGCCCTTCGAAACGGCAAGAACGGGCGAACCTTCAACGGGCAGATTCCCGAGGTTGCCGCGTCCGCCGAGTCTGCAATTGTTAGCGAGAAGATCGCCGCGGTCGAACTCGTCGCGGAGCAATTGCGAATCGAGCATCTGGAGCAGGAACCCGCGAGCGGCAATGGTGCGCCTGACGGTCATTCGAACGGCCATGCCAACGGGAACGGGCACACGAACGGGCATACGCCGACGGCCGTTCCCGAAGTCCTCCAACCACGCCGCGAACAGGAAATCGTCATCACGCGCCGCCTGTTCCGCTCGGGCGAAAGCGAATACCTCATCAACGGCCGCCAGTCGCGGCTGCGCGACATCCAGGACCTGTTCATGGGTACGGGCCTCGGTCCGGAATCCTACGCCATCATCGAGCAGGGCCGCATCGGGCAGATTCTCTCCTCCAAGCCGCTGGACCGCCGCAACATCATCGAAGAAGCGGCCGGCATCAGCCGGTTCAAGACAAAGCGGCGTCTGGCGGAAGCCAAGCTCGAAGGCGCGCGCCAGAACCTGACGCGGGTTTTCGACATCCTGGAAGAGGTCGGCCGCCAGGTGAACTCTCTGAAGCGCCAGGCCGGGAAGGCGCGCCGCTACCAGGAACTCAAGGCCGAACTCGACGGGCAGCTCCGTCTCGCGCTCACCGGGCGCTACTTCCTGTTGGCCCAGGAGGCCGAGCGCGTCGCCGATCAATTGCACAAGGCTGCGCGGGAATGCCAGGAACTGCAGGCCGCCGTGGAGACGGGCGAGAAGTCGCTGGCACTGGCGCGCGAGCAGGCCTATCAGACGGAAGCCGATCTGACAGAGTCGCGCAAACGGCTGGCTGAAATCCGCGTGGAATTCGAGCGCACGCGCGGCTTGATTGATTCGCAGGCCAAGCAAGTGGGCGGCATGGAACAGCGCCTGCAGCAGGGCGAGACCGAAATCGGTCAGCTCAGCGAGCGTCTGAAGTCGCTGGAGCAGGAGCGCGAGCACCTGCAAGTCTCCTTCGCCGAGTTGCAGCAGGCCGGCGTGGAGGCGCGCGAGCGGCTCCAGACCAAGACGGCCGAGCGCGACGAGTTGCAGAATCAGCTCCGCGAACGCGAACGGGGTCTTGAGTCTTCGCGCCAGCAGGTTGTCCGGATGCTGGGCGAAGTCTCCGCGCTGCGCAACCAGTTGGGCCAGATCGACGCCTATCTTGCCTCGATGGATCGCGACACCGCCCGCGTCGGGAAAGACGAAGAGAGCGCGTCGGCCGAACTGGAACGCCTGGAAGGACTGCGGAGCGAGTTCGGCGGGAAGCTGGCTGAGCGTCAGCTCGAAGTTGAATCTCTCGCTGCCCGCCGCAAGCAGGTGGACGCGGATCTGCAGGCGAAGCGTCTGGCTTCGCAGCAGACCCGCCGCGACCTTGACGCACTGCGCAACGAAACTCAGCGCGTGCGCGCCCGCCGCGACTCGCTCGACGAGATCCTGCAGCATCGCGCTTATGCGAACTCGTCGGTGAAGCGCCTGTTCACCGCCATCGAAAAGAACCAGGCGAAGGGGCTGAAGCCCGTTGGTGTGCTGGCCGACTTCATTGAATTGAAGGACCCGCGCTTCGAGCGCGCCACGGAAGAGTTCCTGCATGAAGAACTCGAATACGTCGTGGTGCGCGACTGGAACGAAGCGCAACAGGGCGTCGATCTGCTGCGTGGAGAACTCGACGGCCGCGCGTCATTCCTGGTCGAGCCCGACTTCTCGGAGAACCCGGCGGATGTTCACTCCGCGCCGGTTCCCGAGCCGCCGATCGGGCCGGAGACCGGGCTGGTGGGCCGGCTGTGCGACGGCATTCGCTTTACCAATGGATTGACGAATGCTCCCACGGAGTTGTTGCCGCGCCTCGCCCGCTGCTACCAGGCCGAGTCGCGCGCGAGCGCCGAGCGGTTGGCCTTCCAGTACCCGGACTTGTACTTCCTGCTCGACGACGGCGTCTGCTATCACGGCCACGCCATGACCGGCGGCAAGCGCGCCACCAGCGGACCGCTGGCGTTGAAACGCGAATTGCGCGAACTTTCCGCGCTGTTCGAGAAGAAGCAGGTTGAGACCAGCGCCGCGCAGGACCGCCTGGAGACGCTCGAAAAAGAGATCCAACTGCTCAGCGAGGAGTTGGAGACCGTCCGCACCGAGCTGCAGAAGCAGGAAAAGGAGACGCTCCTGCTCGACCAGGAGATGCGCAAGATCGCGGAGGAGTCCAAGCGGGCCAATCAGAAACTGTCCGCATCGCGGATGGAGCTGGAACGGCTGGCTCGCGACGCTTCCCGCTCCCGGGAAGAGCGCGAACGCAAGCTGGCGCTGGTCGCCGAAAAAGAACAGACGCGCGGCGCCATCGAAGCGGCTCTGGAAGAGGGGCGCTCGGAGTTGGAAGAGTTCCGCTCGCGTGTCGCCCTGCTGTCGGAAGAGCATTCGGTTCTGCGCGTTGAGTTGGCCGGTCTCGAAGAGCGCCGCCGCGGTCTCGAGAATGCCGTCTCCCGGCTCGACCAGCAGACGCGCGAGGTGGTCAACCGGCGCGAGAACCTGGCGCGCGAGATGGAGCGGGTCGGCATTGCCAGAACCCGGCTGCTCGAAAACAACCTGGAGCTCGACCAGCGGGCCACAACGCTGCAGGATCAGAAGGAGCACTTCGAGAAGTCCGTCGCTACGCTTTCCGAGCGGGAAGCCGTTGAGCGCGCCTCGCTGGCCGCCGGCGACGAGGAGTTGAAGCGGCTGCGTCAGAGCGCCGCGGTTGCGGTGGAGGCGCGCAGCCAGGTGGAACTCGAACTGGTGCGCCGCCAGAGCGAACTGAAGTTCCTCGACGAAACCAGCCGCAAGGACCTGAACATCCCGGTGGCCGAACTGGCCGCGGAGATGGCGCACGCGGTGGTGGAAGCCGCCAAAGTGGAAGCGGCTCAAGCCGAAGCTGTCGAGTTCGCGGACGAGCCGGCCGGGGAAAGCGTCGGAGCCGCGGGCGAGGCCGCGGACGGCGTGGAAGCGCCAACCGCCGAAGCCACTCCTGTCGCGAAGATGGACGAGTTCGCGGTGGTCGAAGCCGAAGAACGCGTCGTCGAGATCCGCAAGCGTATCGAGGCGCTCGGAGCGGTGAATCCGGAAGCCTGGCAGGAGTACCAGGAGTCGCAGCAGCGCTACGACTTCCTGAACGCACAACGCCAGGACCTGCTCGACTCCATCCGCGACACCGAGAAGGCCATCAACGAGATCGATACCGAAAGCCGCAAGCGCTTTGCCCTGGCTTTCGAGATCGTAAACCAGAATTTCCGGGAAATGTTCAAGAAGCTCTTCGGTGGCGGCGTCGGCGAGATGCGGCTGACCGGAGAGGGCGATGCTCTGGATCAGGGCATTGAAATTGTCGCGCAACCGCCCGGCAAGCGCCTGCAAAACGTTCTCCTGCTCTCGGGTGGGGAGAAGGCTCTCACGGCCATGGCGCTGCTGATGGGCATCTTCCAATACCAGCCGAGCCCGTTCTGCATCCTGGACGAAGTGGATGCGCCGCTCGACGAAGCCAATACGGGCCGGTTCACACAACTTATCAGGGATATGGCGGCGCAGACGCAGTTCATCGTCATCACGCACGCGAAGAAGACGATGGAGGCGGCCGAAGGACTGTATGGCGTGACCATGCAGGAGCAGGGCGTCTCGAAACTGGTTAGCGTGCGGTTATCGTCTGCGCCGCCGCCTCCCCCGGTGACTGCCAGCGTCCAAACGGCGCACACGGTCTGACCGGTGGGAATGATCATGGACGATCCAGCGCAATTGCACAGGCGCGGCAGTGTGCTGCGTTGTACGAAGTGGATTAACGCTCCAGAACGACAAGTGCCGGGTACTATCGCTCACGCACGAGTCGCGGTCCGCGCGGTGGGGCGGGCTTTCAGCCTGCGTGGGGCTTCAGCCCCGCCGGCCTCGCCGGAGAGACCGGCTGAAGCCGGTCTGCAGACTGGAGTCTGCCCCACGACGATTGGGTCACTTTCCTCTCCTGACGTGGCCCGCGTGGCCAGAGCGACTCCCTCACGGTCGCGGTTCCGTTTCGGGCGGGAGGGCAGCGCATGCGGCCGCGCCTGATCGGCATCGCCGGTCCTTCCTGTGCCGGGAAATCGGAACTGGCGCGCTGGCTCGCGTCCCGATTGAGCGCGCCGGTGCTGAACCTCGATCACTATTACGTCGACATGGCGGAGCTGCCGCTCGAAGAACGCGCCAGGCGGAATTTCGACGAACCTGCCGCGCTCGAACACACGCTCATCCTCGAACATGCACGCCGCTTGGCCTCCGGCGAGCCAATCCGCGCTCCGCGCTACGACTTCTCGACGCACACACGTGCGCATTCGGAAGAGCTTATCGTTCCCGGGCGTTTCGTGATCCTGGAAGGGCTTTTCGCCTTGCACTGGCCCGAAGTGCGCGCCCTCATGCACACCAAGCTGTTCGTCTTTGCTCCCGACGAGGTTTGTTTCGAACGCCGCCTGGCGCGTGACGTCGCGGAGCGCGGCCGCACTCCGGAGAGCGTGCGCTGGCAGTTTGAGACGACCGTCCGGCCCATGGCGCATCAGCACGTGCTGCCAGCGCGGGCCTACGCCGACCTTGTCCTGCCCGGCACGGAGCCAGTCGATCTGCTCGGTTCCCGGGTGCTGAAACTTGTTCAGTCTTTGAGTTGAAGGTTCAGCGAATCCTCTGACGCACACCACGTCGATCAAGGCCGGTACTGCGTGCCATGATGAGTCTGAGGGTTTTCGATTGAGCACACCGGCGACGGCATACACCGAAAAGAATCAGGCGGCGGCGAACTCCGTACTCGCGGCCATCGGCCTGACGAGTCTCAAGATTGTCGTCGGATTGTTGACCGGTTCGCTCGGCATCCTGGCCGAGGCGGCCCACTCCGCCCTCGACCTGGTGGCCGCGCTGATGACCTGGTTCGCCGTTCGCGTCTCGGGTAAGCCGCCCGACCACGATCATCTCTACGGCCATGGAAAGGTGGAGAACCTCTCGGCTCTCATTGAAACGCTGTTACTGGTGATCACGTGCGTCTGGGTGGTCTATAGCGCGGCGAATCGATTGATTCAGGGCAAGACCGATATCGACGTCACCGTGTGGTCATTCGGAGTGATGGCCCTTTCGATGATCGTCGACTTCTCGCGATCCCGGATGCTTTATAAAGCCGCGAAGAAGCACCACAGTCAGGCGCTCGAGGCCGACGCGCTGCATTTCAGCACGGATATCTGGAGTTCCGGCGTGGTGATCATCGGGCTGGCTGGAGTGAAACTAAGCGAGATATACCCCGCGCTCGGGTTCTTGAGAAGCTCCGATGCGGTGTCGGCGATCGGCGTCGCGGGCATCGTGTTTTTTGTCTCCGGCCGCCTGGGGATGCGCACCGTTCAAGCGCTGCTCGACGCCGCCCCGAAAGGGCTCAACGATCAGATAAAGAAGACTGCGGAAGGCGTCCCGGGAATACTGGATTGCCACAATGTCCGCGCCCGCTACTCGGGAGCACAGCTCTTTGTGGATGCGCATGTTCTGGTCGATGGCAAACAGTCTCTCGACCGGGCGCATGTCCTCACCGAAGAGGTGGAGGCCGCCATCCAGCACATCGCTCCGGGGGCCGATGTGACCGTCCACGCCGAACCCGCGCCGGCTCAAACCGCGCCCTCGACGATGGTCTGACGGAGACGGCCGGCATCTTAGACGTCAGGCCGCTCGTTCAGACATCAGTCCAGGTCCGGCAAATAAAGATCAAACAAAGAACAAACAAAGAAGATGACAGGCCGCCTGCTTCGGCTATAATCTTGAAACCATGCTTGAGTCGTTCGGCCTGTCGGACCCCGGACGTGTTCGTACGAACAACGAAGATTACTTCCTGATCGCCCCCAACCTGGGCCTCTACATCGTGGCCGACGGCATGGGCGGAGAACAGGCTGGAGAGTGCGCCTCGCGCTTAGCCGCCGAAGCCGTCGCCGATTATGTCGCATCCACGGATCGTCTGGCGGACAACGCGCTCGTCTCCGCTTTTGAGGAGGCGAACCGCTGCGTTAGCGGCGCATCCTCCTCCGCATCGCAGCTTCAGGGCATGGGCACTACGCTGGTGGCGGCCCTCACGCAAGCGGAAGACGTGCTCGTGGCGAGCGTCGGAGACAGCCGCGTCTACCTCTTCGAAGACGGCGCGCTCAGAATGATCACCGAGGACCAGAGCTGGGTCAACGACGTGGGACGCCGCCTCGGGCTGGACGAAGCCGCGCTCAAGGTTCATCCTTTTCGCCATGTGGTGACAATGGCCATCGGGGTCAGCTCCCCTCTGCAGGTTCGCTCCTACCGCGTACGTCCTCGCCCGGGGAGCGTGCTGCTGCTCTGTTCGGACGGGCTGCATGGGGTCGTTGATGATCACCGCATCGGCACGGTCCTGGCGGGCCACCACGCTTTGGAGGACTGTGCGCGCGGCCTGGTCGAAGCGGCGCGGCAAGCGGGCGGTCCCGACAATATCACGGTCGTACTTCTGCGTTACCAGTGATCGCACCAACCTGGCGCTCGGACGTCCGGCCCCGTGGATACAATGCAATGATGTTGCCCCAAGCAATCAGGATGGCCGACAGCCGGAGGCTGGCTGGCGTGAGCGAACAACACGCGGCGCGCCTCGCCGCGGCGTTCCACGCCGTCTCCTACTCGGACCAGTCCGTGTCCGCCGCGTTTGGCGCCCTCGAGATGCGTGGCCGCGGTGCGCGGAACCTTCCGCGATTGCTGTATCTCACGCGCGAGCCCACGGCTTTGAACACGCTCATCCGGCTGTTCCTGCTGGGGGTGTGCGTCCCGCTCCGCGAAGCCTCCGCCGCGCTGGGGCCGCTCCCTGTTGAGGATTGGGTGGAGGCCGGGTTCGTCGAGGCCGCGGGCGAGGAGGTCCGCGGGCTATTGCGCGTCTTTCCGTTCGACGGGATGCTGCTTGCCATCGACCCGCCCGAGTTGCTCGAACAGGGCACCGGTCCGGACTTTGTCTCGGGTCTCACGAACAGCACCGCGGCGCTGATGTGCTGCGCCATTCGCAAAGCATCACGCGCTACACTCGACCTCGGAACCGGTTCCGGCGTGTTGGCCTTCCTGGCGGCTCGCCACAGCGAACGCGTGTGGGCCACGGACGTGAATCCGCGAGCCCTCTGCATGGCTCGTCTGAACGCCCGGCTGAACGGATTAAGCGGGATCGAGTTCGCGTTGGGAAGCGGATTTGAACCAGTGTCCGGGCAGAAATTCGGCCTGGTGGTCACGAACCCGCCGTTTGTCCTGGGTCCGCTGAACCGGTATGCCTTTCGCGACAGTGGCATGGAACTGGATGGCCTTTGCCGGGAATTGGTCGCTCAGGCGCCGCAGCACCTGGAAGAGGGCGGATTCTTTCAGTGCCAGCTCGAATGGCCCAACCTGTGCGGGGAGAATTGGAAAGAGCGGTTTTCAGGGTGGTTGCGCGACACTGGCTGCGATGCGTTGGTGCTGCGCGTCGCCACCAGCACGTGTATGGAGCACGCCGAGGAGACAGCGGTCGAAACGGATGTCTGCGATCTGGACGTGCAGACGCGTTTGTTCCACGAGAGTGTCGCCTACTTTGAGCAGCAGGGTGTTGAATCCATCGGGCGAGGTTTCATCACAATGCGGCGCCGCTCCCAGGGCGCGCCCAACTGGATTCAGTTTGAGGAGGCGTCTCCGGCGAAGATGGAGCCATTCAGCGAAGCAGTCCTGCGGGTTTTCGAGACCCACGACATGCTGGATGCGCTGCCGGCGGACGGCCTGCTGGACACACGCGTGCGCCCTGCTGCTGGCGTTGCCTTCGACACCGGGCGGGAATGGAACGGGCAGCAATGGAGTTCCGTTCACTTCAGGCTGCGTCAACCGAGGGGCCTGTGCCTGCAGGCGAGCCTGGATTCCTCAATGGCTGCACTGGTGCAGCGCTGCGATGGCAGCACGCCGCTGCGGCAGATTCTGAGCGCCATGGCCACCGGATTGAACGTCGATTTCCAGGCGATCGCCCCCGGTTCTCTGCAGATGATCCGGGGCATGATGGAGCGCGGCTTCCTCACGACGGACGCGTAGACTTGCGGCGCCCGGATCGATTCGTATGAATACGCACGGCCTGCGCGGCGCGTGGATGACATTACGGCGGACTCACCAGGCCGTCCGGGAGTGCAATCCACTCAGATCTACCCCGCGTCTTCCGGATTCTCTGGCGGCTCGGGTGTGAACCCCGGTGTGCGCCGCTTGCGGAGTTCCACCCAGGCGGGGAACAGCGGCGGATTCTCGAGCCAAGTGTGCAGCCAGAGGGCTATCTCGGCCTTCACCTTGCGCTTTCGCTGGTGGACCTTAGGGTTATTCGCGGCAAATTCCGCGTGTTCCTTGGCGCGGATGACGGCGGAACGGATCAGTTGAGTTCGTGGCTTGTCGCTCGATGCCTGCGCCGCCAGGTATTCGGTGAGCAGTGCCGCCAGCGACGCTTCCACGTGCCGGTAGTTGTCTTGCACCACGCCTTCCACGAGCGGCGCCAGAGACAGGCCGCATTCCAGCAGCGTGGTCCTCAGGGTGTCGTCTGAACAGTCGGGGAACGCCCGGGCCAGCTCGTGCGCCCTCTCCTCGCTGACGGAGTCCCAGCCGCGATCGGCCAACCAGGCCAAAATGCGCTGTTTTTTGCTCGGAGGCCGGCCCGGTCCCTGGCCAAATCGTCGCGCGTCAAGGTCCTGTCCGGAGTGCAACTCGTCAGGCGCCTGAGCGTCATTTTCGTCTTCGTTGGTCACGACGATAGCTTGACACGGCCTTGTCGTGGGTGGCGAGGTCTTTTGAAAAAACATGCGCTCCTGTGGCTCCCGGCGCGGCGACGAAGTAAATCTCCCCGGTTTGCAGCGGGTGCAGCGCCGCGCGCAGAGAGTCGCGCCCCGGATTGGCGATCGGGCCCGGCGGCAGGCCCGGGTTGGTGTAGGTGTTGTAGGGGTTCGTGCTGGTCAGGTCGGAGTGGTGGATCACGCCGGTCCAGCGGTCTTCGAGCAATGCGGCGTAGATGACGGTCGGGTCGCAATCGAGCTTCATCCCCTCGCGCAGCCGCGCGGCGTAGACGCCGGCGATGCGCGGGCGCTCGCTGGGGAGCTTCGCCTCCCGCTCGACCATCGACGCGAGCGTGACCGTCCGGTTCGGGTCGCCTTCCATCGCGAGTTCGGCGCGGACACGGCGGAACTGCGCGGTCATGGCCCGACAGACATCCAGAGCCGTGGCCTTGCGCGGGAACTTGTAGGTAGCGGGAAAGAGGTAGCCTTCCAGGCTCTCAGCCGAAGGAGAAATGTCGCGGATGAGAAGCGGTGAGCGCGCCTCGCGCAGGAACGCGGCAGCCGATCCGATTCCGGCGCGTTCGACGCTGTTCGCGATGTCGAACATGGTGCTGCCCTCGGGAACCACCACGTCGATATGGAAAGTGTCGCCGGACGCCAGGCGCGCGAACACCTGAGCTGGCGTGGCGGCTTGCGTGAAGCGATATTCGCCCGCTTTGGCGCCGGTGCCGAGACGGGTCAGGCGGGAGAACTGATAGAGCAGCGGGTTGCGGAGCACACCGGCCTTGGTCAGCCGTCTTCCGATCGACCACGACGACGTGCCGTGCGGAATATCCACGAAGATGGGCTCGGGGAACTCCCCGTAGACGTCGTTGCGAACCAGCCAATGCAATAATCCGAGCGTTCCGGCAAGCGCGCCGAGCAGGAGCAGGGAAGAGAAGCGCTTCACGAGAGGCCTCCGCTCAGGCCTCGCGCGGCGACGTAATCTTCGAGCAGCAGCACGGCCGCCATGCGGTCCACGACGCCCTTGCGCTTCTCTTCCAACAGCTTCTTCAGGCTCCAACCGGCGTCCTGGAGACGGCTTTCCGCCTCCACCGAAGTAAGCCGCTCATCCTGAAAGCTGACCGGCAGGCCGCTCACGCGTTCGAGACGCAAGCAGAAGTCACGGACGAATTTGGCTTGCGGCCCTTCCGTGCCGTCCATGTTCACTGGAAGGCCGGAGACGAAGGCCGCTGCTTTGCGCTCCTGCGCGAGGCGTGCGAGACGGGCCAGATCCTCATCCCGCGTCTTGCGCTGCAGAGTGTCCAGGCCGCGTACAATTCCCTCGGCCGGATCGTACAGCGCGAGGCCGATGCGTTTTCGCCCGATGTCGAGGCCGAGCAGCCGGGCTCCAGGGCTTGAAATTGAAACATCCACTGTCTTGATTGTATCGGGCGAACCCGACGGCGGGCTGTAACGCCGCGGTTCCCTTTGGGCGGCAGCGCACATCCGGTTCCACGACTCCAGGACAACTTGTGCCGCGATTTCAACGAAGTATCACGCCAACCGCTCCGCGGGTCGATATTCTAGGGAAAGCCATGCCGATTGGACCCCGAATGTCTCTTTGCTCTTTGTCTGCCAGCCGTTTGTCCGTGCTGCTGCTGGCCGCCGCAGCCGTGCTGCCCGCGCAAAAAAAGCCGGTGACTCTCGAAAGTTTGCCGGACGGGACGCGTGCCGCGGTTTCCTCGTTCGCTCCGGGGCGGGTCTGGCGCCCGCAAGGCGGGCAGTTTGCATGGATTGCGGGTTCGAGAGTCATGATCTGGTCGAAGGATTCGACCGAAGAAAAAGAGCTGTTCTCTTTTGAGGCAGCGGAGAAGAACGCCGTCGCGGTCATGCACGAGAAGGCGTTTGGTTGGGAAAACCGGCGCGTTCAGGAGGAACGCCTACAATGGTCCCCTGACGGCAGGAAGCTCCTGCTCCTGCTGCGCGGCGATCTCTTCCTGTGGGACTCCGCCAGCGGCAAAATCGACCAGTTGACGGCCACGTCCGCGGTTGAGCACGATCCGAAATTTTCGCCCGACGGGACCAAGGTCAGCTTTCGCCGGGGCTTCGATCTGTACGTGCTCGATATCGCGTCGAAACAAGAGACGCGGCTCACCTTCGACGGGAGCGAGACGCGGCTGAACGCAATGCTCGATTGGGTGTACCCCGAAGAGCTGGATCTGGGCACGGCCCACTGGTGGTCCCCCGACTCGAAACAAATCGCCTACATGCAGTTTGACGTCGGCCGCGAGCACATCTACCCGCATATCGATCAGCTGCCAGTGGAGGCCGTTGCCGAGCCGGAACGCTATCCCAAGGCGGGCACGCCGAACGCCGATGTCCATATCGGCGTGGTCAACGCGTCCGGCGGCGAGACGCGCTGGTTGGATCTCGGCGAGCCGCGCTTGAATCTTTACCCCCGAGTGAACTGGACTCCGGACAGCAGAACTGTTGCCGTCCATCGCCTGAACCGCGTACAGGATCACTTCGAGATCCTCTATGCCGATGCGAAGTCCGGTCTGGCCCACGCGATTGTGAACGTCAGCGATCCCGCCTGGATCAATGTGAAGGACGACTTCCGCATCCTGTCGAGCGGCGCTATTTTGATCGGCGGGGAAGTCGACGGATTCCGGCATCTCTATATGCAATCGGCCGACGGGAAGACCGCCAGTCGCCTCACCGAAGGCAGTTGGGAAGTCACGGGCCTCACTTGCGTCGATGAGGCGAAGAAGCGCGTCTGGTACGAATCGAGCGAGGCCAGCCCGCTCGAAAGGCATCTCTACAGCGTCGGCTTCGACGGCAGCGGGAAGCGGCAACTCACTCAGGGCGCGGGTTGGCACACGATCTCGATGAGCCCCGCCTGCGACCTGTTCATCGACTCATATTCGAATCTTGAAAGCCCCACAGTCACGTCGCTGTATGACAGCGACGGCAAGCGAGTGCGCGTCCTCAAAGAAGCCGATCGAGAGGTGCTCGATAAGTACGAGATTTTGAAGACCGAGATTCATAACTTCAAGGGCGCGGACGGGACGCAGTTTTATGGCCGCTTGATCAAACCCGCAAACTTCGATCCTTCCAAGAAGTACCCGGTGATTGTTCAGGTCTATGGAGGACCGGGCGCGCAATCCGTCGTGAACCGGTGGACCGGTGGCCTGTCCCTGGAGCAGGTGTTTGCGCAAAAGGGTTTCGTCATCTGGCAGATGGACAACCGTGGTTCGGTGGGCCGCGGCCACGCCTTCGAAACGCCGGTCTATCGCCGCTTCGGAAAAGTGGAAGTGGAGGACCAGAAGGAAGGCCTCAAGTACCTGCTCAGCCTCGGCTTCGCCGACCCGAAGCGTATTGGCGTCATGGGCTGGAGCTACGGCGGTTACATGACGCTCCAGTGCCTGCTGCACGCTCCGGAAATTTTCAAGGCGGGCGCGGCGGGAGCGCCAGTGACCAACTGGCTGAACTACGACACAATCTACACCGAACGCTATCTCGGGCTGCCTTCGGAGAATCCCGACGGGTATCGCGACAGCTCGCCGGTCAATTTCGCCTCGCGGTTGCAGGGTCGGCTGCTGCTGATCCACAACATCGAGGACGACAACGTGTTGTTCGCCAACTCCCTGCAAATGCAGAACGCGCTGCAGGAGGCAGGCAAGAGCTACGATCTCCTGATCTATCCGCAGAAGTCGCACGGTGTTAACGGCAAGGCGCGCTCGCACCTGAACGCGCAATACGTCCGGTTCTTCGAGGAGACCTTGAAGTAGGCGCGGCCGCCACTCTTGAGCAAGGCGTCGAAACAGAGCCGCGACCGCGCGGAAGCACAATGCGCCCGGTGTCTTGCCCGCCACTGCGCTGGAGGCTCCTGGCGCCGCTAGAAGTGGTACCAGGCCTCTTCTCGCCTCTCGGCGCGAGCATGTCCGTCCCCCCGGCAGATTCGATTGATGGTCACGGCGATGACCATCACCATCCGGCCCCAAACGGGTTGCCAGCGCGGACGGAGCACCTTGATCTCCCGCTCTGGGCTTGCGGCTATTCCGGACTTACCGAACACCGCGCCCCGGTCAACACAACTAAGCCTTTCTCGATACTCGGCCCAGAACCTCTGCATCGCGCGGGCGCCATCGCGCGGCAGATCCGCCCGCCTCGCTTCCCAAGCCGGCAAAGCACTACCTCCCGATCTTGAGGCGGCCCCTCCGCGACCGCTACTCGGTCTTCTTATCGGATGGTTGGGGCAGATTCATTAGGCCTCTTACCTGCATTTTTGACGGCATCGCAGACTGCCTTGACGACCGTCCATTGAGCACCGCCTGGCCGCCGCGTGGACACGGTGTCCCGGCAGTACCGCACAGGACCAAAGCACTATTCCCGCTGGTCGCCTTCCGTGCTTTACTGATCGAGGTCGGGGTGTGATCCGGCGAAGCCACCGTCTTCGTCCAGAGGAGGAGTCACACCCCGCCAGCATTGCCGTGGGCGGCCGCGCCGTGAACCTCTCACGAAAATCATCGAGACGATCCGGCGCAGTTTCGGATTTGGTGCAATCTCAATAGAGTGGAATAAACTTAACAATTTTAGTCTGTTTATGCTTGAAACCGGACCCGTGTATCCTGTAATCTACAGTCAAGCAGTCCGTGGCAGTAGGCTACCACACAAGGCTTGGCGGTTTCTCACATTCTCCTCCTCCGGAACCGCCAAGCCGATTCGTTACCGCGATGTTTCCCTCCTTGTCCGCTGAGGTTTTCAGCCGCAGCGCCGACGCATTCTCTTGCCCGTGTCGGACAGGAGTGCGACGCCGTTCTTAATCGAAGGATTGTGGACAGGCAGATCAACGACCTGCGGTGAGATTTTCACCGAAGTCGTGAGTGGCCACTACTTTCTTGAAGCAGTGGATGTTGCGGCAAGGCGGATGGAGCGGGCCTATGCGCCCGATAACTCGTCCGGAAGACGCGCCATGAGACCGGTTTCGCTCTAACGAGGACGGTTATTGCGCGGAGCCTGCCGCCTCTTCGGGCGCTGGGGCCGGGAGGGTTTGTGGCGCTTCACTTTTCTGTTGTTGCGCGCAAGCCGGATGATGCCCGGGGCGGAGCCGCCTTCGGGCGGCGTCGCGGAGGGTTGCATAGCTCCAGCCTCGGAGGCAATCCCGCAAAGTATCAGGAGACTCAGGAGATAACGGCACTTTCTCAGCATCGTCATCTAGTCTGTCCTGATCACAGTCTGGAATCAAGCGACATCATACAACGCTGCTTTTGAGCGGCCCAGGATTGATCTACACTGAGTCCGTCATGCCCGACATTCGCCGCCTCACCGATCTTCGTGGCGTTGGACCGTCCATCGCCTCGGATTTGCGCGAACTTGGCATCTTCACGGTCGGCCAACTCGCCGCGAGCGACGGGCGGGAACTTTACGACCGTCTTTGCGCGACTACCGGCGTCCGCCAGGACCCTTGTGTCGAAGACACCTTCGTGTGCGCTGTCGCCCAGGCGCGGGATCCGAACCTGCCGGCGGCGCGGAAAAACTGGTGGTTTTGGTCTCGCTTACGCAACCGAGGTGTGCCGCACACGCTGGCAAAAAGCCGCGAAAATCGTCCAAAATTGACGAGGTGATCGCGGAGATTTGACGGCTGGCCGGCAGGTCCGGCGCTCACGCCGCGGCCGTCGCAGGCCATGAATGGTTCGTTGACTAAACTCCGGCGGCAAGCGCCTCTTCGAGAACCGCGGCGATGCGATCCGGATCGTTCGGAACCACTCGCGGGGCATTGCCGAAGCTGGATAGGATCGGAGCGCCCGAGGGCGTCTTCAATTCATTTGTGTGATAGCGATAGATGTAGTCGGGGTCCTTCAGGACATGTCCGGTCAGCACCGCCACGACATCCTCGCCCGGACGGATGGTACCCGCCGCCACCAGTTTCTTCAGGCCCGCGAGAGTGGCGGCGGAAGCCGGCTCGCAGCCAATTCCGCAACGCCCGACGACGGCCTTTGCGTCGGCGATCTCCTGCTCCGTGACGCGTTCCACCGTGCCGCCGGAGTTCTCGATCTCGAACATTGCCTTCGGCCAGGAAACTGGGTCGCCAATCCGGATGGCGGTCGCCAAAGTCTCCGGATCCCTCACGGGCCGGAATTCGCCGCGCTCAGAGGAATGGAAATAGTCGTGCAGAGGAGCGGATCCGTCCGCTTGCACGACCGCCAGTTTCGGCAGACTGTCGATGATGCCTAGCGCGAGCAGCTCGCGCAGGCCCTTGCCGAAAGCGGACACATTGCCTAGGTTTCCGCCGGGTACGACGACCCAATCCGGCACTCGCCAGTCGCGCTGGTCGAGCATTTCCACCATGATGGTCTTCTGCCCCTCGAGCCGGAACGGGTTCATTGAATTCAAAAGGTAAATGCCGGTCCGCTCGGCCAGAACGCGCACCAGAGCCAGAATCTGGTCAAAATTCGCTTCCACCTGCAGCGTCAACGCCCCATATTCCAGGGCCTGCGCCAGCTTGCCGAAGCTGATGTTGCCGTAGGGTAGGAAAATGATGGGCGTCATGCCGGCGACGGCGGCGTAGGCGGCCATCGAGGCGGAGGTGTTGCCCGTGGAAACGCACGCCACACGGCGCATTCCGAGGCGCAATCCCTGGGTGGCGCCGCAGGTCATGCCGTTGTCCTTGAACGACCCCGTCGGGTTGAAACCCTGATGTTTGAAAACGAGCGCATCTACGCCGGCGAAGCGTGCGGCTCCAGGAGCGGGCAGCAGAGGCGTATTTCCTTCGCGCAGCGTCGCCACGGCATGACGCTCGAAGTCGATGAAGGGAATCATCTCCCGGTAGCGCCAGACGCCGGACTGGTCCAGCGGCATGTTGGACATACGCCGTTCCCGCCACAGCTTCTTCACGCCCGCGGAGTCGAGCTTCAGGCCCGGATAATCGGTCTCCAGCAAGCCGCCGCAGCGCGGACACGTGTAGAGAACGTCCTCAATCGGGAAGGTCGCGCCGCAGGCGCCGCGGATGCATTTGAGTTGTGCTTGCACGAAACTGTCATTCTATCAGGAGGCTTCCGTGACGCTCGGCGTCCGGCTGGCCCGAGGCGTATATGATCTCCGTCCACATCGAAAACGGAGCGGTGCTCGTGCGCCGCGCCGCTGTACCCAAACCCAGGCCGGGCTTCGTCCTGATCCGGCTGCGGGTGGCAGGAATCTGCAATACCGATATCGAGCTTCTACGCGGATACTACGGCTTTCGAGGCCGTCCGGGCCACGAGTTCGTCGGCGACGTGGTCGGGCCAGCGGACTCGACCTGGCTGGGCAAGCGCGTCGTCGGGGAGATCAATTTGCCCTGCGGCGCCTGCGAATGGTGTACCCGCGGCCTGGGTCGTCATTGCCCCTCACGCAGCGTTCTGGGCATCGTGCGGCACCCGGGCGCATTCGCCGGATTCCTCACTCTTTCCGAGTCGAACCTGCACGAGGTCCCGCGGCAGGTTCCCGACGAACACGCCGTGTTTACTGAACCGCTCGCCGCGGCGTGCGAGATCCTGGACCAGGTCAAGATCGCGAAGGGCGAGGCGGTGGCAGTGCTGGGCGACGGAAAACTCGGGTTGCTCGTGGCACAGGTGCTGGCCTGCCGGGGAGCCTCCGTCCATCTGTTCGGCCGCCATCCGGAGAAACTGCGCATCGCGGCGCTCGCGGGCTGCGAAACCAGCGCCAGCGAAAAGCTGCCCCAGGCGCGGTTTGACGTGACGGTCGAAGCGACGGGCGCGGCGGACGGTTTACGCGCCGCCATCTCGATGACCCGTCCGCGCGGCATTGTGATCATGAAGACGACCGTTCACCAGCCAGTGCCACTGAACATGGCCCAAGCCGTGGTGAATGAGATTTCTCTGATCGGCTCGCGCTGCGGACGCTTTGAGCCGGCGCTCCGTTTGTTGAAATCAGGGCGGCTGCGGCTCGACGGCATGATCAGCGCGGAGTACGCGCTGGAACAGGCGCCGGAGGCTTTTGCGAGAGCTCAGGAGAAGGGAGTGCTGAAGGTGTTAATTCGTCCCGGAAACTGATCCGGCGCCGGCCGTGGACTCGACCGGGCTCGCGCTCGCCGCGCCCGAGGCCGGATTGAGCGACGACGCACGTACGTTTTTCCAGTACAGCCCGATCACCCGCTCCACGTAACCCTGCGTCTCGCGAAACGGCGGGACGCCCCGATACCGTTCCACCGCGCCCTCCCCCGCGTTATATGCGGCCAGAGCGCGGCGAACCCCGTTCTCCGAGCCCTCATAACGCAGCAGGAGCTCACGCAGCAGACGCGTTCCCGCGTCGATGTTCTGGACGGGATCCAGCGGATTCGCATCGAATTTGCGGGCAGTATCCGGCATCAACTGCATGACGCCGACGGCCCCCTTGGGCGAAACGGCTGATGCGTGATATGCCGATTCGGCCTGGGCCACGCCGTGAACCAGTTCAGGCGGCAGACCGTAGCGCAACGCCGCGTCGGTCACCAGTTCGCGCATCGATTTTTCAGGAGCTGACGCCAGAACGGGCGGCGCCGGCGCAGGTGGAGGGGGTGGCGCCGGGTCTTCGACGTGCTCGATTGCGGCCAGCCGTGCGGCATCCATATCGATTTTGCCGCCACCTGGCGTGTACAGGATCACGCGACCGCTATCCCGCTCAACACGCTGGGCTTGTATTCGCATTCCATTGTCGAGGACGGCCACTTCCCCGGCGCTCAGGAGCAATGGGGCCGTCAAAGACAAAATGAGAGCAGTGCGCGCTGCGAATCGCATCAATACATTCAATCTATAAGATAGAGACGATCTCCGGCCCGGTAGCGTGCAGCCCGATCAAGGTTTGGGATCCGGCCGGAGGAGCAAATAAAATCCCGTTGGAGCACCGATCGGGTTGCCTTTCGTGCTGCCATCCGTCACCGGGAAACTGCTCGCCGTGGTGGTTCCGCCCACGATGATGTTACCCGAGGTATCGTGTGCCAGGGCCGTCACCGAGTTATTCCCTACGCCTCCAAAGACCGTGGAAAACACGACTCCCGCGTTACCGCTGATGGACGGATCGAAGGTCGCCAGGAACGCCGAGAGGGAAGCTGACGACTGCTCGATCGGCAGCGACGCGATGGAGGGCAGATCCAGGCAATTCGTATAGCCGCCGATCATCGGGCGGCCCAGCGAATCCAATACCACCGTGTACGGCATGGTCATCGCAAAGTCGCCGTACGTGGATAAGGTGCCGTTAAACAAAGTGGAGTACGTGAGGGAATCCGGGGCCGTCTTGGTCAAGTCGAGATGGGCCAGCCACGCGTCGGCGTAACCTGTGAACGCGGTTTGCACTGCGTTTGACGTCACCGGGAAGGAAGTCGACAGCGTATAACCAGTCATCCAGACCCCTCCGTTGCCGTCCAACACGAACCCCGTCAAAGCATCCAGGTCGTCTCCGCCGAGGTAGGTCGAGTAAACCAACTGGTTGATGGGATCCTGCGAAATATCCATAACGGCAAAGACCGCGTCGCCTCCCCCTCGCAAAAATGTCCCATACGAGGAGCCGGCCAGCGGGAAGGTCGCCGACATCGTAAAGCCGCCGATGTAGATCAGCCCCTTGGAGTCAACCGCGAGTGCCTGCGGAATATCGGTCAGGTTACCACCCAGGAACGACGAATAAAGCAGCGTGTCGGCCGTAGTGGCGCCGCCCGGCAGCACGTTGAGCAGAAACATGTCGACTCCGCCGCCGCTGGAGGTCTGGTAGCTGGCGTTGATGCCGGTCACCGGAAGCGTGCTCGCCTCCGTATAGCCCGTCGCCACGATGTTTTCGCTCGGATCGAAGGCTACGCCTGTGCCATAGTCGAATCCGGTGCCCCCGAAGAAAGAGGAAAACAGCATCGCGGCAGTGCCGCCCAGCAACGGATTGAACTCAATCACAAAGGCATCGGCAGTGCCGCCGATGGCTGTCTGGAATGCGTTTGTGGTCGTTGGGAAAGCCGTGGAATATGTTGTGCCAACCAAGGCAATCAACCCGTTGGGCGAAATCGCGACCGCAGCGGGATAATCATTGCTCGCTCCACCGATGTAGGTGAAATACGTCAGGGATGGCGTACCGTCGCTGTTCGGCCGGATCTGAGCGAGAAAGATGTCGTTGAATCCGGCCCGGGCAGCCAGATACGCGGAAGTGCCGGTTACGGCTGAGATCGTCGATCCGGTCGTTCCCACCAGCCAATAACTGCCGTCGATACCCGCCGCGACGGCGTTGACCTCATCGTTGCTGCTGCCCCCGAAGAAGCCGGAGAAAGCCAGCACCGGGTCGATCACAAGCGCCGTTGACGGATCGTAGGCCCCGACCTCGAACCCGACGGAACCGTCACCTTCCAGGCGGAACCGGGACGCGACTGCGACGCGTTTCCCCGAAAGTTCCTGCCAGGCAACCGGCTTCTCTTGCCGGATCTGCGCTACGCCATCGGTAATTTCCAGATCGCCGCTGTCTTGAACGCTGGCATGCCAGCCTTTGCCGAATTGCATGCGTATCTTCCGGGTGTCTGCTCCCGGCGCGACGACAAAGTCGTACTCGAGGTGCTTCTGGCGGCCGTAAACAACCAGATCTACGCCCTTCCAAACCGATGCCGCGCGCACGCTCGAGAACTGCGGTACGTCCGTGCGCCACTTCGAACGGTCGTTGCCGAGGAAATAGTTGGTATTGGCGGGCAGCCTCTTCTCGCCGTTCCACGTGAGCCGCCTGGCGCCTCGCAGAGTAACGGGCAGGACGCCCGCGCTCTTGCCGGGATCCGTCCTCACGGCCATATTCATGCCGTTCGGCGTCAAGGCAACGTCGCCCGCATGTCCTCGCGAGACAAAGGTCCCATGCGTGGCTGGCTCAAACCATCCCGGAATCACCGACAAGGCCCGTTCCGCCTGCGCTTTCTGGCCGGCGCTGACGAGCCCGCCCGGAGGAAGGGCGGCGCCCATTAGGCAGGTACCGGCGCAAAAAAAGGCCGGCAACACAATTCTAAAGATTTGTTTAGAAGGCATCAGGGTTCATTCCGGGCGCGGGCCCGAATCATCCATTATACGTGCGCGAGGCGCGTAACGTTTCTGGCCCAGCGGGAATGAGATCGCGGGCAAGATCGCGGAACTTGCATCGTCGCGCCAGACGCAAGCCGGCGGAGTTGACGTCGAACAGCGCCCGGGGCCCGGTTCCATGCTTACGTCGAAACTGGCGGCGGCCTCCCGCCTCCAATACTTCCGCGTGTAGCGTGCCTGCCCGGCTTCCGGGCCGGCGGAACCGCAAACAGAACGGTGCTTTGCATCGAAATGCGTACGGCCTCCTGATATGTTGTTGATTGTGTCCACTCATTCTTTCGCCACAGCACTCGTTTTCACGGCTCTGTTCGCCGCATCGCTTTCGGCCCAGAAGCCGGAATGGGACAATCCCGCCATCATCCACGTGGGAACGGAACGGCCCCACGCGACCATGATGGTGTACCCCGCCGCGGCCCTCGCCCGGCGCGGAGATCGCACTGCGTCTCCGTGGTTCGAGAGTCTGAACGGGGATTGGAAGTTCCACGGGACCCTGCGGCCGGCGGAGCGGCCGATCGAGTTCTACCGGCCGGATTTCAACGACGAAAGTTGGGGTACCATCCCGGTGCCGTCGAGCTGGCAGATGCACGGCTTTGACATCCCGATTTACACCAACATCATCTATCCCTGGCCGCAAGACCCGAAAGGGCCGCCCACGCCGCCTTACGACTTCAATCCTGTGGGCAGCTACCGCACGCGCTTCACCGTGCCGGCCGGTTGGGACGGACGCAAGGTCTACCTGCATTTCGCGGGCGTGGACTCAGCCTTCTATGTTTGGGTGAACGGCACGAAGCTCGGCTACCACGAAGACAGCCGCACGCCGGCCGAGTTCGACGTGACTCCTTACTTGAAGGAGGGCGCGAATCTGCTCGCGGTCGAAGTCTACCGCTTCGGCGATGGCGCGTTCCTCGAAGACCAGGACATGTGGCGCATGAGCGGGATCTTCCGCGACGTGTTCCTGTGGTCCACGCCGTTCCAGCACGTGCGCGATTTCGAAGTGAAAACCGATCTGGATAGTGACTACCGCGACTCGAAGCTGTCCGTTCGGGCATCGGTCGCGAACTCCGCGCAGAGTCCTCGGAAGGTGACGCTGACCACGGAGCTCTTCGATGCCGACGGGAACATGCTGGGTAAGAGCCTGTCCAAGGACGCGACTCTGTCGGCGGGCGCCGGCACGGAGCTCGAGTTTGTTTCAGAGGTGGCGAATCCGCATAAGTGGTCCGCTGAAACGCCGTACTTGTATAAGTTGTTGCTGACGCTGAAGGACGTTTCGGACAACGTGCTCGAAGTCATCCCGCAGAACGTCGGCTTCCGCAAGGTGGAGATCCGCGGCGGCCGTTTCCTCATCAACGGCAAGGCTGTGCTCATCAAGGGCGTGAATCGCCACGAGCACGACGAATACACCGCGAAGGTGGTCTCAGTCGAGAGCATGTTGCGCGACATGCGCATTATGAAGCAGTTCAACGTGAACGCGGTCCGTACCAGCCACTATCCGAACGACACGTCGTGGTACGACCTGGCCGACAAACTGGGGATGTTCATCCTGGACGAGGCGAATCTCGAGTGCCACCACTACGGCAACGATCCGCAGAACCGCCTCACCAACGACCCGGCGTGGAAGGACGCCTACCTGGACCGCCAACAGAGCATGGTCGAGCGCGACAAGAACCACCCGTCGGTCGTCATCTGGTCGCTGGGCAACGAATCGGGCGACGGCCCGAATGCTGCCGCCGTCTATGAGTGGACCAAACATCGCGATCCCTCGCGGCCATTCCACTACGAGGGCACGACCTCGCACGGCGGCTCCTCCGCCGATATCAATTCGTTCATGTACCCCTCGCCCGAGGAAGTGAAGAGACTGGCCGCGGAGCGTCCCAATATGCCGCTGATCCTGTGCGAGTACTCGCACGCCATGGGCAACAGCAGCGGCGGGCTCAAGGAATACTGGGACATCTTCTACTCAGGCACGAACGCCCAGGGCGCTTTCGTCTGGGATTGGGTCGATCAAGGCATCCGCCTGCAAGTGCCGGCCGAGTACCGCGAGAATACGCCGAATGCCGCGTTCTACGCCTATGGCGGCTGGTGGGAAGACAAGAACGGCATACGCAACGACAACGACTTCAACAACAACGGTCTGGTTGCCGCGGACCGCACGCCGCACCCGGGGCTGTATGCGATCAAGTACGTCTACCGGAATCTGCACGCAACGGCTGTTGACCTGAGCGCGGGCAAGGTCCGGGTGAAGAACTGGTTCGACTTCCTGAACGCCAATGAGATCGCCACCGGGCTGTGGGAAGTGAAGGCCGGCGGACGCACCATCGCCAGCGGCCAGTTCCCCGAACTCGACATCTCCGCGGGAGCCGACGCAGTCTACACGCTGCCGCTGCCTAAGTTTCAGGCGGAGCCGGGCGTCGAGTACTGGCTCAACACCAGCTTCGTTTTGAAAGCGAATACGTCCTGGGCCGCCAAGGGGCACGAACTCGCTTGGGATCAATTCGCACTGCCTGTCAGCGCACCCGCGCCCACGTTCCAACCCGCGAAAACGGCACGCCTGACCATCGTCGAGAACGAAGAGGCGGCCACCTTTACGGGACCCGAGTTCTCGCTGCGCTTCAACAAGAAAGCCGGCGTCATCACGGACTACCGATTCAAGGGCGTCAGCCTGTTGGAACGGGGTCCCCGGCCCGATTTCTGGCGCTCGCCGACGAATAACGATCGCGGCGCCTGGAAGGTATTCCGCGAGCAGGCCGAGAAGGACCGCAGCCTCGACATCACTCTGTGGAAAGAGGCCGGCCCGCTGTGGCGGGTGAAGTCCGTGCGCGTGGAGAAGTCCGGCGACGCAACCGCGCGCGTCGTCGTGGATGCCGCACTTCCGGTGGTCGGCGCAAACTACGCGATGACCTACACGATTCATGGTTCAGGCGACGTCATCGTGGAGGCTTCCTATGTGCCCGGCAAAGAGAACCTGTCGATGATGCCGCGCTTCGGCACGGAACTCATCGCCGCTCCGGGTTTAGAGAACCTCACCTGGTACGGACGCGGTCCGAAGGAGACGATGATCGACCGGCAGTTCGAGCGGATCGGCGTCTACCACAGCAGCGTGGACGCGGAATGGGTGGAGTACATGCGGCCGCAGGAGAACGGCAATAAGACCGATGTCCGCTGGCTTGCCCTGACCAACGCGCAAGGTGTCGGCCTGCTTGCGGTCGGCGCTCAGTCGCTTTCCGCCGCGGTGCGGCACTATTCGAAAGAAGAGATCGAGCGCTCGGCCTACACGTTCCAGATGGTTCGCCATCCCGAGACCTTTCTGAATCTCGATCTGAAGCAAATGGGCGCCGGCGGCATCGACAGCTGGAGCCCGAACGCCTACCCGATGGAGCGATACCGGATCCCCAGCGCGGTGGAGCGGAGTTACCGCTATCGATTGACTCCGGTGGACTCGGCGGCCGCGATCGAGTCCAAAGCCGTGGAAACGTTCTGATACTGCGAGAGAGCGCGCCAGGCCGCGATCCAGCCGGCGTTGTTCGGGGTGGGAACGAGGTGGGCGGTCCGTGCCCGTGGAGTGTCCAGGTTGCCGCGGCATTCACTTCGCCGCGCTCGTCGCTCGTTGTTTGAGCGGCACCGGAGCCCGGCGGCGAATGACCGCTCCGCGTGTGACCGGCCCGCCGCCGGGACTCTATCCGGACCTTTTCGTTCATCGCGGAGCGTCTGGTGTGCGGCTCTTCCGGATTTGCAGGCCCGCAACGACGGATCTTGCGTCTTTGCGGACTTTCTGGAGCGGTTGAGGCACGGTATGAAGCTCCCGGGTGCGCTTCTCCTCTTTCTTGCGCGGCGATTGCCGCATTGAATTCCGATGACCGGCAGCGCCCGTTGACCGGACAATCGGATGAATCCTCCGGTCCTGCCTCACGGTCTCGTTGCTGCTCCCGCGCCGAGGGGGCGATATGGTGTTTTGCCTGGCGAGTCGAGCTCGCCATGTGGCGTTCACCCGCCTTATTTTCGGGCCAACCGGCCGCTTTATCCTCAGGTTTGTTGCACGGGCGGACCCCAATTCCGACGATTTCCTCTGAAATCGGGTCAAACCCGCTCTTTTGAGGCGTTTGCCAATTGACGCACGGTGTCCACCCCTCTACAATTTTGAGGAAGGATCTCTACCGTCGTAGGACGTGTATCTCGAGGTCCGCGCGCGTTTTGATCGCATTCGAGGGGGAGACTCGTATGAAGCAAGGAAGGCTTTTTGGCGCGTGTTTAGGAGGTCTTCTCCTGTTGGGTGCATCCGCTTTCGCGGAGCCGACCTATACCGTGTTTACCGATACTCCCGTTGGGGGCAGTGGGACCACAATCCGGTATGGCATCAATGACATGGGCGGCTACGCCGGCTGGTTCATGAACTCCGGGACCTATCTAGGTTTCATGCACGATGGAAGTGGTTTTTCCACTGTTGGGCCGACAAGTCCGGTCGGAACCTATGCGACGGGTATCAACAACTCCAATGACGTCGTTGGGTATTACTACGGCACAACCGGATTTCAGGGATTTATTGAAAAGTCCGGAGTCTACAGCGGAGTGAATTACCCCAATGCCAGATCCACTGTGGTCTATGGCATGAACGATACCGGTCAGGTCGTTGGGTATTACACCGACGCAAGTGGCGTTACTCACGGTTTTGTGGAAAGTGCTGGCGTGTACACGTCAATTGATGTCCCGGGCGCGGTCGCCACATACGTGATGGGCATCAATGACTCTGGCGAGATCGTCGGAAGTTACTTCGACGGCACGGAAACTCACGCGTTTATCGACAATGCCGGAACGTTTACGAGCATCGACTTCCCCGGCGCTCCAGTCACCTTTGCCTCGAGCATCAATTCTGCCGGCGTCGTCGTGGGATGGTATGAAACATGCCCCGGCTGTCCGCAGATCGGCTTCATTAGAGATACCTCAGGCGCATACACCTCGATCGCACCCATGCCCGGCATTCCCACCTACCTGACGGGCATCAACGATAGTAACGAAATCCTGGTTGCGATCCTGGGCGCGACTAATCCTTCGCAATTCGGTACGAATTTCGGAATGCTCCTTTCGGGTGTGGCGCCCACCACGGAGATGCCTGAGCCAGGGACTCTGGTGTTGATGGCGACGGGTGGAGTTCTCCTGCTGGCGCTGCGACGTCTTCGCCGGCGCTCTTCATTAGTGTGAGTTGAGCCGCAGACCCGACCGCTCCCGGCAGCGCGCTTCGCGGCAGGCCGGGAAGACGATAATATTCATTCCGTCGCGAGGTTTCGAGGCCTCGAAAACACAAACTGTGATCGCGTGAAGTGTCCCGTCGTGCTTTGCGGTACGTCGCATTTTACGTGACGCTGTCCAATGCATCTCCGCTCGGATTTCCGCGAGCCGAACGCCCCTGCTTGCCCTTGCGCCAGACGAATTGGCTGGGCTCGTGTTCCACCACGGTAAATTGCCCGGGAGCCGGGGTGGGTATAATCACGCCCCGTCCGGCTCCCCGGCGTCGGGCTGCGCTTCATCGCCACGTCTCGGACTTCCGGATTCGGACGTCCTGACGCCGCCCGCCTCGACGCGGAGCCTGTCTGAGGTAAAACGCCCGGTTCACGGGCCGCTCTCAAGCCGGTTGGAGCCGGCTACTGCATCACACGGAAACTGGCTTGCAGCAGGTCTCCGGGTTGGGGCACGGACCCAGGCAGAAACGAGAGGGACGATCCCGTCAGGGTGAAGTCCATACCCACCTTCTGGAGCAGCCCGTTTCGAAACAACAGAAGACTGGCGGCCGGGTTCGGAGCCATCGAGAGCGTGAACGAGGCGTTGGAGCCGTTCATGGTTCCGTTCGGCGTCTCCAGATCGACGAAGACCGGATTCGACCCGCAGGGCCCGACCGATCCATCTCCGCGTACGCACTGGTCGGATGATCCACTCAGTCCGGACAGGTCGCCGTTGGTGTCGGGGACCAGCACCCGCCCCAACAGGTACCCGGCGCCCTTGGCCGGCCGCTCCGTCAGCGCATCGCTGAGCCCCACCACGTCCGAGATCTGGATCGCCGTGTCGGACGGTGGCATTGTCACCTGCGACGATGAGGTTCTCACCATTCGCACCGCCAGCGGGGACGTGCTGAATGGGACGGCCCACACCTCGGTGTTGGTCACCTTTCCGTCGACAATGTACATGACTGTGTAGCTCGCCGTTGTCAGCGCCGTCGTGGTCGGCACCAGTTGCGTCCTTAACAGTCCGGCGCTTACCGGCACGCGCAGCGTGTTGGCCGTGATGTTGGAGTTGTCCGACGCGACAAACGCGTTCCAGGTGATGAGCAGCGTCCCGTTCACCGGCGTTCCGTCCGCGCGATACAGTTGATCCAGAATCGTCGTCAGTGGAGGCGTTGCCCACGCTGGTCCCGCTCCAATCCATAGCAGCGCAGTCAGGACCATGCCGGCCCGGCTCGCTCCCGCACGAATGACTCTCATCGCTTTACCTCGTCTCCTCGCGTAACATGACATCGCCCGGGTCCTTGATCCCGCGACACCAAGCTACTCCCGCCCAGCAAGCCGGCCGGACGGGGGCGCGAGGGAGGAGGCACGTCGAAACGATATGAAATCAGTGATTTGGCGTACGGCCGCTTTTTTTCGTAGGGCTGTGAACGCGCTCCCGGATGAATCCGGTAATGCCATACCGTTGTGGGGCGGCTCTCCAGAGCCGCGCGGGGC
>Ga0315272_10000158_pt1 | contig 31318 bp, 34 predicted proteins | sample C3_middle_MG_FD_203918 | JGI IMG/M metagenome (GOLD analysis project Ga0315272, IMG submission 203918) | Sediment microbial communities from Yellowstone Lake, YNP, Wyoming, USA - C3_middle | ecosystem: Environmental > Aquatic > Freshwater > Lake > Sediment | place: USA: Wyoming | collected...
ATCGAATTAATCCACATCATCCACCGCTTGTGCGGGTCCCCGTCAATTCCTTTGAGTTTTAATCTTGCGACCGTACTCCCCAGGCGGCTGACTTCACGCGTTAGCTACGTTACTCAGGATGAAAATCCCGAACAACTAGTCAGCATCGTTTAGGGCGTGGACTACCAGGGTATCTAATCCTGTTTGCTCCCCACGCTTTCGTGCATGAGCGTCAGTGTTATCCCAGGGGGCTGCCTTCGCCATTGGTATTCCTCCACATATCTACGCATTTCACTGCTACACGTGGAATTCTACCCCCCTCTGACACACTCTAGCTATACAGTCACAGGCGCCATTCCCAGGTTAAGCCCGGGGATTTCACGCCTGTCTTGTATAACCGCCTGCGCACGCTTTACGCCCAGTAATTCCGATTAACGCTTGCACCCTACGTATTACCGCGGCTGCTGGCACGTAGTTAGCCGGTGCTTATTCTTCAGGTACCGTCATTCCCGGACTGTGTTAGAGCCGGTGTTTCTTCCCTGACAAAAGAGCTTTACAACCCGAAGGCCTTCTTCACTCACGCGGCATTGCTGGATCAGGGTTTCCCCCATTGTCCAAAATTCCCCACTGCTGCCTCCCGTAGGAGTCTGGGCCGTGTCTCAGTCCCAGTGTGGCTGATCGTCCTCTCAGACCAGCTACTGATCGTCGCCTTGGTGGGCTTTTACCCCACCAACAAGCTAATCAGGCATCGGCCGCTCTAATCGCGCGAGGTCTTTCGATCCCCCGCTTTCCCCCTCAGGGCGTATGCGGTATTAGCACAGCTTTCGCTGCGTTATCCCCCACGATAAGGTACGTTCCGATGTATTACTCACCCGTTCGCCACTCGCCACCAGGTACAAGTACCCGTGCTGCCGTTCGACTTGCATGTGTAAGGCATGCCGCCAGCGTTCAATCTGAGCCAGGATCAAACTCTTCAGTTTAATTCCTGTGATCCTTGCGGATCGTCGCACTCATTCAAGAAATTGACTTGGTAATAAAACCAAATCTTTTTACTGTCTATGAGTACTATTTATTTACATCTGTCCCGAAGGACTTGATGCTTTCACTTAGTACCCACATTTATCGGTTGACTAATTTTTAAAGAGGGCTGACTTGTTTCGTATTTCTTAATAACATTCAGCAGAGAGATGAGACTTTATCCTACTCATATAGCCCTGTCAACACCTTTCGTAGTCTATTTCAATAAAAAAGCTAAGTTTTTTCTTACTTTTAAATTAATCCCTTTAAAAACAATGAGATATAGATTGAAAATATTTTCAACTTTTTTTAAAAATATTCGGGTTTCTATGGATATAAAGGCAAATGAGGCGTCTGCCCTCTCTTTTTTTTCGGTGATTTGTTGCTTTTTTTCTTCCTAAATACCCAGGATTAGGGAAAACCCTTTGTATTTATCTGATTTCTGCTAGTATGTTGCTATGCACAATACATTGGCAAACAGTTACCTACCTAGCAAGCCCTATGCGGCAGGCTTTTCCGTTCCTGTTCGTGAACTACATGCTGGCCACAGGGCTGAGATTCTCCGTCACCTTTTGTTATTAAATGACGAGGATCGACGACTTCGCTTTGGTACACAGACGCCTGATGAGGTGATTCGTCACTATGTAGAGCATCTCAATTTCAATAGAGATGCCGTGTTTGGCAGCTTTGATTCCCAGTTAAACCTGATTGCCATGGCGCATTTGGCCTATCTGCCTAAGGTGAAGGGCAAAGCACAGGCAGCTGAGTTTGGCGTCTCCGTGCTGCCTAATGGCCGAGGGCAGGGCATTGGCACTGCTTTATTAGGACGCGCCTCCGTCCACTCTCGTAATACCCGTATCGAAACCCTGTTTGTGCATTGCCTAGCAAACAACAAGGCCATGATGCATCTAGCTCAGAAGGCTGGTATGCGCGTTGAGTACGCCTATGGAGATGCGGACGCGTATTTGACATTACCTCCAGCGAATCCTGGCACGATTGTGGAAGAGGCTGCTAAAGAGCAATGGGCAGACTTTGACTATGCCCTTAAGGAGAACTTTAAGCGCTCAAATGATGCCTGGTCTTGGTTTCTAGGCAAACCGGTCGTCCGCCCAACTTAATTTGTGCTGGGCGCCCCGCGCAATATCCAGCCCACTAATAAAGATAACTCCGCATCGCTTAACTTAGCGTTTGCTGGCATGGGAACAACACCCCATGTCCCCGATCCACCTTTCAAAATTTTGTTTTTTAAAAACGCTGATGCATTGGGATCGCTTGCATATTTTTTTGCAATGGCCTGAAGGCTTGGGCCAACAATTTTTTTATCTACCGCATGACAACCTAAGCAAGCATTTTGTTTTGCCAGTGCAGCTGCCCTTACATCATCAATAGATGCTTTCACGCTCAGAGGGCAAAGTGAGAGGAGGGAGACGAGCAAAAAAATTTCATGTGTTGCTTTGAAAAATCCATTGCTCATATCCCATCAAATGGCTTTACTGCTTTGGTACTGAGTTGGGCTGTGACTCATCTGCTTTGCCTTGTTTTTCTAGGCGCGCTTTTTCTGCTTCAGAAATAATATCGAAGTAGGCATAAACATCTTTCACGCCGCTTGTATTGCTCGCCACTTTCTTGGCAATCTCTGCTTCGTTCTGCGTCAGAATACCCATCAGATAAACGCTATTACCTTCAGCAACAATTGCCATTGAATTTGATGGCAACTTATCGGTAAAAATCATTTGCGTTTTAATTTTGGACTCGAGATAGGAATCATTGGCGCGTGCGGTGTATGTGCTGATAGGCCCAACAACTAACTCATTAAACACTGAACGTACATTCTTGTTTGCTTTTGCATATGCACCAGCCTGCTCTTTAATGCCAGTATCTTTCACTTCACCCGTCAATAATACTTTTTGATTAAAGGAGCTCACATTAATATGCGCGCTATCTCCAAATTTCTTATCCAAAGCATTCTCCACCTCTAGGCCAATGCCTTTATCGATTGCCTGCACCGCCGGTGGACGTCGATCAGCCATCACGCTTGCGCCAGCAGCAACACCGCCAACAGCCAATACTCCGCAACCCGATAAGAGTGATGTCATCAAAATTGCAGCAAACAATCGGATGGTGAGTGTATTTTGCATATACGAACTTTCTAAAAATGAATGGGGCTCTTAATCGAGCAATAGATGGTCTACACCATCACATATAGCGTGCAGCAAAACTAAATGAGTTTCTTGAATTCGAGCGGTGCGTGTAGATGGAGCGCACAAATGAATGTCATCCGCATCTAATAGGCTTGCAATTTTTCCACCGCCATTGCCAGTGAGCGCAATAATTTTGATGCCCATCTTTTTTGCAGCCTCAATTGCCTTCACTACGTTTTTTGAATTTCCTGAAGTGGAGATACCAATCAAAATATCGCCTTTTTTTCCAAGGCCACGCACTTGTTTACTAAAAATCTCGTCATAGCTGTAGTCGTTACCTACTGCCGTCAATATTGACGTGTCGGTTGTAAGCGCAATCGCGGCCAACTCTTGACGCTCTCTCTCGAAGCGACCAATTAGTTCCGCAGAAAAATGCTGTGCATCAGCCGCTGAGCCGCCATTGCCACATGCCATCACTTTTCCACCTGCACGCAGGCATTCCGTCATTGCGACTACGCCGCGCGCCACTTGTTCGGGAAGTATTTTTTCAGCCTCTTGCTTTACAGCAATACTGTCTAAAAAATGTTGGGATGCGCGAGCGCGCAAACGTTCGAGGGTATCTTTATCCATCGCATTATTATGCGCCAAAGTAGGGGCATGGTGACTAGGGCGCACCTGGAATCAAAAGCGACGTATTCTCTTACTTATTCTTACTTCTTACGCAAAAGATTGCCCCTATGGAATTAAGCTCCTTGGATTTTTTAAAGCAACAGGATCTGCCTGCTGGAGCCCTATATATGGTTGCCACCCCAATCGGCAATATGGGGGACATCACCTTGCGCGCACTACATGTGCTTAATTCTGTTGATGGGATTGCCTGTGAAGACACAAGGCATAGCGCGCCCCTCCTTCAGCATTTTGGTATTCGCAAGAAATGTGTCGCCTTGCATGAGCACAATGAAATTGCTGGTGCGCAGACTGTGATTCAACACCTTTCCCAAAACGAGCGTTGGGCCTACATCTCTGACGCAGGCACGCCAGGGGTTTCTGATCCAGGAGCACGTCTAGTTAACGCCGTCCAAAAGGCAGGCTTTCGAATTATTCCCATACCTGGCGCCAGCGCAGTACCTTCTGCCATTTCTGCTAGCGGCTCAGTCATGCTGCCATCAGAAGGGCGCTTTCAGTTTCTAGGCTTTTGGCCCAACAAGGCCAAAGAGCGTGACGCGCTGATGCAAGACATTCGCTCCAACTCTAAGGCTAGCATCTTTTTTGAATCCCCCCATCAAATTCGAGAAACACTGACATCGCTCAGTAAAGATCTAGAACCCGAGCGCCAAGTTTTGATAGGTCGAGAGCTAACTAAAAAATTTGAGCAATTGGTTGCGCTCAATGCAGCGGATATACCGCAATGGCTAGAGCAAGCAGAAAGCCTCAGGGGTGAATTTATTATTTTGATAGCTGGGCGTCAGGCCAGTGCAGACGAAGCTCCAGAGCATTCTGCGTTGTTGCTGTGGGCTAATGCTCTAAGTCCCTACCTAGGCAGCAAAGAAATTGCCGCTGTTCTCGCACAAACTCTTGGACTTAGTAAGAAAGTAGCCTACCAAGTTGCTCTAGATGCAAAAGCCCAAATTAAGGAGCAATAAAAAAGCTGGCATATAGCCAGCTTTTTATGGGTACTGAAGCCTTATTTGGCTGCGAGGGCCGCAGGGGCTTTAGGCTCGGCCAACTTGCCGCCAGCAGAGTTTGCCAAATAGACAACCGCACGACCGAGCTCGTAATCACTTACATCAGTAGGGCTTGCTCCGCCACGAGCAGGCATCGCGCCCTTGCCCTTAAGAACTGATGTTAATAAACCATCATAGCCGTTGCCCAAACGTGCAGACCAAGCACCAGCATCACCAAATTTCGGTGCACCTGCTGCACCAGTTGCGTGGCATGAAGAGCAAACCGCTTTATATACCTGTTCGCCCGTTTGCAATTCGCGTGGCGCAGTAGCGTCTTTGAAATTTAATTGCGCTACAGGCTTAATGAGTTGCTCGGCGGAAGCTTCAGAGTCTGCGCGCTTGCCATTGTTTACAAACACCATTAGCAACAGGATGATGATCAGGGGCACAAAAAAGCTGGCAAACACCATGATGATCAATTGTTTAGGGGACTTAATTAGGCTTCCGTGCTCTGCGCTCATAGGACTTTTATAGTTTTATGGGTTTTAGGATTACTTCGCCGTGATTATAACGAGACCTTAGAGTTATAGGCACTTACAATGGCGGGGTTAGCGATTTTCCTGCTGGCGCCCGTAGCTCAGTGGATAGAGTATTGGCCTCCGAAGCCAAGGGTCGCGCGTTCGATTCGCGCCGGGCGCACCAAAAGAGGGGTGTTTTTGACCTACATCATGCGCAAATTTGTGAAAAAGGCTATCATTTCTCACTAACTTATTGATTCTTATCATGTCAAATCATCTAAATACCGCCCTTTCCGAGCCATCCCTAGCCAACCCCTTGGCACCGAATCTTCCATTGCCACATCGCAAAGTGATTCGTAGCTGGCTGATCCCCATGGCTCAAGGCGAGACTGGGAAAGCCATCATGCTTTTGGTGATGGATGCCGCTATGTGGCTCGGCTGTATTGCTGGCACTATTTTTGTGGAAAGCTTATTACTCAAAATCATTTTTGGTTTGGTTGCTGGGTTTGTGACTGGTCGCATTTTTATTTTGGGCCACGATGCCTGCCACCAAAGCTTCACACCACACCGTGAACTCAATAAATTACTGGGTCGCATTGCATTCTTGCCGTCCTTAACACCCTATAGCTTATGGGATGTGGGGCACAACGTAGTTCACCATGGCCAAACCAACTTGAAGGGCTTTGACTTTGTTTGGGCCCCATTATCAAAAGCAGAGTTTGATGCCTTGCCTGCATGGCGTAAAACCCTAGAGCGCCTTTATCGCAGTGGTTGGGGTCCGGTTTTCTACTACTTAATCGAAATCTGGTGGAGACGTGAGTACTTCCCAAATGCGCGGAACAAGCCTGGTGATCGCCCAATCTTCCTTAAAGATAATTTATTGGTAACTGGCTTTGCCATTATCTGGATTGGCTGCCTCATTGCTGGAGCTATTGCTACCGGACAATCAGTTTGGTTGGGCTTAATTACTGGCTTTGCTATCCCATTCTTGTTTTGGAACGGAATGATTGGCTTTGTAGTCTATGTTCACCATACCCACCCAAAAGTTTCTTGGTATGACAAGAAGTCTGAGTGGTTGCGTGCCCAGCCTTTTGTTTCAACTACAGTCCATTTAACCTTTAACTGGATTTGGGGCTCCTTAATCCACCATATCATGGAGCACACCGCCCACCATGTGGATATGAGCGTACCCCTTTACCGCCTCCAAGAGGCCCAAAATACCCTGGAAACCATCCTTCCAGAGCGTATTTTTGTTCAAAAGTTCTCTTGGGCCTGGTATTTCGATACTGCTCGCAAGTGCAAGCTATATGACTTCGAAAACAAGGCCTGGCTAGACTTTGATGGCAATAAAACGGCTGATTCCGTTAGAGTTGTCCTCAGCCCAGCCCCAGCGGGACAAAACGGGTAAAATAGATCTTCTGTAAAAGATTTGGCTTACCCGGATTGCCCATGACTACCTCGACTCCAGCTGCTCCCCAAGAAACCTCTCAGAGCCTTAAATTTTGCTCTTCCTGCAGTCGCGAAAAGCGCCTAGAAGGTGGCACTTGGATTCCGACAAGCAATCGCAAGCAACGTTGGATTTGCGCTAGCTGCTTGTACAACCGCACACATCGTACTGGCTCTGCAAAAACCTAATCTCTCAATTAGGCTTCATCGACTTAGCTTTATCAATCTCCAACATAGGGATTGGTTTGGCGCTCTTTCCCAAACGTGGACATCGGTCCATGACCAGGAACAAACTGCACATCATCACCTAGTGGCCATAGTTTTGTCTTGATGGCTTTAATGAGATCCGCATGATTGCCGCGCGGAAAATCAGTTCTTCCAATTGAGCCGGCAAAGAGTACGTCTCCCACCAAGGCCAAGCGATCTTCTTTATCAAAAAACACGACATGGCCAGGCGTATGGCCTGGACAGTGCAAGACTTCTAAATATACATTGCCAACTTGCACGTGATCACCATCTTCCAACCAACGTGTTGGTACAAATGCCTTTGCATGACCAAATCCAAAGCGTACGGTTTGCTCTGGCAATTGATCCAACCAAAATTGTTCATCAATTTGCGGGCCCTCAATAGGCACACCCAGTTGCTCAGATAAATCTTTGGCTGCAGCACAATGATCAAGATGCCCATGAGTTAACAAAATCTTTTTTACAGTACCACCAAGTTGTTTAACGCCATCTAAGATCTTGTCAATGTCTCCGCCGGGGTCGACCACCGCGGCATCGCCCGTTTCTTGGCAAACCAAGATAGAGCAGCTTTGCTCGAATGGGGTGACTGGAACAATTCCTAATTTTATTGGCATAAATGGAAAATGTGTAAATTGATTGGCCGCTAGTTTATGGCAAAGAGGCTAGAATGTATCTCACAGGATACACAATGAAAACTCAAGATACATTTAAATTCGCAGAAACACATGAGTGGGCCAGCATCGAAGATGATGGGCTTGCTTGGGTTGGTATTAGCAATCATGCCCAAGAGGCTTTAGGTGATGTCATGTTTTTTCAAGCACCAAAAATTGGTCAACTAGTTCAACAAGGCGAAGCCATTGCCGTGATTGAATCCGTTAAAGCCGCAAGCGATATTCATGCGCCCATTAGCGGTGAAATTGTTAGCCTCAATGCAGAGATAGATGCTGCCCCTGAGATTGTGAATGAAAAGCCTTATGCGGTTTGGCTTTTTAAAATCAAACCCACATCAGAGGAATCGCTGAATACAGAGTTGGGCATCTTAATGCCTCTTGAGAAATACAGTTCAAGCGCGGGCGCTTAAATAGCGATCGGGTCACGCTCTATTAACCATCGAATGCGTGAAATTTTGCTGATTCTTCCTTGAGAATCTTGTCGCAAATCTTGATCAACTATTTCAAGTGCTTCTTGTAGAGTCTTCCGGTTTGGTGACTCTATTAATAATTGTGCCCGCTCTGATCCCGCAACCCGCATCACTGGCTTTGGTACTGGGTCGTAGACCTTTAGCTCTTTACTAATCATGCCCCTGCTTTTCATGCGGGCCTTCAGTTCATTTAAAAACTGAATTGCCTTCTCAAGAACTTTAGCCTCCGCATGAATTAAGGCCTGATAAGAGTAGGGCGGTAACTTCGCCTCCTCTCTCTCGCTCGCCGTAAACTCCAAAAATCCATCAACGTCATGCCTTAGTAAATACTGAAATACAGGTGACTCGGGATATTGAGTTTCAATATAAATGTCGCCCCCTTTTTCTCCACTTGTTCCAGACCTACCGGCGCGTCCTGCTACCTGTACCAACTGCGCAAACAATCTTTCTGCCGCCCTAAAGTCTGCCGAATAGAGTCGGCTATCCGCATCTAGAACTGCCACTAATCCAATGTTTTGATAATCATGCCCCTTCGCAATCATTTGCGTTCCAACCACAATGTCGACATTGCCCTCATGAATTTCCTGAAAGAGTGCCTCTGCTCCCTTGCTCTTTCTACTGGAGTCTGTGTCGACCCGAAGTACTCTCGCTTGTGGCCACATTTCCTCAATAGCATCCTCTAACTTTTGCGTGCCATGGCCTAGTGTTTTTAAATCTGCATTTCCACAGTCTGGACAAAACTGTGGAATGGGCTTTACTAATCCGCAATGATGGCAACTCAATACTGATCTTTTACCTAGCGCGCCCGCCTTATGCATCACTGTATAGGTAGAGCATTGAGTACATTTCGATAACCAGTTACATGCTGAACAACTCAATACCGGCGCATACCCTCGTCGATTAATTAAGATTAGGCTTTGTTTTTTTGCCTCAAGAGTTTTGGTGATTGCACGTGCAAGTGTTTTAGTAATTAAGCTTTTTTGCTTGGGCGCACCTTCATCTCCAGGACTAAATTGGTTTTGTGGATCGCGCGTATTAATTAAATGCACACTAGGAAGACTCGCTCCCTGAGCGCGCTGATCAAGGCGAATATATTTATAACGTCCCGATTGGGCAGCCAACCACGTCTCTAACGATGGCGTTGCTGAAGATAGCAAGATGGTGGTTTTTTGATCATGTGCGCGCCATATAGCCAAATCTCTTGCTGAGTAGCGCGTTCCTTCTTGTTGTTTATAGGATGCATCGTGCTCCTCATCAACCACTATGGCTCGCAAGTTTGGTATTGGGGTTAATGCAGCTAAACGCGTTCCTAAAATAATTTGCGCTTTACCTGTCATTGCCTCGTACCAGGCAATGCCTCTTTTCTTTTCGCTCACACCACTGTGTAATAGCGCCATCTTTTTATCTGGAAAGTACGCTCTCACGCGCCGCTCTAATTGCGGCGTTAAATTGATTTCGGGAACCAACAATAGTACCTGCGCAGCTTCGTCTTTCAAGATGCTTGCAAGCCAGTTGAGAAAGACTGCAGTCTTGCCGCTACCTGTTTGTCCCTGTAATAAGACTACTCGAAATTGATTTTCTTGTTCCCCGCCAGCCATCAACTCTTGTAATGCATTTTTTTGATTTGGGTTCAGTTGATCTTCGGTGATCAAGCCCTCTGCGATCACATCACTATTTTTAGTGATCTTCTTATCTGTCGTTTCTATTTTTTTTGGAATCTTTTCCCAATCATTGGCCTTTTTCCACATCTGCGGAATTGTTGGCAAGATGGTTTCACCCAGCGCGTGCACGTAGTACTGGCTTGCAAAGTTCATCAATCGCAATAATGCAGGGTCAAGAGGTGGTAGTGGGGCCAGGCGATCCACAGATTTGAGTTTTTCTATCTCATAATCAGAGTGATCGCTCACTTTTATTACAAGCCCAATTATCATAGACCTGGCGAAAGGCACTTCTACGATATGGCCAATTTCCGGTAATTTGCCTAATTTTTCAGCATCCCATAAGTAGTCAAAGCCCTGGGCCAAGGGCCTGTCTATTACTACTTGCACCACGATGGGTTTAATTATCATTTACTAAAAATTTTCTGTCTTAGCCTGTGGATAAGTCTGTGGATATCATTCACTATTTTAGATTTCTGTAGTTATTTTATAGGAATGCTATCTGTCACCCAAAATCAGATTTTTATTAAATACCTATATAAATCAATAATTTGCACTGCTTACTAAAAGTAAGTTTTTAGATTTATCACCAATCTCACTGTATTTGCGTTTTTGCACATATCTGTGCATAACTTTTTACCAAATACTGGTCAAAGTTAGCGATTACTTGTGATTACTGCTTTGCCCGAAGGGCTTTTGACTTGGAGATTACCGTTTCGGACAGGGCGGTGACGCTTTCTGGGGGCGTAAATTGGTTGATACCATGACCCAAATTAAAGATGTGACCATCTAAAGAATGGAGCCCCGGCTTTAATGCTGGGGCACTGGCCAAGTCTTCCAACAGTTCAGAAGCTGCAGCTGCAATCTGCTTTGGTTCTGAAAATAGAATCAGGGGGTCTAAATTACCCTGCAATGACAAAGGCTTATTAATCTCTAAAAGCTGCTTACGGGCACGGCTTAAGCGCATAGTCCAGTCGATCGCAATCACATCTGCGCCAACTTGAGCCATATCATTTAACCAAATACCGCCACCTTTAGTAAATATGATGATAGGAATCTTGCGCCCCTCATGTTCACGTGGCAATAATGCAATTACTTTTTGCATTGCAGCCAAAGACATGCGTTGGTACCAGCCGTCGGGGAGCAATCCTCCCCAGGTATCGAAAATCATGAGTGCTTGTGCGCCTGCCTTGACTTGCTCAATCAGATAGGCGGCAACTGACTGGACATTGATCTCCAGGATATGTTCCAGCAAATCAGGACGACTAAACATCATGGTCTTGGCATGACGAAAATCATCGGAGCCCGAACCATCAATCATGTAGCAAGCCAATGTCCACGGGCTTCCAGAGAAACCAATCAATGGAACGCGTTGCTTGCCATCCTGAATTAATGCTTTACGAATTTCTGAAACAGCATCAAATACGTATTTGAGCTGATCCATGTCCGCAACGCGCAATTTTTTGACTGCATCTTCTGTACGCAAGGGGCGATCAAAGCTGGGCCCTTCACCTGCAGTAAATTTCAAGCCCAAGCCCATAGCGTCGGGAATGGTCAAAATATCTGAAAATAAAATAGCCGCATCTAATGGGTAGCGATCCAAAGGTTGGAGCGTTACTTCTGTGGCATAAGCAGGGTTTTTTGCGAGGCCTAAAAAACTACCAGCTCTAGCTCGGGTAGCATTGTATTCAGGAAGATAGCGGCCCGCTTGGCGCATGAGCCAAAGCGGTGTTTGATCAACCGCTTCGCCCAAGCAGGCTTTTAAAAACCGATCATTTAACAACAAGGAGATGACCGGCTCTTACTTTTTACGACGGAAGCGTGCAATTGCTGCAAGCTGTGCTGCTGCCATTACAAACTCTGATTGAGCTAATGCCAAGTCAAAGTCAGTGCCACGATTCTGCATTGCTTCTTCGGCGCGCTTCTTAGCTTCAGTTGCCTTGGCTTCATCTAGATCATGACCACGAATAGCAGTATCTGCCAACACCGTGACACGATCGGGCTGAACCTCTAAATAGCCACCCGCTACGAATACAAACTCTTCATCGCCGTCAGCCTTTTCAATGCGAACTGAGCCTGGACGAATGCGTGTAATCAACGGAGTGTGGCCGCGCAAAATACCGAGCTCACCGTTTTCGCCAGGAAGCGCAACAAACTTGGCTTCACCGCTAAAAATGGATTGCTCAGCACTTACTACATCGACGCGTATGGTTGACATAATTTCCCTAGATGAGTTCGATTAAAGCTTCTTAGCTTTCTCGATGGCTTCATCAATTGAACCCACCATGTAAAACGCTTGCTCAGGCAAGTGATCCAATTCACCACTACAAATCATTTTGAAACCACGGATAGTTTCTTTCAATGGAACGTATTTGCCAGGTGAACCAGTAAACACTTCAGCAACGTGGAAAGGCTGGGACAAGAAACGTTGAATCTTACGTGCACGTGATACAGCCAACTTGTCTTCTGGTGACAATTCGTCCATGCCTAAAATTGCAATAATGTCGCGCAACTCTTTATAGCGTTGCAATGTCATCTGTACTTCACGAGCTACGTCATAGTGCTCTTGACCAACTACTTGTGGGTCAAGCTGACGGCTGGTTGAATCCAATGGGTCAACCGCTGGGTAAATACCCAAAGCAGCAATGTCACGTGACAACACCACTGTGGAGTCTAAGTGTAAGAAGGTTGTCGCTGGTGATGGATCGGTTAAGTCATCCGCAGGAACGTAAACGGCCTGGATAGAAGTAACGGAACCCGTCTTAGTTGAAGTAATACGCTCTTGCAACTTACCCATTTCTTCAGCCAATGTAGGTTGATAACCCACAGCAGAAGGCATACGACCGAGCAATGCAGATACTTCAGTACCGGCGAGTGTGTAACGGTAAATGTTGTCAACGAAGAACAAAATGTCACGGCCTTCGTCACGGAATGCTTCAGCCATTGTCAAACCAGTCAACGCAACACGCAAACGGTTGCCAGGAGGCTCATTCATTTGACCAAACACCATCGCTACTTTGTCGATAACATTCGATTCTTTCATCTCGTGATAAAAGTCATTACCTTCACGAGTACGCTCACCAACACCAGCAAACACTGATAAACCAGAGTGTTGCTTAGCAATGTTGTTAATCAATTCCATCATGTTCACGGTCTTACCAACACCCGCACCACCGAACAAGCCAACCTTACCGCCTTTAGCGAACGGGCAAACCAAGTCAATAACCTTAATACCGGTTTCTAATAAATCAACGGAAGGGGAGAGCTCATCAAACTTTGGTGCTGGCTGGTGAATAGCGCGACGCTCTTCAGTAGCAATTGGGCCTGCATCATCAATTGGGCGGCCTAACACGTCCATGATGCGACCTAATGTTGCAGGGCCGACAGGAACTGAGATTGGCTTACCAGTAGAAACAACTTCCATGCCGCGACGCAAACCATCGCTTGCGCCCATGGCAATCGCACGAACTACGCCGTCACCGATCTGTTGTTGCACTTCAAAGGTCAGACCTTTTTCAGCAAATGATTTTTCGCCGCTATCAACTAATGTCAACGCATCATAAATGTTTGGCATTTTGTCGCGTGGAAACTGAATGTCCACCACTGGACCGATACACTGCACGATATTTCCGTTACTCATCGCATTTCTCCGCTTTTAATTCCTGAATTCTTTCGTATTCCTAAACGCTGACCGCTTAAACCGCAGCCGCTCCACCAACAATCTCTGACAACTCTTTAGTAATAGCAGCCTGTCGCGTTTTGTTGTATTCCAATTGCAATTCGCCGATTACATTCTTCGCATTATCTGAAGCGGCCTTCATCGAGACCATACGCGCAGATTGTTCTGAAGCCATATTTTCAGCTACAGCTTGATAAATCATTGCCTCTACGTAGCGCTTAAGCAAGCCATTCAAGATGGACTCTGCGTCTGGCTCGTAGATGTAATCCCAAGAATTTCCTGACTTCTCTTCTGGAGTTAGTGCAGCCGGCTCCAGTGGCAAGAGTTTTTCCAAAACAGACTCTTGTTTCATTGCATTTACAAAGCGGTTATATGCCAAATAAACAGCATCAATCTCACCACGCTCAAACGCTTCTAGTTGGGCTGTAATTGCACCAATCAACACATCCATATGTGGCGTATCGCCAATATGAGTTGTTTGGGAAATTAGTTTTGCTTTAGAACGATTTAAAAACTGGAGGCCTTTTGAACCAATGGCAGTGTATTCAATTCCAATATTGCTGCCTTCCATATCGCGCACTTGGTTTGCAATCAGACGCAATACATTGGCATTCAAACCACCGCATAAACCTTTGTCTGTTGTAACCAAAATCGTGCCAATTTTCTTCACATCACGAGTTGCCATGTAAGCCGGGCGGAACTCAGGATTTGCTTTAGAAAGATTGGCAACAATCTCACGAATTTTTTCAGCATAAGGGCGCGCATTACGCATGCGCTCCTGGGCACGACGCATCTTGGATGCGGCGACCATTTCCATTGCCTTCGTGATCTTGCGCGTGTTTTGCACGCTCTTGATCTTAGATCGTATCTCTTTTGTGCTTGCCATGATTTATGCGAACCCTCTTAAAAAGAGGCTGAACGCTTGTAATCCTCAATTGCAAGACGCAAAGTAGCTTCATCATCTTTGTTCAAGTCTTTGGTTTCTTCAATACGGCCAACCAAGTCAGCGTACTTAGATTTCAAATGATCCTGCAAACCTTTTTCGAATGCCAATACGTTCTTCACTTCGAGGTCATCAAAGTAGCCGTTATTAACCGCATACAGTGAAGCAGCCATTTCCCAAACTTGCAAAGGCTTATATTGGGCTTGCTTACAGAGTTCTGTAACGCGACGACCACGCTCCAGCTGCTTGCGAGTTGCCTCATCAAGGTCAGATGCGAACTGAGCAAATGCCGCTAATTCACGATACTGCGCCAAGTCGGTACGAATACCGCCAGACAATTTCTTAATGACTTTAGTTTGAGCTGCGCCACCAACACGTGAAACAGAAATACCAGCGTTAATCGCAGGACGTACGCCCGCGTTAAACAAGTCAGTTTCCAAGAAGATCTGACCATCGGTAATCGAAATAACGTTGGTTGGAACGAAGGCAGAAACGTCACCAGCTTGGGTTTCAATAATTGGCAACGCAGTCAAAGAACCTGTCTTGCCTTTTACTGAACCATTTGTAAATTTCTCAACGTACTCAGCATTTACGCGAGCAGCGCGCTCGAGCAGACGTGAGTGGAGATAGAACACATCGCCAGGGTAAGCTTCGCGGCCTGGTGGGCGGCGCAAGAGCAAAGAAATCTGACGGTATGCAACTGCTTGTTTTGTTAAATCGTCATAAACGATCAATGCGTCTTCACCACGGTCACGGAAGTATTCGCCCATTGTGCAACCAGCATAGGCCGAAAGGTACTGCATCGCTGCAGACTCAGAAGCACTTGCTGCAACAACAACGGTGTATTCCATTGCGCCCAGCTCTGTGAGCTTGCGAACAACGTTAGCAATAGTGGAAGCTTTTTGACCAATCGCAACGTAAACGCAATAAACGCTTTTACCTTTTTGGTTAATGATCGCATCAACTGCAACTGCCGTCTTACCTGTTTGGCGGTCACCAATGATCAACTCGCGCTGACCGCGGCCGATTGGAACCATCGCATCAATCGCTTTCAAACCAGTTTGCACTGGCTGACTAACTGATTGACGCGCAATAACGCCTGGAGCAACTTTTTCGATGAAGTCAGTTAACTTAGTGTTGATTGGGCCTTTGCCATCAATTGGCTGTCCAAGTGCGTTTACAACACGACCGAGCAACTCTGGGCCAACTGGAACTTCCAAAATGCGGCCAGTACACTTAACTGGATCGCCTTCTTTAATGTGGGTGTATTCACCCAACACCACTGCACCAACTGAATCACGCTCAAGGTTCAAAGCCAGGCCGATAGTGTTGTTAGGGAATTCCAACATTTCGCCCTGCATAACACCAGACAAGCCATGTACGCGGCAAATACCGTCGGTCACTGAAATTACAGTGCCTTCGTTGCGAAGTTGGGAGTCAACGCCCATTTCGCTAATTCGGCTTTTGATCAGTTCACTGATCTCGGAAGGGTTGAGTTGCATTACTTACTCCTGGGTCTTATTTCGTATGTTCTTAATAGGGATAACTTATGCGCCAAGACTTGCTTGCATTTGAGCTAACTGTGCCTTCACAGAGCTATCCAATACTTCATCACCAACTTGAATGCGAACTCCGCCAATCAATGCAGGATCTACTTGGATAGTTGGGCGCAATTCTTTACCCCCAAAGCGCTTCTTCAAACTTGACAATAAATCATTCAACGCAGAACCCTCTAATGGGAATGCGCTAGTAATCATTACTTCTGCAGCACCCTCGCTCTTATTCTTCATTGCCTCAAATTGCTTAGCAATTTCAGGAATAGCGGATAAGCGATGGTTTTGATTTACGAGACTTAAAAAGATTGCGATTTTGCCGACCAGCTTTGTCTTCACCAGGCCGGAAAGCAATTTGCTTAAATCGTCCGCAGTTACCTTTGGATTGTTTGATAGAGCAGCAACTTCTGGCAATGCGGCAAGCTGCGCCAGTTCGCTTAACTGCTCCAAACATGTAGCAAGCTCAGCAGGCTTAGTGCTTTGAAAAAGCGCTTCAGCATAGGGGCGTGCAATCGTGGCTAATTCAGCCATATCAAAGTTCTGCCTTCAGTTGATCAAGCAATGTGCCGTGAGCTTTTGCATCCACTTCACGACGCAAAATTTGCTCTGCACCTTTAACAGCCAACACAGCCACTTCAGCACGCAATACTTCGCGAGCACGTGTTACCTGTTGATCTGCGTCTTGCTTAGCTTGAGAAATGATACGAGCAGCTTCAGCTTGTGCATTGCCGCGAATTTCTTCAGCGGACATTTGCGCACGTTTTTCAGCTTCTGCAACACGCTGCACACCTTCTTGGCGTGCTTTAGTTAATTCTTGCTCTGCTTCGTTACTTGCCAAAGCGAGTGCTTCTTTACCACGCTCGGCAGCTGCCAAGCCATCGGCAATTTTGCTTGAACGTTCATCTAACGCCTTAACCAGCGGTGGCCACACAAAGCGTGCAACAACCCACCATAAGACGAAGAAAACGATCATTTGCGCGAATAGGGTCGCGTTCAGATTCACGATATTCCTTTCAGTATTGTTGAGAACGGTTGGATGACCACCTGGTCATCCACGCCAAAACAATTACTTAATAACTGCGAGCAGTGGGTTTGCGAAAGCAAACAACATTGCAACACCAACGCCGATCAAAAACGCAGCGTCGATCAAACCAGCCAAAAGGAACATCTTAGTTTGGAGTGGCTCCATCAATTCTGGTTGACGTGCACATGCTTCAATGTATTTACCACCCATCAATGCAATGCCTAAACAAGCACCGATCGCGCCGAGGCCGATGATGATGCCGATAGCGATTGCTGTGAAACCTTGAATGTTTGCGAGAAATTGTTGCATGTTGCTGACTCCTGAAGTTAAAGAGATAAGTTAAAAATAAAAATCTTAGTGATGGCTATGCGCTTGCCCGATGTAGACCAAAGTCAACATCATGAAAATAAAGGCTTGCAACAAAATAACCAAAATGTGGAAGATGGCCCAAGCTGATCCAGCAATAACATGGCCCACCAATCCGAACAGGGATAAATCTAAATTAAATGTCCACACACTACCTAGCAATGCGATCAATAGGAAAACCAGTTCGCCAGCATACATATTGCCGAATAGTCGCATTCCCAATGAAACACCTTTAGCAAGATATTCAATGATGTTCAAAGCAAGATTAAATGGGGCCAGGTACCACTTCGCGCCAAATGGTGCAGAAATGAGTTCATGTAAAAACCCGCGAAAACCTTTGACTTTGAAGCTATAAAAGAAAACTAGCAGCAAAACAGACATGGACATGCCCATAGTGGCATTGAGGTCGGTTGTTGGCACCAGCTTGTGATGGGGCACGTGTACACCAAAACTCTCGATGAAATGATTTACGCCCAAAACCCAATCTACCGGAATTAAATCTAAAGTATTGAGGAGGATGATCCAAAAGAATACAAACAGGGCGAGTGGGGCAATATAGCTACGGTCGCCATGAACAATGCTCTTGGCTTGTGTATCGGCCATTTCCACAAGCATTTCTACAAAGCACTGGAAGCGACCAGGTACGCCTGGAGTTGCACGACGAGCTGCGATCAATAGGATAAATACAGCTAAAAGGCCCATTAAGGAAGCCCAAAAAATAGTATCTAAATTAATGATGCTGAAATCAACAATAGCAGCTTGATGCTCACCAGTGCTGGTGAGGTTTTGCAAATGCTCAGAAATGTACGCTGTTGGCGTCATTTGCTCTGCTGCCGCGTGGGCTTGGTTTACTTCGCTAGACATCTCTTAACTAGTCCTTTGGTTCAATCTCATTTATTACTCTTAGCGCCACAACCACGCCAGCCAAACACACTTTAAGGCAAGCGCATAAGTCACCAATAACGGGACCCAAAGCACACCTGGGACTAGATACGCAATCCCAACAAACAGCATCAAAGTCACGACGATTTTGATAAATTCGCCTGAAACTAATGCTGCTAAATAATTTCCCGGATTCAATATCTGCGTTTTTCTCGCCAACTCCAGCCTGATTAAAAATAAGGCTGATGGCAAGACGCTAATTAAACCACCTAAAAAGGCCGACTGAGAATAAAGGCTTACCCCTACCGGCCCCCCAAAAACTGACCAAATCACCATGCTAAGCACGGTAATCACCACTTGTGCAGCCAAAATCTTCCAGGGCGATAACGGGGGGTGATTTAGCGTATTGCTTTTTTGCAATACCGCCATCTCCTCCTTACTAAGTACCCGATACAACTCTTCTTCGGGTTCATCCCAGTCATTTACCTCAGAAAATCGATTTTTTTGAGGAATCAATTTAGCCTCGAGAGTTTAATGTGTGCACTGCAATAGGTCAAATGTTTTGGAGTCATTTTTAGCAATGATTTAAGCCTCAATACCCAATTTTTTAAACATAGAGTCCAATTCATCAAATTGACTAAAGCGAATTCTGAGCTCTCCACCCTTACCCTTAAGCTTAAATTCTGCATTTAGCCCAATCAAATCAGCGATTTCCTGGGTTAAACGGCGCATATCGGGATCGTGGCTTGGGGCGCCTGCCTCCGAATTGGTTTTGGTTTTTTTATCTCCAATTTGCCCTCCAGCACGCGCCAAGGCAGTAGACATTCTTTCAGCCTCTCTAACCGAGAGTCCTTGTGCGGCAATTCTTTGCGCCAAAGCTACCTGACTTGCTCCCGGTAGAGGGAGTAGCGCTCGTGCATGCCCCATATCAATATCGCCAGCTAAAAGCATGGCCTGCACTGGTTTTGCCAGCTGAATTAAGCGCAGCAAGTTAGTAATGGCACTCCGAGATTTACCCACTGCTTTTGCAGCCTGCTCATGAGTAAAACCAAACTCCTCAATCAATCTTGCCAAACCCTGTGACTCTTCCAGCGGATTTAAATCTTCGCGCTGCATGTTCTCAACCAAAGCCATTGCAGCAGCAGCTTGATCGTCGGCACCAGAAACTAAAACCGGCACCTCTTTTAATCCCGCTAATGTTGCCGCACGAAAGCGTCGCTCGCCCGCAATAATTTCGTATTTACCGGGAGCAACCAAGCGCACCAATAATGGTTGCATCACACCTTGCTCGCGAATACTTTCAGCCAACTCCTGCAATGCGCTGGCATCCATTTTTTGACGCGGCTGATATTTACCGGCCTGTAATGCAGTCAATGGCAAGCGATTGATATCAGCAGCGTTTTCTTTTTGCGCTTTATCACCAAGCAATGCTTCAAGCCCACGACCCAAACCTTTTTTCTTTATTGCGACCATAATATTTTTTTATTCCTAGGTTTTACATTTGCTGAATACGTTCAATCATTTCGGCACCAAATTCCAAATAGGCTTTAGCGCCACTCGATGATCTATCGAACGCCACCCCAGGAAGCCCGTAGGACGGAGCCTCAGCCAAGCGGACATTGCGGGGAATAATGCTCTTAAATACCTTGTCGCCAAAGTGCTCAAGTAGCTGATCGGAAACTTGTTTTTGTAATGTCATGCGCGCATCAAACATCACGCGCAATAAACCAATGATGACTAAATTTGGATTTAAATTCGCGTGCACCTGTTTAATTGTGTTGACCAAATCAGATAGGCCCTCCAACGCAAAATACTCGCACTGCATTGGGACGATTACGCCATTAGCCGCACACAACCCATTGAGTGTTAGTAAAGACAGGGCAGGAGGACAGTCAATCAAAATAAAATCATAATCATTAGCAACGACAGCAAGCGCATCCTTTAATCTTTGCTCGCGAGAATCAAGATCTACCAACTCAATTTCTGCGCCTGCTAAATCACGATTTGCTGGCAACACATCATAGCCAGAGCTCTCACAACGAACCGCAGATTCCTTCACTGATGCGAGGCCAATTAGCACTTGATATACCGTGTTATCTAGATCCGATTTCTCAATCCCCGATCCCATCGTTGCGTTGCCCTGTGGATCTAAGTCGACCAATAAAACACGCTGTTGATGCCCAGCTAAACCAGCGGCCAAATTGACCGCCGTAGTTGTTTTACCCACCCCACCTTTTTGATTAGCAATACAAAATATTTTGGCCATAGTTTTTTTCTTAAAAAGGTCGTGCTTTAAAGGGGTAATTTTCTCACGGGGGACAAGACTAAAAGTCGGCGCTCCACCGCTAAATTTGGGATTTTTAAGGGCTCATCAGCCACCAATCGCCAGTCATCCATGCAAACATCCTGCAACTCTTCGTCTGCGCGCTTGGCCTTCATGGCAAATACTAGGCCTTCGGGCTTGAGTAGGGGAAGGGATAACTCCAAAAAATGGGCAAGATTGGTAAATGCTCGTGAGATCACAGCATCAAATTGTCCAGGCTGGTTTTTCGCAACCGCCTCAACGCGCTCACTTAACACCTGAATATTCTTTAGGCCCAACTTGCCGCGTACATGCTGCAGAAATGCCGTCTTTTTGCGGATGGCCTCAATCAAGGTTAAATGCCAGCCTGGTTGCAAGATTGCAATGGGGATAGCCGGCAGACCACCGCCCGAGCCAAGGTCTGCAATGCTTGGACTAGGGTCCGTCAAAAATTGACGCATAATTGGTAAAACTGTAATAGAATCAATGAGATGCAGACGAACAGAGTTTTGCTCACCTTCAATGGCCGTTAAATTGTGCACCTGATTCCAGCGGCCCATTTCCTGTAAAAATAGCTCTAAATCAGCAATATTTTCTGTATTTAGATTTAATCCTAAATCTTCAATCCCCAAGGAAACCAACTCATTACTCATGGGCTGCTTCTTGCGTTCGGCCCAAGCCTTTTTTAAGATGTACTAATAACAAAGATAGCGCCGCGGGCGTTACCCCAGAGATTCTGCCAGCCTGACCTAGGGTGCCCGGCTTATGCAAATTAAGCTTTTGTTGCACCTCTTTAGATAAACCCAGAACCTGGGTGTAATCCAGCCACCCAGGTAGCGGGAAGGTTTCGTTATGCTCCTGCCGGGCAATTTCAATTGTCTGCCTATCTATATAACCCTGATATTTAATGGAAATTTCGACTTGATCGCTGATTTGCTCAGCCAAACCCAGGTCATCATCCAGAGTTCCAGGGGACCACAACCCCTCCGACAAGTTCGTGACCGCCTTATAAGTAATGCCAGGGCGCCTCAGGAGGTCGGCCACACTGCATTCGTGCGATAGGTCCTGACCCAAAAGCTCAGAAACAGCCTTAGCCGAACCATGCTTTGGTCCTATCCAAATTTCTTGCAAACGTGATGTTTCACGTGAAACAGCCTCTTGTTTTCTACAAAAGGTACTCCAGCGGTAATCATTAACCAACCCAAGCTCACGTCCGATCGAAGTTAAGCGCATATCAGCATTATCTTCACGCAAGCTCAGGCGATATTCTGCGCGGCTAGTAAACATACGGTAGGGCTCTTGAACACCTAAAGTAATAAGGTCATCAACCAGAACGCCAATATAGGATTCGCTGCGCTTAGGCAACCAAGGCTCCTTGCCTTGTGCAGCCAAGCCTGCGTTAATGCCAGCAAGCATGCCTTGTGCTGCAGCCTCTTCGTAACCTGTAGTTCCATTAATCTGCCCCGCAAAGTAGAGGCCGGCGATTGCCTTGGTCTCTAAACTATGGTGCAAATGGCGCGGATCAAAGAAATCGTACTCAATTGCATAGCCAGGACGCACAATCACAGCAGACTCTAAGCCCCGGATACTCCGAACTAAATTCCACTGAACATCAAAAGGGAGGCTGGTTGAGATGCCGTTAGGATAAAACTCGTTCGTTGTTAATCCTTCTGGCTCCAAAAAGATTTGGTGACTATTTCTGGAGGCAAAACGATGAATTTTGTCTTCGATTGAAGGGCAGTAGCGGGGGCCAACCCCCTCAATCACGCCCGTATACATCGGGGAGCGGTCTAAACCACCGCGAATAATGTCATGGGTTTGCTCATTAGTATGAGAAATCCAGCAAGGAACTTGTTTTGGGTGCTGCTCCGGACGCCCTAAGTAGGAGAAAACTGGGGCAGGGTCTAAATCCCCGGGCTGCTCTAGCATCACAGAGAAGTCAATGGTTCGGCCATCTATTCGTGGCGGAGTGCCCGTTTTTAATCTTCCTTGAGGAAGCTTTAACTCTTTTAATCTTGCGGACAAAGAAACTGCGGCCGGATCACCGGCTCGACCACCAGCATAGTTATTTAAACCCACGTGAATCTTTCCATCCAAGAAGGTACCAGCCGTTAGCACCACCTTCTTAGCCATAAACTTCAGGCCCATTTGGGTAACAACACCCTGAACCTCATCCCCTTCAACCAATAGGTCATCTACAGCCGCCTGAAACAGGGTAAGGTTTTCTTGATTTTCCAGGCGGTGGCGAATAGCCGCCTTATACAAAACCCGATCGCCCTGGGCGCGGGTTGCGCGCACCGCCGGCCCCTTACTCGAATTAAGGATCCTAAATTGAATACCAGCCTCATCCGTAGCCGCAGCCATTGCACCGCCCATGGCATCAATCTCTTTAACTAAGTGGCCCTTGCCTATGCCGCCAATGGAGGGGTTACAGCTCATGGCACCTAAATTCTCAATACTATGGGTAATGAGGAGGGTATCGCATCCCATGCGCGCAGCCGCAAGCGCAGCTTCAGTTCCAGCATGACCGCCGCCAACCACAATGACATCGAAGTTCTTTGAATAACGCATGATTTGCCTCAGATAGGGCGATGATCATAGCATTTTGTAGGTTTCACGTGAAACAAATATGGCTATTAAAAAGAAATATTATTAGTAGCTAATATAAGCTATTGATTTAATTGATTATTTATAAAAATTACAGGTTTACGTAGACCACAGTAAACCCAAGTAATACAAACCCAGAAAATGAGTGTGGCGCCGAAGCGCCACACTAAAAGCCATTAAGGATAAATTTAAATCAATTCTTACTCTTGAAAAAATGGGAGATTTCACCAACAACACCACGGCGAAATGCTAAAACACAAATTACAAAAATGAACCCGGTTGCAATCGTGCTCCAAGACCCAATGTTCGCCAAGTAGTTTTGTAAGCCAACCACGATGGCAGCGCCAACCACTGGACCAAGAATGGTTCCCATGCCGCCAAGCAGGGTCATTAGAACCACCTCGCCAGACATATGCCAATGAACATCGGTCAATGTCGCCAGCTGGAAAACCAAAGTTTTTAAAGATCCAGCCAGACCAGCAAGAGCCGCTGAAATCACAAAGGAAATTAATTTAAAACGATCAACATCGTAACCAAGAGAAATCGCGCGAGGCTCGTTTTCACGAATGGCTTTTAAAACCTGGCCAAATGGTGAGTGAACTGTACGCAAAATCAAAGCAAAGCCAATTAAGAACACGGCCAATACAAAGTAATACATGCTCACATCATCTTTAAGATCAATGAAGCCAAACAACATTCCGCGAGGCACGCCCTGAATGCCATCCTCACCACCGGTAAATGGAAGTTGAACCGCCAAGAAGTAAACCATTTGTGAGAGCGCCAATGTCACCATTGCAAAATAAATGCCCTGCCTACGAATTGCCAAGGAGCCAATAAGGAGGCCTAATGCCGCCGAACCTAAAACCCCTAATGCAATACCAAACTCGGGTGATAGACCCATCTCTTTGCAAAAATATGCAGTAATGTAGGCTGAGGTTCCAAAGAATGCGGCATGACCAAATGAGAGTAGGCCAGTAAAACCCAACAGTAAATTAAAGGCGCAAGCAAAGAGGGCAAAGCACAAGACCTTCATTGCAAACACTAAATAGACAAAGTCCTGGAATGGCATAAGCAGGGCGATGAACACCAAGATGCCATAAATTAATTTTGTTTTTGAGTTCATACTTATTTCTCCCGGCCGAATAGTCCAGCGGGACGAATGAGTAATACGATTGCCATGATCACAAAAATAACCACACCAGATGCCTCTGGGTAAAAGACCTTAGTTAGGCCCTCAATCAAGCCCAGGGCAAGGCCAGTCAAAATGGATCCCATGATTGAGCCCATTCCACCAATTACGACCACAGCAAAAACCACAATAATTAAGTTCGAACCCATGAGTGGGTTCACTTGAAAAATAGGCGCCGCTAAGACACCAGCAAAACCAGCAAGGGCTACACCATAGGCGTAAGCTAAAGAAATCATCAAGGGAACATTGATACCAAACGCTTGAAGTAATTTTGGGTTCTCAGTGCCCGCGCGAAGATAGGCGCCCAACTTGGTTCTCTCAATTACATACCAAGTCGAAAAGCAAACCACCAAAGAAGCTACAACTACCCACAAGCGATACTTAGGCAAAATAATGCCGATTGACTCTAGGGGGATGGCACCTTGCAATATTTCAGGAGCGGGATAGCTCTCACCAGAAATTCCATACCAATGACGGAACATACCCTCAATAATTAAAGCCAAACCAAAGGTCAATAAAAGACCATAAAGATGATCTAAGTGATAGAGGCGACGAAGCATAGTTCGCTCCAAAATCAAGCCAAAACCCGCCATGACCAAAGGTACAAGAATTAATGCAAACCAATAATTAATAGAGAACTCAGGAAAGCCAAACCATTGACCAACTTGAGTTAATCCAATCCACGCAACAAAAGCGCCCATGGTGTACTGAGCGCCATGCGAAAAATTAATGATGTTGAGTAGGCCAAAAATAATGGCCAAACCCAAACTCAAAATGGCGTAGAACGAGCCATTAATAAGCCCCACCAAGAGCTGAGCAACCAGCCCTTGTGGGGTGATTCCAAGAAGTTCAAACATACTTAATTAAGGTTCAATTACTTGTTGGTAACCAACTTACATCTTGACAATGAAAGTGGTTGGGTTGCTTCAGCAGCAGGAATCACTGCACGGACGTTGTAATAATCCCATGGGCTCTTCGAGTCAGAAGGCTTCTTCACTTCTAGCAAATACATGTCGTGCTCAAACTTACCATCAGCGCGGATTTTTCCTTTGAATAGGCCGTCATCAATATTGGTAGATTTAAGAGCCTTCATTACAGCTTGAGTATCATCAGTGCCCGCCTTTTGAACTGCAGTCAGGTAAGCAAGAACTGATGAGTAAACACCAGCTTGAACACTGGTAGGCATACGCTTGTGTTGCAAGATAAAGCGCTTGGAGAATGCGCGCGTCTTGTCATCTTTATCCCAGTAAAAACCTTCGGTTAAATACATGCCTTGGGCAGCGTTCAAACCCAAAGAGTGGACATCAGAAATAAACATAAGCAAAGGAACAACGGTTTGCTTTTTATTGATACCAAACTCTGAGGCCTGCTTAACAGAATTAATGGTGTCTTGACCTGCATTTGCTAGGGCTACAACATCAGCACCACTAGCCTGGGCTTTGAGGAGATAAGAAGAAAAATCGCTATTCGGGAATGGGTGCTTACTTGTACCCAAAACTTTACCGCCATTAGCCGTAACAACATTGGTAGCATCTTTTTCTAGGGCTGCACCGAACGCATAGTCGGCAGTGATAAAGTACCAATTCTTTTTACCCTGCTTAACCACTGCTTTACCTGTGCCGTTTGAAAGCGCATAAGTGTCGTAGGTCCAATGAACGTTGTTGGCAGTACATTTCTCGTTGGTAATTGGCAAAGAGGCGGCACCAGAAACTAAAGTAATTTTATTTTTTTGTTCTGCAACCTCCATAACAGCCAAAGCAACGTTGGTTGATACCAACTCAACAATCACATCTACACCATCTTTGTCGTACCATTCGCGCGCCTTGTTTGCGGCGATATCAGCTTTGTTTTGGTGGTCAGCGCTAAGAAGCTCAATTTTTTTGCCAAGAACTGTACCGTCCTTAGAAAAGTCAGCGATTGCCATCTTGGCTGCAATAACAGCGCCAGGGCCCGCCAAGTCTGAGTAGGTTGAAGATAGGTCAGTTAAGACGCCAATCTTAATAACATCACCACTAGTTTTTGATGCTTGCGCAAACGCTGGATTAGAACCAAATATGGTTGCCGCCACCAGACATGCGGTAATTTGCTTTAACTTCATTTTTGTCTCCTATGAATGACCACTAAACACCAAGATACTCGTTTAATAAGCTCGCTTTTTCGGTAAGCTCGTTTTGATTTACAACCTCAACCACGTTGCCGTGTTCGACCACATAATGCCGATCCGCTAAAGGTGCAGCAAAGCGGAAGTTTTGCTCCACCAACACGATAGTGAACCCTTTATTGCGCAAACTAGTAACCACCTCACCCAACTTTTGAACAATGACCGGCGCCAAACCTTCAGTAATTTCATCTAGCAATAAGAGTTTTGCACCCGTTCTGAGAATGCGCGCCATTGCCAGCATTTGCTGCTCACCTCCAGATAATCGCGTGCCCGGGCTGTTGCGCCTCTCATAGAGGTTGGGGAACATTTCATAAATCTCATCTAAACCCATGCCGCCAGGGGCAATCTCCGGCAAGAGCATCAAATTCTCTTCGGTACTTAAACTTGCAAAAATACCTCGCTCTTCTGGGCAAAAACCAACGCCCAGGCGAGCAATTTGGTAAGTCGGCATAGTGATGGTTTGTGCACCGTATACCTCTACTGAACCAGTTCTTTTGCTGGTTAAGCCCAAAATGGTCTTTAGGATGGTGCTACGGCCGGCACCATTGCGGCCCAGCAAGGTAACAACCTCGCCATCACGAACAGCAAAGTTCACTCCGTGGAGAATGTGGGACTCCCCATACCAAGACTCTAGGTTTTTAACCTCCAGTGCCATAGTACTCATATGGTGTCACCCCCCTGACTTCCCATATAAGCCTCAACCACCAGGGGGTTGTTTGAAACCTCTTGATAAGAGCCCTCAGCCAAAACGGAGCCGCGCTGTAGAACGGTAATTCGGTCTGCGATGGAAGAAACCACCTTCATGTTGTGCTCCACCATTAAAACGGTTCGGCCTTTAGCAACCCGGTCAATTAACTCTGTAACGCGCTCCACATCCTCATGCCCCATACCCTGCGTCGGCTCATCCAGTAGCATCAACTCAGGCTCCATGGCCATGGTGGTGGCAATTTCAAGCGCTCTTTTGCGACCATAGGCTAGGTTTAATGTGTCTTCGTGAGCAAAGTCGGCCAAACCAACCTCACACAAAAGTTCTTCGGCGCGCTCATTGAGCACATTGAGAGAGTCCCCGGATTTCCAAAAATGAAATTCTGTACCCAAGCCTCGCTGCAGTGCAACACGAACATTTTCCAGAACACTTAAGTGTGGAAAAACAGCAGATATTTGAAATGAGCGAACAACTCCGCGCCGAGCAATCTGAGCCGGCCTCTCTTTGGTGATATCAAACCCATTAAACAAAATCTGACCACTGGTGGGTTCTAAAAATTTTGTAAGGAGATTAAAGCAGGTTGTTTTGCCAGCCCCATTGGGCCCAATCAATGCGTGAATGCTTCCCCGGGCGACATCTAAATTGACGTCACTCACAGCAGAAAAACCTTTAAACGTTTTTCCAAGACCAATTGTTTTTAATATTGTTTCTTGCAATCTCAAGTCCCCAAACCAATAGATGGGTAAGTGTTTGAGAATACCCTAAGAAGATCTCCATCAATATAGTGATAACCCTAAAAGAAGGGGTTATCTATTAATTTGTCTTGGTATTTTTTAAGAAAGTTTGAATGGCAGATTTAGCGGTTTCATCTAAGACATCCATGGGAACTCTCTGTGAACCCTGAAAAATCATCAAAGCATAAGGCTTCGCCAGGGCGGATGCCTCTATACATAAGTGCAACTCCTCGCCTGAGGCCGGCGACTGGCTGCGCCAATAATTAATGGCGGCCTCTAAATCCTGAATGGTGATGAACAACATGGTCAAAAAAGAGTTTATTTCTTGTCGAGAGAGAGCATCGTGCCTCGACATTTTTTAGCACCGCAGCGGCACTCATAGTCTTTTTTCATTTGTTTGGTAATACGGCCCTCAACCCCAAGAGAGTAGTCATAAAAAAGCTCCTCATCTGCTTTGAGATCACGCTTCGCGTAAACGAAAACACGAGGAGCGCCATTAAAGCTGTCCTCACGAGTTTCACAACTAGGCTTACAGGAATGGTTAATCCAGCGCGCAGCATTGCCACCATATTTCGCATCAATACACCGACCATCTTCTAATGAAAAATAGAAGGTGTGATTGGGGTCTTTTGGATCGTGGGGGTGGCGCTTCTCGGCCAACTTCCAGCTGATACGCTCACCCTTGTACTCAATAATTGCATCACCCTTTTTAATTGGTTTCGCAGCAAAAACACCCCTCCCATGGATGGGTGAGGATTTCACGACAATACGAGATCGATCAATTTTTGGTGGTGATAATTTTTTTTGGTCATCTAGAATCACACATCAAGGTTTCGGGCAATTAAGGCGTTCTTCTCAATAAAGGCGCGGCGCGGCTCAACCTCATCACCCATAAGAGTAGTAAAAACTTGGTCTGCAGTAATGGCATCTTCAATTTTTACTTGAAGCAGGGTGCGCGATGCAGTGTCCATGGTTGTTTCCCACAACTGTAAGGGATTCATCTCACCGAGACCCTTATATCGTTGACGGCTAAGAACGCGCTCAGCTTCGGAAAGCAACCAAGCAAAGGCAGCCCTGAAGTCTTGAATGGACTGTTCTTTTTGATTTTTATCCGGATCACCGCGACGAACTTTTGATCCCGGCAATACTTTCCCAGATAAAACGGCAGCAGCATTCGATAAGCTTTGGTAGTCATCACCATGAACAAAGTCTGAGTTAATTGCGGACAACTTTAAGTTGCCATGAATACGGCGAGACAATAAAAGTTTAAAACGGTCCGTGCGCTCCTCTTTTTGCACAATAATTTCTGGTGGTAGTGCTAGCGGGTTTAAGGCGCTGTTAAGTGCAGCTCGCAAACGTTCTGCGGATTCTTGTGCAGAATTTTCGGTATCTAAATTCAATTGCGTACCGGAGGCAATAGCGCGCAGAGCATCTTCGTCAATATTGCGTGATAGACGATCAACAATTGATTGGATTACTTGGTAGTGTTTAGCAAGCTGACCCAGTGCGGCACCCTCAATAATCTCTCCTGTAGGAGTTTGAAGTGATGCGGACTCTAAGGCAATTTTTAGTAGAAGCTGATTAAGTTCAGCATCATCTTTAATGTATTGCTCGTTCTTGCCAAACTTCACCTTATATAAAGGTGGTTGAGCAATGTAGATGTGGCCACGCTCAATTAACTCCGGCATCTGCCTATAGAAAAAAGTAAGTAACAGTGTGCGGATGTGGCTACCGTCAACGTCCGCATCGGTCATGATGATGATGCGGTGGTAGCGGAGTTTGTCAGCCTTGTATTCTTCTGCACCAATACCTGTACCAAGAACGGTAATTAAAGTAACCACCTCTTGGCTCGCCAACATTTTATCGAAGCGCGCCTTCTCGACGTTTAAGATTTTTCCTTTAAGGGGAAGAATTGCTTGGAAGCGTCGATCACGCCCCTGCTTCGCAGAGCCTCCCGCGGAGTCTCCCTCAACAATAAATAATTCAGATTTAGTGGGATCTTTCTCTTGGCAGTCTGCCAATTTTCCAGGAAGCCCCAATCCATCCAACACACCTTTTCGGCGCGTCATATCCCGAGCTTTGCGTGCTGCTTCGCGAGCACGCGCAGCATCTACAATTTTTCCACATAAAATTTTTGCATCAATTGGCCGCTCTTGAAGGTACGCGCTCAAGGCCTCCGCAACAATCTCCTCTACTGGTCCACGAACCTCACTGGACACCAACTTGTCTTTTGTTTGGCTTGAGAATTTAGGCTCTGGAACTTTGACAGACAAAACACAAGCAAGCCCTTCGCGCATGTCTTCACCAGAAATTTCTACTTTTGCCTTTTTAGCTACCTCATGCTCATCAATATATTTATTGATAACGCGAGTCATGGCTGCACGTAAACCAGTTAAGTGGGTGCCACCATCACGTTGAGGAATGTTATTGGTGAAACAAAGAACTTGTTCACTAAAGCTATCATTCCACTGCATTGATATTTCAGCGGTAATATTGCCGCCCAAGTCTGAAGGACGAAGGCCTTCTGCATAAAAAATATTAGGGTGTAAAACATTTTTAGTTTGATTAATATACTCAACAAAGCCTTTAACACCACCCGAGAATGCAAAATCTTCTTCTTGACCAGAACGCTGATCAATTAACTTAATGTGCACACCGTTATTTAAGAATGAGAGTTCGCGAATGCGCTTTACTAAAATCTCATAATGAAAATCCACATTTCCAAAAATAGTCTCATCTGCTAGAAAGTGAACCTCAGTACCAGATAGCACTGTATCACCAGTAATGGTGATAGGAGAAACAGCAACACCATCTTCTTCTTCAATATTGCGGTTTTGAATAACACCATGCGCAAACTCCATGTAATGCGCTTTACCATCTCGACGAATGGTAAGTTTTAACCATTTAGAAAGTGCGTTTACGCAACTAACACCAACTCCATGTAAGCCGCCAGAAACTTTATAACTGTTTTGATCGAACTTACCACCCGCATGTAACTCGGTCATCACAATCTCAGCGGCACTTCTTTTTGGTTTATGTTTGTCGTCGTACTTAATGCCTGTTGGTACACCACGTCCGTTATCAACAATAGAAATAGAGTTATCCGTTTGGATGACTACAGTAATCTCAGAACAATAACCCGCGAGCGCCTCATCAATAGCGTTATCTAAAACCTCAAAAACTAGATGATGTAGGCCAGTTCCATCGGAGGTGTCCCCGATATACATTCCTGGGCACTTACGAACAGCTTCAAGACCTTCTAAAATTTGGATCGATGACGCACCATACTGCTCTACTACTTTTTTTTCTTCAGTCATTTTTTTCTAAATTAAATACGCATTGGCATCACAACATACTTGAAG
>Ga0315272_10000161_pt1 | contig 31166 bp, 37 predicted proteins | sample C3_middle_MG_FD_203918 | JGI IMG/M metagenome (GOLD analysis project Ga0315272, IMG submission 203918) | Sediment microbial communities from Yellowstone Lake, YNP, Wyoming, USA - C3_middle | ecosystem: Environmental > Aquatic > Freshwater > Lake > Sediment | place: USA: Wyoming | collected...
GAAGATTGAAGACGACGAGTTAAAAATGGCGATTCAACACTACTATAGGATAAGAGGCTGGGATAGAGATGGAATCCCCACTCAAGAGACTATGAAAAAACTACTCCCTGAACTAACCTAAGCAGTTTGTTGAAGTGCGGTGGCTTTTTGAGTTAAAGACTCTACAAAGACGGTCATCTTCCTCCTCAATATCTTAAAGGCCTCCCGCAAAGCAGTCTCTACGTCATAATTTCCAAAAGACTCAACCCAGAAGACGTACTTGTAGCGATCCCATTCAACCGTCAGCCCCTCGCCACATAGATCTTTACATGTCCACGCCTTGTTAAAGGTGCATTCTAACGGATCTTCGAGGTTTTTACAAACCTCTTGACACATCTCCCGGCATTTTTCATCTTTCACCTCGACCCTGGGGTAGTAGTAATAACTTGCAACTGCGGCTTGCCATTTCGCGTGGTCTTTCGCCCGGCCTAGCTTCGCATATGCCTCAATTGTTATGTTCTGACCTTTTACAAGTTTCACAATTGGAATATCCTTATACACAGGCGAGACGTCTGGTCGTTCAGACACCAAGTCGCCGGAGTACACAGTCATTTCACTCTCGGCGGTCACTTGTAACGTAAGTCTAGTCATGCACTCCGAGGGATCAGCAAGACCTGACTCGCAGTCTTCAAGAGATGGAAGGGACTGAAGCGGCGTAGTCAATGGAATAAGCCCGAGTCTATGGGCCAACATTTCGTCGTACATCACAGAGGTGTTGTTCACCACTACTACAGAGTCGATGGCCATAACGGGTAACTCAGAGATTAAAATCCTCCTGAGGGAGTTAACAAGAGAGGGGTAAGCTCCTTCTATGACGGCCTTTAAAAACAGCGGAGATTTCTCAACAACTCTCCCCCGGGGCATTACCTAGTCGGCTTTTGCTTCTTGCCACGCCAAATAGCCCAAAGCGAAACGCCGTTCACCTTAATTACTTTAAACCTCACGCCGGGAATATCGCCGAGAGACCGCCCCTCTGGACCACCTATACGTTCAATAACTACTTCATCGTGTTCATTTATGTAGTTCAAACTACCGTCCAAGGGGACGAACGCGGTCACCACTTTGCCGTTTTTCACAAGTTGTACTCTTACACATTTACGCACCGCCGCATTTGGTTTTCTAGCCTCAACTCCGACTTTCTCAAGGACTATTCCACGTGCCATTGGAGCGCCTTCTAGGGGGTCGTACTTCTCCACGAGACCCAACATTTTCCGTTTGTACGTGACGTCGTTCCACCTAAATTTCTGCCTCTTCCTCTTCAACTTTCCACCTGCGAATAACCCATACGGCGATTTTTTACCGGGCACGCCCCTTTATAACGAAGTCTTAATAAACTTTATAGCCCGGCGTAGAGACGAAACTACACCAATATTATCTTCTCTATGTCGAAATAACGCTTAGCTAAGATCTTCGCCCTTGCTATATTACGTCCGTTTTTGCCAATGGCTATGCCCTTATCTTCAGGCGCCACAGTGGTGATGGCAACTTTCGAGCCCGAGGGCGACTTAGTCACCTTTACCATTATCACCTTAGCTGGATAGAGACTGTTCTTTATGAGCTCTTCAGGGCTTTCACCAGATTCCACGATTTCCACGTCCTTACCAACTATATTTCTTAGCATCTTCACGTTGGAACCCCCTTTACCTACCGCCAAGGCGGCTTGATTCTTCTGAACAACGAAAATCAGCCTGGAGTATTCATTATCTATAACTACATCTATCGGCGTCACGCCAGTGATGCTCTCAAAAAGCGTTGCGTACCTAATTTCTTCTTCTGTAAGTCGAATATCAGGCATGTTCTACAAGTTTTAAAATCTCGCTCTGGCCTGGGTCAATCACAGCAATTGCCATAATACGGTGAGGTCTCTTTGCAGCAGCTCCCAGCTCAATACTTGAGCCAGGGAATAAAAAGACAGGTATGCCAGCCAACCGGGCGTAGTACTCTATGTCGTCACGAGCCCACCTAGGGGCATTCGCCGCCAGTATCACCATCTTCGGAGTCCCCGCCAATACTGCCTTCTTTGTCTCCTCAAAGCCTATGACGACCTTGCCCGTGTTGATAGCTACTTGGAGTTCTCTACCAATATCGACCACGTTGCGCAGATGAAAGAATTGTTTATAAAGTTTACAACGCCGAACGTCCTATCAACCACGTAAGCGCCTCGAATAGATGTACCGAGTCTCTGCGAGAGAGTAACTAGTCCATTGGCTTCACCTCTATAAATTTCAGAGGTACATTAGTTCAAAGTAGCTACAGAGATTGCCTAAAAATCTTAAAGATTCGCTAGAACTGCATTAGAAGCTTAACAATGCCAGTGCCTACAGGGACGTATTTACCCGCGATTATATTTTCTACAACTCCTCTAAACTGCTCCTCCTCTCCCCTCACCGCAGCTTCTACCAAAGTCTTCACTGTGACCTCAAACGCAGCACGGGCTAGAGGCGACTCCTTAGCTCCGACGACTCCATGTCGTCCTATGGGCTTCAGTCTGCCAGACCAAGTCATCGCATCTGCGACGAGGTACATGTGGCGGATGTCCACATCGAGACCCTGATCCTCAAGGACACGCTTGATTTCTTGCGCCACCAACGCTCTGGCGGCCTCGATGCCTAGAACTTCCTCCACTTCGTGAAGGTCGTTGCTGTAGGTCCTTGTGGGGTCTACCTCTTCCAGCTGAAGCACTGCCTCTAGATTTGACCCCTCGGCTACTATGAACCATTCATCATTTCTAGAGTCGTACTGAAGCACGACCTTTCTTATGCCCTTTATGCCGGATATCTTAATCTGTAGCACCTTGTCACGTGCCTTTCTGATCTTTAACACATCGGGGGTCGTCAACGTGAACGTGATCGTATACCCACGCATAGCCACAGACACATCCTTTCCCTTTGCCTTACTTACAATCTTCTCAACGTCCTTCAGACTCAACCCACGGTACTTCAGTTGATCCGGGTCCAGCGTAATCGTCACAGCGCCAGTCACATAGTCTACGTCTACCTCCTTGGCCAACATCTCAAGCGTCACTTGTTGTATCTTCTTTGCGACGGCCTCCGCAGCCTCTCTACTCTTGTTATGAGGCGGCTTTAGATAAATAAACATAAGCGGGGTAGAGGGCTTCCTCCTAGCGTCGACTATTTCTATCAACCTAGGCAGACCCCTGGCCATGGAGAACTCCCTCAAACCGGCGTAGTGGAATGAACGCAGAATCATCTGAGTGCCTGGTTCGCCTATCGACTGAGCCGTCACAATGCCGATTGCCTCACCTGGATCTATCAAAGAAGTTGTATACAGCTTAAGTACACGGTAAATTAACCGTGCCGCCCTCTCTTCGTCCAAGTCTTTCACGGCGTTTTCAAGTTCTCTATACAGCGGTTGCGGCAGTATCTGTGAAATCTTTGTCAGCAACTCCTGTTTGGAGATCATCTTATCCACAGCTTCAACGACTTAATGTCGGCTATCTTTCCGTGGTCGGAGCGGCTTACGTCAACGCCGTCTTCGCCATAGAGCACTTGCATTAGAGACCCATCGCCGAACCTCACAGTGCCGTCGTAGGCGACGTACACGTCCTGTAGCGCATTAATAAGCCGTCTTTGCATGTAACCCGACTGCGCCGTGCGCACTGCGGTATCTATCAGCCCGTCTCTACCTGCGGCCGCGTGGAAGAAGTACTCAACTGGCGTAAGTCCACATCTGAAACATCTCCGCACGAAGCCGCCAGCATAGGGGCCTATGTCGCCTACGGGGAAGTGCGGCAGAGTGCGAGTCCTATAGCCACGTCTAATACGCTCGCCTCTTATAGTCTGCTGACCTAGCGTCGCCACCATCTGGACTATATTCACAATACTGCCCCGGGCGCCGGTCTTAGCCATGAGATAACCTTCGGCGTCTTTGCGTACGTATCTCTCCACCACAGTTGCCGCATCTTCACGCACTCTAGACAATATCTCGGTAACTTTATTTTCAAAGGTCTCCTCCACTGTGAAACCGGGCATGGCCTCTAGACGGCCCTCTCTAAACTCTGCGATCAACTCGTCTACCTTCTTTAAACTCTCCTCTATCAACTTGTCCAACTCGTTGTAAGCCTCAGGCGGCAGATACACAGAGTCCATGCCGAAGGTGAATCCTCTGAGGTCCAGGAACCTGAGAAACAGCCTTAGAGAGGAGTCGAGCCACTGTCTAGCCACCTCCGGCGGGTAGTCACGGGCGATTCTATGCCAGAGGGAATCCACCTGCTCGGCGCCTATAGACTTCTTGTCCAGCACCCCCTTTACGAGGTTGCCGTCTATCACTATGATCCATTCGTCGCCGAAGCACTTATACGCGTCTTGACATTTGCTCTTAAACGCCGTCGGCTGAACCCAGTTGAGATCCTTTGGCAAGAAATGCGAAATAATCTGCTTGCCGGTCCACAGCTCCACTGGATGCAGAATAGCAGGCTCCGGCGGGTCCTCTGCAGACTTTCCGGCCCCCAGCAGAAAGGCCACCTCCTTCTTGGTGAGGAAAGTGTCTTTCCGGGAGAGGAGGTAGGCGCCTATGATGTAGTCCTGCCGCGCGCCTATTATGGCGCCGCCGTAACGCGGCGTAATTATGTGCTTCTCCACAAGCATTAAGGTGCGGGCCTCGGCCCGCGCCTCCTCTGTCTGAGGCACATGAAGGTTCATCTCGTCACCGTCGAAGTCTGCGTTGTAAGGCGGACAGACTGCTAGGTGAAGTCTAAACGTCCTCCCTGGCAACACCTTGACAAGATGCCCCATCATAGAAACTCTGTGGAGACTCGGTTGACGGTTAAACAACACAATGTCGCCATCTCGCAGATGTCTCTCTACGATCCAGCCAGGCGCAAGCCTGTCTGCCAGCGCCTTCCTATCTTTCACGTAGCGCAGATCTATTCTTCTGCCCTCCGGCGTCACGACGTAGTTGGCGCCGGGCCAAGTCTCCGGCCCTCTTATGACGTATTCACGTAAAACATCTACATTCCACGTCGTTACTCTTTCCGGCACTGTCAACACTTTGGCTATGTCCACTGGAACACCTACCTCGTTGATGCTTATATGGGGATCTGGACTAATTACGGTGCGCGCAGAGAAGTTTACACGCTTACCAGAAAGAGACCCTCTAAACCTCCCCTCCTTCCCCTTAAGCCTCTGAGCAATGCCCTTAAGCGGCCTTCCCCCTCTGTGCTTAGCCACAGGAATACCGGGGAGCTCGTTGTCGAAGTAGGTGGCGACATGGTACTGTAATAAATCCCACAAGTTATCAACGACATTAGTCGGGGCGCCGGTTTCAATAGCTATTTTCAACTTCTCATTCATACGGATAATATCGACAAGTTTGTGAGTGAGGTCGTCCTCAGACCTTATGCCAGTTTCAAGCTGTATAGAAGGCCTGACGTGAGGCGGCGGCACAGGCAGAACCTTCAATATAGCCCACTCAGGCCTAGCGAGAGACGGATTAAAGCCCAAAAGCTCTAAATCCTCCCCCGGCACTTTAGCCAACCTATCTCTCAACACCTCCGGGTCAAGCTTCACCAAGGCGCCGCTTTCAGTCTCCTCGTAGAAGTAGTAAGGTCTCTCAAACCTTATCTTATTCCTCTTGTATCCACAATGCGGACAAGTCATCCTCTCGGAGGCTTTTTTACGGATTTTCTCGTGGAGATTCATGGCGAGGAGCCTCCACCGCCCCTTAAGCCTCGTAAGTCTCTCTCTATACCGCTTGATCTCCTCGTCTTTCAACATGATTCGGCCGCAATTAGGACATGTGGCCCTCAACACGTCGTAAATAATCCGGGCGAACTCCACATGTACGACAGGCTTAACCAACTCGATGTGGCCAAAATGACCTGGACACACGTCATGCGTCTGGCCGCAAGTTTCACACCGAGCACCAGGTTCAGCGACGCCGAGCCTACGGTCCGCAATACCGCCTCTCACGGGGAGGCCTCCCTCGTCGTAAACTTCAGAGGTTGTGACCTCCATCACGGAGTACTTCCTAATAATCTCTGGACTGAGGACACCGAACTTGATAGATTTCACAACCTTTCGGGGGACAGTATCAAGTTCCTCCCTTAACGACACGGCGTTAGATACGGGTATATATATAAAGTTTAATCTAAAACCTCAGACAGCTCTAACTTGGGGTATATACCCAATGCTATAAGCTCTTGAAGAAGCAGTTTAAACGCATAGGGCACAATTACCTTTGCGAATTGTCCCGCGTCTCCGTGTATAGGACACTTCGGCCTGTTCGTCTTTGCGTCTAGATAAGCAGGCAAGCCACAGAGCTCGCAGACGTACATCACATACTTATCGCTCGACTCCACCATCCTCTCGTACAGCAGGGCAGAGGCGCCGTGTGCAATCAATACGTCTCTCTCCATCTCGCCAAGCCTCAGCCCTCCCTCACGCGAACGCCCCTCAGTGGGTTGTCTGGTTAGTATCTGCACTGGGCCTCTAGCCCGGGCGTGTATCTTATCGGCCACCATGTGGTGAAGCTTCTGATAGTATACAACCCCTATAAAGATATCTGCCACAAGTCTCTCGCCGGTCATGCCGCTGTACATGACCTCCTTCCCGTCCCACTTATAGCCAAGTTTAAGAAGAAGCCGCCGTAGGTCCTCCTCCTTAACGCCCTCAAAGGGTGTAGCATCCACCAGCTGACCTGTGGAGGCCCCCACCTTTCCTGCCATGCTCTCGAGCAGTTGTGCCACAGTCATACGAGACGGCAGGGCGTGTGGATTCACTATTATGTCCGGCACGATGCCCTCCTCAGTAAACGGCATATCTTCGTGTCTAAGCAACATGCCCACCACGCCCTTCTGGCCGTGGCGCGACGCGAACTTATCGCCGAGCTCCGGAATCCTCAGCTCTCTCAGCCTCACCTTAACCAACCTGTTGCCCTCCGGCGACTCTGTGATGATGACTCTGTCCACAATCCCCTTCTCACCACGTCTCACGGCGACTGAGGCGTCTCTCCTCTCTTTTAAGATACGCTCGGCTTCAAGCGTCGTGTAGAACCTCGGCGGCGAAGTCTTGCCAATAATAACCTCGTTGCTACTCACGTAGACCTCAGGCGGCACGATGCCATCTTCATCAAGGTGGCTATAGGCCTCAGGCCCCCTATATCCTCTCACAGAGCTATCAGGTATTTCAATCCTATCCTCCTCGCCGCCCGGGTACTTCTGCTCCTCTGTCTCGTAAGTGCGATAGAACACGCTCCTAAACATACCCCGCTCCACAGAGGCCTTGTTTAAGATAACAGCATCTTCTATGTTGTAGCCGGTGTAGGTCAAGAGGGCAACCACGGCGTTTTGACCCGCCGGCCTCTTGGAGTAGGCCACTAACTCTAGGCCCCGCGTCGTCACAATCGGTCTCTCTGGGTAGTAGAGCATATGGCCGCGGGAGTCCAGCTTGTAGAGGAAGTTAGACTGAGGCAGGCCGAGAGACTGCTTTGCCATCGCCGCCTCGTATTGATTACGCGGCGACTGGTTGTGTTCAAGATATGGAATTATCGATGCAACGGCCCCAAGTATGGAGGACGGTATGATCTCCACATGGGTGTAGCCGCTCAAGTCGCCGGTGGGATCCACGGCGATGTAGGCGTTCTCCTCCTCGTCTGCGTCTAGGTACTCCACGACCCCCATCTTCACTAAGTCATCCCACGTCAAGTCGCCTCTTTTAACTTTTTCCACAATTTCCTTGGTCAACTTAAGCTTCCCGTCTTCAACAACGAGAAGAGGTCTTCTAATACGGCCACCGTCGCAGTTGACATAGATAGATCCGTTTAACAGCGCGATGTTTATTTCGTCGCTGATCTTCCCCTGCCTCCTCAAGCCTCTGACGGCCTTTACCAATTCCTCGGGATTGGGATGTATGCCTATGAGCCTCCCGTTGAGATAAACCTCGGCGCCGCGCACACCCTCCTCCCTAGCCTTAAGAACCGGCACCACGCCGAGATTTAGAAGCAGTTGCTCCACATCTTCCTCGTCTACGCCGGTGGTGATCTCTGCGAGGAGGGCCAAATTCTTCACAAGACCCACGTTCTGACCCTCCGGCGTCTCCACCGCGCAGAGCCTGCCCCACTGCGTCGGGTGGAGGTCACGGGCCTCGAAATGCGGTTGTGTCCTTGAAAGCGACGAGACGACGCGTCGTAGATAACTCAAGGTGGACAGATAGTTGGTGCGGTCGAGTATCTGCGACACGCCGGTCTTGCCGCCGACCCAGTTGCCCGTGGCCAGCGCCTGTCTAACGCGCTCCGTGATTATGTCAGGCCTCACGATGGTCTGGATATGTGGAATTCGGCCACGGGCGTAGTACTTCTCCAGCTGGCTCTTAAGCTCCTGTAGAAACTGTTTAAAGACTGTGCGGAAGAGCTGAGTCATCAAGTCGCCGACGAGCCTAACCCTCTTGTTAGCCACGTGGTCCTTGTCGTCGGGCTTCCTCCTGCCTAGCTGAAGCTCCACAAGCCCCTTGACTATCTGGCCCAACATGAGCGCTTTCTTAAGCCTAATCTCTTGTTGCATCTTCTCGTCGGGGACCGTGGTGCCTAGATGCGGCAGGAAGTACCTATCCAACAGCTGGAGAGCCCGCTCGATTCTAATAGGCTTAGGCTGGCCCACCGCCACCTTGCCGCCTATGTAGTCCAACGCGTCTTCTCTAGTTATTGCGATTTGGTTGGCGGCGATGAGAGAGGGCAGAAGTTCCTTCTGAATCTCCGGGTCGTCTGACACTGCCTTAACCACGTCTTCGTCTGTCTCCAGGCCGAGTGCCTTCATATATATGGGGAAGGGTATCTTCACGGGCATGGCCGAAAGCGTGGCGTATATCACGCTGTCTCTGCTCAGCTCCACAGTAAGCGTGCTTCTGTAGCCTATGCCCGTGGAGATGGTCTTGGCGAGGTATCTGACCGACGGCTTGTCGCCCTTGTCATAGATTGGCCTATCCGCCACTAAATCCTCCTGCGAAATTATGACACGCTCGCTGCCGTTGATTATGAAGTAGCCGCCGAAGTCCTGTGTGTCTTCAAACCTCTTGACGTATTCACTGGGCTTCAGCCGGGTCAAGTTACACCTCTTAGACTTAACCATTATGGGCAATTCTCCAATGTAGAAGCTCTCGGTGACGTACGGCTCATCGTCTACGTAGAGAGTGGCTGTGAGATACAACGGGGCTGAGTAGGTGGCGTTGCGCAACCTAGCCTCCATCGGATATATCAAAGACTCGGAGCCGTCGCTCTCCTTAATCCTCGGCCACCCAACCTCCAGCCGCTCCAACACTAACTTAAGACCTTTAATCTCTGTCTCAACGACTTTAAACTCCTCCACTATCTTAGGCAACTTCTTTTCTAGAAAGTCGTTAAAAGACTTAATCTGGTGGTTCGCAAGGCCCTTATCTCTGATAAACCTCTCCACAAGGGCCCACCGGTCATCCCGAGAGGGGAACCCCCCATCGCTGGGGCTTGTGAGAATTGGCAGTGGGAGAAGATCTACCATCGCCCCACTACAGTGTACAGTATAAAAATTTAAGCCCCAGCCTATCCCGGCACCACTAGTCGATATACAACAGCCTCCCCCGCTGTGGGCGACTCCCTCACTATCTTAAGGATGTCGCCTGGCTTAGCTCCGGCGGATTGCGCCAGCGGGTCGCTGGATCTTATCCAAGGCAGTTGCCAAGGTCTCGTCCTAAGCCGCTTAAGCAACTCTCTCGCCTCCTCCTTGGGGATAACCACCACCTCCTTCACGCCGAGAGAAACCCGGGACACGCCTAAACACACCGAACAGTATATAAACATTTGGCTTATCGCCTCAAGCCTGAGGCGGTTAGAGAACAAATATTTACCCTGAAATAGTCTCAGACATGTCGCCACTGGACGCGTTAATTATATTCATATTGATAATTGGCTCTTGGTACGCCGTTTCCCACGTCGTTGCGCATAAATTCAATAAGTCTGTGGTAAAGGGCTGTGGATGTGCTGTGGAGAGATGGATAGGAGGACCTAACTCGCTTTTCATCTCACTTCTATGCAACAACGACAAAATAGAGATGTTCATAAATAGACTTCCATGGGACAACCCATTGAACTTATTAGCCGCGTTTGCGGCAGGCCGCCGCCCCTACGTGGCGACTAGGTTAATGCTACCAATAGATATCGGGGTAGCCGACGCGTCGAGGTCTGGGACAGGCAGAAAAATAGGCGACTACTACGTAGTAAACCACTCAACTCCTAAGAACGTCTTGGAGAAGATACTGAATTACGCCGCGGAGAGGGGGATCTGGAGAATTACGGTATCCGGAAGATCTGTGCAGTTAATCATGCCGGGCACCGACTGCAGAAAGGCTCTCTCCGCCGCGCTTGGATTTGCGAAACTTTTTTCGTCAAATGGCTAATTTATACCAATAAGACCTCGTTGCTTGGCAAACCCAACACTTATATAGTTGAGCGGTGTTGGCTATATGCTAAATACCCCAGCTCCCTATATATTGTTAGGACTTGTGCTTTATTTTCTAACGTATAGATTCTATGCTAGGTGGGTAGACAAAAAGATTTGGGAGACAGACCCCAACAGACCCACCCCGTCGAGGCTGTACTTTGACGGTGTTGAGTACTTCCCGGTGTCTAAATACGTCCTCTTCGGCTACCAGTTCAAGTCGGTGGCTGCCTTGGGCCCAATAGTGGGGCCGCTCACGGCGGTCTTGTTCTTCGGCTGGCTACCTGCATTGCTGTGGGTGATCTTCGGCAACATGTTCATCGGCTGGGCGCAAGATTATTCAGCCATGATGATGTCGGTAAGAAACGAGGGGAGGTCCATGGGCCCCATAACCTATAAGTTGCTGGGAGACCGCGCCCGGAAGATACTCTTGGTGTACTTAATCTTCTACCTTATCATAATCACCGCCGTCTTTGAATGGGTCATCATCGACGTGTTAAACAGAGTGCCGGGCACCTTTACCGCAGTTCTTTTCGTCCTCTTTGGAGGCATAGTATTCGGCCAGCTTATATTCAGAATGCGGATGGACGTCCTATTGGCTACGCTGATAGCGCTTCTTATAGTGCTAGTGGGTTACTTCACGGTGGCGTTAATTCCAGCGACGCAATGGCCCACCACAAACTTCCTAGATGGCCCCGGCTTCTTTACACAATACGGCTTCGACCCCAAGCTCACATACCCCGGCACCCTCACTGTGATGTTTTGGCTTCTGGTGCTTTCAATCCTGTACTACATAGCAGCTACCACCCCCATGCCCAAATTCCTCCTACCTACGGTCTACGTGGGCTACCTCCCCTCCATCATAGCGCTTGTCTTAGTTCTGCTGGCGGCCTTGGTGACTCCAATCACGGGACTTACCATCCAGCAACAGGCAGTGAAGAACTTATACGTCGATCCCATGGTCAACCCGCAAGGAGGTCCTGTATGGCCTATCCTTTTCGTTACCATAGCCTGCGGCGCCATCTCCGGTTGGCATAGTTTAATTTCGTCAGGCCTCACCTCTAAGCAGCTAGAGTACGAAACAGATGCGCTTCCCGTCGGTGGAGGCGCTATGTTTACGGAAGGCGCCGTGGCGCTCTCTTCTATTGCCGCAGTAATGGTGCTTTCCCAGCCGCCTGCGGGCGCAGCTGCTTATGTGCAGGGCGCATCTCTACTTACCACTAAAATGCTTCAGGTACCTGCTATATACATGAATATCCTATACGGCATCTTTGTGACAGTCATGGGGCTCATCACCTCTATGCTCTTCGTGCGGGTATTTAGACTCATAATGGCCGAGTTGTTTGAAGACAGCCCCCTGGGGAATAAATATATCTCGCCGATCGTTCTACTGATCGTCGCCGGCTTCTTGGCGTTCGTAGGTAGCTGGACTAACCTCTGGATCTTCTTCGGAGGCACTAACCAGCTGTTGGCCGGCCTCGCGCTTTTGTTAATTGCGATTTACCTCGCCAGCGTGAAGAAGCCTAGTTGGTACACTTTGATACCAGGCGGCTTCATGGCAATAACTACACTGGCGGCGTTGGCTTGGGAGACCTACGTCTACCTCCTCTACGCTTTGCAAAACAAACCTATAGGAGTCCAGGCAGCAGTCGCGAAGCTCTACGGCGGCGCCGTGGTGCAGATATCGAACTTCTTGTCGGCGGCTTTTGGAGCGTTGCTGTTGGTACTTGGCGCAGTAATGACTTACTATCTATTCGCCGGCGTTGCGAAGTATAGACAAAAACAATAAAAACCCGCGTCTCCTTTTTTCTATGGGTATATTAGATAGAATAAGGGAGGTAGTAGAGGGTCTGACGGTGCATGGTCAATCTACTGCTATATTGAAGGTTAAGGCCCAGATTGATAACTTGTTTATGATAATTACGGTAGGCGACATGTTGGGCGTTCCCATACTTCCGCCGTATTACTCCTTGAGGCTTCTGCCGTATGTGTTTCCAAATATCCAAAACTGGAAGCGTTACATGTTGAGGGAGAGAGACTTCACAGACCTGGTGACATGAAGGGGCTTAAGGGCCTTCTGGAGGAAAACCCCTCGCTTAAGGTGTTTATCTATGCTGGCAAAGGTGGCCTGGGCAAGACGACGCTTTCTGCAGCCACTTCTATAAAGCTGTCGTCGATGGGCAAAAAAACTCTGGTCTTCAGCACAGACCCCCAAGCCTCGTTAAGCGACGTGTTTGAGCAGAACGTCTTTGGTAAGGGTGAGGTGAAGCTTGCGGAGAACCTCTACGTGATGGAGATAGATGCAGACAAGAAGATCAACGAGTATGTGAACTCCATAAAGAAGAAGATTATAGACATGTATAGGCTGGATTCCCTGCCTAAAGACATTGAGGAGTATATAGACAGCGCGGCGGCGGAGCCCGCCATGTACGAAAGCGCGGTCTACGACGCCATGGTCGACGTCGTGTCGGAGGGGAAGTACGACTACTACGTCTTCGACATGCCGCCCTTCGGCCACGGCATCAGGATGATAGCGATAGCAGATGTGATCAGTAAATGGGTCGAGAAAATCACCGAGCTTAGGCGGCAGGCCTACGAATACGGCCGGGTGGCGGCTTCGCTGAAGCGGCAGAAACTCACCTACGAGGACGAAATACTCAACGAGCTTGAATACGTAAGAGGCCGCATCCTTAAGTTTAGAGATATTCTGCTTAACACCAAGACCACTGCGTTTATGATGGTTATGACCCCCGAGAGGATGACTATACTCGACACCGAGAGGGCCTTAGAGATGTTTAACTCACTTGGGCTTAAGTTGACGGGCATAGTGGTCAACCAAGTTTATCCTCCCGACCTTGCCAAGAGGGCAGATGCGCCAGCGTATCTAAGACGGAGAGTAGAAGAGCAGAAGAAGTATATCGCCGAGATAGTGGAGAAATTCGGCAAGTATATAATAGCGGTGGTGCCGATGCTCAATAGAGAACCCAAGGGCATGGAGACGCTCAAGCTTGTGGCTGAAGAACTGTGGTCTCCCAGTAAGAAGATCGAGGAGTACCTATGAAGCAGTTGCTGTCCCAAAACGTAAAGTACATATTCTTTGGCGGGAAAGGCGGAGTAGGCAAGACCGTGATCGCGGCCGCCACTGCGTTGTATTTAGCCGAGAACATGAGCAAACGGACGCTTCTGGCAAGCTTCAACCCTGTACACAGCCTCACCTCTGTATTCGGCCAAGACCTCTCCGGCGGCGTGGTGAAACAGATTTCAGGCGTGAAGAATCTCTGGGCCCTAGAGGTTCAATACGACGACATTGTAGAGAAGTATAAGACGAGGATAACCAACTTGCTGAAAGAAATGTTGAAAATGGCGGAAGTCTCCGTGGACATCAAGCCGTTGATCGACATAGCCACGACAAACCCGGCCTTTCACGAAGCCGCCGCGTTCGACAAGATGATGGACGTGGTGCTAAAGGAGGGAGAGAACTACGACCGCATAGTCTTCGACATGGCAGCCGTGGCCAATGCAATAAGGCTGATAGGGCTCTCTAAACTATACGGTGCATGGCTTCAACGCACCATTAAGATGAGAATCGAGACGTTAACCCTAAAAGAGCAGTTGTCGTTCCGTAAGGAGAAGATCAAAGAACAAATCGAGAAAGACCCCGTCTTAATGGAGTTGCAAGATCTCTACAATAGATATGTGAAAGTCAGATCTATACTTACGAATCCAGATCTGACCAGATTCGTATTTGTGACTATACCCACAGTGCTCTCAATCTCCGTAGTCCAGAGATTTATAGAAATGGTCAGAGCCTACGAGATACCTTACGGAGGCGTCGTGGTCAACATGGTGATACCTCCCGAGGAGGCTGAGCGCGACGCCACAGGTTTCTTAAAGAGCAAATACGAAGAACAACAGAGAAACCTAGAACTAATAAGAAAAGCCTTCTCTCCAAACATACTGGCGGTGGTGAAACAATTCCCCGAAGACATAGTAGGGCTTGAAAGGCTTAGGGCGTTGGCGACGTTACTCGTTTTATGAATCTTAAACCTCTCAAAGATTTTCTCTTTGGCCTACTCTTCCTAGACCTATACAGAGAAATAAACAAGATTCATAGGCAGACGAGGCTTCTGGTGGAGTTCCTCATATTCGGGGACTTCCTAGGACTTCCGTTGCTTTCCACATACTACTCATTAAGGCTCCTTCCCTACGTCTATCCGTCGCTGTCGGAGATCAGAAAAGAGGCAGTTAAAGAACACGACATATTCGATCTCCTTGGGGAACATCATGTCCACTGACTACAGCTGGCACGCCATAGCAGTTGGCAACAGGCTTTTAGGCCTTTACAACTTCGTGGTTCTCAAGGCGCCACCCACCTGGAGGATAATCATCATGCCTATGGCGTCCGACGTGTTTAGACACCGTGAAATAAATGGCGTCAAGTGGGTACGCGACGGCGAAGTTATGCATTTTATAAAAGACGGCTCAGACACGTATACGTTAAGAGTGGTGGCGAAGCCCGGCAGAAAAAGACTCACAGGTACGCCAATAGTCATCAACGGCCACAGCGGCGCCTATGAATATGTAGATGATGGAAAGCGACGTGTGTTAAAACTCTCGTTTTACTGCGACGTGACGGATAGAACCGTTGAAATAAAGATAGAGGGCGTAAAAGACACCACGCCGCTTTACTATCTTTCTCAATCCCAGTGCCACTAAGGCCTCTTCCCAGCTACTGTACTTCTGATCTCTGCGGCTAACCTTTCTATAAACTTTGTGAGCTCTTCTTTGGCTACGTCGTTGGTTATCTCCATCCTGAGCCTCGGCAGGCGTTTCACTGTGTCTAGTTCTCTCAACGCAGTAGCTGATACCCCGGCTTCAATTGCCTTGAGACCTTCCTCGTAGTAGGTGTAGATGGCCTTCATAAGGAGGAATTGTTTAACGGGGGCTGACGGCGTGTCGATTGGATTATACGCGTCTTGCTTCAAGAAACCTTCTCTAATCATGAAAGCCACGTTGAGGATATGTTTCTCGTACTCGCTTAACGCCTCGGTGCCGAGAATCCTCACAATTTCCTGTAATTCAGCCTCCTTGACTAGTATTGACTGGAGGCTGTCTCTTATTCTTCTCCACTCAGGAGACACATTCTTAGACCACCACACCTCCACAGTGTCGACATAGCGGGAGAACGCCACAAGCCAGTCTATGGCCGGGTAGTGCCTTGAATACGCCAGTCTAGGAGACAGCGGCCAGAAGGCGCCGATGAAACGGAGGGTATTTGACGTAACTGGCTCTGTGAAGTCGCCTCCCGGCGGGCTCACCGACGCGGCGATTGTGAGAGAACCCACGCGCTCCTTGCTTCCCACCAGCACAACGCGGCCGGCGCGTTCGTAAAACTCGGCGAGTCTCGTCGGCAGATAAGCCGGGTACCCCTCTTCAGACGGCATTTCGCCTATACGCAACGCCACTTCGCGCATGGCCTCGGCCCAGCGCGAGGTGGAGTCGGCAAGTACCAACACGTCATATCCCTGGTCGCGGAAGTACTCGCCCAACGTGGTGCCCATGTAAACAGAAGCTTCTCTGGCGGCCACAGGCATGTTAGACGTGTTAACGATAATTGTGGTCCTCTCCAAGAGAGATCTGCCCGTGGTGGGGTCTTTCAACTTGAGGAGGCCCTGCAGGGCGTCGGCGGCCTCGTTGCCACGTTCGCCGCAGAGCACCGGTATGATGAAACGACTCTGTGCAAACATAGAAAGTGTGCGTATCATGACAGTCTTCCCGGAGCCGAAGGGACCTGGCACGGCGGCCGTGCCGCCTTTGGCTATTGGAAACATGGTATCTACAGTACGCACGCCGGTGATGAGAGGCTCCACTGGCGGGAGCTTCTCTTTAAACGGCCTCGGCCTGCGGACAGGCCACTTGTGCCACATCTTCACCTCCACTACGCCGTGTTTAGTTCTGATCCTGGCGATTACGTCGTCTACTTTATATTTGCCGTCGGCAATCCACTCCACTACGCCAGGCGTGTGGCCAGGCAAAGGCGGATACAGTATGTAATGAGTCATCAACTCAGTCTCCTTCACAGAGCCGAGCACATCGCCTGGATGCACCTCCTCGCCGGGTTTAACGGCGGGCTTGAAGTCAAACTCCGCCTTTAAGTCGAGAGGCGGCGCCTGTTCGTAGCCGATGCCGCGGGCAATGAAGGGGCTTTTAGAAATCTCCTCAATGTTTTTAAGCGGTCTTTGAACGCCGTCGTAGATTTTGCCGATTATCGTGGGGCCTAGCCACGCGCTCAGCGGCTCGCCTGTCCTCACCACAGGCTCGCCGGGTTTAAGACCTGTGGTGTCCTCGTAGACTTGAATAAAGGCCTTGTCTCCCTGCACCCTCACCACTTCGCCGAAGAGCTTAATCTCGCCTACAAAGACGAGCTCGTAGAGTCTCGCGCCGGGGAGATCCGCCTTGACCACCGGCCCCGAGATGTATTCAATCTTCCCACTCATACCGTCTCCGAGTAGAGGAGGTGTTTTAAATCATCTAGTTTGTTTGCAAGAAGCGTCTCCAGCGAGTAGTCCACAGTTACGCTGCCGTCTCTGGTGGCCACTATCACGCCGCCGCGTATATCTTTCTCGGCCACTATGCCGCTGAGCCCAAGCGATCTAGCTATGGCTTCTACAACTCCCCTATCTTTAGCCGACGTGTATATGACTACGTCTTTGCTCTGTATATAATTAATGGCGTTTTGTATAAGCGACGTTAAGAATTTTACATATTTCTCAGACCCCCTCTCCTCATCCACTTTGCCATATACAGCCTCTACTAGGTCTCTTAGGAGCTGTTCGTAGGTCTCGGCTATTTTCCTCCTTGACTCCACAACTGCGTCGTAGAGTATACGTTCTTTCTCAAGCGTAACCTCGCTTTCGACGCTACTTATCTGAGTAGAAAACCTGCTGAGGGCGGCGTCGGCCTCCCTCCTGATTTTAGTTTCAATGTTTATAAGGAGGTTCTGTTTAAGTTCTTCGAGTTCCCGAATCTTTGAATTTATCAAGTCCTCAAAAAGCGACATATTGCGGCTTTTTTGCTGTGTTTATAAATTATCCACGTTTTTTAAACGCAAGCGCCTTTCTATCCGCCCAATACCTGTCTGACGATCTGTAGGTAGTTAACCTCACGCTCCATACCCTCCTCAACACTAGGCACCTCCACTACTAACTTACGTGGATTTCTCATCCTAATCTCGTCGAGGTCTTTCCTAATGACCTTGGCGATTTTCGACGTCACGAAAAATACATCATATGTCTCTAGGTTTTTCTTAAGAAACTCCAAAGCCTCGCCAGGCTCCTCAATAGTCTTCCCCTCGAAGCCCATTAGCTTAAACAGCGCCACGGTAGATCTATCGCCAATTACAATGTGCATATTCGCCAAATATATCTACCTTAAAAGCTTGAGGCTATACACAAAGCAAGACCTTTTGCAGATGTCCTGCCGTCCCCCGTCACGAGGACCCGGGCGATGATGTCTTGCGCTACTAAAGGAAGAGCCGTAGAATGCTAGAGTGATTGGAGTTTACCAAGGCTCTTTCTTAAGTCTAAGTAAATACGCCACGTAGTTTGTCGCGCGGTGGATGGCAGGAGTGAGCAGAGCCGCCAGCGCTATGTACTCAAGAGGGATGTCGTTATAGAGGCTGAAGACCAGAAAAGCGGTAAGTATGAAGTCTAATTGGTCCAGGGGGAAAGACGGATATCCCCTCGGCATGCAGAGGCGGCGTTTGACAAAGGCGCCAAGGAGATCGCCGAGTACTGCGGCCAGGGACAACACAAAGGCATCCAGCGGCGATAGGTAGGGGCTGAGCAAGTTGGGCAAATAGCCCATCGAAGTCCCAGCGGCGACTCCTATGAGGAAGCCTTCAAAGGTCTTGCCGTCGCCGAAGATCCGTCTTCCGTCTCGGAAGTGTCTGCCAAAGTCGATGGGATGACGCCGCTTTAGCCGATTTGCAAAAACCGCGGAGCCGTTGGCGACGTATGGAGGCCAGATAAGGAGAAAAAAATGAATAAGATCCATCACTCGTGTGTTTTCATTATATGTACCATTAATGACCTCAGCGTTATGAAGCCTCTGCCGCAGACGCCACATATATATGACGTGCCTCTCCTGCTCACGAAGTGTCTTCTCACGTGTCGTCTATACTCTTGACTCTTGACTTTTGTATTGCAAATAGGACACACCACATCATTGCCGCTTCTTTTGCCATGCCCAAAATAGTGCGCCACCGCCTCTCTCCAGCTCACCTCCTTCTTACAAATGGTGCACTTCACCACCGTCACCGGTTTCGCGAAGCTCTGATCTGTACATGCGAAACACAGCTCCGACGCCATAGCCTGTTGAAAGTAACCAATTTATAAAAGCTATCACTTAACGATATGCGTCGCGGTGTGGCGTTGGTAAATTGGCAAAGCGGTCTCCTGGCCTACGTAGAGGCGGACGAGGCGACGTTGGAGAAGTTTAGAGAAATTTTAAGGCTCTGCGGAGGCGTCTTGGAACCCCGCACATTGCCGTGCCTCACGTCGCTCGCCTCCCGGCTTGACGTTAAGCCTTTGTTATACATCACCGACATATACGGCATAGCCAACTCCATAGCCTTTGAGAAAAAAACGGCACGGGCGCCGCTGTTGGAAAAGGCTTGGAGATACCTAGAAGGCCTGCTCTGCAGAGGAGGCGAGGTAGAGTGCGGAGAGGATGTGGCGCTGAGCTGTTGCAAACCATGCGGCGACGCCTGTCTTCTGGCTAAGGTTCTTGGTCACGCAGGAATCGGCACACAGATAGACCTCACAAAAGAAATCAGGAAGGTATTGAGTTAGTCTGGAAATACTAAGACTTCTCTTCTTGACTTTGCTCTTGCCTGCCGGAGCACCTCTTTGTAACGCTCCACGTCTTCCTCGATCTTATTTAGTCTCTTTTCCACATAGCCTATAAAGTAGTTGACGAGTAGCTTTACTATTGTATACCGAGGCCCTTTGAAATAGAACTTGTTTACTATGTCCTTTGCCCAGTATATGGAGTGTCTAGCCACAGTCTTAAGCAAATCTATATGCTCTGGGTAGAGGTTGATTTTATCAAGCCAACCCGTCTTCTCGCTCCTTACGTGGCTCATCGGTACGTAGAACAAGGGGACGATCAAACTTCTGTAGGGTCTAAGGCGCTCTACTAGTTCTATAGTCTCCACAACATCCTCTGGCTGCTCATCCGGGAGTCCCACTATCAAAGTGATGGCCGGTATTAGGCGTATCTCGTGCATAATCGCGGCGGCCTCCACCACTATGTCGTGCCATTGATCTATCTTGTACGGCGCCGCCTTGCCCGGCATTATTTTACGAGCTAGTCGTACAGACCCCGTCTCAAGCCCTATCTGAGCCCCCCACCAGTCTTGGTGTTCATCTATAATAATTTCAGACAGCTTAGTAAAGAGCTTCCCCATCTTCTTCTCGCCGTGATACACGGCGACGAGCGTGCTGTGACTCCAGCCCACCTTTCTGTAGTACCGCTTCGCGAGTTTGTGAAGTGCGATCAGCTTCTCCGGGTTAGGCTCCACGCCAGTTGAGCCGTAGAGCGGCACCTCGTCTGCATGCAACAACCCGTCCACTATGCCCGCCTCCTTGTTGACCTTAAGCTCCTGTTCAATTTTTTCCAACGGGTACCACCTCAAGGCTCTCAGAGTCACCGAGCAGAAGGCACAGCCCCTTGGACACCCCCTCCCAATCTCCACAAGCCCGTTGATGCTTGGGTACTTTATTGTGGCAATCTCCTCAAGGCTGGGCGCCTCTTGAACGCCGACGTAGACGTATTTAGGAAGCGGCTCGCCGTCTAGGGCGCGTTTCACGAGGTCGACTATAAGCTTCTCTCCCTCTCCGTCGAATATCGTGTCTATGCCCCACCTCTCCACGAGCTCTGGGTAGTAGAGCCACTGCCACGCGGCTGGTCCCCCCACGATGACCTTTAACCCGTTTTTCGCCTTAGCGTCTTTGACCAGAGGCGCGATGCGATCCATAAAGCGTCTAAAGAAGTAGGCGTTCATGGGCTCCTTGCCGACTATGACGGCCCACGTGCTACTCGGCGGGTTCAGCCCGAAGTAGTCGTGGTGGCTTAACATGAGCACCCTCGCCCGTGGAATGTGTTTATGGACGTGGTCTGGGTCTATCACTGCGGCGTTTATGCCGGCGTCTAACAGCTTCGCCTCTATTTTTCTCATGCCGTAAGGAGCCTCGACGGGCCTGCCCCACTTGTCGGTCTTAAGCTTAGGCGCGAAGAGGAACGAGTGAAACCTCTCAGAAAGACCAAACGGAAGATCTACAAAGATGGGCCCGGTCGTGCCGAAGCCCAAAAACTCCTTCCTATGGTAATTCGACATCATAGATCTGTCGGCGGTCAACACCACATCGAAGCGAGGAGACGGCATACTATTGTCTAGGTATTTCCTTTTTAAGTTTTGACTGAGATGCCTCCGTGGAGTTCTTAGTACTACGCGAGGTTGACGAACCTACGCTGAAGAGACTTAAGGAGCTCGTCGAATCGCTTGGCCCTCCTCCGATTGATCTCGTCATCATAGGCGCAGAGGAGACAAGACTAGAAATCGGCGATGTCTACGCGCTCAAGGTCTCGCTACCCTTGAATAGTTACAAGGTTCTGCGGGAAGTGGCCGTGGCCCACGCCTTGACCGATCCTCAGTTGATGGAGATATGGGCTGTCCCTCCAGACGTCAAACAGGAGGAGCTCGTCTATGAGCTGTCTCTGGCGTTGTTAAACCGCCTAGTAGACGTCTTAATTGCTAGAGTAGCTCCTACGTTACTGCTCGAGAGGGCTCGGGTAGAGGTGGTGGAAGGCGAGACGCTGCTCTACACCGTGGTCAGAACCTTCGCAGCCGACGTCTCCGTCAGCCTGGCGGTGGCGGGCCATGTCTCAGAGGCCCTGCGGCTGGTTACACAGCTGTCGTCTCACCCAATCTATGAAAAGTATAGAAGTTTCTGGGATTTCGCAACGGCTAACTTCAAGTTTCTGCCGATATACAACTGGTTGATGTTGATGTTTTAGTCGACGAGTCCCTCCTCGGTTATTCTAAAGGAGACTTCGCCCTCGGGATGGTAAGGACTGTCGAATATTTTGGCGATCCTGATGTTTTCCTTGCTCTTACGGAGCCATATGCGGTAGGTGGCGCCGTGCGCGAGTATGTTGCCCCCCGCAGGCCTCAACGGGTTCCCGAAGAACACGTCTGGCTGAGCCATCACCTGGTTCGTAATTACGACAGCGACGTCGTACGCGTCGGCAAGCCTCAGGAGATCTGCCACGTGTTTGTTCAGCTTCTGTTGTCTCTCGGCCAGGTTCTCCCGGCCGGGGAACTCGGAGCGGAAATGCGCAATTACAGAATCCACCACCAGAAGGGCTACGTTGTGTTGCTTGATTATTTGTTTAGCCTGCTCAACAAGAATCATCTGGTGATCTGAGCTGTAGGCCCTGGCGTAGAAGATGTTGTGCAGAGCTTGGTCGGGGTCGACGCCTCTCGCCCTCGCTATTTGCATAATCCGTTCCGGCCTAAAGGTGTTCTCGGTGTCTATGTATATGGCCTTTGCCTCAAGCCCACCCCGCTCCTCGGGCAACTGAACCATCACAGCCAACTGATGGCAGAGCTGAGTCTTCCCAGAGCCGAATTCGCCCACTATCTCGGTCACAGCTCTAGTCTCTATGCCGCCGCCTAGAAGCTCATCCAGCGACCTGACGCCCGTAGAGATGCGCCGAATCTTCTTCCGCCTCTCGTACACCTCAAGCGCCGAGATAAAGGAGTGAAGCCCCAGCATCTTCCTCGCCGCCTCTATAATCTGCGCGGCCCGCTCCTCGTTACCTATGATCTCCGCCAACTCCTTCACGGAGGCGAAGGCAACGTCACGTATCGTGTAGTACCCCTTCTCCTTTAACTTCGCCCCCGTAACTTTCCCAATGCCCTCCAGCTCCTCTACGTCAAGTTCAGGGTTGACCTCTACAGTGGCCTGGGCCACCTCGGCATCTGTCTTCTTCTTCTTGGAAGACACGCAAACGAAGGTGGTCTAAAATATATATTTTTAATGGTGAGAGATTTTACTCCGCCTTCAGGTGCCGCTGGATGAAGATAACTTACCAAGCCGAGCCGTGAGGAGTGGGTCAGGGGCAGATTTTAATATCGGCCTACTTATATCCGGTGTCGCTTAAACGTCGTTTAGAGGGCGTGGTGCCGCCTAGTCTGATGGAGAGGGTTCCCACGTCTTTCGAAATCATAGGCTCTAGAGGAGGCGCCGTCGCTGTGGTTGAAATCCCCGAGGAGCTGGAGGAGTATAAGTACGAAATCGCCAGGGCGATAACTGCGGCTAATAAACACGTCAAGGCGGTGTTGAGGAAGCTAGGCGGCCGCATAGGCGACTATAGGCTTTACAACTTCGAAGTCTTAATAGAGGGGCCCACGGAGGTTTTACACAAGGAACACGGCTACTACATAAAAGTCGACCCCACAAAGGTTTATTTCTCATCGCGGGATCAAACCGATAGGTTAGACATCGCGAAGAAAGTAGGCGAGGGCGAGAGGGTCTTGTACCTCTTCGCAGGAGTCGGGCCCTACGCCATTGCCATCGCCAAATTTGCAAGACCTAAGCTCATCGTGGCTGTGGAGCTCAACCCCTGGGGTTTCAAATATATGGTAGAGAACTTCAAGCTCAACAAAATAAAGAACGCCGTAGCTGTACATGGAGACGTCGCCGCAGTGGCCCCATTGTTCAGGGGGAAGTTTGACAGAGTGTTGATGACCCTGCCTCTAGGCGCCTACAAATACCTCCCCTTGGCTTTCCAATGCCTCGAGAGAGGCGGCGTGGTCCACTTCTACCACTTGGGAAGAGAGGAGGACCCCTACAGAGATGCCGAAGAGATAGTAAAAAACATCTGTCCCGATTGCCAAATTATTGGCAAGAGGATAGTGAGAGATTACGCCCCCGGCGTCTACAAAGTGCGTGTGGATGTGTACAAGCCGCCTTAGAAGAAACGGGGCGTCTCGCCCTCCTCGCCCCTTCTCCTCTGAGGCATCTGGGGCTTTTGCTGAATGTACAGCATCAAGACGCTGGGCACTTTGCCCTCCTTGGCGAACTTAGTGAGGAGGTCTTTATACTCAGACGTATGCGCGATGTCCACCTGGATGAATTTAATCGCCACCTCCCTCAACATCGCCTCAAGACGCCTAAGCATGTCCTCCGGCATCACAGAGGTAACCACGGGGTTGCTCAGCCACGACTCAAAGTCCTTCAATACCCTCGCTATGTAGCCCAGCATGGCCTGGGCCGAGTAGAGGAGCTCTAGTCTGTCTGCAACCTTCATGGCGTCTCCGTGGGACTCCAACTCACGTATCTGCCTTTCCTGTTCCTTCACCCACTGCTCCAGTCTCTCTATCATAGACTCCAGGTACTCGAGAACGGCTTCCGAAGTCGGAGTTTTATGAGACATGACAGACCTGCGGTATCGATATATAAACGTTATGCAAAAAGCAGGATCAGCAAGGTAGGCGCCAGAAACACCGCAGAGATCACAAGACTCCCAGCTCTTTTGTACATTTTTACAGCTGATTGAATCCTCTGGAACCCCCCCTCCCCCAGCACCCCCGTCTCTACTTCAACTCTCTTATAGGAGACTGGATGTGCGCCAAGCGTCTTCTCAGCCTCGGCCACGGCCCTATCCACAGCCTCCAATATACGGCCGTGTTCTATGCGTTCCCCCACGATTCTGTAGCCGCGGCCGAGTCCAACGCCCGTAGCTCTGTGGGTATCCGTGGTTGCCACCTCCACCACGCGGTATCCCCTCAACCTGTACCTCTCCAAGATCTTTCTATATAGACCTGTGTCTAGGTTGTTGCCGTCAAAGACCACAAGTAGCCCTCTGACTCCGTCACATTCGTTCACAATGGCTGAGACGCCAGCCGGCCCTATCTCAAGCCCCAACGGGTCTAGATATCTTACGTCGACTTTCCCCACACCTATGGAGAAGGACTTACATAGCGGCGCCTCATATAAGGTCGACACCGCCTCTGAAAGAGCCTTCACGTCTCTCTCGCTCCATCGCACAGGCCCGTCGAACTTGTTCTGCGCATCTACGAGGATGTAAACATCTGTATTTATCTGCCTGGCGACCCACAGCGGAATGTCGTCCGACGCAGAGTTCACCCTGCTAACCACTGCGAGATGCGGCGTGGCGCCAAGGCTAAAACTCGACACCTTGACGTCGTCTACAACAACCTCCCGCGGCTGGACGCCGGCCGGCGGCTTCCCATCCTGCATAGCCATGACAGCGGCCTTCACCGCCTCCACTATCCTCTTCACAGATTCGCCGTCTACGGGGTCTCGCTCGTGGCTACCCACCCCGTGGAGGAAGGTGAAACGGAAGCCTAGATCCTCCACCGTCCGGTTGAGTAGATCCACCAGTTGACCCCCGCCTATGTGCCTAAAGGGGCCCGGGTGGAAGTCTGAGACGACGACAACGTGGCGTCTCCCGATCATGTACACATGGATCGGCACCTTCTCGGTCTTGCCAAGTTCTCTAAACGCGTCTTCAATTACGTCGTCTTCTGCAAACACGGCATAGAGAAAGCTGGAGAACATACACAAAGCGTCTATACCGCCCGCCACTCGATTTACAGCCGGCTTAAGGCTGTAGAGAACGACGGCGTATAAGACCGAGAGCAACGCCAGAGGCAGTTGATGGTTTACGTAATATGTGGCGGCCGATATAAACATAGGCAACAGATAGCCGGGTCTTCGGCACCTAAGCGCCATGGCCACCACCCCAGTCGTCAAAGCCCCCACAAGCGCAAAGGTAAGAGGCGGCTTTTGAAACACTACGTCGAGAAAGGCGGTAAGCAACGTGGAGACCACGGCGACGTAGTAAGACCTACGCGTGTTGATCACAGTCCTATCCACAGCGAGAAGCGACACGAAGAGTAGTCCCCCAAAACACAAGTAGTACAGCGGGGCTACGGGGTTTGTCAACGCCTTAATCAAGGCGGCTACGGCCAACAACACCGTGGCGTATATGGCCAACCTCTTGCCAGATCTGCCCAGCAAGAGAGAATATGTCTTTTCGAAAGTTCTCATAGAGTCTCTATATAGCTCCTTATTGCAGAGGAGTACTTCTGCGCAGAGATGCTCATTTTAAGGTAGCGATTCGCCCGCGGCAGTTTATAGAAGTAAAGCTCCTCCTCCATAGGGTTCACCACGGCGTAGCCCACCTCTGAGATGTCCCACCTGTTCTTAACCCTATTCGCCACCTCTTTGTGGAAACTATGGTCTGTGTAGGGGTGGAGAACAACTACGTGGTCGAGTCCATATAGGAGGAAGCTCTTAGCCATGGAGAAGCCCAGGTGGTAGGTCTTAGTCACATCCACGTACCCAAACCCCGTCAAAGAGCCGTCCCCCAGCTTCAGCAGGAGGTCTATCCGGTCGGTGTATTTATTGGCTAATTGCGCTATGTGGGGCACCCGCCGCACCACCTTAGCCACCCGCCGCCCCAGGAACACCGGCGCCGCCTCTATGAACTTAGCTAAGGCCTCCACCGCGTCTGCCTCCCCAGCGAACCCTTTTAGGCTCACCACGTAGAACTTCTTAATCTCATACTCCTCCTCAGTCACCTCAGGTAGAGGCAGATTCTCTACCACCTCCTCCGAAAGAAGAGTATGAGGCAGGTAGTAGGCGGCCCCCATCCTCTCCGCGGCACCTGCAGCTCTTATGGCCTCTAGATGTTTACACAGCGTCTCTTCCCAGATGCAGTCAACCACAAGGCTCCCCGAGAGAAACATATAGACGGGGTTTTTCGTGTTGAGCCAATTCAGCCTAGCCCTCTGCAGAACAGCCATCTGCTCCACAGTCAGCTCCACCAACGCCTTACGTATCTTGTCTACGCCAAAGTGCTCCCTGCAGTACTCAAACTCCCGGAGGTGGTCAGCCGCATCGCAACCGCGTCTAAAGCAGGCAAAAGCCACGAGAAGAATCCACAATATAAATTTAGAAAAAGCGCTCAAGCCCGCCGCCTAGAAACGTGGCCAAGTCGCCCATGAACTCCTCCTTCAGCCTGGGGTTCCGCAACACAGCCGCGGGGTGATACGTAACGCATATTTCAACCTCCACGCCTGCCACGCGGCCCCGGAAGCACCTCCCCCTCACCTCGCCGATCTTCTCCACCCTCTTCCCAACGAGGGAGAGCAGAGTCTTGGCGCTGGTTAAGCCAAGCGCCACTATCCTCCTCGGCCTTAGCAATTCTATCTGGCGGAGGAGGTAGGGGAGGCAGGCCTCCACCTCCTCCCGCGTCGGCGTTCTGTTGTTAGGCGGCCGGCACTTCACGACGTTGGTTATGTACACATCCCCTCTGGAGACGCCTAGCCGCGCCAAGGCCTCCGTGAGAAGCTGTCCGGCGGCCCCGACGAAGGGCCGCCCCGCCTCGTCTTCAGAGGCCCCCGGCGCCTCTCCCACTATCATAATCCCCAGCTTCATGGAGCCCTCCCCCGGCACGGCGTTTTTCCGGTGTCTGTGGAGGGGACATTTGGCGCATGTAAGGATTTCGCGGCTCAGCTCCTCGAGGTCCATGGAAATTCCTAGATATTAAGTATCTTAAGCCATGTGGTTTTAATATGGCCTGTAGGTAAGCCGTGATTTGGAGGTTTTTCTCGGCGGTGGCGAGGCAGGAGAAGAAAGACGTCAAGTTGCCTACGGTGAGGGGCAAGCCGGTATATATCGGAGGCGTGTTGCTCATCGGTGTGGCTGAGAAGGGGGAGTTCGACGTAAAGAGAAAGAAGCTCGTCTCCATTGAGATAAAAGACGCCAATGGACAGAGCTACTACCTCGACACCTCCAACATAAAGGTCAGGATAACGAAGGAGTACGTCGACCTCGACGTGGCGGCTCTGCCCAAGTTTTTCGAGGTTAAGGTAAGAGAGATAGGGAAGATGATTGAGGAGCTTAAAAAGTCTAGAAACGAGCTAGATAAGTCATACCACAAGCTGGAGGAGGCCCTTCTCAAAGGCGTAATCGGCATGGACGTCTATAACGAACAGGTGAAGCGGCTGCAGGAAAGGGAGAAGAGGCTCAGGGCGGCCTGTATAGACATGGAGAAGAGCATAGCGTCGGTAGGCCAGGCACTTGCCCAGCTCAAGGCGGAGCTTGAGAAGAAGAGGGAGCGTCTCGAGGCGAAGCGTCTGTTGGACAAGTTGGAGGAGTCTGAGGCGGAGGAGCTGGGCAAAGTGTTAAATACGCTAGGCAGTATAAACGCCCTAAGTCATTTGATAACCAGTAGCATTATTCAGCTGAGACTGATTTGTTAGTCTATAACGTCTACGCCCGTCGTGGGGCAGAGCTCCTCGGGCTCGGCGCAGCCGAGGATGAGGTGTTCTCTGTTGGCCTTACACCTTCTGCAGTAGAGATACAGCTTGCCGCCGAACAGCGAGAGGTTGAAGCCGGCATCGAATTCGCGCTCCTCGCCGCAGACCGTGCACTTAAGGATCCAGCGAGTCACGGTAGGGATGTTTACCGTTTTTATTTTTTAGTAATGCGCTGTATATAATCAGCTAGGTAGACCGCGGGGTTGATCCCTGTGGCTTGTTTAAAGCCGCGCCAGTCTGGGCTAGCGTTGACTTCAAAGACTACATACCCCTCCCGCCCCTCGCCTATGTCCACGCCCGAGTACACGAGGCCGAGCGTCTCTGTCGCCTTTACGGCTAGGTCTTCAAGCTCTGGTGTGATTTTGCACGGGACGCCCGTGGCGCCTTGGGCGATATTGGTCTTCCAGCTGGTAGAAACCCTATACATGCAGCCGATAGGTCTCTTGTCTACCACGATGATTCTAATGTCTCTGTTGGGCTTCTCTACGTATTTCTGGATGTAGAGCGGGTTTCTGGCTATGAGGAGGGTCCGCATCACTTGAAACGCCTGCTCTGGGTCGTCGAACAACATAGCGCCGAACCCCCGGCTTCCCTGTATAGGCTTGAGCACCACCTTCCCCATCTCCTTAGCGGCCATGTAGCCGTAGTAGAGATCCTCCGTGACGACGGTGGGCGGCACGGGGAGGCCTGCTTTTGCGAGTAGGTAAATCGTCTCCAGCTTGTTTCTACAGCTCAACAAGGCGTCTACGGAGTTTATAGTGGCTACGCCGCTCCTCTCCAAGATCTTGAGGACAGACACTCTCCTCATGAAGGTGTTGGAATCTATGACGTACCCCAAGCCTCTTATGACCACCGTAGAGACCTCCAGAGGACCTCTCCTGGTCTCCACAGAGACTCTGTCGTTAGATATCTTCACTGAGAGTCTCTGTATTGGTATGTAACGGACGGGGAGCCCTCTTTTCTTAACCTCAAAATATATGTCGCGAGTGGGCTCCTCGGGGGTCATGGCCTCTGCGACTATGGCGACTGTCATGAATTTAGTTAATATACTGGTATATATACTGGTGGCGAACCTATACACGGCGAGGGGAGTCGCGATCTGTAGGTCATGCGGCTTCGCCGCGCCTGGGCTGGACATGTGTAGAGTCACAGAGACTTGCGTAATTTGCGCCCGCGAGGCTTTAGGCGAGAGATGCAACCACTGCCCCGACAAGGCACGTTGCGACGTTGCCGTAGAGGGGCTCAGGTTTTTGAAGCTGTTGGAGCCGAAGTTAGACGTCTATGTGGATTTGGGCAAGTACGTCGCTATGCAGCTCGAGCGGTATGACAGAGTCGAGCTGGGCGTGGTTTTCTTAAAAAACGTCATGGGTCTCGTCAAGCTCCTTCAGCGGGAGAAGAAAGAACGGGCTTTCCCCCTGTGGGTGGCCTCGGTGCTGCGAGACGACGTAGTGTCTAAACTAGTTAGGGTGCCTTATGTGGTTAAGGTGGATATACACCGCCCCCTCAAGGAGTTCTGCGCGGCGTTCCGTTGTGAGGGTCTTGAGGCGCCGCTTAACAACTTGCTAAATGCGTTGCTTAGCCTATCCCTTGTTGAGAAAAACAAGGACCCAAGTCGCTACTTCCGCCTCGGCGTGTAGTAGCTAAGCACAGCTCTTAGTAGCGCAATTGCGTATATGGACATGGCGAGGACGACCGCTATCATCACCACGTAGAGGTAATAGAGTGGGTTGATCACATTAGACGCAGGCGGAAGTAGAGCCGCCGCGGCGAAGGCCAAGGCCATTGCCGTTGTCGCTATGGCCGAGTATATCAACTTACTTGAACTAGAGAACTCGCCTCTTGAGGTGGTTGACCGCGAGAGGAAAAGCAGCAGAGCCGCCGCGGCTAGGACTATAAACGACAACAAGACTAAGAGGCTCTGCGTGAAGATCGTAACGCCGTAGCCGCTGGCCACCGCGGCGTTCATGCTGAGGTAAACTGGCAAGTTGCTAGAGGCATATACCACGCCGCCTATCAACAGAGTTGTTAATTGTAAAACAGCGGTGAAGAGGCCGTAGAGGGAGTATCGCTGTTTCATCTCCTCAGATCGCTTATATAGAACTGCCCGGCTCATGTCAGCTGGACGTACTGCCTAATTTTAATGTTACACGTCTTACAGACTAAAGTCCTCTCCAAGGTCTTTCTACCCGTCAACTGATCTATGCGGAGAAACTGGTTTAACACCTCCATCTCCCTGCCGCAGGAGGGGCACTTGGCGAGGTATGTAAGGTATTCGCTATCCACGTCTCTGTGAATGTTTATATTTATATAACAACCCGCCAAACGTGGAGAAGGTTTCTCTCTCAGAACTCGTGGCCAGAGTCAGAAACGGCGAAAACCTTGAAGTAGTTGGATACGAGGACGACGCAGCGTTGATAGAGAAGCCGAAGGGAGTAGTTAAGGGAGACTTCACACAGGAGGACCTCAGCGAGTTGAAGAAGAGAAAACCCAGAGGAAAGCCGACTAAAGATCAGCTGGAGCTCGCCGCAGAGGTGGCCAAGCGCTTGGGAGAGGCCAGGAGATTGTTTAAGGTCGTATTCGGCCCCAAGGAAGTGACGATCAGGGCCGGCAACGGCTTCATGCGTGTAGTGGAGGACGGCGTGAAGTTGGCTGGGTACAAAAGTCTCGAAGAGGACCCAATCCCCCTGGTATTAGACGTCTTGAGGAGCTACGGCGAGGTTAAGTTGTTGAAGCCTCTGAGGTGAGTTTTCTCAATATAACCACGTTGAACCTCCCCCTCTTTTGGATCTCAACATAGCCAGCCTCGCTGAGCCGCCTCAGAGACTTATGTACAGTGCTCTTGGGCAGACCCAGCTCTTTCATTATTTCACTTTGGTATACGACGCCTTGCCGCTCCGTCAACAACTTAAGAATGGCCCTATCCACCTCGTGGAGGTCGTCCGCCGCCACGTCTCCAGGCTCCGGTATGGCGCCGTTCTGGGCCTCGGCTATTAGTCTTTTCAACTTGACGCGGCCTGCGTACGCCGCCAGAGCTAAGACGGCGAGTTGCGCAAGTAGGAGGATGATGATCAGCATGAGGCTTGAGAAATCGCCTCCTCTATCTCCAAAGCCTCGGCCAACGTGGGAACATGTCTCGTGGCTTCTATGAAGTGTTTTGTGGTAAACACCTCGAAACCCAGTTGTCTCAGCGCCTCCGCAAGACAAGTCTGGGTGGTAAAGATACTGAGTCTCCTAACGGTCTTGTCGTATTCCACTACAGTGAAGCCGGCGACGCCCGCCCGTCTG
>Ga0315272_10000164_pt1 | contig 30906 bp, 29 predicted proteins | sample C3_middle_MG_FD_203918 | JGI IMG/M metagenome (GOLD analysis project Ga0315272, IMG submission 203918) | Sediment microbial communities from Yellowstone Lake, YNP, Wyoming, USA - C3_middle | ecosystem: Environmental > Aquatic > Freshwater > Lake > Sediment | place: USA: Wyoming | collected...
TCGTCCATGTCCCTGTCGGGGAACCGTATTACAACCTTGACGTAGCCAAGGTGGCGCATGAACTCGCGGTATGAGTGCGAGATCAATACGAAGAAGCGCCTAGAGGCCCTCCCGGTGCGGAGGTGGTCTGTGAGGAGACTGTAGCGGCCGGTGAAGGCTAGGAATCTGTGGGCCTCGTCTATGACGTAGATGATGTTTTTCAGAGACCTCGTCAGCTCCAGGTGGGTGAGGACGTAAGCTATCCTGCCTACTCTGTCCAGCTGGGAGAGGTCGATGCATGTGGACTTCCCGGGCTGAATGGGCACGTCGGTCTTGCCGAACTGCGGCCCGTCGAGATGCGCCAGCCTGCGCCGGAGCGCATAGGCTGTGTCGACTTCATGCGGCTCTGCGATTTTCAACACGCTTACCATTATCTCCGAAAGCGTCTTGAAGCCTTGTTCAATGCTCCTAAACAGAAGCTCAGCCATGGCCGGCGTCATCAGGTACGGATACTCGCCATAGGTCGCCGCTAGGGTCTCCTCAAGTATCTCCACGACGCGTTGAGGCGGAAGGTCGAGGGGGTTGACAGAGAACTGCCCGACAAAGTCGCATTCTCTAAACTCGCCGGCGGTGTCGTAGATTATGACGCTGTACTGCGGCGGTATGTTGCGGAGAGACCACTTCACAAGCGACGTCTTTCCCGAACCCGGCAGGCCTGTCACCAATGCGTTCCCCTCTGCGGCCACTACCAGCCAGAAGAGCATGGTGTAGAGCTGGGTCATGTCAAGACAGACATCCCCAGCTCGGTAAGTTTAAGCGTCATGGTCATCGGGTCCAGCTTGACGTAGCCCAGCTTCTGGGCCTTCGCGACGGTCTCCTGGCCGAAGTTCTCCACGGCGTATTTCAGCGTAATGAACCCCCCAGCCTCGAATATGGTCTGAAGAAGCTCTCTCACGTCCTCCGCCACCTCAATAATTGGCATCGGCACCTCCACACGACACAGACGCCCGCCCACCCACTCCTTCTTCAAACTCAGAGACTCGAAGGTGACGCCCGGCACAGCCATGACCGCCCTGTCCGCCACTACCACGCGGCTGTCGAAGGTCGACGTGTAGATGCGTAGAGTGCCTCTAAGCGCCTTAGTCATGGCTAACAAATCGGTGAACATATGCCAGGTGTCGCTGTATATCTCCACCGCCCAGCCGCCTTCCAGCTCCTTATCCAGCTTAAAGGCCAGCACGAGGCCCAGGGTGAGTTGCACCGGGTCCACGGTGGGGGCCTTGAACCGCCACGTCCCCTCTTCTACTCTTAACTCTGAATAATCTACAAATTTGAATAGATAACAAAGCGGGGCGCTACACGTCGCCAAGTCCTGCGTTCTTGTGAAGGGGGGAGCGGGGTTCTGAAGCCGCTGGAACACCGCCGTAGCCGCGAGAGAGCCCTCCGGCGTCAGTTCGAAGCCTAGGCCAGTCTCCCCTGCATTGTCCTCTGCGCAGAAGGTGTACCTCACCTTGACAGCCGGCGGGTCTACAAGACCGCCGACGACTATCTCCAGCATCAGCAGGTCAGCTGTATCGGTATTCCGGAGAGCTGGAGGATTTGATTCAAATGCTGGCTGTATATGGGACAGCCCTTGCGTAAGTAATCTACAGCGAATTTAGGCTTTCGTGACATATCCAGCCTTATCAGCACCATCTTGGCGGGGGCGGTGTTGACTAGGTAGCCCTCAAACCTCCAGATGTTGTAGAGCTCTTCCCGTCGCGGGGGCCTTACGACGGCGCGGGGGTCGCATGCGGCCACCAGCGCAAATCTGCCGCTCCTCAGGTCGGCCGCTATTCTCTCGATGTCGCGCGAAAGGACGAAACCGTAGATGCAGAGGCGGCGCTCAACCACGCCGGGTATGCGGAGCTGTGAGTCGTCTATCCAGTGCCTGCTCTTAGGCGCCCGCCTTATGACGACGTAGTCGCTGGCGTTTTTAACAACCACCACGTCCCCCACACCGGCGTAGGGCTCGTTTACCACCTTCCAAAAACTGGAGAAGAAGAGGCCTTTGTGTCTGACGGGTATCTGTAACGTCTCCGTCGGAGGCGGCGGAGCGGGCTCAGGCGCCGGAGGCGGCTGTGTGGGAGCAGGCGCCTCTGCGGGGGGTGTCTCTTCTGTCTGTGGAGGTTGGCCGTTCTGGGGCTGTGGCTGTGTCTCCATCATGCGCCAGATTTCGCGCATGTCCACCGTGCCGGCGCCGCGTCTGTACTCCAGCTTCTCGTCTTTTTCGCCGCACAACATCGAGGGGCGGTATAAACACTCTGTCCAGTCCGGCCTATCGCTCATACAGCCTCTTTGACAGCCACCTCCAGCGGGATTTTGACGTGGTATTTGATCTGCCTCGGGGAGAGCTCGATGACGCCCATGGCGTAGGGCTTTTTCCCGGGGCTAGCGGATAGGCCGCCGACGGTTTCGCGTGGCGTTGTGGCGCTGATTAGGTACTGCACATCGTCTCGGTCGAGCATAAGCACTTTGATGCTGCGCTCAAGCGCGCGTAGAGTGCCGCCGAGTTGGAGGACGAACCCCGCCGACTTAATGACGTCGTCGGGGAGGTGGTCCGCCAGCTGGGCAATCAGCCAGATGGCCAGGCCATATTTGCGCCCGCCTAGTGAGAACTGCCGTATGAGCGAAAGCACCGCGTTGGTGGCGATGCCTACCTCGGTGACCCTCGCAGAGTGCATGAGGAGAGCGGCCTCGTCAACGATAACGACGGTCTCCACCTTCTCGGCAAACGGCCTCTCGCTTTGCTGAACCAAATACCACAGCAAGATCAGCGAGACGAAGAAGGCCTGCGCCGTGGAGTCGTGCTTGAGAGCTCTGAGGTCCCACACCACATGCCTAACGCCGGTTAAGTCTGCCTCCTCCGGCTCCTCCACCCCCGCCGCCTTGGCCATAGCCTCCACGGCGGCTTTGGCACTTACGGAGCCGTCCCCCGCGGGAGAAGCCAAGCCGAACTCCATCAAGAGCATCCGGAAGTATCTATTGTTCTCTAAAGACCCCAGCGGCGGGACCTGCTGAGGCACCCTAAAGACCTTGGCGCCTATCATCTTGCCCAAGGCCACGTAGTCGCCGTGTGGGTCGACAATCACCAGCCTCAAGTCGTCAAACTGCGCAAGCCTAAGGGCGAGAGTGCCCACCGTCCACGACTTACCCATGCCGCTCGGCCCTAATATTACCGCATGCGCCACAGGCATGGAGTCGATGTCGATCTCCACCGGCCGGTTGAATTTGTCGTAGCCGACAAATAACTTCCTCCCCGACGACATAAGCTTCCCGCCGTAGAAGATCGGAATTCTACTGAGGTCGTGTGACAAAGCCTTAGTCATGTACGCGCCTTTGGGCACCCAGAAGAGGATATTGGCCAACACATCACGGCGGATATCCAACTGTGTTGCCAACTCCTGCGAGCCGAAGACTTGCATGTATATGGGCCTTTCGTCGTACTTCAACATCCTTTCTAAGAGCTGGCTTGTCTTGTGCAACCTAATCACCACGCCTCTCTTCTCGACTGGGCTTTCATACGCCTTACCGAACTCTTTTTCAACGCTTTGCTCCGGCCTCGGCGTGAAGACGACGGCCCACTTCTGCATCTTGGCTATTGCCGACGCCTCCGCCGACGCGTAGAGCTCTAGAGTCTGGCGGGATGTCCCTATGTCCCGCTTCGTCGACATGGCCTCTAAGGACAGAAATAGCTCCGCCTCTCTATACCACCTACGCACGTTGTGGGCGTGGTATAACAACAAGACGCCTACTAGGAAGAAGGCCGGGTTGAGGGGCGCGAGGACGAGAGGCGCCGCGGCGGCGTAGTAAAGCCAACGCCGCGGCCTAATCTTGCCGGACACCCAGAGGTCCTTATGGAGGACGAAATAGGTGCGGAGCACAGACTCCACATGCGATATGCGGCTTTCGTCCGGCGTCTTCGTAGAGAAGCGGATGTAGCGGTCCTTCTCCAGCTGGACAACGGCGACGTACTCCCCAGGCTGGAGGGCGAGAGAGGCGTACATCTCGTGGATGGTCTGAGCCGCCGATATGCCGATCTCGCTTCTGGTAGGCTCCGCCTTCCACAAGACGTGGTATATCTTGCGGCGCGGGTCGTAGGCGGCTAGGTACTGCCCCACCCGCGCCTTCTCCCTATAAGGCTCAAGCGGCCACTTCATAGAGTACACCCAAAGCAACAACCACTCTCCCCACAGCGCCGTCGCGGCCACCGCCAAAGCCGCGGTTAGGGGGTGCGGCGCGAGGAGTGCCGCGGCGAGGGCGGCCAGGGTGATGTAGATGTAGGCGTGGGGCCTCCTCATCGCCTCAACAGCTTAACCGCCTCCTCCCTCTTGTCTTGATATAACAACGTGATCAACATCTCCACATCCACGCCTATCTTAATAGCCTCTCTCACTAGCTCCAAGTCCCCCTCCCTCCCCTCCAGCTTTAGATACGCCAACATCCGGTAGCAACCGCGGACATCTGTGCAGTGCTCCGCCATATGCCAGAGGTCTTTAAAGAGGGGCTTCACCTTGTACATCCTCAGAAAATCTTCTAATGACAACTCTACGTATTCCAGCTCCCACTCCTTATACAGCTTCTCGGCCTTTACTATGTCGCGGAATCTGCGCGCCGCCTCTCTCATCTTCCTCTTCTCCTCTCTCTCGCGCTCCTCTACGCGGCGGTACGCCTCGTCTGCCTCCTTCTTCATTTTTCTGAGGATGTCCAGGTGCTTCATTTCTTCACATGCTCCGTCACCTTGGCCATTAGGGCGAGGAACGCCTTCTTCCACCGGCCAAGCGACGCGGCTTTGGGGTGGTGGGGCAGTATGGGGGGTGTGAGTTTGGCGTATGCCTTAGCTACTGCCGGGCTGTAGGGCAGTGCGACGGCTGAGTTGGCTAGGTTTTTGTATCTGCCGTCTAGCTTATCCACCATATTCGCCGCCAGAACCACGTGGGCGGCGTCGGCCTTGAACTCCGGCAGAAACTCCAGCCCCGGCCCATCTGCCACAACCACAGCCACGTCCAGCCGAGGCGTCTTCGGCATAGGCGGGAGGTCCACCACGGCTATAGACACCTTCATCTTCTCCAAGGCACGTATCGCTGGATCCAGCGCCTCGGGGGTGCGGGTGACGGCCACCGGCACGTCCTCCCTCCCCGCGTAGACGCCGGGCTGAGTCCCGGCGGCCAGCATAAGAGAGGCCACGGGGACGGGTGCCATGTCTACAAGGCCTGCGGCGGCCACGGCGGCATTTAGGTATAGCACGGCCGACGAAGCGAAAGTGCTCTTCCCCGTCCCGCCCTTGATGAAGCAGAAGCCTATCTTTATCATTTCTTCGTGATCAGCATCAAGGCCACCTTGAGGTAGGGATTACTCCACCTCTCAAGCACCTTGATGATCACCTCCCTGTCTAGACACCCCACAAGCTTCTGCGCCACGTCCTCGGGGGCTGAGGCGAGAAGCCTAATGAGCAGCTCCCCCCAGTCCTCAGAGGGCTGAGGCGCGGAAGCCCCAGGCTGAGGAGCCTCGGGCTCGGCGGCTGGAGCCGATGTGGCTAACGCCGGCTGGGGAGAAGAAGCTGCAGGCTGTGGCGTCGGCTCGCCGGTGTCTAGGTCTGCTATTTTCTTGCCTAGGATCTGGGAGCCTTTTTTGAAGTTTAGGATCATACCCCCGCCTGTATGGAGACGGGAAAAACCTTGTCTAAGAGGGCTTCTATGGTTTTGCGGTTGTGGCGGTTTTTGAGCAGAGCCTTCGCCACGGTTTCCCAGTGGAGGTCTTTGGGCGTGGAGATTCTGCGTATTGTGTAGGGGGCGGTGTTGCGGGTGAAGAGTGACGTGTTGTTCACGACGACGGCGTCGGAAAGCTTGAAATACGCCGCATACTGCTCCGCCTTGATGTCGGAGACGCGGCTTACCGCGCGCACGTCGGCGACGAAGATTATCTTGACGCCCCTCTCCTTCAGCCGCGTCAAAAACGAGAGACGCAGAGTAGGCGTAGTGTCGACGATGGCCGCGGGGGGCAGACCCCGCGAGGCTGTAAACGCCGGCATGTTCACCACCCAAGCCTCAAGCGCGCGCTCCAGCTCCGAGATTTGGAAGTCGTAGAGCTGGTAGGCCTCTGCGGCGTCGTAGCCGGGTATCAGGTAGAGGCCGTCGCGTATCTTATAGACGGCGGGCTCCTCCCCACGTAAAAAAGGTGATAGCCAGCCCGGCCCGTATTCGGCTCTGAATAGCTGGGAGAGCTCTGCCTTTTCCCAGTCGGCGTCTATGAGGAGTACCGGCTGTCTTTTGTTTACCGCGGCATGGTATGCCATAGCGGCTGCTAGCGTGGTTTTTCCAACGCCGCCGTCGAGAGACGTCACTAAAATGATCATGGAATTCGGCGTGTGGGGTGCGGATAAACCCTAGCCCCGCCTCCTCAGTATGTTGATCCACAGGTTGTTGTTGAGCTGGGGCGGAGGTGCCTGTCCGCCGGACTGCGCCTCCGGCGGCTCCCTCCGCGCCTCCTTCTGGAGGCAACGTCTAAGCAGGTCCTCTACGGCGGTTAATCTCTCCGCGACGGCTTTGAGGCTCTCTTGCCTTAGATACATCCTAAGGGCTTCCTCCACCAGCGCAGAGAAGGTGGTGCCCAGCCGAGCCGCCGCCTCCTCAGCCTCTGCCAGGAGGGAAGCGTCGATAGTGACGCATTTCGCCTTCTTCACAGATGGAGAGGGGGGCTGGGGGATAAACCGTGTCGGCGTAATATGAAGCCGGCGCGGGATATTATAAGGCATATTGCAAAGCCGCCGTCTTATATTGTGCAGAGGCGGAATATTATGAATTCGGCGTTTCATATTATGGCGCTAGGCGGCATATTATGGACCCGGCGTCTTATATTATGCCGTGGATAAGCGGAATATTATGGATGCGCCGTGATATATTACGCCGCAGTAAAGCGGAATATTATAAATCCGGCGTTCTGTATTATGCCGCAGTCGGCGGGATATTATAAACACGCCGTGATATATTACGGCGCAACACGAGTCCGGCGTCTTGGCGTCATACAGAACGCGTCGGGGCTGCCATGAGGCTGAGTGCGGCTAGGATGAGCTGGAAGCCGTATGCCTTCTCGCCGCCGCGGTGGAAGGCCAGGGCCCTCCTCCACAGCCTTCTGAAGAGACGCTCCTCTATGTTCAGCGCCTCCCGGGCCTCATCCTCCGTGTATAGCCTGTCTGGCTCCAGCTCTGCGGCGCGCCAGAGTGGGTTCCTCGGGTCCTCCCGGCGCTTCTTCTGCGCCCAGAGGCAGAGGGCAAAGGCCAGGTCCCGCCCGTCTACGCGGCGCCGCCTGCCCAGGCCGAGGTAGAGGCGGAAGAAGGAGGCGGCTAAGGCGTCGAGCCAAGGCGGCTCAGGCCCAAGCTCCTCTGTGAGGACCTCCAGAGCCGGGTCCGGCAGACCCAGCTCCTCCAGCCTAACCCTCCCGTTTATCGCCTCGACAAGCTCCTCCGCCCCTCTTGCGGAAGCGGCTCTGCGTATAAGCCGCTCCACTGCCTCTGCGAAGAGACACGGCGGGCCGCCCAAGCAGAGGGGGTAGTAGGCAGAGAAGGCTAGAGAGAGCTGCATAAGCTCGCCGCAGACAACCGCCACCGCCCTATCCATGAAGTGTCTAGAGGGGTGGGGGATAAACCTACGCCCGTCCACGGGGGAGTGGAGGCGGGCGTGGAATAAACCTACGCCTCTAGCTCCTTGAGGAAGAGCTCCGTCAGCTTTGCTAGGAGGGCCTCCGCCGGGGCTTTGTCGCCCAGCTCTCTCCTCAGCTGGGCCAGCACCTCCCCGGCCTTTTTGAGCAGGGCGTTTCTAACCTTCTCGCGGTCCCGCCCAGCGGCGGCGGCCAGCTCCTCCACAAGCCTCCGGGCCAGCTCAGGCCTTAGCCTAACCATAGCGCCGGCGGGGGCCGCCTTGATGAGAGCCGCCAAGACGCAGAGCTCTAGACGGGTGTTGAGAAACTGCGCCGACTTCTTACAGCCCCCCTCCAACACCCCGTCGGCAAACGTCCGCACCTCTGCAAAAGGCCCCCTACCCATGGCAACTCAGAAGCCTCAAGACGCACTCCTCTCCGCAACACCGCCTCAACAACTCCAGCACAGCCGGGTCGAGCTGTACGGCGGCGCGCGGACTATCGACGCCGCTTTCTGTCTTCTGCGTCGGCTCCGGCCTGGCTTGGGGCGGCGCCTCTGCGCCTACCTCGGCTGTGCTGCCTGGTCCGGCGACATCCCCGGCGGCTCTCGGCGGGCGCTGGGCGGCCTGCTGTCTCTTTATCATCTCGATCTTCTTCGCCACGGCCTCTTCGGTGAGGCAGGCGTTTGGCTCCGCGTCGCAGAGGCCGACTACTTTAAGCACGTCTCTGTTGAAGGCGACCCAGGGGAGGCTTCTAGTCCTTGCGATGTAGAGTAGGAGGGCCTCAAGGGCCTTCTTCTCCTCCTTCACGTCTACGTAGAAGGTGACTGGTCTGCATTTGCCCTCCAGCTCAGGGGCCCACTCCACGTCGCCGTAGACGTAGCAGACGGCCTCCCCCCGGCGGCAGGCCTCCTCCAGGGGGGTGGAGGAGTCTCGGCGCCTCACTGCGGCTATGTAGACCAGGGGGAAGCCCTCTTCGCAGAGCCTCTCGGCGATGCGGGGAGGATGCGCGTTTTTGAGAATCTTGACGCCGGGGGGAGGCGGGCCGGGGCGCTCCACCCAGGCGAAGCCGCCCTCCGTCAGAAAGCGGCGAAGTCCCTCTCTAAAAACGTCAAGAGTCTCGCCGTGCATACTACCCGTGTTTCGGTGGCAGAGTCAGCGCGCCGATTTTGCCACCGAATAGGCGTTCAACTCTCCTTAGTTTTAATACAACTGTGTCAAGAGAGGACCGGGGTGTAAACTTCCCCATGGCTACGTCTATGTGCGGCATCCGGACGTTGTCGAGCCAGTAGAGCCACTCAGCCAGCGCGTCGTTGTACCTGTCCCGCGACTTTATGCTGGCGACCCAGACGTAGCCCCGCGCCGCCAGGGACCTCAACTCTTCTGGAAACACAAGCGAGATGTAGCTGTGGGGGTTGTACGACGTGGGGATGTCTTTAAGGTGCTTCAAGAGGGTGTGCGCCTTCCTCTGCCACGTCCTCTTAGTCTCGTCGAAGGGCAGGAGCATGTAGGCGGGCGATATCTGTATCCACACGTCGTCTCTCCTCACGCCCGTCTCCACCTTGGGGAATTTCATACGGGCCCCCATCTCCAGCCTGCCGCGCAGATAGTCCTCCCACTCCCTCCCGCGGCGGCCGGCGAACTCCACCCCCGCGAGGACGAGCCGCATGGCCGAGGGGGAGGACACGCTGTAATCCACGAGAGATTCGAGACTATCGACGCCCACAAACCCCCCCCCCCCCCCCCTCCAAAAACGCCTCAATACAACCCCACCCAAGCAACTCCTCCCAGGCGCGTGGGTCGCGGTGGATCAATATGGAGGGATCTACGTCAGGTCTACAGACCATAGCCCCGCGTATGTTGAGACATTGCCGGACAGCAATACGGCTGGCTTCGCCGTTCCCAGCGCAGACGCGCCGCGGCGCATGAACATACACAACGCCAACTAAATACTCTCTAAAAAATACACCAGTTATACCAAACACATACAAGACGCACCTCCCCAAAACTTCTTCAAAACACAATATAGAAATGTATCACATGTGGCTTTATAGTTTTTGTGAAGTGTCTCTCCCAGTGGGGCTGCCGCGGAGATGCAGAATATACGCCCACAAGCCGTCGGAAAGAGACAGAAAGCCCCTCAACGAGCGGAGGAGTGCGCTCAAGAGGGGACTGTTGCTGGTATACAGTTCGGCGTATACGCCGTAGAGCCCGCTGCATGTGCCGTTAAGGCGGTAGAGGAGGCGCTTGGACTCGAGAAATGGCGACGTCCAAGAACCTCTGCATTGAAGTAGTGTTGCCCTATTTCTCAGCATACGCGACTAAGTCGTGCATAATTTATCACGCCAGTGACTAACTGTGGGTGGGAAGACGTAGACACAGAGATATTTGTGATATCTCCTCAGCAGAATCACCCCAAGCCGCGATTAGGTAGATTGGGTAGTAAGTTTTATCAACTTTGTCTGCTTCAAGCTTGCAGTAGCACTCTTTTATCTCGACCTCTCTTCCATTCTCTGTCACTTCGTACCTAACCGGAATACCGTTTACTAATTTAAGTTCAGCCACTATCAACAAGTCGTGAGGACTCACACGTCCTTTCTCAAAAGCCTTATAGATCGCTTCAACCATGCATTGAAACAGATAATATCTAAACTTCAAGGGGCCATAAAACTTACTATCTGCTTTACACTCATGCGATATTTTACTTATGCCTTTCTTTCCTTCCAGTTTCTTTATTATTTCAACTATTTGAATAGAGTCGCATGGGACAAGACTCCCTGTGTCGCCTACAATTTCTTTCAAAGCCGAAAGCAACAATTGGAATGCCTCATCCTCTTGCCACTTACCCGTACGACATCTCTGATTCTGTTGGTCTTTTCCCGTTGGGATGCCGTAGCAATTTACTCCTATAGGTCGGGGTAGGAGTATTGCGGAAAAGGTTTTCAGTTCTGTATGGATAGGCAGAGGAGGCGTCAGCGAGGCTATAAAAGAGACGATGAAAAACTCGACGTATGCAAAAAACGTGGCAGGAGACCGTTTCGTTGATTTTCTTGTTTACGCTGATAGATTTTAGACAATAACCGGCGTATAATTCCTGGTATCTTCTGCGACAACTGGCGTCTAATTCCTCGTATAAACCCTGTTAAGACGTAGAGCTGCAAATGAGGGTATAGGCTGTATTTGCCGTTGCTTGTAACGGAAAGCCATGTATGGAAGATATGGACAGCAAGAAAGACAGCCCCCACCTGCCACACCGCGTCGTTTTGGCACAAAAAAGCGGCGTTGAAAAGGTTGCAGACACCTAGAAGTAACGCACTAAGCGAAATATAGTACAGAATACATAACATAGGTATAAGGGCATATTTCAAGCTAGGCCGTAGACCCTTAGCAATGTCTGATAGAGCTTTGTCTATTGCATCTTTTATACTAATTTCGCTTGAAATATATTCTATAAATCCCCTCATCATTTGTGCATCAACTTTTGTAAATAGAAAATCTCTTATTGACGTATAAAGTAGGTGTAGCGAAAGTATAACTGCTATTAACGACAACAGAAATGAGAGAAATTTTAGAAGGCTTGGAGATGCGGTGGCTATGAACTGGGCAGATAGAAACGTAGAGAACCATTCGGCGAGAAATAAGGGGACGGGTGAGAAGAATTGAGCCAAGATGTAAGCGCCTACTAAGTGTAATATTACTACGGCTACACGACGTTTGAAGCCGCCTGTAAGTCCGAATACGTTGATTAACAAGCTTAGCAAGTCCATTATGTGAGCCATATAGAGACTTGGCGCAACTTTATAAAAATCGTAGCGTTAGGAGCCATCTGTTAATGAGACATCTAGAGCGTGGCCCCACCACGACCACAGGCCCCCACCCGCCTCCTCGGCCCTAAGCTCATAGAGGCGGCGGGAGAGCAAGACCACAAAACTGCGCGGAGACACGCTGACCTCCTCCCCGCCCTAAAGGGCAGGGTTCTCTTTGGGCAGGGAAGCACCCTCGCCCGACCCTCAAGGGCTCCTCGGGCTGGGGTCACGATGTTACCCGAGCCAGCACCACTGGTCATTCAACACCCAGCAGGGTCCTGTTGCAGAAACGTGATAAAAACCAACTTGAAGGGCGAGGCTTTCGCCTGCTGTAACTGATGTTGATGGCGCAACACGTTGCTACAATCCAGATAATGCCGTCTCTACAGCCGGTAACACGTCTCGATTAAGTCAAGATGTGAACATCTCTCGCTGAGGATAACTATATTTCCTTAAAAACCTTATTTCATTATTCTCTATGGATCTCTCACTTGTTATCATTTGCTCGTGGTGGGTTAAGGGCGGTCTCATTACTCGTCTGTGGCTTACCTCTGCGACGGCATGCTATGAGGACGGGTCTTAAGTTCTGCCCTAGGTGTGGCACAGTGATGGTGCCAAATAAGAGGGGCGCCTCTCTGTTTTTCTACTGCCCTAAGTGTGGGTTTGAGGAAGATGTTTCGGCAGTCGTGGAGCCGGGCAGGACACCTGTCCTTAGGCCCATAGAGGCGAGGTGCCCCAGGTGCGGAGGCGCGCTGACGGTGAGGACCTCGTACAACCTTACATTTACCTACTGCAGGGACTGTAGCTATATAACCGCCGCCTACAGCCCGCCCGAGGTAAGGCTGCCTGTGGAGCGGCGTGTGCTCGTATCCTGGCTTAAAAACGCCATGGATAAAGCCGCCCAGAACAAGGTGGTGATCGGCAAAGGAGAGTTAGTGGACAGGAGGGGTTGGGGAAATGTCGACGTGTTGATCCTCAACGCGTCTATCAAACGAGACTACGCCGAATCTCTAAGGCCTCTCGACTCGGTGTTTTACGCCAACGAGCTCGCCATAGTCCTAGAAGAGCTGAAGGTCAAAAACTGCTCCGACGAGATCTGCGAGGGGTATCTACGTCTTGTAGCCAAGCCGAAGCAGCATCCCAACGACGGGAGTCTCCACATAGCTGAACCCACCATGCTCTACGAGTCGGCGCTCCGCATCCTAGAGGAAAATAAATGCACGTTGCACGGGGTTGTGGCGGAGACTCCTCGGTGTAGCCCTCCCCCGGCCACCGTGATCTCCATTAGGAAGCGCTGGAACCTGGACAAGTGGCAGATGGAGGCGTTGAGGCGGGCGCTGTCCCTCCCGCCGTACGGCTTCCTCGCAGTTGAAGGTCCGCCCGGCACAGGCAAGACGTCGGTAATCGCCGCAGCGGCGTGCGAGATAGCCATGGCGGGCGGCCGGGTGCTAATCACATCGCTTACAAATGTGGCTGTGGATAACGCCATCGAGAGGATCCTCGAGTTCTGCGGATTTGAGATTGGGAAATACGTCACCAGGATAGGCCACCCGGCCAAGATAAGCCCCACCGTAAGGCGGTACGTCGTCGCCGACCTAAGGCGGCAGAGGGAAGGCGGCTTGGAGGCCCTCCTGCGCGAGGCCAGGGTGTTCGGCATGACCATGGCCAAGCTCGCCTCTCTAGACCTGTTCTATGGGCTGGACAAAATGCTTAAAGGCGGCTTCGACTACGTGTTTATAGACGAGGCGTCCATGGTGCCGCTGGCCCTCGCAGTGGTCCCCCTCCACTACGGCGTGCGGAGAGTGGTGCTAGGCGACTCACGCCAGCTACCGCCTCCGCTTGACGAAGAGGCGGACCCCCAGGCCACTGCGCCGTTGATCGAGGCTATCGAGACGCTGACGAGACCCGTGACGCTTCTGAGGCAGAGAAGAGGCGTAAAGGAGATCTTCGCATATCTAAGCGAAGTGTTTTACCAAGGCATGTTGGAACACGGAGCCGAGGCGGCCGAGCCGCTTGAGATACCGCCAAGCGGCGACGCGTTCGACAGCCTGCTGGCGCCGGAGCGCCCTCTGGTGTGGATAGACGTCGGAGGTAGCCAGGAATGGATGAAGATAATGCGGGGCACCCGCCCCCGCCACTCCGCCTACAACAAGGCAGAGGCGGCACTCGCCGTAGCCCTCTACAAGAGGCTTCACGACGCGGGCCTTGCTGGGAAAACCGCGATAATAACCACATTCAGAGCGCAAGCGCTCCTCATCTCAAAGGCGGCGGAGCTCTTGAAGCTCGGCAAGCCCTCGGTGGCCTACACCAAAGCGGATGAGGCGTTGCCACTAGGGGAAATAGAAGACCTTCTAGACCTCAGAACGGCGTCCACCGTAGACAGCTACCAGGGACGAGAGAAAGAAATCGTAATATACTCCATTGTGGCCAATAAATATCACGAGGCAATCGACAACTACGCGCGTTTCAACGTAGCGGCGAGCCGCGCCAAGAGAAAACTGATCATCCTCTCGTCGCTGGCGCAAGACATAGATCAATTCCCCTGGCTAGACGCCCTACGCAAGAGGGTGACGCCAATTGCGTGGCCCCGCGACCAAACGCCCAAATGGGCGGTGGAGGCCGTGGAGACCGCCGCGGCACAACTCACCTCGACGGATTAATCATTTACTGCCTCTGAAGCTTTGTGATAAGGTCTCTTCTTGCCGGCCGCGGAGTGGTCGAGGTTGTGTAGTCAGCTCAATGTTAGCGATCGCTTGAGCCTGCTCTCAACAATGCCCAATATAGCAACAAGATATATGTCGCTTGATTTTTGTGATTTTATAGAGCAAGAGTGTAAAGTAAAACTTTTAGACATGAGATATAAGCCAAATTAATGGTCTGGATGCCTTTCGAGGAGATTGCAGAGGGTAAAATCGTAGAGGCGCTCTACGCCGCCGATCTGTGGGCCGTCTATACGGGTAGGGCGGCCAGAAGATACTTAGACCCCAACATGTTCTTCGAAAGAACCTATTTCACCTCGTCGCTTAAGAGCCTCCTCTCGTCGCTGTCGAGAAGGCTGTCAGGCGATCCCAACGTCAACCCCATAACTCTCATCCTCACCGGCTTAGGCGGGGGGAAGACCCATTCCCTCATCGCCGCGTATCATCTAGCCAAGAACGGAACTGCGCTTTCAGACTCAGTTGCGGCTACTCTGGAGAGAGAGGGAATACGCGTCCCCGCCGACGTCAAACCCGTAGTGGTGGTTTTCGACGGCGCGCAAGAAGACCCCAAGTCCATCACGGCGAAATATGGAAACGGCGCATTGTGGAGCTACATATTCGGACGCCTATATCAAGAGACAGGAGACGCGGAGTTTAGGCGTGCGCTGGAGACCTACGTAGATGTGTACCCCGGCGCCGAGAAGATTTACGAACTTTTCGGACGCCTAGAGGCAGCCGGCCGGCCCATCGTCTTGTTGATAGATGAAACACTAAACTTCCTCAAAAACCTCGACAAAAACCAGCGGGAAAAGACACAGCTCTTCATCCAAAGCCTCACCAAGGCCTTGGCTCAGCTGAGGCGGTCGTACATGGCGATGACGCTCCTCGACACAGAAGAGGCGAGGGAAATCGCCGATGGTCTTAAGGCCGTTGTCCAAAGAATTTCACGAAACGAATCTATGATAACCCCCCAGGAGCTACCTGCGGTAATACGACGCGCACTGCTTCGCGAAGTGTCCAACGCCCGCGAAGAGGCGAAGAGGCTCTACGACAAATACGAAGAAAATAGACAAAGCCTAGGGAAGAGGTGGACTCTTGAGACGTTGATAGATCACTACCCAATCCACCCAACCACCATAGATCTGCTCTCTAAACTCGCCGAAAATGGAGCGATACAAGCCACAAGAGACGTGTTGAGGATACTGGCATGGACGCTCCACGACCTCTACAAGCAGGGAAGAACCACGGCGTTTATACTGCCGGGCGACATACCGATAGAGAGGGAGGAGATACGCCACGCTGTGTTCAAAGATGCGCAGTTCCGTCTCGCCATCGAACAAGACCTCAGAGACGTGGAGGCGCTAGAAAAACTACTTGGCGCAAATTCAGACTGCGGCAAGCTGGTCAAGCGGATCTACAGATCCATCGCCCTAGCCACAGCAGCCTATGGCTACATAAGCGAAAAAGACGTGGCCACCTACGTCTACTCGCCAGACCTCTCCGTATCACCCCTCGTAGTGCCCACCTGCGTAAAAGAACACATGACGGGGTACGTGACGCATCTACACGTCTTCACCAAAGAAGACACGCCCTACTACGCCGTGAAGAGCAAAGCCTTCTGGAGAGCAGTCCTAAGGAGAAGAGTAGAGGAGCTAAGACAAGAAGGCGTCGAAGAAAAGGTCTTACAACTCATAAAGAGAAGAGTGGATAAATACGCCAAACGACTGCGAACAAGAGTCTATGTATGGGAAACGCCGAAAGACGAGCCCGGCCTCGTACTCGTATTTGCAGGCATAAAGAGAGACGACTCAACAGACGACCCCACGTACATAATTAGCAAAAGAGAAGACGGAGGACCGAGGATATACCAAGGCGCAGTGGTTGTGGCGAAGCCAGACGAGAAGGCGGCAGAACAAGCAATAAGACTAGCCCTAGAGCTAATGGCTATAAAGGAAATCCAAGACAAGTACAAGGAATACGGCCTCGACGAGCAAGACCTGACAGAGATCAAGAAATATGAGGAGCAGATAGACAAGCAACTAGACAAGACAATAGCGAAAGACCTATACACAACTCTTGTATACGCCAAAGGTGAAGGCGTTTACACCTCCATAGCGATCCCCCTAGACCTCTCGCAGGAGAACGTAGAGGAAAAAATAAAAGAAGCGTTGAAAAACGACGGCAAGCTCGCGGAGAGAATAGCGCCTCAGATTCTCCGCCAAGTCGTAGAAAGCCTATACAACAACAGAGGAAGCTGGCCAACCTATAGAGAACTTGTAGAGTACTTCGGAGGAAAACTAACAGACGTCCCAATCCTCATAAACCCGAAGAGAGACCTAGCCGCGTCGATCAGAGAGGGGAACTTCGTGATAATTAGAGGAGGCGTGGCGTTGAGAGAATACGCAACGATTGAAGACGACGACCAAATAGCCCTACCGGAAGCGGCACCGCCGCCCCCCGCCCCCGAACCTGCCGATATGGCCACCCCCCGCCCCGTTGTCGCAATACAAACGCCTAAAAGCGCCTATGTCAAGCTCAAAACGCTCCGAGAGCTCGTAGAGAAGTTGCCACAATACGACAAGGTGAGAGTTACGGTTAAACACACTGCAGGGAAAGACACAGTAGAGGACGCCTCCGCCCTCTTCAAGACACTCACCGAAAAGCTCCAAAACCTCATCAAGGAGACAAAGATAATCGTAGAGGTGACGACTGAGGAGGGCGCCAGGGTGGCAAAGGTGGAGCTAGAGACTAACACCTACAAGACTATAGACGCCGTGAGAGAAATCGCGTCGTCTGCGGTGGCCAGATTCTCTAGGTTGGCAAAGATCAGCCTAAACTACACAATCGTATTTGAGGGAGACGGCAAAAAAATCGCCGAAACGTTAAACACGCCCCTCATCCTCGAGCGATTCAAAAAAGTAGCCTTCGACGCCACGCTAGAAGAAGTCGTCTAGTCTAGCGCTCGGCTTCATATTTTTCTCGCCGGCGACGACGGGGCACTTAGTCTCAATCACGCCGAGAAGCTCGCGCTCCCTGTTCTCAGCCACCTGCCTCAACTGCTCCACGTATCTACACACAACGGGCCCCAGCTTAACCCCAAACTCCTCCAACCTCTTCACCGCCTGCTCGGCCCCGCCAGCGGCGGCTCTCAACGCGGCGGCCAGCGCATCCACAAGCCTACCCTTTACATTTCCATTAACCTCCAGAAGCGACAACACTGGGAAGACCTTCTCGCCCTTAGACTCCCGCGGCCTCCCGCAGTACGTCTTGATAAACTCGTCGTGGCTGAAGCCAAGCCCAGCCGCAAGCCGCCTCAAGTCGTCGTAAGACGGCTCGCCGTATACGCCCCTTGCGATCAGATACGCAAGCGACATCCCATCCACTTCGCCCCCCAGAACGTTGTGAGTGAACGCAAGAGCCACAGCTCTCTCCACGAGATCCTCCAGCTTGTCTAGGGGGTAGGGCTGGCCCTCCGGCGTATACAACGGCCAGCACCTACTCACCACCTTAAACCCGGCGCTGTTAGCCGCCATCAACGCATCTACAAGCGAAAGGCCAAGCTTTGAATACGCCTCGGCAAAGGCGTTAGCCGCCTCCCTCATAACCTCCTCTGTAAAGCCAGGCTTAACGACGCATCCACTCTCTCTCCTACGCCTAAACACCACCACCATGTTGGAGCGGACGGCGGCCTTGCCCATTAAGTGCAGACTGCGGGGCATCTCCGACGCGAAGCTCCATAAGGCAGTCACCATGAAGCCGGCGTCGAAGGCGCCTCTAAACATGGCCCTAAGCCCCTCAAAACTCCTATGTCCATACACTACTACTAAGAGCCCGTCCTCCCTAAGGACGTGGCTGAGGTTCTCAAACACAGCCCTAAGCCTACGCTCGAAACACCCCTCATCACAACCACGCGTCTTGTTCACCACAATCTCCCTCTCCTTAGGCACAAGCTCACCGGAAAACGCCTCCGGGTACAAATCCCCAATAGAAAGACGCATCCACACATAGAAGTAGTCGCTAAGCTCCCCATAGTTCACGTTATCGTAATAAGGCGGATCCGTCACCACAAGATCAAAAACGCCGAGGTCGGCATATAGCGAAGGATCAGACGCGTCCCCAAGCAACACCCTCACAGACTGACCCCTCCTCCTAGCCTCCCCCAACAACTCCACAATCCTACGCACCGCCCTAACAACCCCAGTATCACTAAAGAGAACCCAGTCCAAACCCGTGCCTTCAGTAACCATGTCACCCTCGCCGAAGTCCTGGCCTACTTGAAAGTCATGTCGGTCAAAAGTATGATATATTGAGTCTCTATGAGAATTCCACTGGGTCAATATAGAATTGTAGTCGAGCAGTTTTCCATGTGCAAGCGCTAGGTATGTGACCACCGCTTTTGCATATTCGGGATCGTTTGTCTCTTGCAAGATCTTGACATAGGCTTCACGTATTAACTGCACCACAGTGGCGTGGACGAGGAGCTGACGCGCGTTAAAGAGCTTATAGAAGTGATCAAGCCCCCGACGTAGTAATTCTCTTGTCTTGTCGCCCTCTGGGATTTTTTGATCTGGGATGTATCTTCCGAACCATTGGTAGAAGTTTTGCCGCAGGTCCTCTACGGCCCGTTGATATGCCTGTATCATCTCCGGCGTGGGTTCTACGTATTTTCCGTTGTCCAGCTGGACTGCGGCCAACACGGCGGGTTGATGCCCGATGTCTCCCTTGTCCCAAGTCTCCATGGCCTTGGCGTGTATATTTCCCAGCTCCTCTGGGGTTATTATGTGGCCTTTGGGGCATCTAAGCCCCCGCTCGTAAGTCCTTTCTCCCTCGCCTTCTACGAGCCTTAGTTTGAAGCTGCCGTTGCTGTATTCGACCTTCAGGCCGTAGTCCCTCCTTTCAGAGAGTCTTGTAAATGTGATGGCTGGGATATCTACGCCGTGAATGGGGCACCTGTAGACCCGCACCCAGACGTAGTTAGTGGGGTTGCCCTCGGGGTGCCGTGGGAAGTAGGGGGCGAGCCTTTTCTTCGTCTCGTTTAATATCCAGCGGGCCCACTTCTCCACGTCGTTTGCCAGCCTCTGGCCGTACTTCATAGGGTATTCGAGGACGGCCTTGAGGATTACGTAAGCCACGGGGTTGTACTCCACAGCCACCACCTCGCCTACGCCCAGCCGCAAGGCCTCGAAGGGTATCGAGCCACCTCCTGCAAAGACGTCGAGTAGCCTTACCTCGCGGAGGGGTCTTCCGGCAAGCTTCTCTAGGACGTCTACGAGTGGGTTGTAGTTATACGCCGGCCTCTCGGGCTGGCCGGGATAGCTCGACTCCTTCCTCCTGCCGTTGCCAACCTTAAGCCAGATGGCCCGAAGGAACTCTTCTCTCCGCTTTTCATCTACGCCGTCGGCATCTACAAGAGAAGCCGCAATGACCGTACGCATACCGATGAGGGGACGCCTAGCCCACCATATGTGAAGCCAGAAAAGCGGCGGAAATCGAGCTCCTCTTTCTCTTGTCGCCTCTATGGAGAGGTATTCTGTGGGTAGCCAGCGTTCAATAAGTTTCATATCTCTATTATTTGCTTTTAAACTTATTAAGGGGGGTGGTTGGATTATGTATGGATCCTAATGAGATTGGAATGTTGAACGTTGAGGTTTTATACGACATTGTGGGAGATTTGGCCGACTGTAGAAATAAGCTGAAGGAGGGTCTTCAGGCGTCTTCTCATCTTGTGAAGGCGGTGTCTGTGGCTAGGGCTGTGGGGCGGTGTCCTTTTGAGGCTAGGCTTATCGAGATTATGGGGGCGAGCGACTTGGCGGCGTCTACCAGCGTGTTTCCAGGCAAGGGCCAGTCTGTCCATCAGGTTTTGGCTGTGGCTGTGACGCGGCTGTTTGTGGATTTTATTGCGGTGCGCGAATTCGACAAGGCTTTGGGTGCGGTGGAGAGCTACGTGAATGCCGCCTACAACGAGCTTCGGGAGGCTAGGGTGCCTCCGCTGGAGGAGGAGGCGCGGACGACCCGTGGGGATGCGGTCATCCGTTCTGCGGTTAAGATGGCGGGGGTTTTTGTGCAGTTTATGCGTCAGCTCGATGCGAAACAAATTTTAGACGTCTCGGAGGCGCGGGTGCGGGCTGAGCTTCAGTTGTTTGACTACAAGATGCACGTTAGGGGGGTTCCTGATCTCGTGGTGGAGGAGCTGGCGAAACGGCGCGCCGTCGTGGTAGAGTGGAAGACATCCCTCGGCATGGAGGGCGGCGCGACGCCCAGCCCCGACGAGATCGCCCAGGGCTATGTCTACTCTATTATGGTCGCGCATAGGCTTGGTTTCAAAGACGGCGCAAAGGCCGTGGAGGAATGCGCCGTATTTCCTGTGGTGATTAGAGATAGGGGGAACAAAAACCCGTATTCTATCTCTCGTTGTTTTAAAACTGCGAACTCCACTAGGCTGAGCGAGGAGAAGATCTTAAAGGAGATTAAGCTTGCAGCGACGCATCTGATCCTCTCTATGCTTAACCTAAAGAAGGTCGACAGTTCCTGGAATCGTGAGAAGGAGAAGGCGTTGTGTGGGAGTGGTGGAAAGGTGGTGTTTCGATATGTGCCCGAAGCGTTGAGGAATAAGGGGTATACGCTCAACCCCCACTTCAATACTAATTACCCCTGCGGCTCTTGTAGGCTCAGAGAGGCGTGTAAGTTCTACCTCTTCTCGAAGCAGAACCCCGACGAGGTACATCAACTGGCGTGGCGTACGCGCTACAGGGTCTACGGGGTACGGGAAAACGCGCTTCTTCCTTTCTATTCAATAGCGAAGATGAGCTGGGTACGTGAGTTCATTCCGCTGGAGGGGGGTGCCCGTGCCGACTTTTTCGAAAGAATCGAAGTTGACAGAGAAGAGCTTAAGGCAGACCTCATCAGGAGTGTTAGAGATGAGGAGGAGAGGAGAGGCGTGCCTCTGACGGTTAGGGAGGGGAAGCCGGTCACTATCTTCCTGGGGGATTCAGACGAGATTATTTACTCCACGAGTTTCTCCGGTAACGTGGATAAAGTTTTAAGGGTGGGCGACGAGTTGCGCGTAGTCGTCTCGTTTGAGGGTAAGTTTACTAAGTTGTCGTACTTCCTCCTTAGAGATTTGTTAAGTCGCGAGGAGAAACTTAGCCGTGGCGTCGCCGCAGTGGAGAGCAACGTGGATCTTACACATATCGAGCTTATGGCTATCGACGCCTTTCAGCGGGCTGTGAAGAAGCTTGTAGAGGAGGAGGGCCGCGACATGGAGGAGGCCAAGCGTGTTGCCTTTGAGGCAGGTTACAAGGTGAAGCGGAGTCTATACAGACTTTTCGGCCCCGTAGTTTAATATGTTGACCGTCGAGGACTGCCTTGAAAGGGCGTTTTCTCAAGCGGAGGTGCCCAGGAGGCAGCTGGATCTATCCCGCTTCCCAGCCTATAGCGATAGCTACCGGCTTGCCTATCGGGTCTTGAGGCTAGACTTAGACGTCCCGCTTGCCGCTGTTCAAGGTCCGCCGGGGTCCGGCAAGACGTACATAGTGGAGCTGTTGGCTGAGGACTATATCGTTAATCAACTTCTGGAGTCTAATGAACTTATATTCTATATAGCGCCGACAAACGAGCTTGTCTTCGACGCCTGCGTCAGAGTGTTGGCGTCGATTTTCAGGAGAGTTGCGTCTGACCCGAGGGAGAGGTGTAGGTGGGCTCGGGGGATTCCCGACGTGGTGAGGGTGCTGGGCTACAGGATCAAAAGTAGCCGGAGGCCGGCTCTGCAGGGGATATGCGGCGACGGCATAGAGGCTGCCAAGATGGTAGATCTTAAGATCGACGAAAACGTGCGGCTCGTCTTCTCCACAGAGTTCCAGCGTCCATATATAGAAGGGGGCAAGAGGCCTATTAAGGTCATCGTGGATGAGTCGAGTAAATCGCCTTATTTCCGCGCCCTCATCCCCATGGTGCGCAGGATTGCGGCCAGCCAGTATAGAGACTTCCCCGAGGCCCTTGTGGCGCTTGGCGACCCCCAGCAAGCCATATCAATCACCGAGTATGGCCGCGACATACTGCTGATGAATGTGGTGAAGCGGAAATTGAAGGAGCACGGGCTTGAGGATCGCTATAAATTGCTGGACGTAACATTTAGGTTGCCGGAGCCGTCGCACGAGCCCATCAGCGCCGGATATTACGATGGATTGCTGAAAGCGCTGGAGGATGGGTCGCGCCGGCTTTCCGGGTTTAATTTCGACTCCAGAAATGTTCTTGCCCAGATGAACAAGTACATAAACGTAAGTAAGGCAGAGGTGCAACGGGTAGTCTCCCTGTTGGAGGATGCCATCAACTCCAAGATCCCCCTTGCTGTTCTTGATGTGGATGCCTTCAAGAGCGGCGACACGTTGGACGAGACCCGGGCTAAGTTGGGTTTCTACGCCACGTTAGCCCTATTCCTTTGGTCCAAAGGCCTTGGGGGAGGGCTGGGCTTGGCGGCGACCTCGATATATACCGACATGTCTTGGTCTATCAAATTTCAGATGGGGCGGCTGAGGCTGGGGTTTGACAACAGCCACACCGTGCAGGCTATGATTGGCGGCGAGCAGGACTTCGTGGTGACTATGCTGGGGAAGGAGTACGCAACATCGAACTTGGCGGAGATGTTTGCGACTTTGTACGCCAGAGAGCCTGAGTTGCTGAACGTGCAGCTCAGCCGCCACAGGAGGCTTCTCGTCGCGATAGGCTGTGTCGAGTGTCTTAAGAATTTCAGTTTACGTCGTGGCGGGGTTTACGACGAAAGAATTAGCGATACCGGTAAGAAAATGGTGGAGTTAATTGAGGGAGGTAGAGCCGTCTATGGATGTTTTAAACAGTCGAGGTGCCTCAGGTAACTACTGGGCTGACAAGCCGATTCACCGTATTCTGGTCTACACGGAGCACGGCTTGACCCCTGGGGTGGTGGAGGCGTTTTTTCGCGAGGTGGAGTGCGAGGCGGTGTATGACCCGTTTGTGGGGTCGGGCACCGTGGGGGTGGAGGCCCTTCTCAGGGGGCGTAGGTTTGTGGGTGTCGACGCGAACCCGGCGGCGGTCGTCACCGCGGCGGCTAAGGTGGCCCCGGAGACCCACGTGGCGCTGAGGCCCGACCCGCGTCTGGCGAATTACTACCGGGAAGACGTCTACGAGAAGCTTCTGAGGCTGTCTAGGCGCGTCCACACGGCGCTCGAGGTTGGCGTTTTGTTCAACGTAGCGCGGCGCTTCTCGAGGTTCAAGTACTCGCCGGCGCCCCGCTTCAGAGACGGTGAGGCCCGCGGTGACCCAGAGGAGTACTTCAAGACGATGCTGAGGGCCGCGGAGGAGGACTTGAAGCTTCTAGGGGGGAAGCGCGGCGACGTCGTTTTGGGCGACTCTACATGGCTTATGCCGCGCAGGGTCTGCGGCGTCTTGACTAGCCCGCCCTTCGCCAATAACGTGGACTACGTGCGGCATACGCAGATAGAGCTTCTGTGGCTCGGCGTCGACCCAGCCAGGGCTAGGGACCTCCAGCTCCCAGCCTGTGAGGCGGCGGCGAGGAGCTGGAAGCTGCACATGCCCCTAGACGTCAGGCCGGGAGGAAAGAGGGCCAGGGGGTACCAGCGCTTCTTGTCTCAATATCTGTACTATATGCGGAGACACATCCACCTACTTGCGCAGAGGCTCGAGGCCGAGGCTTGGTACACCATTGGCGATTCCGTGCTTGGCGACGTGTATGTCCCACTTCACGAAATCTTGGCTAAGTTCGGCGAGGAGGCCGGCCTAAGTGTCACCCTTGTTGATTTAGGCGAGAGACGCGCAAAAAAGGGAAGACGTCTCTACTTACTTAAGTTCAGGTCTAGAAGGTAAAAAGGAAACTATATATTGGAGTGGATTTAATGAGCTATGAGTTATCTCCTTCTCAAGGGGTCGCTTGAGAATTTTCTTCACAGCTTGGGTGATTTCGTGGGGAGGCGTTCTGAGTTGATTAGGCAGTTCCCCGCGGGCACCTTTCTGTGGGGGGCCGGCCAGGTGGATAGCCGCGTCAAGGCGGGAGTCGGCGTGTTTCTCTACGTGACGAAGAACCAGTATAACGAGGGCGGGCTCGTCCTCTATGGTCGTCTCCTCGACGTGAGGGAGTTCTCGGGGAGGTACTGGCCCTCCGGCGAGTGGCACTACCTCCTCCCCATAAAGGCAGAGAAGGCGGCAGAGGGGGTGATAGAGAGCCCCAACGACCCAACCAAATGGCGCTTGCCAGATAGGAGACGGCTGGAGGAACTCGGCGTAAGGATACTACCAGGCATACAGACAGTGAAGCCAGAGCTGGCGGAAAAGCTGGCAGAGCTACTGAAGCCGTTGCGGTAGACCCCAGTTAACAAATTTTTGATTCAAGTAGAGATCTTTATGGCTGTTAACGTGCCTGTGGAGTTTTGGGATAAGTCTACGTGGGTTAGGTATTTCCGGGATGAGCTAGGCGCCTTCTACGCCGCGTTGGCGGGCTTCCTTAAGGCGAGGCAGGAGGTCTTAGGACGGCTCTCCGGCGACTTGGCGCAAGTCTTGAGGGGCGGCGATAGAGATCTCGCCCTCCAGATACTCCTCGGCGGCGTGAAGCAGGAATGCGTAGACAAAGGCGTGATCGAACAGAGTTGCTTTCCCGAGGGCTCGGCGGCGAGGTTCTTCAGAGAGAAGCTGGGCTTTGAGGTGAGCTTCGACGCAATTAACAAGCTGATCAACGCGCTCAAGGCCGGCAAGATGCCGCAGGAACTCGGCAAAATCACGGAGCGGGAGACGGACGTGCTCAAAGCCCTCAGGGAGGTCGAGAAGCTTCTCGACGAGGTGTATAGACGCGTACGCATGGAGGCGGTGCCGAAGAGGTACGAGGTAAGGGACGCTAGAGATCTCGTGGTTGCGTATGAGGAGGTTCTAAACGCTGGGCTTAGGCTCCTCCCCCTCTACAACCCCTTTACCTTCTTCTTAAACTCGCTTAGACTTACGCCGAAGCCTTACCTCAGGTTGATGTACGGCGAGAGGCTTTTCGACGGCGGCGGCGCGGCGCTTATGGAGGAATACGGCGTGAAGGTAGGCCTAAGAATCGCGCCTGGCCTAGGCAAGGAGCTCGACGAAGAACTGGGGCTCTTCGGCCACGAGAAAGACACAGTAGGCGACTTAGTGGCACGTGTCATAGGCAAGCTCTACGAAATCTACGGAGATGACGAGTTTAAAACCTACCTGAACAAGTATGCTGTCTATGACGTGTTAGAAAGCGTGGGCATATATGCAAAGGATGTACGTTATATAAATGTATATGTCGATAGTGGGGTTGTTCGATTATCTTACGATAGGGTAGAAAAGATACTTTCGTACTTCGAATTTGTAGAGAGGTTCTCCCCTATTATGTTTCTCGGCCTGGCTAAGCCCAGAGACGGTAGCGTTGAAATATGTTTAAATCATTACTGTCTATGGTAACTGTAGCTGAGCTCCGCCGCGGCGCCTCTCCTGAGGAGTTTCTATACGTCGTTAGGGTGTTGAGGCGCAGGGAGACGACGGCGGCGGAGACGCCCCGCGTCGCGTCTGTGGATGCGGTTGAGCAGGCGGTGGAGGTTAGGCTGAGACTTGTAAAGCCTGTCTTCGAGACGCCGCAGCCGCTCTCTTACCAACTAGACCTTTCCCTGCCGCAAATAGCCAAAATCGATTTAAGGCTTAGACCCCTCGCCCCCTCGTTCGAAGAGCCTAGGCAGATCTCCCTCCAGCTCGAATACGGAGTCCCCCCGGTGAAGCTCCTCACCGCATCCCTCAAGCCCATTATAGTTTCTTTCCAAGAGGCTCCCCAGATGCGGCTCGGCCTTTCCTTTGAGTTGCCTCGTATAGCCCCGCTTCGGCTCAAGTTGGCTAAGATAGCCCCGGCCTTCGAAAGGCCGAGGGAGGTCTCCGTCTCCGTCGACTTCTCCGCCCCCTCCCTCGCAACCGTCTCGTCTCAGCTCGGCCCGCCGGATGCGCCTGAGGCTCCTCTGGAGGAGCTTGAGGAGGTCTACTCCGAACCTCTGCTTAGGCTAGGCGTCGTAATCTCCGAGAGGCCCGTCGTGATCGTGGCGAGGCCTGCAGGCTTCGGCTACATCGAGTTCTTGAAGCGGGTGCTGAGGGAGATCTACAGAGTTAGGTCAGGGGGCCTCCCCGAGCCCAAGCACGTCTCGACGCTTGAAGACCTCCGCCTACTGCTGCCCGTGGACGTCGGCGCCGGGAAGCGGCTGTTTGTTTTAGACCTCAGCCGGAGCCGCGTCCAGGAGTCGGAAGCGGAGGACCTTTTGGAGAAGAAGAGTCGGGACTTGGACAGGCTAAGGGATAGGCTTAGGGAGCTCTTCTCGCAGGAGTTCGGCTTTTTCGTAATCTACGGCGATGTGAAGGATTTGGGCATTTGGGAGCGGGTGCCGGCTGAGGCCGCGCGTGGCTACGCCTCCGTCGTCCCGAGCCCCGTGGAGGTGTCCATGAGGCCGGGGCGTCTCCCGTTTTACGTCTTGTTGGCGAACGCCATGTGGGGGCGGGTCTCCGACCCAGTCCTCGACTATGGACGCCTAGGGTTCCGCGACTTTGACGAGTTTGTGGTTTGGCTGGAGGACGAGTACTGGCGTAGACTGGGGGAGGTGAGCTTCGAGGTGCTCTACAGGACAAGGCCAAGCGCCGGCGAGCGGGAATCCGAGCTCCACTACCTGGCGAAGGCCTTCGTGGTGCGCCACCTGGCCGAGAGAGTTGACCCCAACTGCGTCAAGACCGAAGAGGGAAAAGACGCTGCCGTGTTTGACGTAGTCGTCACATGCGGTAGCCTCCAGGAGCTGGTGGTCGAGGTGGAGACTCTCTACGGCACAGGCACGGTGGTTCACAAGCTTGTAGAGACCGTAAAGAGAGCCGGTGGAGAGACTGTGGAGAGAGCCGGGAAGCGGAAGATGTGGATCGTGGTGCCTAACCCACAGGCGGTCATCTACTTGCCGCTGTTGTTGAGGACCCGGAGGGAGCTGAGGAGGAAGTACGACGTAGAGTTCTACACGCTTGACGTCACAAGCCGCGGCCTCGTCCGGCTCGCCGACGTCGCGGCGTCGCTGGTGAAGAAATGGAAAGAGACGACAGAAGGCGCCGAGGAGGCTAATACGTCGCTCATGGCAGACTAGATAGACTTCGTCTCGCAACTCCCCATAGTCTGCATCGCCTACACAGACTGCAATAAGGCCGGTTTGTGACTGTCGTCGGCTTAGAACTGCGGCAGGTCGCCGAGTTATCTAGCAACCACCAGTAGTTTTTAATCATCTATTTTAATGTGGATATGCGTCTCGTTCTCAACAACGTGGGGCCGATTAGGGAAGCTGAGCTTAATCTTTCTGGCGTTGTGCTTCTGTATGGTCCACACGGCGCTGGGAAGACCGCTGTGGCTAGGGCGCTCTCTGTGGCTTCTAGGGTTTTGGGGAGGGGCTCTGTGGAGGCGAGAGAGGCGGTCTCGCTTATAAACCGCGGCGCCGAGAAGGCCGTAGTTGAGCTGGGGGGACACGCCGTGGAGCTGGCGTGGAGTCACATAACTGTGAGGACGGGGCGGCATGAGAAGAGGCTGGAGGGCGATCTCTACGCCGGCGTCGGCGTCGCCGACATCCCGCTGATATGGGTGAGGGACGGCGTGAGGCTTTTCGGCACTGAGGCGGACGGTGTCTACAGCTTCTCCCGCTTTGTGGAGGAGGTTCTGCCTTCCTACGACGCGTTGGAGGAGGCCTTAGACTTTGTGAACGATGTTCTGGGGCCGGCGGGCTTCCAGCTGGAGCTCTGGGGCGACTCCTACACGCAGCAGACCGCCGCCGTCTTCCGCGGGGAGGACGGTGAAGAGTACGAGGAGGATGCCGTCTCCGAGGCCGTGCTCAAGCTGGCGCAGGCCGCAGCCGCCGCGGCGGCCGCCAGGCGCATGGGCGCGCTTCTATTCGTAGAAGGAGTGGATCTACTGCAGGAGGAATACGCCAGACGGCTGTTCGCCGCGTTGGCCAAACTGGAGGTCCCCGCGTTGGTGGAGATACACCGCGCCGATCTGCCCGTCGGGGGGAGGTGTTATCTGTTGAAAAACGGCGGGGCTGAGCCGTGCTACCTATGAGGAGCCGTCGGGAGGCTAATCCAGTGGTGGAGGCCCGGGTCTACGTGGACGATCCCAGCGTCGTGTTTATCTTCAACGGGAGGTTCTGGACACCCGTGAGGCGGGAGGATGTGGAGGACGTGGTGGTGCCCGTGGTGACCGTGGTGGCGAAGGGGAGGAAGTACATATGCCGCAACGCAACTCTAGAGGAGGCCCTGGCCGGCTACGAGAAATGCTCCCCTGTAGGCGTTTAGACCGGCCGGGGTCGACAGAGGCTGTTCAAACGCTACGGCGCCTCACCCCGGGCCAGATCCAAACCCGCCTTTACTGACAGCCCAAACCCCGCGGCCAGCCCCACCCTGACCTCCAACATAATAAGGGCACGTCCAACAGTCGTAGTGTTGGGCAAAAGATACATACACAGAGCCGAGCTCCGTAGAGGGTAAATTAACTGTACAAGATCTACGCCGACTTACTCCGCGTTTTAGGGACAAACATTTTTAGTAGGGAACTACTCCATCTTAAACGTAGCGTTATAATCTTTATCTTGACGCTTTATTACTTAAATATGGTGGTTTTTGAGAAAAATTTTTAAAGTTGGTTTTTCCCAGGTGCATGGGTCGGGTGGAGGCGTTGGAGATTCCTGGGGTGAGGACGGCGAGGCGTTGTTTCTTGCTCGTGGGCGGGGCGTGGGAGGACGAAGTCATTGTGGTGGATGCAGGAGAGTTCTACGCAGTGGGGACTGTGCTCGACGAGTGGTTCATCGTGGGTAAGGATGCTGTAAGGCGCTTCCTGGCGGCGTTGCTGGGCATAGAGGAGGGAAAAATCGAGCTGAGGTGCTGATAGAGCCCCAGGGGCGGCACAATTGGAGCATATGGCGAAGAGGCCCTGGAGGCGGCCGCGCCCACAGCCTAGCTTGTGGCGGACAAAGCTGCTTTCGCCTCGGTCGCCGGGGGCGGGTTTCAAAGATCTGCCGGCATCTCTTGTAATTCCCTTAACGAATATTAAAAGCGGTCTGTAGCTAAAGCGGCGTCCGCCGCGTCCCTAAACCTCCTGGCCGCAGACGAAGGCGGCAGAGCGCTAGGAGACGTTGGAGCGCGATAGATGCTCGACGTGGGGGAGCAACCTCTGGCATTAAGGAAGTTTTAAACCCCTCCCCTTGGCCATCTGTGGAATTTGAAGCTCTTAGAGGCTTGTTGCGGCATGTGGCTGAGGAGGTGGAGGCGGAGATTAGGCAGGTGAAGGAGGAGCTGACTGAGGCTAGGCGCGTCGGCGCGCGGGCGGAGGAGCTGTCTGCAATTAGGGATATCCTGTACGAAGACTGTGGTTTAGAATTGCGACGGCCGTATTTACTCAACTCAAGTAAAGAATTCGCCAAAGACGGAAAGGCGGCCGAAGTCGTCGAGGCGGCTAAAAAACGCCTATTCGGTCTCAGACTTGAAGTTGTTGAAGTTCCTCTGCTGAAGATCGAGGCGGCTGTGGACCGAGACGGGAGGGTAGCCGCCGTTAGGTGCAGAGCCGCCCTCGACGTGGGCGTAGAGGCCGTCTTTATGGGCACGGCGCCGGGCTACAAGCTCGAAAATGTCCATGTCGACAAATCAGCCGGCGCGGAGGCGGCGGAGGACGTCAAAGGCGGAGAGGAGGCGGGCGTTGAGCGTAGAGACGGCCGGCGTAGAGACGACAACGCGGTGGAGCGTCTTTTGGAGGAGGTGAGGAGGGAGTTCTCCGGCCTACCGGTGTACGTGGGGGTGGAGGACGGCTACGTCTACGTGAAGAGGACTGAGCCTATGGACAAGAGGCAGTTCAGGAGGTACCTAGAGACGTGCAGGAGGCTTGGCTTTAGGTTTGACCGAAGGGGAGAGAGGTGGGTCAAGCCGCTGGAGGAGCTGAAGGCCGCCTAGCTTTTTCAACAGGTCGGACTAGCTGGCTACCTCCCTCACGTATTGAACCAGCCCCCTCTCGTGCAGCGGTCCGCCACGCCTCTGGCGCCGGTGGGGCCGCGGCGCCCTTTATGACCTCCGCGGCGCCTATCTCGGCGAATATGTCCAGCCTACGCCGCGTAAGGTCGAGCGTGAGGCGGAGTAGGCCGACGCTCCTGTGTCTGCACAGATATTCGGCGACGGCGTCTACCAGCCTGTCCATGAGGAGAGGAGGCGTGCGGGGCTGGGTGAAAGCGGCTGGCGTCCAGTTTGCGGGGGCTGTGTGGAGTAGCTTGCTGATAAACTAAATCTCTCCATGCCACGGCTGTCGCTATTAACATATTCCTAACCAGCACGGCGACGCGACGCACATCGCGGTTAGGCAGGCGGGGCCATCATCACATAAAAAAGGAAGCTGGACCGGGAACACACACCTCTGAGCAAACCGAAAAAGCCGTGACCTTTTAGAGAACTACCTGTCTTTACTCCTATCTCTACTCTGGCAGAGGTTCTTCTTCTACATACTCAGGTACTAACAATTTTGATCTGAACCCCCTCGTTTTTACCACCATATAGATGAACCATAACGAAAGCCACACAACGCCCAGGATCTTGGCATCCATCGAGAGCCCCCACCATATTGGTACAAGAACGATAAGTCCCGCTATTGGTATTAATACATATAATATGCGTCTTTTCCTATACGTGAAGTAATATACAGCCGCTATGTGGAGTAGTATGAAG
>Ga0315272_10000166_pt1 | contig 30814 bp, 27 predicted proteins | sample C3_middle_MG_FD_203918 | JGI IMG/M metagenome (GOLD analysis project Ga0315272, IMG submission 203918) | Sediment microbial communities from Yellowstone Lake, YNP, Wyoming, USA - C3_middle | ecosystem: Environmental > Aquatic > Freshwater > Lake > Sediment | place: USA: Wyoming | collected...
ACTCGACGAAACAGCTGTCCGTACAGGCTATATAGGCCAGGCGGAGGTGGAGACTCTGAAACAATGGAGGCTGGATCCGGCAAACTGGGGGGCGAAATAAGGAACTCAGAGGGGGACTGGGGGGCAAAAAGAAAGAATTGGCAGGCTCATAAGATGGAAAGGGGGCAAATATTAATTAATTCAATAGCTACAAATGGACAACTCATCATATTTTGAAAGCAGAACAGGTACAGTAAGCGGTAATGCAAAAGAGGTATTTAATTTTGTGACCGATCTGAGGAACTTTGAAAGGTTTGTCCCGGCAGGTACCATAAATAACTGGAAAGCTGAAAAGGATAATTGCAGTTTCGGGGTATCTATGATCGGAACAGTGTCCGTCAGGCTGGATGAAAAAGAGGAGTTCACAAAGGTGGTATATCACGGCGATGCTCTGAAGAAAAATGATTTTGTACTTACACTCGATATTTATGACCATTCCGAGAAACCTGCAGATGTAACAGTGAGTCTTCATGCAGATCTTAATCCGATAATGAAGATGATGGCTGCCAAACCAATAGAGCAGTTTCTCGCAATGCTGGTGAATGAAATGGAAAAATTCAGGGAATGGGATAAGGTTACAGAATAAATTCTATCTCTTTAAAGGCAAATTCCCTGATCTTATTTCCCTCAGTTTCAATCCTGAGACTTCCATAATCTCCGATATCTATAATTTTCCCTGTAAAAGTTTCTCCTTTGTCGCTGAACCGGGCATATTCATTAAGACGGTATAATTTAGAGATATATTCTTTCTTTAAGTCATGTAATTTGCCTGATATCAGCTCTTTATAACGCTTATCAAGATCTCCGGTCAGTTCATTGAGGCATTTCGCCATGTCATATGAATCTCCGGTCAGCTGCCTGAGCGAAACGGGATTTGGAGCAGGGCTGTAAAATTTCTCCTGATTAATATTCAAACCAATACCTGCTACGGAATATTCTATAGTGTCTGTAAGTACTGCACTCTCAATTAATATCCCTGCTATTTTGTCATCATTAATATAAATGTCATTCGGCCATTTGACCCTGGAACCTGAAATATATCTTTCCAGAAAGTCACCGATTCCCAGTGAAATTGTCATTGACAGGTAAAACTGATCAGCGGCCTTAAGAAAGGATGGATAAAGTATTGTGCTGAATAACAGATTTTTGCCATCTTCAGTCTCCCAACTGTTGCCGGCATATCCCTTACCAGCAGTCTGAAAATTGGTATAGATTACTGAACCTTCAGGCAGTGGTTTTTCCTTCAGAAGTGACAATGCGTGAGTATTTGTTGATGGCAGATTTTTGAAAAAATATAAATTTGAGCCTATTATCATGATTAGCAGTAAATTAAATCAGACATGAACATTTTTTCCATGGGAAATTCCGTGAATCTTAAGATTGGCATTGAAATTGCAAAAGAGCATTAAAATAGCAAAAATACAGATTAAAGTGGTACTTTTGCGACTTAATATCAAACGGATAAATATTGATGAAGAAAAAATCTGACGGAGCTGAACTCCTTTTAGAGGCTATAATAAAAGGGATTTTTGAGAAAAAGGGGCAGAATGTTCTGAAAATTGATTTGAGGAAACTTGAAAACAGGATTACAGATTATTTTGTTATATGCCATGCACCATCAACAACACAGGTAAGCGCACTATGTGATTCTGTGGACGATACAGTAAGGAAAGAGGTTAGTGAAAAGCCACTGCATATAGAAGGACTCGACAATTGTTTCTGGGTACTTCTCGACTATGGCAACGTTATAGTGCACATCTTTCTCGAAGAATACAGAAATTTTTACAGCCTGGAATCACTATGGGCTGATGCAGCCATTGAGGTTTTGGAAGATAAATTACAGTAAGCTTAATTTTTTATGACAGACAATTCAAATACTAATCAGGGATCTGACAAAAAGCCAGATAAAAATTTAAAACCGCGTTTTAATACAAACTGGATTTTTGCAGTTCTTGCTGTTTCTCTGATTCTTTTCTCGTTGTTCAACAACGGAAAGGCAGTACCACAGACGACCAAGAGTGAAATAATGAGCATGATCGCAGGTCATGATATCGATAAAATAATAGTAGTAAATAAGGATCAGGCTGAGATTTATCTTAAGAAGGAAGTTCTTGAATCAGGCAAATATCCGAAAGTTCCAAAACCAGGGACCGGCTTTGGTCTCGCAGTTCCAAAACCAAGTTTTACCTATAATATAGGAGACAGTAATTTTGAAACATTTCTGATTGAGGCACAAAAGAATACCGGATATCCTGAGAAGGACTATATCTATCCTGATTATCAGACAAGGAAGAACTGGGTCGGCGACATTCTATCATGGTTATTCCTGCCGGTATTATTAATCGCATTCTGGCTTTTCATGATGAAACGGATGTCGGGCGGCGCTGCAGGCGGTGCCGGTGGTATATTCAGCGTAGGCAAATCAAGAGCACAGATTTTTGACAAGGACACTAATGTGAAATTGAATTTCAATGATGTTGCCGGGCTTGAGGAAGCCAAAACTGAAGTTATGGAAATTGTTGATTTTCTCAAGAATCCTAAAAAATATACGAATCTTGGCGGCAAAATTCCAAAGGGAGCTCTTCTTATAGGACCTCCGGGAACAGGAAAAACAATGTTAGCTAAGGCTGTTGCCGGTGAAGCAAATGTTCCTTTCTTCTCGATTTCAGGTTCCGATTTTGTTGAAATGTTTGTCGGAGTCGGTGCCTCAAGAGTCAGGGACCTCTTCAAGCAGGCTAAGGAAAAAGCTCCGTGTATCGTCTTTATTGATGAGATTGATGCTGTCGGTCGTGCGCGTGGACGAAATGCTAATTTTGGATCGAATGATGAAAGGGAAAACACTCTTAATCAGCTTCTCACTGAAATGGACGGATTTGGCACCAACATGGGCGTAATTATCCTTGCAGCAACTAACAGGGCAGATATCCTCGACCGTGCTTTGATGCGTGCCGGCCGTTTTGACCGACAGATACATGTTGAATTGCCTGACCTGACAGAGAGAGAAGCTATATTTAAAGTTCATCTTCGTCCGATAAAACTCGAAAAGAGTTTTGATATAGGATTTATGGCAAAGCAGACTCCGGGATTCTCGGGCGCTGATATAGCAAATGTATGTAATGAAGCCGCTTTAATTGCGGCAAGAAAAAATAAGAATGTAGTTGAAAAGCAGGATTTCCTGGATGCGGTAGATCGTATAGTCGGCGGACTGGAACGGAAAACAAAGATCATTTCACCAGATGAGAAAAAGACCATTGCTTATCATGAAGCAGGTCACGCTACTGTCAGCTGGTTACTTGAACATGCCAGTCCACTTCTTAAGGTTACTATTATTCCTCGCGGGAGGGCACTTGGCGCTGCATGGTATCTTCCTGAAGAGCGTCAGCTTACAACACGCGAACAGATACTTGATGAAATGGCCTATGCTTTGGGCGGACGTGCCGCTGAGGAACTGATATTCGGAAGGATCTCAACCGGAGCACTGAGCGACCTTGAGAAAATCACCAAACAGGCCTATGCAATGGTTTCATTCTTCGGGATGAGTGATAAAGTTGGAAATATCAGCTTTTATGATTCGTCGGGACAGTCTGACTTTGGTTTTACCAAGCCGTACAGTGAAAAAACGGCTGAGCTCATTGACCAGGAGGTTAACCTCATAATTTCTGAATCGTATCTTAGGGCCAAGGAAGTCTTGAAAAACAACATGAAAGGGCTGACTGAGCTGGCAGAATTACTGCTCGATAAAGAGGTTATATTCAGTGAAGACCTTGAGAGGATCTTTGGCAAGCGTAAGGCTGAACAGTTAAAAGACTCACGCGATGCTGAAGCTAAAGCAGCGTTGCCCGAGAAAAAGGAAAATGGTAAAGAGGTTAAAAAGATGAAAAAGTCAATTGAATCAGACGAAGACAACGGTAAGATAAAGATTTCAAAGAAAGCAGAATCTGCAGACAAAAAGTCTGCAGAGAAAGCTGAAAAAAAGTCTAAGTCAAAAACAAAAGAGTAAAACAGAAATATTTTGAATACTTTCTTCAGAAGGACTTTAACCGGAGCATATATAGTGATCTTCATAATGGGAGGTTTCTGGCTGCATCCGGTATCCTTTTTTCTGGCAGGTTTGGTTCTTCTGACAGCTGCTCAGTATGAGTATTTTCAGATGATTAAAAATTCGGGGGTTGAACCTCAGATGATACCTGGCATGGTAACCGGGATTACCGCATATATTATTTCAACCCTGATAGCATCAGGATCAATTCCAAAGAACGCTTTTCTTGTTCTTGTCCCCATGATGCTGTTAATTATGATTATTGAATTATACAGGAAACAGGATAAACCATTTGACTCGCTGGCACATACATTTTTCTCAGTGCTCTATATCGCCCTTCCTTTTTCAATGTTCCCCTTTGCTGCGTTTGAGAGGACCGGACTTAACTCCATCCTTCAGCATCCATCGGTTGTTTTTTCACCCGGAATCATAATAGGTTTCTTTATTCTCATCTGGGCAAATGACACTGGGGCTTATCTGACAGGCATGTCGATTGGAAAACACAAGCTGTGGGAAAGGATATCTCCGAAGAAAACCTGGGAGGGATTTTTTGGCGGCGTAATTATAGCAATCCTTGTAGCATGGTTTATTTCAGACTGGCTGGGTGTGGTCGACAGGTTCCATTGGGTGATGATCGCTGTGATTGTCTCAGTGGCAGGAACTTATGGAGACCTTGTAGAGTCAATGCTTAAACGGAGTACCGGTGTAAAAGACTCAGGGACTATCCTTCCGGGTCATGGAGGATTTCTCGACAGGTTTGATAGTGCAATAATATCTTTCCCGCTTGTATATCTTTTTATATCTCTTTTTGGTTGATTGGAGGGACTTGATTAGTTTTGTGCAAATTTTAAACAAATGAGGATTCATATTCACAAGGAAGGGTATAAGATTTTAGCATATTCATTAATTGGACTACTGATCCTGAATATTGCAGTAAATATAATCTGGTCAGATATTCCCTTGCTAAAATGGGCTTTTCTGGTCAGTTCCTTTATGCTTTATATCTTTCTTCTGTTCTTTTTCCGTTTGCCTGCCAGGCATCTGAAAGCCGACCCGGGATTGATTTATGCACCGGCTGACGGGAAAGTGGTGGTGATTGAAGAAACCATGGAAAACGAATATTTTAAGGATTTGCGGTTACAGGTTTCTATCTTTATGTCGCCTTTCAATATGCACAGTAACAGATATCCTGTTTCCGGGAAAGTTAAATATGTTTGTTATCATGCTGGTCAGAATATGGTTGCATGGCATCCGAAATCATCAGAGCTGAATGAACGAAGTACTATAGTCATTGAGACCGGTGACGGAACTGAGGTTATGGTACGACAGATTGCAGGTGCTGTGGCACGAAGGATTGTTACCTATGCAAAAGAAGATACAGCCGTTCATCAGGGGGATGAACTGGGATTTATAAAGTTTGGCTCGAGAGTTGATATTTTTCTGCCTGTTGGCACTGAAGTTGAGATCCCGATACTCCAGCAAGTAAAGGCAAATAAAAGTATTATTGCCAAGATCGGATAAAGATTAAAAAGATGGATAAGACAGATAATAAAGTTATTGATATTACAAACGATGTCAAATGGATAGGTGTGCTGGATTATGATATCCGTACGTTTGACATAGTTATGCATACTGATTTTGGGACAACCTATAATTCTTATTTCATTAATGCAGAGAAGAAAGCAATAGTAGAGGTTGCGAAAGAAAAATTCAGTGAGACATACCTCGCAAAACTGAGATCAGTTACTGATCCGAAAGACATTCAGTATATAATTGTTGATCATACCGAACCCGACCATTCCGGAAGCCTGAAATGGCTTCTTGATCTGGCACCTGAAGCAACAGTTGTGGGTAGTGGCAACGCAATAAGATATCTTGAGGATATAGTTAATAAACCATTCAAATCGATGGTGGTAAAGGATGGAGACACTCTTGACCTTGGAAATAAGACTCTCAGGTTCTTATCAGCGCCAAATCTTCACTGGCCTGATTCCATGATGACTCTTCTTGTCGAAGATAAAGTACTTTTCACATGTGATATTTTTGGAGCTCACTACTGTTCCCCGAAAATGTTCAGCAGCTTCGACGGTGATTATACAGCCTCTTTCAAATATTATTTTGACATTATTATGAGGCCTTTCAGCCGGTTTATGCAAAGAGCAGTTGAGAAGTCTAAGCCACTTGATATTGAGTATATTTGTCCGGGACACGGACCTATTCATAAAGACAATCTCAGGAAGGCACTGGAACTCACACAGGAGTACGCTGATCAGTACATGCTGAATGTGTCGGAAAAAAACAAGATGAATATTCTCATCGCATATGTCTCGGCTTATGGCTATACAAAGGAAGCTGCTCATTACATTGCAGAAGGTATTCTTCAGTCTGATGATTTGAGTGTCGACGTATGCGATATAGAGAATATAAGTCTCGAAGAACTTGAATCGAAGTTGATTATGGCTGATGGACTTCTTGTCGGTTCACCTACTATTAATCAGAATACACTTCTTCCTGTTTATACCTTACTGGCGCTGATCAATCCTATCCGCGATAAGGGAAAGCTTGCCGGATCATTCGGGTCATACGGATGGAGTGGTGAATCTCCAAATCTGATCCTTGAAAACTTCCGGATGCTGAAACTGAAAATATTTGAGGAGACTTCAGCATTCAAATTTTCTCCGGACGGGCATAAAAAAGAGAATTTAATACAGTTCGGGCGTAATTTTGCGCAACGATATATACAGGAATGCGGACATACAAAAAATCCCGGATGAACCGGGATTTTTTATTTATGAAACTTCAATCTTCCTTGTAAGTTTGCTCTTTTCTTCATCCTGTTTCGGAAGCGACAGGCTAAGAACTCCATCTTTATAATTTGCTTCAATTTTCTCCTTGTTTACGTTTTCAGGAATATAGAAACTTCTGCTGAAAGCCGAGTAGCTGAATTCTTTTCTCTTGTATCCGTTTCCGTTTTCTTCTGATTCATTTTTATGCTCCGATGAAATTGTAAGCACATCTTCATTTACATCAATCTTGAGTTCTTTCTTATCTATTCCCGGAATTGCCAGGTCAAGAACATAGTTTTTCTCATCTTCCCTTATGTTGACAGCAGGTGTAGAACTGATTCTGTTGTTGAGTACAGGGAATAAATCCTCATCAAAAAAATTAGGCATGTAGAATGGCCTGAAGCCTCTTCTTGTAATTGTTGGTAACATGGTTTTGTCCTCCTATAATTTTTAATTAAACATTTTTTTCATAACATCTCACATATTTCAAACTCTGTTCCAATTGATAAACAGCGACATAATGACATGTTGTTTGTAATTTTAACAGACATAATGGCATATTAATAGATTTTTCAGTTCAAATCTGACAGCATTGTATATTTTCAGATATTATAATTTTCAGCTCTTTCGGAGCTGCAAAAGGTGAGTGGACGACTTCCCCCGGTTTTACCGGGGGGTATTCATATGTGGCTCTTTCAGAGCCATTTAATTGTCATATTACCTGATGTGCGAAAATTTGAATAAAACGCTGGATGACATTTTCCTTTTGTCAGGAATTTAGGGAGGGATCTCATCGGCAAAGCAAGACAAAAATTGAAGTCGAATGTCAACCTGGCTAAGCGGGTGACCTACAGAAATTGTGAGGGATAATATAGCTTTCAGAAAGTTAGTACAAACCAATGCCGGCTTAATTCTGATTACCAGGATTGCGCTTATATGGGATAATTCTTTGAAAATAATGGGATATTGCATTTACAGTCATCTATGTCAGCCAGATATTTTTAGCGAATTTCAAAAAAATGGAGTAGGTTTGTACAGCGAAATGGCTTGTTGATGACAGCGACCTTAAGAAACATAATTATTTTCTTTGGTATTCTTTTACTTATCGGTTGCGCCTGGTTTTTCAGGAGTATAGTGGTCTATATTCTGGTATCGGGCGTATTTTCGATAATGGGAAGGCCGCTTGTGGACCTTTTCTGCCGGATCAGGATCAGAAAATGGGTATTTCCGCGGGCATTAAGTGCTTTGTTTACACTTATAATCATATGGGGTTTCATAATCCTGTTCTTTTCAATTTTTATTCCTCTTGTAACCCGTCAGATAGATTATTTCTCGTCAATCGACAGCGAAAAGATAGTGCAGATCGTTGCGGGTCCGATTAATAAGGTTGAAAATGTTTTCAGGGCCATCAATAAGGATATTTCAAAAAACTTATCAATTGAAGATTATATAGTCGGTAAGGTTGCCGGTGTACTGAACATCAATATGATCCAGAATTTCATCGGGTCACTGATAAGTATCCTTGGCAATGTTATAATAGCCATATTTTCTATCACGTTCATTACCTTTTTCTTCCTGAAAGACCAGAGGCTGTTCTTTGAATCTATTTTGATGTGGGTTCCTGATAAGTACACTGATAATGTAACCCGGGCACTATATTCAATAAAGAGGCTTCTGACAAGATATTTCATAGGGATAATGATTCAAAGTACCTGCATTATGACACTGGTTACTATCGGTATGACAATAGCCGGAATTGATTTTCAGCAGGCGCTCGTCATGGGGCTCATTCTTGGAATATTGAATGTCATACCCTATGCCGGTCCATGGATCGGTCTCTTTATTGCAATTATCATGGGTGTAGCTTCGCATATAAACCAGGATTTTAACACTGTTGTAATACCGCTGGTTTACTATATGATAATTGTTGAGGCTATTACACATCTGATAGATAATATTGTATTTCAGCCGGTTATATTTTCAAACAGCGTAAAGGCACATCCTCTGGAAATTTTTATTGTGGTTCTTGCTTCTGGTTTTGCCGCCGGAATTCCTGGCATGATATTAGGAATTCCAGCCTATACTGTGCTGAGGGTTTTTGCGCGTGAATTCTTCTATAATTTTAAAGCAGTGCAGAAGATCACTTCAAGTCTCTCTGCCGAAAATATTGGAAGCAAACCCCAGATGCCTTTCAGATCAAATGAGGATCAGCCTGCTGGTGAGTGATCTGTGAAAATTATCAATAATTTATAAATGATCTATCCCGGTTCAAAATGAGCAGATTAATTGATAATGGCATTTTACTGTTAAAAAGGATATTCCATTTTTATTATGATGGGTTCAGAGGAATGTCAGGGTGGGGAAGGAGAGTCTGGATAATCATCCTGATCAAACTTTTTATTATGTTTGCAATCTTAAAGATCTTTTTCTTTCAGGATTTTCTGAGTAAAAATTATCATACCGACAAAGAGAAAAGTGAACACGTCCTGGAACAATTAACCAATTCACCTGATAACCATGATAGATAATATTGATTTGAGTCTTGTCGACTGGTCAAGGGCTCAGTTTGCTCTTACAGCCATATATCACTGGCTTTTTGTGCCATTAACGCTGGGACTGTCATTCATCCTTGCCATAATGGAGAGCATCTATGTTAAAACCGGCAATGAGGAGTGGAAGCGGATAACCAGGTTCTGGATGACTCTTTTCGGGATAAACTTCGCAATCGGTGTTGCCACCGGTATCATTCTCGAATTTGAGTTCGGCACCAACTGGTCAAATTATTCATGGTTTGTGGGTGATATTTTTGGTGCCCCGCTTGCAGTTGAAGGCATCCTGGCATTCTTCCTGGAATCGACTTTTGTGGCTGTAATGTTCTTCGGTTGGAACAAGGTTGATAAGAAATTTCACCTTATCAGCACCTGGATGGTAGCTGTTGGCGCTAATCTGTCAGCACTCTGGATACTTGTGGCAAACGCCTGGATGCAGCATCCGGTAGGAATGGTTTTCAATCCCGATACTGCCAGAAACGAGATGATCAGCTTCTGGGCAGTTATCTTTAACCAGGTTGCCGTTGATAAATTCCTTCATACAATCTTTTCAAGTTTCCTTCTTGCCTCCATGTTCGTACTTAGCATCAGCTCATGGTATCTGATTCGCAAAAGGGAAGTGAAAATGGCTAAAATGAGCATACTTGTGGCAGGGGTTTTCGGACTTCTGGCTTCACTGATGGCAGCATATACCGGCGATGAGTCAGCACGCACCATTGCAAAGGTACAGCCCGTCAAATTCGCATCTATGGAGGCGCTCTATGAGGGCAAAACCAATGCCGGATTAATCGCTTTCGGAGTGCTGAAAAACTCAGATCAGAAAATCGGAGAAAAAAATGTAAAGGAGTTTGCTTTCAAAATCCAGATTCCGGGCCTTCTGTCTGTTCTGACAGCAGGTGACAAGGATGCCTATGTGCCGGGAATTAAAGATCATCTTTATGGCAACCAACAGATGGGGATCGTTTCGACCGCAGAAAAGATGGAGAATGGAAAACATGCCAGGGATGTTCTGATGTCATATAAAAAAGCAAAACTTGAAAACGATACTGCACTGATCTCGTCTGTCAAAGGCATTTTCAATGCCAAAGATTATAATGAAAAATATTTCAGGTATTTTGGTTACGCTTCAGTAAATAAACCTGAAGATGTTGTTCCGGATGTTTCGGGTTCATTCTATTCATTCCATCTGATGGTTATGCTGGGATTTCTGTTTATCCTGATTTTTGCGGTTGCTTTATTTCTTCTGCATAAAGGAACTCTCACAGAAAGCAGATGGTTCCTGTGGGCTGCATTTCTTGCGATACCCCTGCCTTATATCGCCAGTGAGCTGGGCTGGATTCTTACTGAGGTTGGAAGGCAGCCCTGGATCATTCAGGATATGATGACTGTCTCAAAAGCAGTTTCTCAGATAAAAGCCGGAACTGTAATAACTACCTTCATTCTTTTCGCAATTCTCTTTACCGGATTACTGATCTCTGAAGTATCAATAATGGTGAAACAGATAAAAACCGGACCAAAACATTAGGAGGATAAATATTATGACTACAATGATATCAATGCTGTTCCTGCAACATTACTGGTGGATGATAATATCTCTCCTTGCCGGTCTTTTGGTTTTCCTGATGTTTGTTCAGGGAGGACAAACCATGATTTTCTCGCTGCCTGACACAGAAGTTAAAAAGAGGATGATTATTAATGCACTGGGGCGGAAATGGGAATTCACATTTACTACTCTTGTTACTTTCGGAGGTGCGTTTTTTGCCTCCTTCCCGCTGTTCTATGCTTCCAGTTTCGGCGGTGCTTACTGGGTGTGGATAGCAATTTTATTCAGTTTTATAATACAGGCAGTTGCTTATGAATTCAGGTCCAAACCAAATAATGTTTTAGGACAGAAGACATTTGATATATTCCTGTTCCTGAATGGTTCTCTCGGACCATTTCTGATCGGAGTAGCAGTCTCAACTTTTTTCACCGGTGCTATGTTCAGGCTCAACCAGATGAACCAGGTTCAGTGGGCAACCGAGTGGTATGGACTGGAAGCTTTACTGAGTGTGCGGAATCTTTCTCTTGGATTCGCAGTGCTCTTCCTTGCACGTATTAACGGTTTATTATACCTTATAAATACACTTGAAGATGAGGCGCTTCTTGCAAGAGCATTTAAAAGCGTAATTGTCAATTCCATTCCTTTTCTGGTTTTCTTTTTATTCTACGTTATATCAATGCTGGTCTCCGATGGATTTTCAGTTAATCCGGCCAACGGTGTAGTTAGCATGGAAAAATTTAAATACCTGCACAATTTTCTGGCAATGCCGGTAGTATTGGTTCTCTTCCTGGCAGGAGTTGTTGCAGTTCTTTACGGAATTGGAATTTCAGCTTTAAGGAAATGTTCATCGGGCATATGGTATTCAGGTACAGGAACAGTAGTGGCAGTCTTTTCTCTGTTTCTCATTGCCGGATTTAATAACACCTCTTTTTATCCTTCGGTTGCTGACCTACAGAGTTCACTCACCATCATGAATGCATCTTCAAGTCACTTTACACTGAAAACCATGATGTTTGTTTCGTTCATTATTCCTCTGGTTTTTGCATATATATGGTTTGCATGGAAAGCTATAAACAATAAACGGATTACCGAACAGGAAATGACCACAGATGAACATTTATATTAATTACATACGACCGCAAGACCATAAACCCCAAACTATGTATATAAGTCAAATTATCGAGTACCTCATCTGGCCGGCATTTATTTTGCTGAGTTGGGTAGCCGTGAATTTTGCTTTGACTGTTTATGAAAAGAAATTTTCAGGAAAGGATTAGGCTTCAGAAAAATCAGGTACGTTTGTAACCTGTAACTATTTAAAGATCTATGGAATTTCCATCATTAAAGTCGTGGTTCGGAGACGCTGAGCATTACCCTTATATAATTGCCGGGCCGTGCAGTGCAGAGAGTGAAGAACAGGTTCTGGCGATAGCCGCTTTTTTAAAGGGTACCGGAAGAGTAAATCTTTTCAGAGCTGGCATCTGGAAACCAAGAACCCGTCCCGGAACATTTAACGGTGTAGGAGTGAGGGCTCTCAAATGGCTTCAGCTTGTTAAATCTGAATACGATCTGAGGGTTACAGTTGAAGTTGCTTCCCCAAAACATATTGAAGCATGCCTTAAACATGGGATTGATGTACTCTGGATCGGAGCCAGAACTGTCTCTAATCCCTTCTCTGTTGAAGAGATCTCAGAGGCATTGAAAGGCGTTGATATACCTGTACTGATAAAAAATCCCCTGAATCCTGATGTTGATCTCTGGCAGGGTGCTGTCGAAAGAATTTCGTCAGCAGGCATCAAAAGGATTGCTGCCGTGCATCGCGGATTCTCCCCATTCGAGCGAACACTTTACCGAAATATGCCAAAGTGGGAGATTCCTATTGAGTTGAGGCAGAGAATGTCAAACCTTCCGGTGATCTGCGACCCGAGTCATATCTCAGGAAGAGCTGATCTTGTACAGGGAGTTTCCCAGAAGGCGTTGGATCTCACGATGAACGGACTTATGATTGAAGTGCATTCCAACCCGCGGGAGGCTTTGAGCGATTCAGCCCAGCAACTTGATTTTAATCAGTTCAGTTCTCTGATGGATTCATTGATCATCAGGCAATCAACAGTTAATGACAAAGGGTTTCTGAATCAACTTGAAGAATTAAGAAATCAGGTAGATTCAATTGATTTTCAGTTAATTGAACTTGTTGCTTCAAGAATGGGTATCTCAGAGAAAATGGGAGAATATAAGTATAACAACAATGTGGCTGTTCTTCAGATGGAACGCTGGCTGGAGATTCTTCGTACCCGCACTGAGCATGGGACTATGAGGAATATTGAAACTGCTTTTATTGAAAGGTTCATGACGCTTCTTCACCAGGAATCGATCCGTATCCAGACAGCAATACTCGATAGTTTAAAAGTCAGCGACGATCACTGGTCAGAAGAGGAGTGAGAGCATTGACGAAATCAGATAAAGAGGTATAATTAAAGGTATTGCCATTGTTCCGAAGACAATGACCGAAATAAGTATAAGTCCAAGAAGTATATATCTTCCTTCATTTCCCCTTGGTTTAAAGTTCGTGATCTTCAGTGAAAATAACGGTAACCTGGTGACCATCAGGACTGATAGTATTATCGTGTACAAAACAAGAAGTGGCAGAGAGCTTGTAAATGAGTGTATCAGGGGCGACTCTGAGTAATGCATGGCAATGACAATTGATATTACCCCCAGTGCATTTGCAGGAATAGGCAGACCTTTGAATGAAGTGGCCTGAGTAGAATCAAGATTGAATATTGCAAGCCTGATAGCACCGCAGACAGGCATAATTGCCGGGATGAGTAAAAGAATGATTCCCCTGAAGGTTTCTAAGCTTGTGACTGTTTGTGAATCTGAAGTATATGTGCCTATCAGCAGTTGATAAATAATTATGCCTGGTGCTACGCCAAAACTGACAACATCGGCCAGACTGTCGAGTTCTTTTCCTATTGCTGAATATGCTTTGAGCAGGCGGGCGGAAAATCCGTCGAGGAAATCGAAGATCATTGCCGCCAGAATCAGCCATGATGCAGTGATCAGGTTTCCATTTGCCGCGAAAATAATAGCAGTAAAACCGCAAACCAGATTGAGGGAGGTTATAAAATTTGGTATATGTTTCATCTTGAATTGATCTATGGTGTTTTCTGAAGCGGATCAAAATTAAGATAATTTTCAGTAAGGATAGCCTTCAAGATGCCCTAATTAGGTCATTCTTGTTTCATTTATTATTAGATTTGCAGCAAATAGTAAAAAATTATATGGTTGATTTCACTGGAATAAAAATTGCGGTTGATTTTGACGGGACGATTGTTGAACATGAGTATCCTGCAATAGGCAAGGAGAAGCTTTTTGCTTTTCAGACTCTTAAAGAGCTTGAAAAACTTGGGGCAAGGCTTATACTCTGGACATTCCGGAATGGCAAGGAGCTTGATGAGGCAGTCGAATTCTGCAAAAATAACGGAGTTGAATTCTATGCTGTTAACAAGAATTATCCCGAAGAGATATTTGACGAGTCGATAAGCCGCAAGATTGATGCTGATATTTATATTGATGACAAGAATCTGGGAGGCTTTCCTGGTTGGAGCGAAGCCTGGCAGATACTTTCTCCTTATGAAATTCAGCAGCAGCAGGCGGAGAAAAGAATCTCTTCAGTCAAAAAAAATATTTTTAAGCGTCTGATATCGTGATTGTAAACTCAATGAAAACAGATCTTCATAAATATCATGTACTTTTTCCGGCAGCTATTCTGATCGCACTGACTCTGTCGTGTTCCGGTCGCCCCGGAAAAGAAAAGGAAAAACCTGCCCAGAAGCAACTGGCTGCATCTGAAGAGCCGGCAGCAAAACTTATGAGGATAATATCACCCGCTGAGAACGCTGGTTTTAAACTACGCCAACCAGTAAAGCTTTTATTGGGTCTGGAGGATAAATCAGTTATGCCTGATTCAGCCGCAGTGTTTTTTAACGGGAAATATGTGACCACACTGAAATCAGCTCCCTGGGAATATTCAATACCATCTTCATTGACTGTCACAACAGGCAGGAAATCATTGAAAGTGAATGCATATAAGGGAGGAAAGCTTCAGAACAGTGCAACTTTGTTTGTAGTTATATTCTCTGATATTGTTCCGGCTAAGAACGGTTACCGTGTTATCAATACATTTCCCCACGACAGGAACGCTTTTACACAGGGACTTGTCTATGATAACGGAGTTTTGTTTGAAGGAACCGGACAGGAATCAAGCTCTTCCCTGCGGGAAGTTGAGCTGGCTACAGGTAAAGTCATCAGGCAGCATAACCTTGATGAAGCACTTTTTGGCGAAGGAATAACTCTGTACCACGATTTAATTTACGAGGTAACGTGGAAAAACAAAACCGGATTCATCTATAATAAATCGGATTTTAAGGTGATTAACAAGATATTCTATCAGACAGAAGGCTGGGGACTGACTACAGTAAATGATAAACTGGTGATGAGCGACGGCACAAATGTACTCTATTTCTATGAGCCTGAGATGTTTACAGTTGTATCAAAAATTGAAGTTTATGATAATGTAAAGAAAGTAGATAATCTGAATGAACTTGAATTTATTAATGGTGAAATATGGGCTAATATCTGGATGACCGATCAGATTGCGCGAATCGATCCTGTAAGCGGCAGAGTTCTGGCCTATATAGATATGAAAAATATTCTCCCTAAATCTGACAGAGATACGGATACTGATGTGCTTAATGGCATAGCATATGATGCGGCAGGGAGAAGGATATTTGTCACTGGCAAAAGATGGCCGAAACTGTTTGAGATCAGGATCACTGAATGATCCTGGTATCATAGATTATATTGATCACTGAAGGCAGTATATTGAATTCAGCAGGTGTATGTCCCAGCGATTCTCCGTCAGCCTCAGTATAAATTATAGAATCAGAACTGACTTTAACGTTTTTGCATTTATATCCCTGCACTTTCGGGTGATCGAGGATTGAACCGTCATAGAGAATTTTCAGATTCCTGATGATTTCAAATTTGCCCATCCCGTTAATTATTGTAACATCAAGCAGTCCGTCATCGGGCAGCGCATGAGGAGTCTGTCGCATTCCTCCTCCGCAGTATCTTCCGTTGCCGATATTTACTGAAAATACATTGGCATGTCTGACTTCCCCATCGATTATTATTTCTGCCTCGGTGTTTTTGTATGAGATGAGACTTGTAATAAGGTTATAAAAGTAAATCAGTTTGCCGCCATGTCCGTGGTCTTTCTGAAAGTTCGTTTTACTTACAACTACTGACTCAAAACCAAGTCCTGCTATGTTAATGAAATATCTTTCCTTTTTCTCTGTGCCGTTATAAAAGCTTATCATACCGATGTCATGCAACATCCTTTTATCTTCCCTGATTATTTTTACAGCTTTTGCATAATCAAGAGGTATTCCTAACATTCTGCCCCAGTCATTCCCCGTACCGACCGGTATCAGTCCAAGTGTAATATCGGAAGGTGGGCATACATGATTTGTAAAAACACCGTTCACAACTTCGTTCAATGTACCGTCACCGCCTATTGTTATGATCTTTCTGAACCCTGAAATAATTGATTCTCCTGCGATCTCAATAGCATGTCCTTTTCTTTCGGTGAATTTCACGGAAAATGGTATTTCCTCATTTTTGAGCAAAGACGAGATAAGCTCCCAGTCTTTTTTTCCTTTTCCATTACCCGCATTTGGGTTTACGATTACCAGGCATTCAAGCTGATCTTTTCCTGAATTCATATTAGAAGTTGTTGTTGCAGCAAAGATGTAAATAAATAGACAGATATTTAAAAATCACGTTTAATATCACTTTAATGATCTGTTTATCAGGTGTGCATTTTAGCTTTTGGAACTGTATGAATTTTAAAAGTCATATTTTATGGTTTTGCGATGTACCACATTATCAATATATTGAATTTTCTGGAATAATTCATGCCTGTTAATAAAGTGTTGAAAACCCCAAAAAAAATGTTTACAATTACACCTTTGACTCTCCGTGGCAGAAGGTCATATGTAGTAAATTTGAAACTCAAAAACTAATACGATAACAGGAAAAAATGGGAAGGATAATAGCTATAGCAAATCAGAAGGGTGGAGTGGGTAAGACAACAACTGCAATTAACCTTGCGGCCAGTCTTGCTGCTCTTGAAAAGAAGGTTTTGATAGTGGATGGGGATCCCCAGGCAAATGCAACATCAGGTATTGGTATTGATACACGACAGATCAGGAGTACAATCTATGATTGTCTGATAGACGGGAAAGATCCTAAGGAAGCTGTTATGAGCTGCAACTTTGATCACCTTTCAATTATGCCGTCAAATATTGATCTAGTGGGTGCTGAAATCGAGATGCTCGACAGGCATGAAAGGGAAAAAATATTAAAAGAAGTGCTTAAAAAGATTGAACCCGATTATGATTATATACTGATCGACTGTTCTCCGTCACTTGGACTTCTTACCGTGAATGCACTTACAGCATCTCATTCAGTGATTATACCTGTTCAGTGTGAATATTTTGCTCTCGAAGGTTTGGGGAAACTGTTGAATACTATCAAAATTATTCAGAATAATCTGAATCCGGAACTTGAGATTGAAGGATTTCTTCTTACAATGTATGATGCCCGCCTGAGATTATCAAATCAGGTTGCTGATGAGGTAAATAAGCACTTCCAGCAGATGGTATTTAAAACTATTATCCAGCGGAATGTCAAGCTTTCGGAAGCTCCGAGCTTTGGCCAGCCTGCTATACTTTATGATGCTGATTCAAGGGGTACTGTGAATTATCTTAATCTTGCCAAAGAGCTGATTGAGAAGCAGGAAGCAAAAGTAGCACAATAGTTTCATAACTTTTGACAGAGAAAGAGTAATGAATATGACTAAAAAAAATGCGTTGGGAAGAGGTCTTGGTGCATTGATAGATGGAGTGGAGAAAGAGGTTCTTGAGAAGAAAGTCGAAGCAAACCTGGATATCTCCGTAGATTCAATAGAAGCAAACCCTTTTCAGCCGAGGACAACCTTCGATGAACAGGCGCTTGAAGAACTATCAAATTCGATAAAAAAACTGGGGATTGTCCAGCCCCTCACCGTACGTGAAGTAGTTGGAGGAAAATACCAGCTGATAGCAGGTGAAAGAAGGCTCAGAGCTGCACGCCTTGCCGGACTGACGCATGTACCAGCCTATGTCAGAACTGCTGATGACCAGGCTATGCTCGAGTTGGCCCTCGTTGAAAATATTCAGAGGGAAGATCTTGATGCCGTTGAAGTGGCAATCAGCTTTCAGAGACTGATCGAGGAATGTAAACTCACTCAGGAACAGCTGAGCGACAGGGTCGGAAAACAAAGATCGACTGTGGCAAACTATCTTCGTCTGCTGAAACTTCCTGCTGAAATTCAGCTGGGGATAAAGAATAAACATCTGATGATGGGGCACGCACGCACACTTATTAATATAGATGATCCGAAAAAACAGATCAATGTTTATTACAAAATAATAGATGGTGAACTATCGGTGCGGCAAGCGGAAGATCTTGTCAGGCAGTTACAGTCTGAAGGCAGTAAAGACCCCGTAAAAATTGAAAAGAAGAAAAAGCTGAATGATGATTACACTCAGTTGTCTGAACATCTCAACAGAATATTTTCTTCAAAAGTTAACTTCAGAATAAATGAAAAGGGGAAGGGTAAAATTGTTATCCCGTTTGAGTCCCCGGAAGAGATGGAGCGCATTTTAGGGGTATTTGACCGCCTGAACTCCTGAAAATAATTATCTTTATCGGCCGTTATACTGGTTTTAGACTCTAAGGACCGGTATTCTTTATTGTGAAGACTAAAAATAAAATACTATTTATTCTTCTCCTGCAGGTGTTTTTTGTTCAGCTGAACATATATGCCCAGGAAGGTGATACTATTGTCACCCCTGGACGGCATAAATTCAAACCCGAGACTATGAAAGCCACAATGCTGGCGGTTGCATTTCCCGGATTAGGCCAGGTCTATAACAGGAAGATATGGAAGATCCCTGTGGTCTATGCTGGTTTTGGGGCGCTGATTTATTCCGCAGGATTCAATTCCAAGAATTATAATTCCTATATAAAAGCATATCAGGATTTCACCGATAACAGCCCCAAAACAACGAGCTATTTGAAACTAATAGTAGCTGATCCTTCAACATACGATCCCATACTTTTTCCAAAGACCTATAACATAGCATACTATACCAGTTATAAAGAAGCCATGCTCAGAATGGTTGACTATTACAAAAGATATCGGGATCTTTCGTATATTGGCATCGCTGGCTGGTATCTTTTTTCAATCCTGGATGCAAATGTTGACGCCAGCCTGTTTAACTACGATGTCGGTCCTAACCTTAACCTTACTCTGGCACCATTCCAGATGAACCTGCCGGGTGGTTATGTGGGAGCCGGATTGAGCGTAGATTTGAAAGTAAACTTTTAAAATACTTTTTAGACTATGAGATTTACCGCTATACTGATAACTCTTTTCCTCACAGTTCTTTCAGCAAATGCAGCTTCAACAGTAGATACGATAATCATCAAGGATGATGCCAGCAGTGAAAGGATTGACAGGGACCTCGATAGCCTGGTAAATACATGGTATGTTAAAATCGCAATAAAAAACCTGCCTGCCGGTTATCAGGCCGATTCAATCGGATTCACCTGTCCGGATTCAATTTATGAAAGCAGGATAAGCAAGATTAATTCTATTATAAGCCTGAAATTCAACAGTATAATAAAGGCTCATATTGAGGTTTATACAATGCGGCAGAGAGATAAATTCAGTGCCGTACTCGGGTTGAAAGATTATTACTTTCCTATGATCGAAGATGTTTTCGATTCATATGGTCTGCCGGCCGAATTTAAATATATGGCTGTGATTGAATCTGCACTTAATCCCAATGCCGTAAACAGGCGGTCAGGGGCAACCGGCTTATGGCAGTTTATGTATAGTACCGGAAGGATGTACGGACTTACTATCAATTCAGTTGTTGATGAACGCAGAGACCCAATTAAGGCAACTCATGCCGCAGCAAGATACCTTAAAGATCTCTATGATATTTATAAAGACTGGGTGCTTGTTATTGCTGCCTATGACTGTGGACCGGGTAACGTCAATAAAGCTATCAAGAGATCAGGCAACAAGAAGGATTACTGGGATATTTATTACAGGCTCCCAAGGGAAACCAGAGGCTATATCCCGCAGTACATTGCTGCAGCATATGCGATTACTTATTACCCTGAACATAAGTTGCAACCGTTACCATTGAACATTCCTGTTTCAACAGATACCATTATGGTCACTAAGGACGTCCATCTCGCTCAGATCTCTGAGGTAATGAGGATTCCCCTGGGTGAACTTCAGGCACTTAATCCTCAGTACCGTACAGGGCTTGTGCCGGGATCATCAAAGCCTCAGATACTTACTTTGCCAATGAACCATGTCAGCGATTTTATTGGCAAGAATGATACTATCAGAAGTTACAAACCGGATGTCTACCTGAATAAGGCCACAAGGATTGCTGATCCTACACGATCATCATATGTGCCTGCCGATATCAAGGGAAAATCAAAGATGATCTATACTGTTCAGGATGGTGACAATATCGGTTTTATTGCAACATGGTATAAAGTAGGTGTATCAGATCTCAGGAACTGGAATAATATATACGGGAATAATATAAGAGTGAACCAGAAGCTTGCTGTATATGTTGATCCTTCTAAATCTGAATATTTTTCAAAAATAAATACCCTCTCATTCGCAGAAAAACAGGCTCTTTTAGGAAAAACAGCTGTCACAAATGTTCAACCTTTAATATCTGCTCAACCGGAAGAAACTGATGGTGAATATATCACCTACACTGTTCGCAATGGAGACACAATATGGGATATTGTGAAGATGTTTGACAATGTCACCACAACACAGGTATTATCGTTGAATAATATTTCTGACCCAGGCAAAATAAAAATAGGGCAGAAGCTGAAGATTAAGAAAAAGAGTTGATTCTGTTTAAAATATGCGTCCTCTAAGGTCATTTTTGTTTCTGCTGATCTTTCTGGCCTGTTTTGCCGGTCTTCATTATTTAATTCCGAAAAGCCATCTCTTTCCTTCTGTAGGTGAATTAGTTTCTGTTAATCACGTAAGTAACTCAAATTTAAGTGATAGCCTCGTCAATAAATCTGTTAATTTAACGACAGATACAATAACCGAAAATCACAATGACACTCTTTCTGCAATATGTCAATTGCTGACGGCAACAGAGAAAAAGCCGGTTAATCCTTTACAGGGATTACTTGATTCTCTTAAATATTCAAAAGGACAGGTTCGGATTCTTTATTATGGTGATTCACAGATAGAAGGCGACAGGGTAACTTCGTACCTGCGGCAGACTCTCCGCAAAAATAAAGGAGGCACCGGACCCGGATTATTCCTTCCGGTGATGCCGGTTATGTATACAAAGTCACTCTGGATTACCTCATCCTCAAACTGGAAGAGGTATAATTTCCTTTCATATAAGAACGGTGAAATATCTCACAGTAACTTTGGTCCATTTATGGCTATCTGCAGGTATTTACCTGAAAATTCTAAATTAAAGGAACCAGTAAAGGCAACTATTAAGATCAAGCCTTCAAATGTGGCTGATAATGCATCTTCAATATTTGATATTCTGAGAATATTCTATGAAAATAAAGATGGCAGGGTAAAGGTCTCTGTCAGTGGAGATAATGAGAAGTTGTACTCAGATACCCTTATTACAGGCAGCGGGTATAATGAAATGCATTGCCAGTTATTCAGGGCGAATGAAATAGAAATAGTATTTGAAGGGAATGTGAGTCCTGATATTTACGGAATAAGTATTGAGAGCAATTCAGGAGTTATTGTAGACAATATTCCGCAAAGAGGAAGTGCAGGACTCGAATTTACAATGGTTGACAGGAATAATCTGGAAACCTCATATAAAAAACTTACTCCCGATCTGATAGTTCTTCATTACGGTTTAAATATTGTAAAGAACATACAAAACAATTACAGTTATTACCAGAAAGGTCTGGAACGTCAGATATCGCTGTTGAAAGAAGTTTCTCCCCTGACTCCCATCCTTGTTATTGGAGTGACAGATATGGCTATAGCTGATGGAGACAGCATAAAGTCATATAGCAACATACCTGCTATAGTTGAGGCTCAGAGGAGTGCATCAGTAGCAGAACATGCTGTCTTCTGGGATTCTTATAAGGCAATGGGAGGAAGGTCATCTATTATAAACTGGACGCAGAAGAAACCGCCTCTTGCACAAAAAGATTATGTGCATTTTACTTATTCAGGAGCAGACACTCTGTCGGCTATGCTGGCATCCGCATTATTTGTGAATAAAACTGATACATCATCACACGATGTTTCACCTCAGATTAACGCATCAAATCTTCCTTCACCATCTCGCGTTGTAATTGATAACCAAAAAGGTTTTGATAATGTCAGTGTTTTCAAATCGGTAGCCTCTTCCATACTAAGCTATTCTCCCGACAAGCCATTAATATTCACCACAGCTGCCTTCTGGATTTTCTTCCTTCTGGTACTGTTAGGGTACAGCCTGGTATACAAGAAATTAATAGCAAGGAATATATACCTGTTTTTGATAAGCCTTTTCTTTTATTATAAAGCAGGCGGCCTGTTTTTGTTCATCCTGATTTTTGTAACAATAATAGACTACACATGTGGTTTCCTGATCTACAATGCCAGGAGCAAAGCAGGGAAAAGATTATTTGTTCTTATCAGCATTTTATCGAATATCGGACTGCTTGGCTATTTCAAATATACAGCCTTCATTATAACGACTATTAATGGAATATTTGGTACCGATTATAAGGTATTCGACTTTCTTTCTAACTTTTCGAATTCGGTATTCGGTACATCATTCAATATCAGTTATATTATTCTGCCCGTAGGAATTTCCTTTTTTACTTTTCAGTCGCTCAGCTATACAATTGATGTTTACAGGAATAAGATGGAGCCAGTAAGAAATATTATAGATTTTGGTTTTTATGTATCATTTTTTCCGCATCTGGTAGCTGGTCCGATTGTAAGAGCTTCCGTCTTTATACCTCAGATTTATAAGGATTTTAAGCTATCCAGACCAGAATTCAGTCATGCTCTTTACATGATCACCAAGGGATTGATCAAGAAAATTGTTATTTCAAATTTTATTGCAGTTAATCTTGTCGATCGTGTCTTTGATGCTCCTTCCATCTATTCCGGTTTTGAAAATCTTCTGGCGATTTATGGCTATGGACTTCAGATCTATTGCGATTTTTCGGGATATACTGATATTGCTATCGGGGTCGCACTTATACTTGGTTTCAGATTGCCATTGAATTTTAACTCACCATATAAAGCCGATAGTATTGCGGATTTCTGGAGAAGATGGCATATATCTTTATCGCAATGGCTTCGTGACTATCTCTATATTTCAATGGGAGGAAACAGGAAGGGAAAGATCCGGACCTATTTCAATCTTATGATGACAATGCTGCTTGGAGGTCTGTGGCATGGCGCATCATTAAAATTTATGATATGGGGCGGGCTGCATGGAATTGGTCTGGTGATCAATAAGATCTGGAATTCCATTTTCAAACGCCCGGCTAAGCACAGCTGGGTTCTTAAAATATTGGGTATTTTTATAACCTTCCAGTTTGTAAACTTTTGCTGGATATTCTTCCGGGCCAACGATATGAACAGTGTTAATGTAATGCTGGAACAGATTTTTGAAAATTTTTCGCCCGGATCATATATGACCGTTCTGCCTGCATATGGTAATGCGTTGCTGCTGATGCTTGTGGCTTATATTATTCATTTTTTGCCTGAATGGATAAAGGAATCTTACAGGGGATTATTTATCAGGACACCCGTTGTTGTTCAGTTTGCAATAATATTTTTCGTGGCATTGGTACTGTATCAGATGAGAACAACAGAGGTGATGCCGTTTATTTATTTCAGGTTCTGAGGAAGACACCTCCTCCCGCTAAAGCGGGATCCCCCTAAAGGGGGAATAATTTCATAATGTTTCGGAAATTTTCACTTCCATCCTGAATTTTACCCCCCTTTAGGGGGGCAGGGGGGCAAACAAAAAAAGAATTCGAGTGCTTTTGGGTCAGGGGGGCAAAATTCAGCGATGGTGAAGTTCTTTATTTACAGGTACGTTTCAGGATTGCTTTTTCCGTTTATAAACGGTGCAATAGCCCTGTTATATATACCCTGAACATATGCGATTGCCATACCATAGTTGGTAACAGGAATGCCTGCCCTGATTGCCGGCTGTAACCTGTTATGAAGCTGTTTCCGGGTAATCATGCATCCGCCGCACTGGATTACCAGAGAGTAATCATTTACCGGGCGTACCAGGGAATCCAGACCGGCAACAACGTCATATTCTATTTTTTTTCCTGTAAAACTGTTTATCCAGCGCGGGATCTTGGTTCTTCCAATATCATCGCATGAGACATGATGTGTGCACGATTCAAGAAGAAGCACCCTGTCACCATCCTTCAGTTCCGAAATCTTCGGAGTTCCCTTCAGATAATTTTCAAAATCCCCTTTAAACCTTGCAAGCATTATGCTAAAACTTGTAAGCGGTATCTCATGCGGAATTGAGGCATCAGCCTTAACAAACACCTGTGAATCGGTAATTGCCAGGGCAGGTTTAATACCTGTCTTTTTCAGGAAGGCATCGACCTCCCGTTCTTTTAAAACAATTGCTACGGCTTCATTATCGAGGATATCCCTGATTGCCTGCATCTGAGGAAGAATGAGTCTTCCCGCAGGGGCTTCTATATCAATTGGCGTTATCAGAATTACGATATCCCCATAACTTATAATATCTCCGAGAAGAGATGTCGTTTTGTATGAATGTTCTGGTATAGTGGTACGGATAAGCGATATGAGCTCTTCATAGTTCCTTTTGTCAAGTGATGAGAATTCAAAAAGTGAAGTACCAGTAACTGATATTATTTTTTTCTTAAATTCCTCAGTTGGTTCCTTAATGTCTGATTTACTGTGAATTACAATAAATGGTATATCCCCTTCCTTAAATTTTCTGATCAGTTCATCTTCATGTTCTCCCCATGAGTTGTCAGTTACTACCAATAGTGCAAGATCGATGATATTAAGTGTATTAACTGTACGCTCTACTCTTTTCGTTCCAAGCTCGCCGGTGTCATCTATTCCAGCTGTATCAACAAGTATTACCGGTCCGAAGTCGTTGACTTCAAATGATTTTTTCACCGGATCCGTGGTAGTGCCGGCATGGTCTGAAACGATGGCGATATCCTGACCTGCCAGACAGTTTATCAGGCTGCTTTTGCCGTTATTCCGGCGACCATAAATACCTATATGCGGTTTCGATTCTCTTCCTTTGCCTGCCATTCAAAAAAGTTTGCTGCAAAATTAACGATAATTATCAGTATTCTCCGAGCGAATCCGCGCCATGCAGATCTTTTTACCCACCTTTATGGGGACAGGGGTGTCACAGATCATCAATAGAAAATCCCAGCTTCAGAAGATTCCCTGGTTCCAGGATCGATTTGAGTTTAGTATCGTCAATCAGTTTAAGAATACCGTTAGCTTCAAATATATCAATCTTCTTTTCTTTCATCAGCGAAGCCAGTTCAGCTGCCTTATGATATCCGAGATACGGACTCAGAGCTGTAGTTAAAGAGGGGCTTATGATAAGCGACTCATAACCTGCAACTTCATTAATTAAAAGACCGGCGAACAGATTATTGAACAATGAACAGTTGCATGAAATGAGTAGATTGATGCTTTCAATTACTGCACATCCTATAACGGGGATATATGCATTTAATTCCAGTGTTCCCTGTCCGCTTAACGATGAGATCAGAACGTCGTTTGAATATACTTTGTGAGCTGCTGAAATAACAAATTCAGGAATTACCGGATTGATCTTTCCGGGCATAATTGAACTTCCTACCTGTCTGTCGGGCAAGGAAAGAAGTTTTGTTCCCATCAGATCGGAAGACAGGAGCCGGAGGTCGGAAGACATTTTTTCAAGATTAACGGCATGGGCTTTCAGGGTTGCATGTATTTCAACCCATCTGTCCATATTTGAAGTGGCATCCGATAGATTCTCGCTGTGAGCAATTGGCAGTCCTGTCAGCTTTCTGAGTTCAGTTACCACTTCCATTATAAAATAACGGGGAAGCGAAAGGCCAGTACCGATAGCCCCGCCGCCAAGATTAACCTGCTTGATCCTTTCTGTGCATTTTGAAACTCTCCACCAGTCGCGCGACAAAGCTTCATTATAAGTGCTGAAAAGCAGACCAAAAGAAGAGGGAACAGCAGCCTGCATCTCGGTATATCCCGGCCTGAGTTTTTCCCTGCTATTTTTTTCAAAATCCTCGACTCTCTGACGCAGGATATTTATTTTTTCCTCGAGTTCGTGCAGCAGCTGCATCACAGCTACGGTAAGAGCGGTAGGAATTATATCGTTGGTTGACTGGTAAATATTGGCGTCTTCAGTCGGATCTATTAAATTGTATTCTCCGCATTGATGTCCCGAATTCAGCAGGGCAATATTAGTGATGATCTCATTGACATTCATGTTAATGCTGGTACCTGCTCCGCCTTGCACAGCAGGAATAATGAACTGATCAAAGTGATCTCCATGTGCCACCTTGTTTGCAGCTGAACAGAGAGAATCCAGGATATCATCGTTAATTATTTTCAGATTCGGATTACCCTTCAGTTTTATCCGGGCAGCTTTGAGAAATTTTCCATAAGTGTTATAGCAGGCAAGCTTTGCTATCCCTACTGCTTTATACCATTCTACTGGAAAAGGGGTATTTCCGGGGAAGTTTTCTCTGGCTCTAAGAGAATGAATGCCATAAAGAGCATCAGCTGGTATCTGTTTTTCTCCGAGACTATCTTTTTCTTTACGATCCATTTAAAAATACATTAACCACAAAGGAACACAAAGGACATCACAAAATAGCGCAAAGGACTTCATAACAAGTCATTTTATGTTTTATCCGGCATTTACCCCCCCTTCAGGGGGGGAGGGGGCCAAAAGCCCAAAAGGCAGGCTTGTCACTAGTTTATATATTGCTTCCCGAAACCGGCTTAGCGTATGCGATCACATCACTGCCTGTTATCTCGCTAGGGCAGAGGATGATCAACCGCTCCAGTACATTCCTGAATTCCCTTATGTTTCCTGTCCATTCAATATTCTGCAGCTCTTTGATAGCATCCTCACGAATCTCTTTTTTACTCATCCCGTACTCATTGCAGATCAGAGAATTAAAATGTTCAGCAAGGAGAGGAATGTCATCGGTTCTTTCATTCAGGTTTGGGACGTGGATCAGAATAACACTAAGCCTGTGATAGAGATCCTCGCGGAATCCGTTAGTTTCGATCTCCTTTTTAATATTTTTATTGGTTGCAGTTATTACCCTGACGTTTACATGTATATCCTTGTCAGATCCGACCCTGGTTATTTTATTTTCCTGTAGCGCCCTGAGCACTTTCGCCTGGGCAGAGAGGCTCATATCACCAATCTCATCAAGAAAAAGAGTTCCTCCGTTTGCCTGTTCGAACTTGCCTATCCTTTGTTTTATAGCCGAGGTAAATGATCCCTTTTCGTGTCCAAACAGCTCACTCTCAATAAGTTCAGAAGGTATTGCGGCGCAGTTGACCTCTACAAACGGACCTTTTGCCCTCGGGCTTTTCTCATGTATCTGGTGGGCTACGAGTTCTTTACCGGTACCATTTGAACCAGTAATGAGTACTCTGGCTTCGGTAGGAGCTACTTTATCGATCATGCTTTTTACTCTCTCAATGGCTTCAGATTCGCCAACTATCTCATACATCTTGCTCACCTTGTTCTTAAGAACCTGAGTCTGTGTAATAAGTTTTGATTTATCTGTCGCATTTCTGATTGTTATCAAGAGCCTGTTAAGATCCAGGGGTTTTTCAAGAAAATCATATGCTCCTTTTTTTATCGATTCAACAGCTGTATCAATATTTCCATGCCCCGATATCATAATGACAGGTATATCTGATGATACTTCTGTTATTTTACCGAGCACTTCAATGCCATCCATCTTGGCCATTTTAATATCGCAGAGAACAATATCATAGGCATTTGCCGCAAAACTCTCAAGGCCTTTCGGTCCGTCTTCAGCAAGGTCCACTTCATGTTTCTCATACTCCAGAACCTCTTTCAGAGTATTCCGGATTGCCCTTTCATCGTCTATAACCAGTATTTTTGACATTTGTCTAAAATTTTTTAACCACTGAGTAACACAGTGTCCCGATAGCTATCGGGATCACAGAGTTACACTGTTTAAAATAGGCGTCGGGCATCGGGCTCCAGGCATCAGGGTCAGAATGTAATTGCTCCGCGCCTGTTGCCTGTCGCCTGTCGCCATTATCCACTATATCTAAGCCATTTCCACATCTCTTTCCATGATGTTTTCTTTCCATACATCAGGATACCTGTTCTGTAGACCTTAGCTGCCATCCATACAAATGCCGCAAATGTTACAAGCATTATTGCCATTGAAACTGCTATCTGCCATCCGGGGACACCAAATGGAATCCTTGCCATCATAACGATAGGCGAGGTGAGCGGTATCATTGAACACCAGAAAGAAAGCGGACTTTCAGGATTTTGCATCGTTCCCATGGCGACCATTAGTCCAAGTATAATAGGAATGGTTACAGGAAGCATGAACTGTTGTGTTTCCGTCTCATTATCCACGGCCGAGCCAATAGCTGCAAAGACTGAAGCATACAGCAGATATCCAGTAACAAAATAAAAGATGAAACATACTATTATCAGTCCCCATGGCTGATTCATGGCGTTGTCGAGCATTTTTGAAAATTCGGAAAGTGCGGGTGACGCATCAGCAGTCTTAACAGTTCCTGCGGTCTGCTGATTGCCAGCCATCATGTTCTGAGGCATTGTTTGTGAGATTTCAGTGACATTTGTTTTGGCAAGTATTGTTGTTTTCAGAACACCCACAATACCCACAGTCAGAAATATCCAGATCAGGAACTGAGTAAGCCCGACTAGAGCGATACCAATTATCTTGCCCATCATAAGCTGAATAGGTTTCACAGAAGAAATGATAACCTCTACAACACGGCTTGTTTTTTCCTCAATCACACCCCTCATAACCTGGGCACCAAAAATGAAGACCAGCATATACATCAGGAAGCCAAGTATATAAGCTAATGCCATGGCAATTCCGGTGCTTGTACCCTGTTCTACACCTGATTCATCAAGCTTTTTAGTCTGAACTGATACATTGGTTTCGACATTCTTCATAATATCATCGAGGTTCTCGATTTTATATGAAAGAAGTTTCTGTCGTTCTATCTCTTTTTTCAAAGAACTTTCAATATGAGTCAGCAGGCCAATCGGAGGTTGTTTTTTTGAAATAATATAAGCTGCATTAGGCGTATTTATCAGTTCAGGCGAAATATATAGTATTCCGTAATAACCTGCCTTTTCAAAAGTCTTTTTCAGGTCGTCAACCCTGGTGTTTTCGAGGTAAACGAACTCGGCATCCTTAGTATTTTTTATTACGCCTTTAAACAGATTGGAATTGTCTTCGATAACTGCTATCTTTTTATAATCACCACTCTGATTCATCATCAGTATTGTGGGGACTGTTATAATTGCTGCCATGAGAATAGGCGCAAGAATGGTCATTATTATAAATGATTTTTTCCTTACTCTTGTTATGTATTCTCTTTTAATAATTACTGATATCTTGTTCATAGTCGGAATGTTACAATTTTAAATAGGATTAGTTACGGGCTTCAACCACCCTTATGAAAATTTCATTCATTGAAGGCAAAGCGGGATTGAAAGAAATTATACTTCCGGCTCCCATTACATTCTGTAAAATGTCATTTGTACTTATATCACTTGTGGTTTTAAGCCTTATAACACTCCTGTCATTATCATTCTGTTGCTTCAGGATATTGTAATGACCATTTCCCTCAATTTTGACATTGCCGTTAAAAACCAGATCATATTCATTTGCAGCCCATTTACTTCTTATCTCATTAACACTTCCTTCAAGAATTGTCTTTGCTTTATTGATAAGAGTTATGTTATCGCAAAGCTCCTCGACGGATTCCATATTGTGAGTTGAAAAAATTATTGTTGCTCCCCTTTCCCTCAGGAAAAGAATCTCATCTTTGACAATTTTGGTATTTAGTGGATCGAATCCGGTAAAAGGCTCATCAAAAATGAGAAGCTTTGGTTCATGAAGGACAGTTGTAACGAACTGAACTTTCTGTGCCATACCCTTTGACAGTTCTTCAACTTTCTTGCCCCACCAGTCGATAATATCGAGTTTCTTGAACCAGTATTTCAGTCTTCTCATAGCTTCTGCTTTTGGAAGACCTTTGAGCTGAGCAAAATACAGAGCCTGCTCCCCAACCTTCATCTTTTTGTAGAGGCCCCTTTCCTCAGGAAGGTAGCCGATAAGCTGTACATCAGATGGAACCAGTTTTTTCCCATTCAGGAAAAGTTCACCACTGTCGGGACCGGTAATCTGATTTATTATTCTGATCAGAGTTGTTTTGCCGGCGCCGTTTGGCCCAAGCAGACCGTAGATACACTGTTCAGGGACAGAAATACTTACATTGTCAAGTGCCAGGGAGCTGCCATACTGTTTTGTGACATTCTTAGCTTCAAAAAGTGCCATATAATTAAGTTAAGTTATTTTAAATGAAGTGTAAATATAAAAAAAAACTCTGTGAAACCCTGTCCTT
>Ga0315272_10000167_pt1 | contig 30810 bp, 18 predicted proteins | sample C3_middle_MG_FD_203918 | JGI IMG/M metagenome (GOLD analysis project Ga0315272, IMG submission 203918) | Sediment microbial communities from Yellowstone Lake, YNP, Wyoming, USA - C3_middle | ecosystem: Environmental > Aquatic > Freshwater > Lake > Sediment | place: USA: Wyoming | collected...
TTCTCTCCGCGTCGAGTCCCTTGCCGTCATCGGTGACGGTAATGACGACGTTGGCCCCCGAATGCTGAGCAGCCAGGGAAATAGTGCCCTTGCGCGGCTTTCCGGCCTGCTCCCGCTCTTCCGGCGACTCGATTCCATGATCGATACAGTTGCGGATAAGATGGACCATGGGGTCGCCCAACTGGTCAATCACATTCTTGTCCAGCTCGGTCTCGGCGCCCTCGGTGACCATAACCACTTCCTTGCCCAGTTCGGCGGAAAGATCCCGGACCAACCGCTTGAATTTGGCAAAGGTAGTGCCGATGGGCAGCATCCGGATATTGAGCACACAATCCCGCAGTTCGGCAGTAAGACGCTCCACCTCCTCCACCGGCTCGACAAGATCGGAGTCCTTGTGTTGGCTGGCAACCTGGGTCAGCCTGGCCTGGGTGACAACCAGTTCGCCCACCAGATTGATGAGCTGATCCAGTTTTTCCGAGGCCACCCGGATGCTTTCCGCGCCCTTGGCAACCGTGCCTTTTTCCTTGGCTTCCCGGACCAGTTTCTGCTCGGCAAGGGCTGCGTCGACACTGGTTCGAGAAACAAGATTCTCTCCAACCAACAGTTCACCCAGAGGCTTCTGCCGTTCAAGCACCGTTTTCAGGTCATCGACAGAGAGTTCCCCTTTTTCCACCAGAATCTCGCCAAGCTTCCTGTGCTCTTCGAATTCATCCTGGCCCTCCACGGCAAGAACCTTCACCTTCACCTCGCAACTCGATTCGGCAAAGACCAGCACATCCTCAATGGCGTTGATCCCCTTATCCATGGTGAGCAAAATGAGTGCGCCGCCGCTTTCCTGTGCAGCGTCCTTAAACACCGTGCTTTCGCCAAGCTCACTCAGCTCGGCCAGCAGGGATTCCATGGTATTGCCTCCGACAAAGAACTCTGGCGTCGGCTTAATGGAAATCCGGTAATGGGTGCGTCTGCCCGTGGTGGAATCTTTTGCCTCCACCGAAGCCGCCGGGGGGGCAGGCACCGCTTTTTCTTTGCCCGACGCTGCACCGCCGACCAGAACCTGCAATGCAGCGATGATCCGCTGGCCCTCGGCTGGATCGGCTTCGCCGCCTCCGGTGGCGGCATCGAGCAGGGTGCGGATATGATCCCGTGAGGCCAGGGTCAAATCAATCAAATCCTTGCTCACCGGCACCGTGCCGTCCCGAACCTTATCCAGAGCCGTTTCCACATGATGGGTGAATCCGGCGATATCATCGAAGCCGAACATCGCGCCGGAGCCTTTGATCGTGTGCATGGCCCTGAAAACCCGGCTCACTATCTTGAGGTCGGAAGGATCCTTCTCCAGCTCCAGCAAAGAGGTTTCCAGTTCCTCAAGCAGTTCTCCCGCCTCCTCGCGAAAAACTTCTGCGTATTCCGTATCAGCCATGATTCACCTTCCTGGTCAACCGTCTTCCGAAAAAGACAGGCCCATTAATAACGTTCGAAATCCTTGTGGTCATCCAAGGCAATACTAGCCCCGCCCGCCGCCCCTGAGACAGAGGTCTGCTTGCCGCCTGCCAGCGTCGCTTTTTTTGCAAGAGACAAGGCCAAAGGAGTTTTTCCTGATCTCCGGCCACCGGCAACAGGGTTACTTGCCTGACGCCTTTGCCCCCCGGCCTCATCCAGTTTGAAAAAAGCAATGGTTTCCAGCATCTGGGAGGCTTGCGCGGTAAGCTCCTCGCTGGTGGAGGCCATTTCCTCGGCAGCTGCGCTGTTGGACTGAATGACCGAATCAAACTGCTCGATGGCCTTGGAATTCTCCTCGATCCCCCTGGCCTGCTCGTTGCTGGCCGCGTCGATCTCCTGCACCAGCTCAGCGGTTCTCTGGATCTGGGGAAGAATCTCGTTGATCAGCCTGCCGGCATTGGTAGCGGTAGCCACACTGCTGGTGGCGACCCCCTTGATCTCCTGGGCAGAAACCTGGCTGCGTTCGGCAAGCTTGCGCACCTCGGCGGCCACCACGGCAAAGCCCTTGCCATGTTCGCCGGCCCGAGCCGCTTCGATGGCGGCGTTCAAGGCCAGTAGGTTGGTCTGGCGGGCGATCTCTTCGATGAGCTCAATCTTTTCCGCGATATGCTGCATGGCGGTAACGGTTTCCGCCACTGCCTTGCCGCCGGCCCCGGCATCGGTCGCGGTCTTGGTGGCAATGGTTGAGGTCTGCCGGGCGTTATCCGCAGTCTGGGCCACGGTGCTGGCCAACTCCTCCATGGACGAAGAGATCTCCTCCACCGAGGCTGCCTGCTCGCTGGCTCCCTGGGAAACCTGCTGGGAGCTGCTGCTCAGCTCATGGCTGCCAGCCACCACCTGGTCGGCGGCGGCCTGCACATCCATGACCACCTCCTTCAGTTTGGCGACCATGTTGGCGAGGGATTCCATCAGCTCGTCTTTGTCGCTCCGCTTCTTCATCTCCACCATGAGATTGCCCTGGGAAACCTGCTTGGCGTTGGCTGTAATGCCAGCAAGGGCATCGACCATCTTCTTCATCGCAGCCATAACGCTGGAGGTGTCGCCCGAAGAAAGGATGATCTCGCGAGAGAGATCGCCGATGGCCACTAAGTTGGCGACCTCATGCACTTCGCTGGGATCGGCGCCAAGCTGGCGGAGGATCGAACGGGTAAGGAACACGGCGATCCCGATGCTCAAGAGAAGCCCTGCCCCGCCCAGGCCGAGCATCAGGTTGCGGGAGGCATTGAAGGTTGCGACACTCTCCTCGTAGCGGGCCTTGTTGCGGTCCATATTGTGGGCCAGCAGTTCGTTAACAGCATTCTGCATTACAACCTCCGCAGGGCCGATTTCCTTAGTCCGCACCTGCTCGGCCTCATCATCCTTGTTGGCCATGGCCAGTTCCATGCTTTTGTTGTTCAGGCCTCGCAGGGTCTTGTTGGCCTCCTTGACCTTATCCAGCAACTCAATCCCCTTGATATCGTTCGAGGTTGTCAACTCCTCGGTCTTTTTTATACTCTTCTCATATTCTTCGCGAAACTTCCTGATCCGCTCCTGGTATTCCTTCCGTTTCTCCATATTGGTGTTCAGGATAATGTTGCGAACATTAATGCCAATGTTGGCCATGGACATGCTCGCATTATTAATTTCATCTATCCGCACCGAGTTGATGTTGACGACCCGATCCAGATCATCATTGATCTTCGCCATCCCCCGGTAGCCGATCCAGATCAAAACCCCCATGATGACCACCAGCACCGTAAAGCCAAGGCTCAACCGCTTACTGAGATTCATATCCTGTAACATTTTCTGCCTCCTTCTTAGGTTAGACAAACCCTGACAAACTTATAGACAATTCAATACAAAGATTATCTCCCTGATCAGCTTCTAATCATGGGGATCGCTCAGCTTAATACCGCTCGAAATCACCTTCCCCGGCGCCTGGGAGGGACAGCTTCACCCCTTTTTCTTTAGCGTCGGATATTTTCCCCATTCCCGGGCTGGCCGAGGCAGGCTTAGACTGCAACCGTCCCTGCGGACGGGACATAACCTCCTCTCCCGCCGTATCCAGCTTAAAAAAAGCAATGGTGTTCTGCATCTGCGCGGCCTGGGCAGCCAGCTCCTCGCTGGTGGAAGCCATCTCCTCCGCAGCCGCGCTGTTGGCTTGGATTACCTGATCAAATTGCTGGATGGCCTTGGTATTTTCATCAATGCCCCGAGCCTGTTCGTTGCTGGCAGCATCAATCTCCATAATCAGCTCCGCAGTCTTCTGGATCTGGGGCACTATTTCGTTGATAAGCCTCCCCGCATTACCAGCGGTTTCCGCGCTGGTACTGGCCAGGTCCTTAATCTCCCGAGCCGAACCCTGGCTGCGTTCCGCCAGCTTGCGCACCTCGGCCGCCACCACGGCAAAGCCCCTGCCGTGCTCGCCGGCCCGAGCCGCCTCAATGGCGGCATTCAAGGCCAACAGATTGGTCTGCCGGGCGATCTCCTCAATAAATCCAATTTTTTCCGCTATATGCTGCATGGACAATACGGTTTCCGCCACTACCTTTCCGCCTTCAACCGCATCGGTCGAGGCCTTGGCGGCGATGCCCGCAGTCTGACGGGCATTATCCGCCGTCTGGGCCACGGTGCTGGCCAACTCTTCCATGGAAGCGGAAATCTCCTCCACTGCGGCAGCCTGTTCGCTGGCGCCTTGAGAAACCTCCTGAGCGCTGCTGGTCAGCGCCTGGCTGCCGGAGACAACCTGATCGGCCGCCATCTGCACCTCGGTGATAATTTCCCGTATTTTTTGAAGCAAGGCGATCAGGGCCTTACCGAACATATCATTTTCCGAAAGGAGCTCCACCTTGGAACCGATATCCCCCTTTTCAATTTGCTCTGCCTTGGCCTTTAAGTTTGCCACCATCTTGGCCAAGGATATGCCCATGAGATCCTTGTCGGAAAGAATGCTCACCTGTACATTCAAATCACCCAAGGCGATCTGCTGGGCCATTGCCGCCGTGGCCCGAAGATTTTCGACCATGGCGTGCATGGCCTCAAGCATCTGCCCGATTTCATCCCCGCTTCTGCTGGTGATTTCCACATCCAGATCACCCTGGGCCACCAGCCGCACTTTGCCAACCGCCTCAGTCAGAGGCTTGACCATATAGCGGATGGTGCAATAAACAATGACGCCGATGAGCAGCACCCCCACCACCGCGAACCCGACAATGCTCAGGGCAATCCGCAGCAGGGCATCCTTTTGCTTCTGTTGGGCCGCAGCGATCACCGCATTGCCTTGAGCCAGAGTTTTCTCGATATTTTTCTCCACCGCAGCAAAATTCAAACCGATGACCACGGACCCGACCTTCTGATCCCCGGCCAAAATATCTTTGCTCACGATATTCTGGGCAGGAAAAACCTCGGGCTTGACGCTTGAGGTAGTGACAGCCTTGCCGTCCTTGTCAAAGAACACGACAAAGGCGACATCCGGGTCACTGGCCGCGCTCTGGACGATCTTCTCCAAAAAAGCATACTCATAGTTGAGGAGAAGATCCTGGCCGACCCTGGCCAGCATCTCGGCAAAGGATTTGCCCTTCAGGACAAGATCCTGCCGCAGCAAACCCTCTTCGTTTTTCTGCTGCTCCTTCATGGTGTTGACAAAGGCGTCTCCCTGATCGGTCAAGGCACTGCGCACCGCGGAATTGATCGCCGCCGTCATGCCAAGCATGAGCAGCAGCACCGCAGCCACAATGGCCAGATTCAATTTTGCCGCAATCCCCATGTTCCTAAATTTTTGTTCCAGCATCTTGCTCTCCTTGTCCACCAAGCATCCCCGATGACACTCCGTATAACTACCGACATAAAATAATTATACGCATGGGAAATAAACCACGTCAAAGAATAAAAAACAGAGACAATCAATTGCCTTGAGCCAGCAAAATTCTGCCGCGCCAAAAGAAATGCCCCCATGTCGGGGGCATTTCTTTTAAACTTACGGCGAACAGCAAACAGGTTCAATAGCGCTCGAAATCACCATCTCCGGCGCCAGGCAGAGACAGCTTCACCCCTTTGCCCTTACCTCCGGATGTTTTTTTCAGTGCAGGCTTGGGCGAGGCAGGCGCTGGCAGAGCACGCCCCTGAGGCCGAAACCTGACATCCGTTTCCACCTTGAAAAAAGCGACGGTCTCCTGTAGGTGAGCTGCCTGGGCGGTCAGCTCCTCACTGGTGGAAGCCATCTCCTCGGCAGCGGCGCTGTTGGCCTGGATCACCTGGTCAAACTGTTGAATCGCCCTGGCATTTTCATCAATGCCACGGGCCTGCTCGTTGCTGGCCGCGTCGATCTCATGAACCAGCTCTGCAGTTTTCTGGATTTGCGGCACGATCTCGTTGATGAGCTTGCCCGCATTGGAGGCGGTTTCCACGCTGGCTGAGGCAACCCCTTTGATCTCCTGGGCCGATACCTGGCTGCGCTCGGCAAGCTTACGCACCTCCGCGGCCACCACGGCAAAACCCTTGCCATGCTCCCCGGCCCTGGCCGCCTCGATGGCGGCGTTCAAGGCCAGCAAATTGGTCTGGCGGGCGATCTCCTCAATGAGTTCTATCTTGGTGGCGATGAGCTGCATGGCCGCCACGGTCTCCCCAACCGCCTTACCGCCATCCACGGCATCGGCCGCTGCCTTGGTGGAAATGGCAGCGGTCTGCCGGGCGTGATCGGCGGTCTGGGCCACGGTGCTGGCCAACTCCTCCATGGACGAGGAAATCTCCTCCACTGCAGCGGCCTGTTCGCTGGCCCCCTGGGAGACCTGCTGGGAGCTGCTGCTCAGCTCCTGGCTGCCGCTGGCGACCTGATCCGAGGCGCCGCGCACATCGGTGATGATTTCCTTGATCTTCTCAACCATCTCTTGCAAGGACTGGATCAATTCATCCTGCTCGCTCCGCTTCTTCATCTTGACCAGCAGATTGCCCCCTGCGATCTCGCGGGCCGCAGCGGTGATCTCGTTCAAGGCGTTGATCAGCGTGCCCAGGGCCGAACCAATGCCATCAAAAACCTGTTTCACCGAATTGGTATCGGTATCGGCTGGTTCGGTTTCGATGGCAAGGGAGAGATCGCCCTCGGCGATCTTTTCCAGACATTCCACCAGTTTCTGGGTCTCGATATCCTGATAATTGGCGATCTTTTCCGCAACCCTGGCCGCCTGCTTGATCGCGGTCTGGTCACTCACCACCTCGAAGGCCCCGATGATCTTGCCCTGCTCGTCGCGGAGCGGGGTGGCGATGTAGCTGATATCCAGATCCAGCCCTCCAGGATGGGCATCGGTTTCACTGCTTGCGTTTTGCCCGCTTCGCATGGCCTGACCGCAGGCGCACCGGTCGGTCTTGCAGTCCGAGGTGCTGAAGTGGTCGTAGCACCTGGCGCCGATGAGCTGGGCAGGGGTCTTACCGCCGACCTTGGCTCCGAGTTCGTTCATGTAGAGAATGGTAAAATCATTGTCGATGATCATGGCCGGGGTGGGCATGGTGTCCAGCAGACCCACCAGCCTGGATATGGTGTTGTTGACCCCTTCGACAATCCTTTTGAATTCCCCCTGATGTTTCGCGGCATCGACGCGGGTGTTCAATTTGCCGTCCACCGCAGCCTTGGAAAGCATCCCCACATCGGCGGCCAGTGCGCTGACCACCGATGTGCAAGTATTGAAGGCATCGGCGATGGACTGGAAAGTTTTGCGGGTCTCGGCGGTATCGACGTCGCTTGGTGCGGGGGTAATAGAGCAGGAGGTGTCGCCCTTGGCGAGCTTGCTCATGCAGGAGACAACCTTCTCGGTTTCGATGTTCTGATAGTCGGCAACCTTCTGGGCCTGGCGCGCGGCTTTCTTGATCGCGGTCTGATCGCTCACCACCTCGAAGGCGCCGATGATCTTGCCCGCCTCATCGCGAAGCGGCATGCCGCTGTAGGAAATATCCAGATCCACACCAGCCGCCGGATGGGCATCGGTCTCGGAACCGGCCATCTGTCCGCCCCGCATGGCCTGATCGCAGGCGCACCGGTCGGTCTTGCAGTCCGAGGTCTTGAAATGGTCGTAGCATTTGGTCCCGATAAGCTGGGCGGGGGTCTTGCCGCCGACTTTGGCGCCCAGTTCGTTCATGTAGAGAATGGTAAAATCATTGTCGATGATCATGGCCGGAGCAGGCATGGTGTCCAGAAGCCCCACCAGCCGCGACATGGTGTTGTTGATTCCTTCCACGATCTTTTTAAAACCACCCTGGTGTTTCGCCGCGTCAACCCTGGTGGTGAGCCTGCCTTCCACCGCCGCATTGGAAAGCATGGCCGCATCCGTGGCCATGGCCTTGATCGCCTCCACCATTTTGGCCATGGCGATCTGGAGCACCCCGGTCTCATCCTTGGCGGTGGTGTCGAGCTGCACCTCGGTGTTACCCGCAGCTATCCGATGGGCCGCATCCACACAGGCCGCTATTGGACGGACAATAGACCGGGTAATAAACCAGGCCAGCGCCCCGCCCAACAGTAAGGCAATAAGCCCCATGCTCAGGATAAGCCGCTTGGCAAAGCCTGCCAGTGCATCAGCATCCGCGCCAACACGTTCCATCTCCTTGGTCTGGTACTGCCCCATTTCCTCAAGCGCCTTGAAATAGGCGCCCTGTGCCTCCCTGTATCTCCCAAACAAGGCTGCGGAAGCATCCTTTGCCTTCCCCTGATGCAGCATGTCCAACATGAGAGCAAGCTGTGCCTGATAGGCATTTCTGGCATCGATGATGGTTTTGAAATAGCCCTTGCCCGTATCCGAAAGGACAGTCTCTTGCAACTTGCCAAGATCATTATCTATTTTCCCCTGCATTTCACTGATGCGGGCACTTTCTTTTTTGGTGGTTTCGGCATCAGGTTGGATGATCATGTTGCGCAAGGCTCTGGCGATGACGTTGGCGTCTTCATTCATGTCTGTAAGCAGCTCCACCTTTTGGAGCTTGTCATGCACCACCGCCGTAATCAGCCCGTCCAACCGGTTGACATTGAGATACCCCCCCATGGCTACCGCCGCAAGCAGGAGCAGCACACAGCCGAAAGCCGCATTCAATCTTTGTCCGATGTTCATGTTCTTCAGCATACGCCACACCTCTTATGCAAGACACGATTCGTAAAAAAAGCCCCAAAAGGGGCAATCAAAAACAGCAATCCAGGACACCTCCGCCCTTTGGCAAAACCATGCGCCGTATAGGTGCAAACACCCATACGCCCATGGTATGAAAATTCAGGAGGCAATGTCAAACACAAAAAATGCGAAATTGTTCGAGGATAGAAGGGGGATGGAGGAAAGGAGCTTTTCCCTGGGCCGGGTACGGAAGCGGTCCATGCCGGTCTTAAACTGGACCGATACTTGATCCGGCCTACCGCCGTGCCTGACGGTCAACGGCGTGTCGAGCAGAAAAAATGGATGCGCGACACTGACTCGGAGTCAGTGTTCATAATCCTCGCAGCAAGGAAAGCTTTCGTCGAACAGGCCGATCCGCCGCCCCCCGCCGGACCATGATCGTGGACATACCCACCATGCAGAGGGCAAGATTGCGGGCAAAAAAATGCCGCCCTCCTTGCCTTGGCGACGTCTCTTTTGTTGCCGTGGGGCGCCCCCTTCCTAAAAAAATCCTCCTCCCTTCAAGAAACCTTGCAGAGATTGCCAACAATCTGCTCGGCATCGAGGATCAACACCGTGGAGCCGTTCTGTTTCCGGCGACCGATCAAGGGGACGAACCGATTCTCTTGATCTCCGGCAAAGGTTGACGGCGCCTCCGCCATGCTGCCCTCTTCAAAATGCTCCACGGCCTCGATGAAATCGACCGCCATGGCGACCAGTTTCCCTTGGTGCTCCAGCACGAGGGCGACCTCGCGGTTTTGGGTGCGGTAATACTGTTTCGCCTGGGCAAAGAGGGTGATCATCTGCGCCAGCTCTTTGTTATGGCATTCCTGAATCAGCTTATAGGCCCCGGCCGCATCGCCCTTTTTCTCCAAGACAGAGACCTTTTCCGCAATCCCGTGGATGACCCGGTGCGGCGCCTCGAACTGTTTCAGCAGGCTCGCCAGGGTGTAGCTCGCGGGCTGGTAACTGTCGTACCATTTTCCGAACGCGCACTGGTGCGGATCGGTGGCCAGGGTGAAATTCCGCTTCTCCCGGACCGAGGCCTCCAGCTCTTGCAGCCACCGGCGATGGTCCTGCTCCCGCTGATCCATCAGCGAGCAGAACGCCTCCACCTCCGTCAGAAAAGAAGGCATGCCCAAGCGCACCCGCAGGTCGATGAGGGGAACGATGGTGCCCCGCAGATTGCTCACCCCCCTGATATACTTGGGGGTGTTGGGAACCTTCGATGGTTCGGAAACCACCACCATGGACTGGACATGTTCCGCCGAAATCGCCATCTGGGTTGTATGTAGCTTAAAAACCACCCACGGGTAACCAAAAGAAGCCGAATCTTTCATCCACTGCCTCCGTTTTTTTTGAGTTCCTCCCCGAAGATCCCCGAAATTCCGGGGTATAGGGATGGATTATTTTCTCGGGGCGGGAAGAAGGACTTTTCCCGCCAAAGCCCGGCCGGAGAAGGAGCGCTTCAATTTCCCGGTCTCCGGCCGGGGTGTTCCCGTGCCTTCCTCCCCATCTACCATTTTTAGCAGCTGGCCCACCGAACCCTTCATCATCGCGGATTGAGCGCTCAATTCTTCAGAAGCAGCGGCGGACTCCTCAGCCGCGGCGGCGTTGCTCTGGGTCACCGTGTCGATCTCATGGATGGCCTTGGTGACTTGGTTGATGGCCTCGGCCTGTTGACTTGCCGCGCTGGCAATCTCGGTGATGATGGTGCCGATGCGGATGGTGGATTCCGCAGCAACGTTGAAGGATTCACTGGTTTCCTTGACCAGGGCGCTGCCGGTGTTGACCTTGTGCACCGTGCCCTCGATGAGGCTGGAGGTGTTCTTCGCCGCCTCCGCCGCCCGCATGGCGAGATTCCTCACCTCATCGGCCACCACCGCAAAACCGGCTCCGGCCTCCCCGGCCCTGGCCGCTTCCACGGCGGCGTTCAAAGCCAGCAGATTGGTCTGGAAGGCGATTTCGTCGATGGTTTTCACGATCTTCTGGGTTTGGGCGCTGGCCGCCGAGATCTCCTCCATGGAGGTGGTGAGCTTTTTCATGGATTCATCCGCGCTCAGGATCACCGTGTTGGCCTCCTTCATCAGGTCATCGGCCTGCCGGGCATTATCCGCGTCCTGCTTGATCATGGCCCCCACCTCTTCCAGGGAGGCGGAGGTCTCTTCCACCGCCGCCGCCTGTAGGGAGGCGCCTTCCGCCAAAGACTGGCTGGAGGAAGAGACCTCGCCGGCCGCAGCCGACACCTGGTTCGCCCCCTCCCCCATTTCCAGGGAAACCTTGCGCAACGAAGTCACAATCCCCCTGACGATGAAAAAGGCTATCGCCACGCCACAGACAATGGCAAGGAGGGCGATGATACTGACCGACAGCTTGATCCCCATGGCGGTCGCCAGCATGCTCTCATCGGTCATGATGTTCTGCTGGCGAGCCTCGCGAATCTTGGCCAGCAGCTCCTGAACCCCGTGCAGGGCAGGGATGGTCTGGCTCAGATAGGTGGTCTTGGCATTTTCCCTGTCCTGGCCCTTGATGGCGATGGCCGACTCGTGCAGCTTTTTATGGGGCTCCTCGATTTGCGCCAGCAACGGCTTGATCGCCGGGATCAGTTCCTCGGCATGGGTGCGCTCGTTGCCGTAATACCATTTGCCGAAGGCGCACTTATGGTAATCGGTCTCCACCGCCAATTCAGCGACATGATCGTCCAGCAAAAACCCGCTCACCTTGGCCGCCCAGTTGAGATGGTCCACCTCGCGCTGGGCGAGTTCGGCATTGAGTTTGTTGCCCTCGATCACCTTCTCGGCATCACCAACGATTCTGCCGACCCCTAAAAAATTGAGCAATGCCAGGAGAAAAAGCAGCCCCAACACCACCCCGAAACCCAACCCGATTCTTTTGCCGATTGTTTGAAACATTCTCCCTCCAGATGGTAACTGTTTACGAAAAAATCGCGAAAATGCCCCCCATAAAACCTATCCCCGCCCGGCGCCGCAAGGCGATGCCTCACCGCCTTGCATCGAGCACCTCCCGCACCGCCTGGGCCAAATCCTTCACCGTAAGGGGTTTCATTGTGAGCTTGTTGATCCCCAATTGCCGCGCCTTTTCCTCGTTCATGATCTCACTGAACCCGGTGCACATGATGATCGGAATCCCAGGCCGCACTGCCCGGACCGCCTCCACCAACTCAGCGCCTGAGATCCTGGGCATGTTCATGTCGGTGATAATCAGGTCATAGGCGTCGGAATGCCGGAAAAATTCGTCCATGGCCTCGGTGCAGTCGGTAAAACCGCGCACCGTATAGCCGAGGCCCGTGAGGATCCGCTGTTCCATCACCATCACCCCCTCCTCGTCGTCCACCACCAGCACCCGCTCATTGCCGGTGGGAATCTGCGCTGTTGTCACGGCGCCGACCTGCAGAATATCCGCCTGGGACGGCAACACCGGCAGATAGACATGGAAGGTCGTGCCCTGGCCCGGCTCGCTATACACCGAGACATGCCCGCCCAACCCCTGAACAATGCCATGCACCACCGAAAGCCCCAGGCCGGTGCCCTCGCCTTGCTTCTTGGTGGTGAAGTAGGGCTCGAAGATGCGCTCCATGATTTCCGGGGCGATGCCGCTGCCGGTGTCGCTTATGGAGAGCCGCAGATAATTCCCCGGCTTGAGGGCGATTTTGTTCGCCACGTCGGCCTGCCCCAATTCCACCGGCTCCAGCACAACCCCCAAGACGCCGCCCTTCTCGCGCATGGCCTGATAAGCGTTGGTGCAAAGGTTCATGACCACTTGGTGGATTTGGGTCGGGTCGGCCAGCACCATCCCGACCTCCTCTGCGATCTGCTGCCGCAGCTCAATGGTGGTGGGAATGGAAGCGCGCAGGAGCTTAAGCGATTCCTTGACAATGGATTGCAGCCGAAGCGGCTGCACGTTCTGCTCGGTCCGGCGGCTGAAGGTGAGGATCTGCTTGACCAGTTCCTTGGCTCGCAGACTGGCCCGCAACACCTGCTCAAGATCGGCATGCACTGGTGACTCGGCTGGAATCCCCAGCATGGCCAGCTCGGAAAAGCCGATGATCGCCGCGAGGATGTTGTTGAAATCATGGGCAATGCCTCCGGCCAGGGTGCCGATGGCCTCCATCTTCTGGGCCTGGCGCAACTGCCTTTCAAGGTTTCTTGTTTCCGTCAAGTCGCGGGCGTAATGGATCACCTTGATCATTCTGCCCTCCTGGTCAAGCAGGGGCGAGGCGGAGACGACAAACCGTTTCTTCAGGTTGGCATGCTCGATCTCGGCCACATGCACCTCGCCGTTTTTCAGCGTGGCAAGCTCCGGGCAGTTGGGGCAAGGGGAATCCGCGCCCCGGAACACCTCGTAGCAATGCCTGCCGATCAGTTCTTCCGGCCTCACGCCGAACAAGGCGCAGGTGGCCTTGTTGGCCATGGTGATCCGCATCTCGGGATCGTGGATGGTGATGACCTCCCCAATGGCGTCAAAGACCTTTGCCAGTTCTTCCTTTGCCTCCCGTGTCTCCTGTCCCGCCTGAATGATCGCGGCGTCCCGCCGTTGCGTTCCCTTTAAGGACCAGAAGATACCGGCCAGGCCGAGGAGCCAGAGAAGGCCGTGCAACAAAAAAGCGATCCGGTCGTGTTCCTGCCGGACCGCATCAAAGATAGCCATGGGCTGGCGAAGGCTGAGCCCGCCGAGCAAGTCGCCGACCTTTAGACCCTGGCCGGGCCGGTTCTTGATGCACCCCAGGGTTGCCGGCACGGGAAACATGAAACGAAGATAGGCCTTGCCCTCCACAAACACCACCTCACTCACCTCTGGCCGCCCCTGCTTCAGAAGGGCCAGGGCCTGCCGCTCCCAGGCATCCGGGGTATCGGCCGCGCCAAGGGGCTGAAAGGTTTTCAGCGAGGATTGAATGGGGCTTTTTCGCGAATCACCGCCATGGATCAAGGCGAGCAGCTTTGGGGGGGTGATCAGGGTGTAGCGTCTGCCGTCCGGGCCAAGCATATCCCGGTCGGGCCGCCGGGCCAGGGCCGGATCGGGAACGGCCCAGCCGCCGACCGGCAGATAGGCGCCGCCGGTCTCCATAAACAGCTCCCGATACAGCAGGCTCTCGCGGGCGCTGGTCCTGGCCGAGGCAACGGCCAGGGTTCTGGCGCCTTCCCTGCCGTGGTGGAGATCGGCCAAGAGGGTAATGGCAAGGAGGATGGTGAGCCCGCAGATCTGGGCAAGGGTGATGAAGACAGGTCGGGAAGACAACGCAGGTAGTATCATGTATCTGGCAGTCCTTGTTGAGGAATAGGAGCCCCCTCCTATTTTCATGATCACCAAACGATACTGCCTTGTCTGTCAGGAAACCTTGACAAAAAAAAAAAATCATTAAGTATTTTACTAGATACTTAATGATTATCCCGCCTTCTTCCTTTGATGAAAATGGAAGCGGCTCCCTGGCTACTACAGGGTGGTGAGGCCGTGCTGGATGGCGAACTTGACCAGGGCGGTAATATCGCGCACCCCAAGCTTTTGCATGAGGCGGCTGCGGTAGGTTTCCACCGTTTTCGGGGATAGGGCAAGCCGGGCGGCGATCTCCACGCTGGCATGCCCTTCCACCACCAGTTGCAGCACCTGCCGTTCACGCTTGCTCAGACTTTCCAGGGGGGATTTCTTGCCGGACAATGCCAATTCCAGCAGCGGACTTTGCTCAATTTTTCTGCTCAGATACCGTTTGTGGCAGTGGGCGGCCCGGATGGCGACAACGAGTTCCTTGCCGATGGATTCTTTCAGCACATAGCCACAGGCGCCGGCGTCAAGCGCTTGGTGGATATGCTCGGCCGTAAAATGGACGGAGAGGATCACCACCTTGGTTTTTGGCAAGCGTGCCAGTATTTCACGGGTCGCCTCGATCCCGTTGAGATCCGGCATCGCAATATCCATGACAATGATATCCGGCCTGTGCCTTTCAGCCATTTGGATGGCGTCCATGCCGCTTGCCGCCTCGGCCACGACTTCAAACTGGGAAACAGCGGCAAGAAGATGGCGCAGCCCTTCCCGGAGAATGGCATGATCATCCACGATGCCAATGCGTACGGTCATATTTCCACCTCCACCACAACGCTGACCCCGCTGCCAGGCTGCGAATCGACCTGCACTATGCCGCCAAAGGCCTGCACCCTCTCCCGCATGGAAATAAGGCCGAACCCAGAGCCATGGGCCATGGTGGCCCCTGCCGCCTCAATCCCCTTGCCGTTATCGGCTATTTCCATAGTCAGGTGGCGCGAATCGGCATGGCAATATATTTCGACCTCGCTTGCCCCGGAATGTTTTGCCACATTGGTCAAGGCCTCCTGCGCTACCCGGAAAAGCGCCAGCTCCAGGACAACAAGAAATCTTGGCAGTTCACTGCCGCTTACCATTACCGCAATCCCTGTCCGCCGGAAGAAGATCTCGCCATACCAGCGCAGGGCCGCGCTGAGGCCATAATCATCCAGCACCGGCGGCCGGAGGTCCGCCATGATGTCGCGGACCTGTTCGGTCATTTCCTCCAGGAGACGCAACATGTCGGCGATACGCTTGCGCTGCGCCAGGACCTGCTCCGGCGGCAGGCTCTGCTCGAGGATATTAAGGTTGAGGCCAATGGCGGTCAGCTGCTGACCGAGCTTATCGTGCAACTCCCTGGCAATGCGTCGCCGCTCGGCCTCCTCCGTCTCGATCAGCCTTGTTGACAATTCCTGCAATTGCGCACGGTGTTCAGCCAGTTGGTCTTCTGCAATTTTTCTGGATGAAATGTTAGTGAGCGAAAGGATGGCCTGTTTGTAGGTGATTTCATACCCGGGCACCACGTTCCAGCGGAGGAGGCAATATATTTTTTCCCCGGTCAGAAGGTGATGGAGAACTGTTTCATGTTCAAAAGACAGCTCGCCCCTCCCAATGGCACAAAGCCCTTCGGCCGTCTGCGCCACGGTTTCCGGACCGATAATCGTAAACAGCCCTTGGATGAATTCCTGCTGAGTGGATGCGCCAAAAAGATCCAGGGCCGCCTGGTTGGCCTTGGAAATCCGCAACCGCGAGAGGCAGGCGGCAAGTTCCTGCGGGTTTTCCCGGAAGAAGGTCTCATGGTCCGCCGCGCAACCAGGTGCGATATCGGCAAGGTATTGCCATATTCCGGAAAGATCGGCGATACAAAGAACATTCGGCGAACTTTCGAACAGTGCCCGATAGCTGTTCTCGCTCTCCCGCAGGGCCTGTTCGGCCCTCTTCCGTTCCGAAACATCGCGAGCAACACCCAGTATAACTTGACTGTTCCCGTATTCGCATTTCCCGATATGGATCTCCACGGGGAAGAGGGAGCCATCCTTGTGCCGGTGTGTACTCTCAATGGTAACTGTTCTTGAGGGGCTAATTTTTCCCCACAGGGCCTCCTGCACTTTCTCAAGAGAAAAATTTGGATCAACATCCGCCACCCCCAGATGTCGCAGCTCCTCCCTATTGTACCCGACGGAGAGGCAAGCCTGCCTGTTTACCTCAATAAAGCGGGCGTTAAGATCACAGATAAAAATCGCGTCCGTAGTGCTATCAAGGATGGTGCGGAGACGTTGTTCGCTCTGCTGCAAGGCCGACTGGGCCTCATGGCGGTCGGTGATATCGTAGCCCATCTCCATGGCTCCGATGATCGCCCCGTCGGCATCGCGCACCGGACTGGTGACAACCTCGATGACCCTGCCGCCAACCCTTCTTTCATAACTGTGCTTTTCGCCATCGAGCCAGGCAAGGGACACCTGACATACATCGCAGATTCTTTCCCTGCCGCAGCGGTCGGCAGCATGGGCATACTGCCCCCAACAGTCGTAGCAGTGCTTCCCCCGCGCCTCCTCGGTTTTGAACCCCACCATCGCCTCCATGACCGGATTCAAGCGGATCACCCGCATCTCCTTGTCAATGTAACTGATGGCGAAGGGGGCGCTGTTAAATATGGCCTCAAGGGTCTGGTGGCTGGCGGCAATTTCCTCCCGCAGCCTTTCTTCCACGGTGATATCCCGCAAGACCTGGACGAGCCGGTCAACAGTTCCCCTTTCATCTCTGAGAGGGGTGGCGGAAATTCCAAGAATCCTGGTTGAACCATCCGGCAGCAGATGCTGATGCTTCAGGGTAACGGGCTGCTCTTTGGTGAAGACCTCCCGGTGGGCGCAAAGAGAGCCTTGTTCACACGGACGGGGGCTGGCATGGAAGACCACATGGCATTTTTCTCCGATTATCCCGTCGGCCTGGCCACCGCAAAGCTCCGCCACCCTTTTGTTGGCATAGATAATCGTATAATCCCGATCAATAATCAGAATCCCATCGCTGAGGCTAGCCAAAACATCCCCCAGGTATTGGTTCATGCGTTTTTTCTCCCCTCGGCAAGGATGTTCCAGAAATTTGTCGGAATTTGCTTAAAGCAGGTGCGGCGACAGGCTTGGCACAAGCAGCGTCAGCAACGACGGATCACAATATACGTTAAGACCCCATCCGTTCGACCTGCGCCTGTCGAAGGGCAGTTGTCGCGAGGCCATCTTTTATGCAATACCCCGTCGGGGGTTCAATCGTCAAGATATGAACCATACTGCCCTGACAACGAGGAATACCTGGCGGCAAGGACAAGACAGCGGCGGCCCTCTTCGAGATGACCATGCTTAAGGCAACCGTTGCCATAAATCGTGGCCTTGCGGACCAGTTCCTCGCGGGCAAGGCGGGACTGCGCAGGGGTGAGGATGGCGGAGGCAAGAAGCTTTGCCAAAGCCTGGATGCGGAAACGGTCCATGCCGGTTTTGAACCGAACCGAGACCTGATCAGGCCTGCCGCCGTGCTTGATGGTCAGCGGCGCGTCAACCAACAGGAAGGGATGGCTGCAACTGACCCGCAGCCAGAGTTCGTAGTCCTCGCAGCAGGGAAAGGTTTCGTCGAACAGGCCGACGAGGTCGAACAGCTCTCGCCGGGCCATAACCGTGGACATGCCCACCACGCACAGTTCCAGACTGCGGGCAAAGATGTCACCGCCCTCCTTGCCGTGGCGTTTTTTCTGGTTGAGATGCTGGCCGTTGCGAAACCAGATTTCCTGGGTGTGGGAGATGAGCATCTCCGGCTGCGCCTCCATGGCGGCGACTTGGATGGCCAGCTTGTTTCTGGTGAACTGGTCGTCGGAATCGAGAAAGGCGAGAAAGGGATGGCGGGCCGCCCTGATCCCGGCGTTACGGGCTGCGGCAGGCCCTCGGTTTTCCTGGCGAAGGCTGATAAGCGCCTTGCCGTAGGAGGCGAGCAGCGCCTGGGTCTCGTCGCTGGAGCCGTCGTCCACCACGATGAGTTCGAAATTGGCGTAAGTTTGGGCGAGGACCGAATCAATGGCCTGGGCCAGGAAACCGGCCCGATTATGGGTGGGGATGATGACGGAGACTGGGGTGGCAGGAGAAGGCATTAATCAATATACAACAATTCCCCGGAATATTCGACGATCTCGGCCCCGCTCTCAAGATGCCGGAGAATGATGCCACCGTCTTGGGCAATGCCCAGCACTTCGGCCCGATACTGGGGCTGCTGCTGGACATCAAAGCCGAACCAAACCCGGCGGCCAATGGTGTCGCTCAGCTCCCGCCAGGCGGCAAGCAGCAGACTGTCCGGCAGGTGCGCGCCGGAGCCGTCGTCCGCTGCCAGCCGTTGAGCCTCGTCATGGCAGAGCAGGCCGAAAGACCAAGAAAACTTGGCCAGCAGCCGGGCGGCAAAAGCCGTCAGGTCGGTATCGTGCCCGAGGATCTCCTTCATGGACACCGCCGTTGCGCCGAGCTCCGCGGGAAAGGTCAGGTTGTTGATGTTGAGGCCCACCCCGACCAGGACATATTCTTCGGCAAAGGTGGCGCTGGTAAACGATTCGCAGAGCACCCCGCAGATCTTTCGCCCTGCCACATGCACATCATTGACCCACTTGAGACGCGCATCGAGGCCATAACTCCGCACCGCCTCGCAGCAGGCCATGCCGGCCGCGAGGGGATAGAGGCGCATGCTCTCGGGCAACAGGGTGTTGGCCATGACCAGGGTCAGCCAGAGCCCGCCCTGGGGTGCATGCCAGGAGCGTTGGAACCGGCCGCGACCATCGCTAAGTTCATCGGCAAGAAAAACCATGCCGCTGGGGCAGGACTGGCCGATGGCCTCAGCTTCGTTGATCCGCTGCCGGGCGAGGGGCATCAGCCGTTCGGCCTGGGGCATATGCTGGATGGCGCTGCCCACCGGAGCGCCATAGCGGTACACGGCCTGGACGACCTCGGACGGATAGTGGACGAGACGAAAAGGAATCTCTTCAGCGGAGATGAGCTGCCGGACGGCTTGAAAGGAAAGAGGCTCGGCCATTAATTCGTATCTATATTAGCTAACGTCAAAAAATGGAGTTAAACATCCCCAAAGGAGTAAACGCCCAGCAGTGCCGCAGATGCGCGAAAGAGGCCCGCGAAGTGTGTAGTGCACACGAGCAGGCCGATGACAAAGCAGATGCGGTGCTGCTGGGCGTTTACTCCCATTCAGCTTTGACGCGGGTGATGATCCGCTGAATCATGGGCAGCTTCTCCTGGGAACAGATGCCCAGCAGCGGCTCGCCCTGGGAGATGCTGACCCCCGGCTGAAAATACACGGAATGAATGATTCCCGGCTCCCCGGCATAGTAAACCGGAGTATCGCGTTTCATCAGGGACATGGTGAGAATCTCATCACCGGGTTTGATGGAAACCTCCCGCTGGCCGTGCTTGTCGATCTTGGCTTGCAGGTCGAGGGAAAAGAAATACTTGGCCCGCTCGGGCGCATTGAAAGGCTCCAACACCTGGCGGAGAATGTTCTCAATGATTTCGCGCTTTTTCAACGGATGACGGATGGTGAGAATCTTCTCTCCCGCCTCGACAAACTGGCCTTCCAGGTCGCTGCGGATAAAGGAAACCACCCCGTTGCTCGACGAGTAAATCTTTTTCTGATTCCCCTCCCGCAGCATTTCATAGAGAAGGGTGCCCCGGACATGATGCCACTCGCCGGACGGCCCTTCCACCTCGGCATCTTCCTTCACCCGAAAACGGACCTGACCGGTATGGACGGTGCACACGTCCATATAGTCGAAAGGATCGGAACGATACTTGCCAATTATTGCGTCGAAATCTATTTCGTCAGTCATCGCAAACCGTCGTGAATTAGCAGTTAGCTATCGGCTGTCAGCTATCAGCTGTCAGCTCATCTATAATACAGATTGCCGCCGCCCATGGTCAGCAGGGACTTGTGGAGATTACGCCGGAACTCCCGGCGGTCCCAGATGCCCTGAATGTGTCCGCGTTGCAGGGCATTGCGGGCGTTATGGTAATCAGGCGGGATATCCTCGCCGGTGGTGTCGCGGATAACCCGAGGCCCGGCAAAACCCACCCGGCTGGAACGGATGGCGAACTGATACGGCGAACAGCCCAGGAAACTCGCCACCGGCCCGGCATAGGAATTGTTGTCGTAGACCACGATGTACAGCCCCCCGGAGTCGATGTATTCCCGCACCGCCATGGTGCACTTGGGCATCTGCACCACGCCCAAGGTGCCCTCGTGGATGCGGATGCCGCCGGTGGTGTGTACATAGGAAAGCAAGGGGCGCCGTTTCAGCTTGGCCGATTCACAGGCCCGCACGAACTTTTCGCCCTCGGCGGCCCCGACGGTGCCGTTTCTGAAATCGCTGTACAGCATGGCCACCACCAGATCAACGCCCATGACCCTGGCATCGAAGGTGATGATGCCGCTTTTCCGGCCGGTTTTGGCGATGGCGGATTGCAATTTCTTTTCAAAGCCCGGATAGGTCAGAGGATTGCCCGCGCAGACCCCGGCATTGAATTCCCGGATGGAATCCGGATCAAAAAGATGCTTGAGATACCATTGATATTCCAGAGGGAAATGGTGGCCGCAATTTTCGCAGACCCCGCCGAATTCGCCGTACAGGTCAGGCACCCAGAGATCCTTGCACCCCTGCTTCTCGGCATTGGGGCAGGTGACGGTGCGATCCTCGTTGGCCAGCGGGCTGGTATAGATATCCCCGAACTCGATGGGGTCTTCCCCGCCACCGCTTCCGGCAACAGGAGGTTTTCCCGGACGAATCCCAGGCTTTCGCGAAATAAAATCGTAGGCTGCGGTGATCGGTGAGGAAACCTGCTTGAGCAGCACCGAGCCCTCGCCGGACACATCCTGAAAAACCTTTTTCACCTGTTTCTGCTGACTCTTCAGCAGATCATAGCGGAAGCTGTAGTACAGCTTGGCCATGCTCCTTCTCGCCTTCCGGCAGAAGGCGGAACAGGTCGAGCCCTCTTCGCTGTAAGCCTGACAGGACATGGCCCGGTATTTTCTCGAACGGTAACAGAGCAACCGCTTGACTTCATCCTCGTTGAGCTCCCAGGAAATCTCGATGTGCGGTTCCTCAACAACCTGTCCTTCCCTCTTCTTCATGGTCAATTCATAGGCGCGAAAAGCTCTGAGGCTCTTGGTTTTCAGCACCACCTCATCGGTGGCCCGGATGATCTCACTCTTGAGCTGCCGGAAAAAGCCGAAGTCATCCCGTTTTGCGCCCAGGGCCGGCTCGTAGACAATGCGGTCGATGGTCCCGAGTTTGAAATTTTCTTCCGCCGTGATGTGCAGATTCTCGGCGCAGGCCTCCACCAGCTCCTTGGGCATCTTCTCGCCCTCGCGGATCTTGCCCTCGATGGCTGCCGCGCCTTCCGGGGAAATAACCGAATAGTAGCCGTGGGAAAACATCAGCCGGACATCGGCCATGCCCACGGCCTCGGCCCCGCCAGAGCCGCCTTCCGAGGTAACGGAGATCATCGGCACCCGCAGCTTGGCCATGGCGTAGAGATTCCTCGCGATCTGCTGGCCCGCGCCGGGATAGTCCTCCACCGGAAAGGAACCGGGGGTGAAGATATAAAAATGGATGGGAATGCCTTCGGTCTCGGCCACCTTCATGTAGCGCAGGGCCTTTTCGTTGCCCCAGGGCTTGCTGCAGCCGCCGTTGCGGTATTCCTCGCCATGCCCCTTCTCATGGCCGATGACCATGACCTGCTGCATCACCGACTTGTTTTTCACCCTCCGCATGATGCTCGCCCTGGCCGCGACCATGGAAGGATCGATGCTGACCTCTTCGGCGCCGCCGAGCTCGGTGTAATCCTCGTAGACATTCTCAAGGATGTCTTTTAAGGAGAACCGGTGGGGATTACGGACGATACGCACCCGGTCCATGGAGCTCAAGGTCTCTTCGCAGCGGGCCTCCAGAAAGGAGAGGGACTCCTCAAAGGCACTGATCTCCTCGGAGAGCTGATCTTCCGTGTACTCATAGAACTTGTCCCGCAGGGTGACAAATTTTTCGCGCAGGCCGGAGAGATTGCCCCACTCGACGCCATCCTTGATCTGGCTCAGATAGCTGGTGCGTTCTTCTACCTTGAGCAGCCGCTTTCGTAAGTCTTCCATAGAGTAATTACCTATAGCTCATCAGAAAGTGAGCAGTCGGGCTATATTTTCCTGAAGATAGGGAAGGTTGGTCATGATCTGGCCACCTGCGGCATTGCTGCCTTCGATGGCCACCTCCGCCAGAAATTTCCGGCCCCGTTCCTTGGCTTCCTCCATGGTGTCGCCCCAGACCAGGGCCAAGGCCAGGTTGGGGTCATACTCGCTGGGAATCGCGTAGGTCCGGTCAGTGGGCACATGGCTGTACACTGCGGACCAGTCGTACTTGGGGTAGGAAAACTTAGAGATCGTCCCGATCCAGGGCGCAAAGCCGCGGGCGGTGTCTTCGGCGACAATCCTGAACTCGATGCTCGCGCCACGGGAGGCTATATCCCCCTGGTGAAAGCCCATCTTGTCGCCTAACGCCAGCCGAATCTGCTCGCGGATGAGGTTGGGATGCTTGTTGTTTATGTAGCTGACCCGGGCGGAGACATCGTTTTCCACCTGGATGCGGGTGTTGACCTCAAGGAGATAGGGCTGGCCGTCCCGGGTGACGATCCACTCCCAAGTGCCGACGTTATCGTAGCGGACATGGGCGGCAAGCTTGAGCGAGTATTCCACCACCTTGTCCAAAACCTCTTGGCCGTTGAAATCGTAGGTGAAACAGGAGTTGTCGAATCCGGGCGCGGCCTCCAGCCGCTTCTGACGGCCGGTGCTCTGGATGGTGCAGTTCCGGGTGCCGAAATGTACCCGCTCGCCATGCCGGCTGCAGACCAGCTGCACCTCGAGATGGTTGAAGTCGCGGATCCGCTGTTCGATGAGCACCCCGCCGTCCCCGAACTGCCGCTTGGCATAGTTCTGGACCTGGCGGTAGATACGCCGGAACTGCTCGATTTGGTAGACCTCTTCGATGCCCATGCCGCCGCCGCCAGCGGCGGCCTTGACCAGAATGGAGGGATTCTTGATTTTCTGACTGTCCTGGGTTTCCAGAAGATGAAGGGCGATGTCCTCAGCCTCCATCTCGTTATAGATGGGACCGTCGGTGCCTGGGATGGTCGGGATTCCCAGCCGGTTGGCGACCCGCTTGGTATTGATCTTGTCGCCAAGATCCTTGACCACCTCCCATTTCGGACCGATGAAGGTCAGGGGCCGGTTGCGGATCGTGACTCGCCGGGCAAAACGGAAATCCTCGGAAAAAAAGCCGTAGCCGGGATGGATGGCGGTGCAATTGGTGTGATCCGCCACGGAAAGGATATCGTTGGGATCGGTATAGGCCGATACCCGCCAGGCCCGGCGGACATTGCTCTGGCTGTCCAGGTTGCGGCGCACATGTTCGGATTCCTCATCCGCTGCGGTGTAGATCACAGTATAATCAAGGCCCAGATCTTTACAGGCCTCCATGATCCGCAGGGCAATCTCGCCCCGATTTGCAATCAAAACCTTGTCTTTCAAGCGAACCCTCGATATCGGTTGCGGGGCAGGCTGCACCGTTCACCATATCCCCATAAAACAAAAAGGAAAAACAAGAACGATCAATCCGCCGTTTCCGTCGTTTCCATTTTCTTAGTTCTTACTAATTTTCAGGGCAAATGAAAAGGATGAATTCCGATGGTCTCGTAACAAGGAAGAGCACCGGCAAGGCAGCTGGGCCTTGTTGCGACTGCCTCAATTCTCCCCCCGGAGAAAAGCTCTCCATCTGATGAAGCGCAATCTGTTGAAACAGCATGGTGTTCTATGGTATAGTGAACCTGTTTTTGGATTCTTCGCCAGGGAAGGCATGCATTCCTTGGCTCAAAGTGTGGCTCTTATACCGATTTTAAAGATAAACGTCAATTTTTTTTCTTGACACCCCCGGCTATTTCCTTTAGCCAATGCGTGTTGCGACCGATTTCATAAATTTTTTCCACCGGGCGACACCGCCCCTAGTGCGCCGTCAACGGTGCGCCGGGTTCGACGTCATCCCCATAGGACTCTTACCTCCGCATGGACACATCTGCCCCGGACAACGGCGACTCGCCTTTCAAGCGCATCCTCAATTTTTTCGGCATCAACCGCGCCCCCGACACCACCGAAGACATCGAACAGGAAATCCAGGAACTCCTCGATGGCGGCGAAGAACAAGGCCTGATCTCCCGCGAGGAAGGGGAGATGATCAGCTCCATCCTGGAATTTCGGGACACTCTGGTCCGCGAGATCATGACTCCCAGAAGCGACATGGTCAGCGCCGAGGCAAAGGTGTCGGCCTCCGAGCTCATCCAGCTGATCACCGATGAAGGGTACACCAGAATCCCCATCTACCAGGATTCCCCGGACAATATCATCGGCATCCTCCATGCCAAGGATCTGTTGCCCTTCTGCCTCAAGGCCGCCACCATGCCTGCGGCCTCGGAGCTGGTCAAACCGGCTTTTTTCGTGCTCGACACCCGCAAGATCGTCAATCTGCTCAAGGATTTCCAGAGCCAGAAAGGCCATCTGGCCGTGGTCACCGATGAGTTCGGCAGCGTGCGCGGCCTGGTAACCCTGGAAGACGTGCTGGAAGAAATCGTCGGCGAAATCCGCGATGAATACGACAAGGCGGAGAAACGCTGGAAAGTGGTGAACGAACATATGCTCCTCACCGACGCCAAGGTCGACCTTGAGGAGGTGGAGGATTTCTTTGGCATCACCCTGCCGGAAGGTCCCTACGAATCGGTGGGCGGTCTGATCATCCACCAGTTGGACCGGGTGCCGCCGGTGGGCGCCACCATGCTCATCAACTCCCTGGTCTTTGAGGTGGTCTCCGCAGACCGGCGGCGCATCCACACCGTAAAAATCCAGAACAAGCCCGACTGATGCCTCGCCTATTTCCACGCCCCGAAAATGCAAGCTCTTTCGGCAGGGCCTGCCTGCTGGTGCTGTTGGCCAGCGCCCTGCTCTTTCTCGCCTCCCCAGGGATCGTTGCCCTGCCCCAGCTTGCCTGGCTGGCGCTGGTCCCTCTTTTCTGGGGCCTTCACGGCCAACCCCCGCGCCGCGCCGCCCTGCTCGGCCTTATCTGCGGCCTGGCCTACTATCTGCCCCTGTTGTACTGGATCGTCATCGTCCTGGCCACCTATGGCCAGGTGCCCCTGCCCATCGCGGTGCTGGCCCTGTTTTTTCTTGCCCTGTACATGAGCTGCTATCTGGCGGGATTCGCCTTTCTCTGCGCCAAAGCAGGGCCGCGCCTTCCTTTGCTCGTTTTCGCCCCGGTCTGCTGGGTGGCGCTCGACCTGGTCCGGGGCCTGCTGTTCACCGGCTTTCCCTGGCTTGACCTGGCTTACACCCAGTATAATCTGCCCCTGCTCATCCAGGTTGCCGATCTGGCAGGCCACCACGGCCTCACCTTTCTCATGGTGCTGGCAAACGCTCTGATCTTCACCCTTGCCGTCTCGTTCTTTCGGCGCAAGACAGCAACCGCCTCTGCTACGCTCATCACCGCTGCGGCGGTCCTGCTGCTGATGGCCTCGGGCTACAGCCTCTGGCGGATGCAGACCCTTCCGGCAGCCATTGCCCAGGCGGAGCAGATGGAAGTGGCGGCAGTCCAGGGCAATATCCCCCAGGATCAAAAATGGCAACCTGCCTTTCAGCGGGAAACCATCGACACCTACCTCCGCCTGAGCAATGCGCTTTTCCCCACCCGAGAACCGCAGCTGATTGTCTGGCCGGAAACAGCCCTGCCATTTTACCCCTACGAACACCCTCTTTTTCTCAGACTGCACAGCGAACTCACCCGCCCGCACCAGGCATATCTTCTCACCGGCGCACCCCACCGGGAAAAGACCTCGGTCGCAGGCCCCCTCAGCTATGCCAACAGTGCCTTCCTGCTCTCCCCGGACGGACGGATCGTTGGCCGCTACGACAAGCAGCACCTCGTGCCCTTTGGCGAATATATCCCCTTCCGCCGAATTTTAAGTTTTGCTTCGCCGCTGGTGGAAACCCTGGGCGCCTTTTCCCCCGGCCAAACCAACACACCCCTGTCTTGCCAGAACAGCCGGATCGGGGTCTTGATCTGCTTTGAAAGCATCTTTCCGGAGATTTCCCGCCAGCAGGCAGAGGCCGGGGCAAACCTGCTGGTCACCATCACCAACGATGCCTGGTTCGGCCGATCGAGCGCCCCTTGGCAGCATCTGGCCATGGGGGTGTTCCGGGCTGTGGAAACCAGAAAAACCTTGATCCGGGCGGCAAACACCGGAATCAGCGCCTTCGTCGACCCCATGGGCCGGATACAGCAAGCGTCCCCCCTGTTTGCCGAGTACGCCCGCAGTCAGCCCGTCGCCCTGCTGGAAGGCTTGACCTGCTATGTCCGCTGGGGGTATCTTTTCCCGTGGTTTTGCTTACTCCTGACCCTGGCGGCGATGGGTGTAAACAGGCGCAAGAAGAAAGCTCCAAGGCGCGAGGTATGATTTTCAACCTTTAGCCTTTCACCTTTAACCTTTCATCTTCAGGAGAACACACCATGTCTGCGGAACTTAAGCAAAAAATCCAGGATCTCAAGGGGCGCCTCATCTCCCTGAAGGAGCATCTTTGAGGTAGATCACAAGCGAGAACGGTTGCAGGAACTGGAGCAGCTCACCCTGGCCCCGGCTTTCTGGGACAACCAGGAAAACGCCCAGAAGGTGCAGCGGGAGCAGGGTGCGATCCAGAATATCGTTGAAGGCTGGGACGCCTCCCAGGCAGAACTGGAAGAGGCGGAACTCCTGCTCGAAATGGGCATGGCCGAAAGCGACGAAGATACCCTCGCGGAGGTTGATCAGGCACTGAATGCACTGCTCGAACGGGTCGAGACCGTGGAGCTTGAGTGCATGTTCACCGGCGAGCACGATGCCAGCAACGCCATGCTCACCATCCACGCGGGCGCGGGCGGCACCGAGGCCCAGGACTGGGTGAGCATCCTTCTGCGCATGTATCTGCGCTGGGCCGAGGCCAAAAAATTCCCCACAGAGATGCTCGATCTGCAACCCGGCGACGAGGCCGGGGTCAAGAGCGCGACCATCATGATTACCGGTCATAACGCCTATGGTTTGCTGCGCTCGGAGATGGGCATCCACCGATTGGTGCGGATCTCTCCCTTTGATGCCAGCGGCCGGCGGCATACCTCCTTTGCTTCGGTTTTTGTCTTTCCGGAGCTGGATGACGACATCCAGGTGGACATCAACGACAAGGATCTGCGCATCGACACCTACCGGGCCAGCGGGGCAGGCGGCCAGCACGTCAACAAGACCAGCTCGGCCATCCGCATCACCCATCTGCCCACCGGCATCGTGGTTCAGTGCCAGAACGAACGGAGCCAGCACCGCAATAAAGACACGGCCATGAAGATGCTCAAGTCCCGGTTGTACGACAAGGAGCGGGCTGAACAAAAAGAACAGCACAAGGATATCGCCGGGGAGAAAAAGGAGATCGCCTGGGGCAGCCAGATCCGCTCCTATGTGATGCAGCCCTACCGGCTGATCAAGGACCACCGCACCAATTTCGAAGTGGGCAATGTGGACAGCACCCTGGACGGCAACCTCGATCCGTTCATCAAGGCCTATCTGCTGTGGCAACGCTGATGGCGTCGCAAAAAGCCCGATCTGCTGCGTTGCGGCGCACTTTTGCTCATTCGGCATACCGTGTGTATGGCCTTGTTCGCAACAGCACGCCGCGCCTCGGAGTCTCGCAGGCTCACTTACCTGCATATCAAACTTTTTACTTAGCCATCACCAACCGGACGGAACCGAGTATAACCTTCTGGCCTAAGCCATGACCGAACACGCCTCCCAGTGCGCGAAATGCGGGGCCTGCACCGTAGTCTGCCCGGTCTTTCAGGCCTCGGATGGCCGGGAATCGCTTTCGGCCCGCGGCAGGCTGCATCTGCTGGAACGGCTTGATCCGGCCCAGGCCTCAGCCGCCTACGCGGAGATTCTTTCCCAATGCCTGCTCTGCGGGGCCTGCCGCTCCGTGTGTTCACGGGGCCTCGACCCGCCCGCCCGCTTTATCGCCGCCCGAAAACGGCTGGAGAAAACAGCGGGATGCCAGGTCTTGCTCAGGGCCATCGCCAGGAAGGCTCTAGCCAACCCGGCCCTGCTGGCGACAATCGCCAGCCTCGGTCGGCCCCTGCTCGACCGGCTGCCAGCCGACAGCGGTCTCCGACTCCGCCTCGGCCTGCCGCCGGAGGGGCCAACCGCCTCCCCTATCCTCCCTGAAACCCCTGGAGGGAAATCCGCACCTCCAGTCCTGGCTTTTTTCCCCGGTTGTTACGCCACCCATCTGCATCGAGAAATCGGTGCAGCAACGGAGCGGATTGCAGCAAGGTTTACCGGCAATTCCCCGCTCTTGCCGCAACAGCAATGCTGTTGCGGGCTTGCCGCGGAAAACGCCGGAGACATCAGTACGGCCAGACGCCTTGCCAGGCAAAATATCCTTGCCTTTGCCGGAAACACCCTGCCCATCCTGACCTCCTGCGCTTCCTGCTACAGCCAGTTGCGCCGCTACCCTGAACTTCTTGCAGATGACCCTGAATGGCAAGGAAGAGCCCAAACTTTTGCCGACCGTCTGCTTGAATTTTCAACCTTTGTGACGCAGGCCATGGAAGCTGATACAGCTTTTCGCTTTGTCGATTCATCCAAGGCCCGCACCATTTTCTACCACGATCCCTGCCACCTGCGGTTTCCGGCCCAAATCACCAACCCGCCCAGAAAGATCCTCCGGGCCATCCCCGGCCTGCGCCTGGCCGAACTCCCCAACGGCCCGCAATGCTGCGGCCAGGGCGGCCTGTTTCATCTGGCCCAACCGGAGCTGGCGAAAAAAATCAGAAGCAGCCTGCTCAACCGGATAAAACAGGCCGCACCAGATACGGTGACAACCACCTGCTCAGGCTGCCTCATCCACATTCAGCAGGGTCTGGGCCGTGATCCGGCGAGCCCCGAAGTCCGGCATTTGGCCATTCTTCTGGCAGAGCTTCTGTAAGAAAAATCCCCAGACTGAAAATTTCTTCCCCGGGCCTCCTGCTGATCCTTGCGTAATTTTTCCGGGCATTATAATGTATCCTCCGGACAGGTTCCAACTTAGGAGAAATTGCCCGAGGTGTGCATCGGCTGCTTCATTTTGCTTATCAAACAAGGAGAACAAACAATGACCATGACAGAGCGACGCTTTTTCGGCTGCTTGCCCATGATTTTCGCGACCCTCATTTTAGTGATGCCCTGCCAGGCCGGGGGAGTAGACTGGGAGGTGAGCAACACCCTGAAGACCCCGACCGCTCCCCTGGACATTGCCGCCTCACTGGACGGCAAATGGACCTTTGTCCTGGCCGAAGGCGGCAAGCTTTTTATTTATTCCGACAAGGGCGCCTTGGAAGACACCATCGCCGTTGACCCGGCCATGGACCGCATCGCCTCCTCGGGCTTGCAAGCGGCCAACATCCCAGACAAAATCCACCTGACCAGCAGCAAAAACAAAACCGTCCAGACCATCAGCCTGGACTTCTCCGTACAGATCAATATCCAGGGCGCCCCGTTTCTCGGGCAGGAAAACGCCCCGATCGTCATTGTCGCGTTCAGCGATTTTGAATGCCCCTATTGCAGCACAGTGGGCGCCCTGTTTGACGAAGTGCTGGCCAAACATCCCAAGGAGGTCAAGATCGTTTTCAAACAGTTTCCCCTGGCCATGCACAAACAGGCCCAATCCGCCGCCCTTGCCGCTCTGGCTGCCCACCGCCAGGGCAAATTCTGGCAATATCATGATCTGCTTTTTGAAAACCAGAAAAGCCTTTCCGAGGAAAAATACAAAGAGCTGGCCAAAAAACTTGGCCTTGATCTGGAGAGATTCAACAAGGATTACAAGGCGCCAGTCAATCAGCAGGCTCTTGAGCGCGACATGGCGGACGCCCAGCTCGCCGGGGTTCGGGGCACCCCGACCATTTTCGTCAATGGCCACCGCCTGAAGGAACGCAACATCAAGGATCTTCAGCAGATGATCAGCCAGGAACTTGCTAAACGCGGCAAAGGCGGAGCCTCTCGTTGATCAAACGCGAAATCACCCTGGCCGACAACAACACCGCCCTGCTCGTTTACGGAGAGCTGAACAAGAACCTTGCCGCCATCGAGGAAGGAACCGGAGTCACCATCCAGGTGCGGGGCAGCCAGCTCACCGTGAATGGACCAAAACACGAAGTGGAACTGGCGGTCTCGGCCATTACCAAGCTCCAGGAACTGATCCGCGCAGGCTACCCGGTGTATCCCTCGGATGTCGCCTATGCCCTGCGCATCCTTCAGGCCGCGCCCAAGGCGAATCTCAAGGAAATTTTCCTCGACAAGGTCTACATCACCGCCGAGCAAAAGGTGGTCTCGCCCAAGAGCATCAACCAGAAGCTCTACATCGACAATATCCGGACCAACGACATTGTTTTCGGCATCGGCCCGGCAGGCACCGGCAAAACCTATCTTGCCGTGGCCATGGCGGTTTCCGCCTTTGTCAGCAAACAGGTCCGCTCCATCATCCTGGCCCGCCCAGCGGTGGAAGCAGGGGAGCGGTTGGGCTTTCTCCCCGGCGATCTGACCCAAAAGGTCAACCCCTACCTGCGCCCTCTGCACGATGCCTTAAACGCCATGCTGGGACGGGGTAAAGTTGCGGACCTGATCGAAGAAGGGTTGATCGAAATCGCGCCCCTTGCCTTCATGCGCGGTCGCACTCTGAGCAATGCCTTTGTCATCCTGGACGAGGCCCAGAACACCACGCACGA
>Ga0315272_10000168_pt1 | contig 30708 bp, 65 predicted proteins | sample C3_middle_MG_FD_203918 | JGI IMG/M metagenome (GOLD analysis project Ga0315272, IMG submission 203918) | Sediment microbial communities from Yellowstone Lake, YNP, Wyoming, USA - C3_middle | ecosystem: Environmental > Aquatic > Freshwater > Lake > Sediment | place: USA: Wyoming | collected...
GAAGCGAACCACTACAGAGAGCACAAGTAGACTGGGTAGCATTACTAGGTCTAGACAAACCCACCAACCAGATATTCATACACTACGTACCAAGAACATTCGTATTCAGAAACCTAGAGACCTGCATAAAATGGGTAATGGGACTAGTAGACAACAGGGGATACCCAACAGAGTATAGCTATGAGCTGATAGAAGCCTAAACCAATGCTTTTTTATCTGCCCCGAGACCCCTACCCCCAAAAGAGGGGTAGGGGCGGGGTGAAACCATGTCCAAACCAGATAAATCCCAAACCCCAAATGAACAAACCCAAACAAACCAGAAATCAGGCGATGTAAAAATAGCATCATTTAGATTGCGTGGTGGTGCGATATTCATACCATACAGCGACCCAGCATCACTAATGAGAATCCTTGAAGGCGTGAAGAAACTACGTGAAGGCGAAAGCAAAGAAGAAAGCAGGTGATTCAATGGAAAATGAGATTAAGCCCATTAAACCAGTTACACTAGATGTACCGAAGCCAAAGCTTAAGGAGCTTGACAAAACCCCTTTGACTAAGTGTGAGCTTTGCCTCTACTACATAAGGCGTGTAGACGATAAACACGTGTACTGCTTGATGTATGGGAAAACACCACATGTGCCTGTGTCTGAGCACTGTGAGAAGTTCACGCCAATGGATAAAGACCCTGTGCTGGCATATCTCTACAGAAACCTGCTAGACTACGAGACAGAAGCCATGGAAAGTGTAAGCAGAGCTGTGAACACAGCACTAGACACAATTGAGGAAGAACTGAAAGAAGCAAACCTATGCAAAGAGATAAACACACAAATAGACTATTGCGAAGATTCAACATGCAGAGCTACATTGGTATGCGACAACAAAGAATACAAAATAGAGCTATCACTAAGCGTGAAGGCATCGGTAAGCTATGTTGAGAGAGGTGAGAAGTGATGCCGACGGTACAAGGTACGGCTGTTTGTCCTGTGTGCGGAGAAGTATACTGGTACGAGTTTGACTTACGTACGGGCGAATACCGAAAATTAACAATGTGTGCGTGCGACCGATTCAGAGCAAATGTTGAGGAGTTCCTAAAGAAGAAAGGACTATGGAGCGAATTCCTAAAGTTTCATGAAGAACGAGAGAAAGAGTACAAGAAATCAATAGGAGAAGACACAGAAGAGGAGGGTGACGCAAATGAGTGAACAGACATATGTATCAGAGCACGATGTTGAGACACTGCTTGACGCTTTGGAGCTGATAGAAGAGAGCGGAGTGTTTGACAGTAATGTGGCTTGGGACTGGTTTGACATAGAGGCTGAGATTAAAGACTGGGACGACTACAGAGAGTTTCTACACAGAGACATCCCAGAGGCGATTGAGGAGATATGCAGAGCTGTGAACGCACATGCATCTGTGTACCACCTAAAGGACGGGGTAGACATGCCAGAGTACATAGTGCTAATAGAGCACAACGGGAAAAGATACACACTAATGCTTGACCTTGACATTGACTGCGATGACGAAGCATGCGGAGCAACTGTGCTTATTGTTAATGGTGAGAAGGGATGGATAGAAATACCAGTCTACTACCACCCAGTACCATGGTGAGAGCATGATAGAGATGCACTTCTACGTCATAAAAACAAAAGATGGTTTGTACCACGTGCAAAACGTGGTGATAACACCTATGGGGGCATTCTTTGGTCAGCACCATGTCCATACTGAGGAAGGGTTCAAGAAATGGGCTAAAAACGTGAAGAAAGAGAACATACACTTCCTAGGAGAAGGCGAGTGCGGATGTGGGCTAAAAGCAGGGGACGTAAGGGAATATGATGGAAGAGTATGGCACAACAAAGAATATGAGTAAGGTGAGAGACGTGAACACAGAAAGAATCCTTAGCGATAGCGATAGAAGCATCCTATTGAACAACATAAAGCAGAGCGATTTTACAGTGAGCCTCATAGAGAAGACCTGCCTAATGGGGTTCTTTGCCATGAAGCTACTCTCACCAAACATACGAAGCATTGATGAATACGTAGAGATATGCAAAGACAGAGTGACAAATGCCATTGTAGATGCATTTGAAGAATCTATGAGAAGATTGAGAGAGGCTGTAAAGAACGAGAGCAGGTGAAAGCATGTCAAGCATGCTTGAGCTCAGGACACGCATTGAGGATACAATAGAGGATAAGCTGAAGCCAGTGGTTGAGAAGATAAACGAGGAGATAAGTAGCGACGGCTACGAGCTGTACATAGACAGCGTACACGTTGATGAAAATGAGAAGGTAATTTCTGTAGAGATAGCATACACAAGGAAATACCTTGAAATCTCAGAAGCTGTACAAAGAAGCTTAGAGGATTCAGAAGCACTAAACGGCGAACCAGTATGCATCACAGAGGAAGAATGCGAAAAAGTGTTTGCAGAGGCATACAGAGAAACACTGAAAGAGATAAACCGAGAATGCGTCATAAAAACGAATGCAAGGATAGAGCTGAAAGACTACGACGTAACAATAGGTGTTGAGCCATATCCATGCGATGGAGACTATTGTGACTGTGGAGCACTAATAGGGTTTGCATTCAAGACAGACAAAAGCATCACAGAAATGGATGCCGAAGCTGAAGCAGAGTACATAGCGAGGTTCATAGGAGAGAGGCTACCGCACCTGCTACACGTAATCCTATGACCACCCCCTCCCCCATTCAATTGCTTAACAAAGGGTTAGGTTTTTAAGCTCTGAGACCAATGGTTTTGTTGGTGAACCTATTGTCCCAAACCCAAGCCCCCAAGCTAAGCAATATATACGTTGAGCTGTATCTAAGCGAAGCATTAAGAACGAAGGCATTGGCAAAGGGCTACAAGGAGCTGGTAGAGACAGACAAGCTGGTACTGCCACTAACAGAGGATGCACTATCACTGCTAGACCCAAGCAAAGTTGTTGTCACAGGAAACAAGCTAGAGATATTAGATTGCATAAATGCTGAGAACGAGCATGACCCCGACAAGCCAACAATTGTGAAGCTAGACAAAAACGGATATGTAACACCCATTGAAAGCAGATTTGCAGAATACATCATTGAAAACGGAAAGAGGTACATAGACACAGAGGCACTGATGACGCTCTACAAGATTCAGGTCGAGGAGCTTGAGAAGCTGAAGCAAAAGATAGAGGCAGAGAAGGAGAGAGCAAGAAAGATTAGAGAAGCAAGAGAGTTGCTCAAAGACCTGATAGCAGAGCTAGAGAACCAGATAAAGACATTGGAGAAAAAGGTAGAGAGCCTGAGGAACGAGCTAGCAGAGAAAGACAAGGAAATAGCAGAGCTACGAAAGGTAATCAGCGACTACGCAGAGTTCATAAAGGCAAAGAACCTTGTAAGCGACTTCATGGCATTCATCGTTGATAAGCAGAGAAAGGAAGACGAAGACGAGATAAAAGACAAGATAATGGAGAAGTACATGCTGAAAGAATCTCGCGACCCATAAACCCCAATTTGTTTTTTATCTTTGCCCCGAGACCTCCATCCCCCAGATATGGGGATGGGGGCGGGGTGAAACCTGTGCTTAGCCAAGTAAACCCTGAATATGTTGAAATTGCTGAGATATGGAAAGAGATGCAGAAAGAGTGCGAAACGGAGGAGTGTAGAAGATTTGCTCGCAGAATCCTGACAAGCAGAAGCATCCGCGAAGCAATGGTGTATGCATTTACTGCAATAGCAATCGATGGAGCACCATGCAAACTGAGTGATAGCGATATAGAGGAAATCATGAAAGCATTCGACAACTGCGTAACGGACAGCATAATAAATCAATTTATCGTTGCATCTACTCTAGAGGACGAGGAGCTCCTAGAAGCACTAATAGATGTAATCTTTGACTGTGCAGAGAAACACGTCACAAAAACATTCTGCTCCGATTAATGCTTTTGTGGTGGAACCCATGTCCCGAAGGTCTCGAACCCAAACCTCTGTATCGGAGGTCATAACCAAATTAGGGTATGAGACTGAAGACCGAGACATGAGCCTCGCTACAATTGCGTTGCTACGCAACATTGCTGACAGGTTGCTTAGGGAGAATCTATGCAGAGAGGCTGAAGTATCATCAGTGATTGCATGCGACTATAATAGAGCGTTATGCACATCAGCAATAATATGCGATGGCAGGATATACAGAATAGACGTAGCAATAACGTTCAAAGCAAGCGTGAAAGAGGCATGGCTTGTGAATGAGGTGATGTAAATGACTAGAGTAGATGGAAACAAGCTAATCATTGACATCAACCATTGGAGCAACTTCATTGAGAACTACGTAGTTGTTGAGGGAGAAGTCGAGAAGAAGGTGATATACTCGAAAGACGTTTGCGACAGACATGAATGCGGTAGCATAGCACAGGTAGAGCTAATCCCGAAGAGCAATAGAGTTGTGGTAGAGGTGTACTCACAGCTAGAGGAACACACACTGCTGATGCCAATGTGGAGAGAGTTCAGAACAAGGTATGTCTGGGACGGCAAAGAATGGAAGGTAGCATGGGCAAAGGAATGGCTAGATGGAAGGCTAGTGAGAAAGGATGTGCAAATACCAGAAGAGGATGAGCCAGAACCTGAAACAGCACCGCTACCACCAGAGGAGCCTGAAGAGGAGGATGAATGGGAAGAGGAAATTGGTTGGGAGGACTTGGAAGAGGAAATCGATGACTTAGAAGAGGAGGTCTGGTAATGAACCACTCACTATTCGTTGAAATTGAGGATAGGGTAATAGATGCTGAGCTGATGTACATGCTAATGTCGCGAGGAAGGGTAGTAAACATCGATATACGCAAAATCGGAGAGGATATAACAATCTTCTACGAGGTTAGAGGCAGGGGTTGGAGAGCAACAATCAAAGTAGATATAGAGAAAAAGACGCTGGACGAGCATATACCCATACCAGAGTTAGAGGAAACTAGAGTTGTTCGTCTAAAGCCAGACTATCTGGTACTTGATGTGAAAGCACAGTGCTTCGAGAAATCTGGGTACTGCATAAATACATACAGCTACTTAGAAACCTATAGAACGATATGGCTGGTAGCCGTAATAGACCTCGACAACATAGATTACATAGACAAAGAGCTCCTAATAGCATTGAACACATTGCTAAATGCACACGATATGAGGACTCTCATAAGACCCATGTGAGGCGATGCAATGCTCACAGAGATATTTGTACGAGACAACACCTACAACTTCATACCACCAAAAGGCATTGAAACGCTACTCAGGAGGCTAAAACCACGAGTAATTGTTGTAAACCGTAACGTGTTCAACAACGTAGAGGACGCCATCGAAGAGATTAAAAGACTGAGTAGCGGGGAACCAATGCACATAGACATGCTAATAATCGATGAATGCGGGCTAACCAAATGCGAGTGCTTCTCAGCAGACCAAGGCTGTGCATGTGGATATGCAATAGTTGATGACCTACTGACGCAGAAATGCCTAGACAAGTACGACATCCGAGTAAACATGTTTGTTAGAGCAACAAGGATAAGACCAATGTAACAAAAACAGCTCTACAGGTGAGGAACATGCACGAGAATGAGCTTGTTAGAGAATTCAAAAGGTTGTTGTTCATAATCTTCCACGCAGTTGAGGAGGGGGAGCCCGAGAGAGTCCCAGAAGACGTCAAGAAGAGGCTTGTAGAGCTTGCAGACAAGCTGTTCAGCGACCCGTGGTACAGGGCAATGACTAGGATTGTTGCAGAAACATTCGATATAGAGGACAGGGAGCGGGTCTACTGGATGATAGCTCACCTGCTATTCGTAGTCGATGGAATTGGACATTAGCAGGCGAGAACCGTGAACCACTCACTGTTTGTAGAAGTCAGGGAGCGGAAAATAGATGCAAAGCTACTGCACATGCTACTGACACGTGGAAAGCTGAGTGACATCTACATTGAGAAAGGCACTGACACAGTGATATTCTACGAGGTAAAGGGAAGGGGTTGGAGAGCAACGATTCGTGTGGTTATAACGCCTCGCAGGCTCACCGAAATCATTAAGTACGACAGCTTAGAGAATTCAGAGAATTCGGCATGGATAGACGACCTAGACATAGACACAGTGGTAACAAGTGTTGATGCTGGATGCAACGATATGACGGAGTCATGCATAATCGAATACCGCTACCTCCAAATCTACAGAACGATATGGCTAATCGGCGTAATAGACATTAGCAACATTGATGGAGTAGACAAAGAGTTGCTGATAGCCCTGAACAAAGCACTTCTAGTACACGACCTGAACCCGCTTATCAGACCCATGTGAGGTGATACAATGCTCACAGAGATATTTGTACGCGACCGCAACATCTACAAACACTACTCAGTAAAAGACATCGAGAAGCTAATCACAGAACTAAAGCCACAAATAGTTGTTGTGGAGTACAACACATTCAGCAACTCTGAGGAAGCTGTTAAAGAGCTTGAGCAGATGTGTAGCAATGGATGCAGAAGCATAGACATACTGATAATCGATGGGTGCGGATTGACAAAATGTCAATGTAGCACAGAGAGGTACTGCATATGCGGATATGCAATAGTTGATGACCTGCTGACACAGAAATGCCTAGACAAATACAAAATCCATGTATACGAATTCGTAAACGCAACAAGGATAAGACCCATGTAACAAAACAACCTTTTTTACAGGGGATGATGAAGGTTTCACCGCCGAGGTAAAGGATTTCTCAATGAGGATTGGGGGAGCTCTGACCCATGAACCTAAATTCAACTCTTTTTTGATGGGATAGGTTTTTAAAGCTTGAAACCAATGATTTTGTTGGTGAAACCATGCCCGTAAAATTGGTTAAAGAATTAACGCTTGATGAGGCGAAGAAGCTCAAGAACAGCAAGGAGTACAACTTCAGATACCTCGTGGGCTGGGCAAGGTTTGATGCGTTTGCTGATTACTACGTCGATATAGATAAGAAGCTACTTCTACGCATGCACTTCAATGAGCGTGCAGGCACAGACAACTCAGCACTATACCAATTCGACGACTTAACAGAAGTCGCGAACTGGATTTGGGAGGCAGAAAGCGGAACACTGCCGTTTAGAGAAATTGCGGAGAGAATTAAAGAGGTTTTCGGCGTAGATGTAACAATGTCGCCCAAGAACAAGGTCATAAGAATGCTGTTCGGAGAGGCGGGGAGCTGACATGGCGAGCCCCATGCAAACACAACCCCAACTACAACGCGAAGAAATGCTGAAGAAAGTCATCATCGATGTGCTCAGAGAACTCAGCGGAGCTGTCATAGACTTCTACAGCGATGAACAGCTCAAGCAACTCGAACACATAATCGAGGAGAAGGTGAAGCGAAGAATGGGAGAAATGTGCAAAAAGGTGTCAGCATACCTTGAATGGGGAGAGGAAGCAGGGTGGATATATCTAGACATAGACTGCGACAACATATCAGCCCATGCTACCCTACCAGTGTATGCAGTTATACTCACAAACGAGCTAGAGGAAAGCGACATAGAGATAGAGGGTGACGGGAATGAGTGACGTAAGAGCAGTACTAATAGACATTATCCAGTTGCTTAAGAGTAGCAGAAGAAGCCTTGATGAAGCTATTGACGAGCTCATTGACAGCGTCCTAGACGTAGACGAAAGAATGAGAGACGTATACATAAAGTACGCAATAAAACTCATTGAAGCGGCTTTCACAGAGCTCTACGAAGCACACAAACTTCTAATCCAATTAACCGTGTCACAGCAGGTGAAGTAAATGGTTCGCGTAGAGTGCGAGCCAAACGAAGACAGAGGCTTGCTACTAGGCGACTGGTGGTGTAGCATAGATGGCAGTCCTAGGTATGTAACCACGATAAGGATTATAACAAGAGATGGTGAACGCATAATTATACCTAAACGCGGAGAGAAATTCTTAGCAGATGCCGAAATAGTGATTATCAACAAGGAGGAGGGGTATACTAAGATATGGATGATAAAGTAATGAGGCAGAAACAGTGAAAAGCGCTACAATAGCAATGGCACTGTACATAGCAATCCTCATACTAGCACTAATATTTACACATAGCTACACAGACTACACCAAAATTGTTATTACCACGACATGCGTATTTGTCATGAACATGCTTTATGCAATAGCACTATGGCTAGACCTAGTCAAGGAACTCCTAGAATACATAGCGGTAAAGCTGGACAACATAGAAAAGAGGCTTGCAAGGGGTTAAATTCAATTCTTTTTTGAAGGGATAGGTTTTTAAACTCCGAAACCAATGGTTTTTGTTGGTGAAAAAATGAGTCAAACCCAAGCCCCCAATCAATTTGAGTCCAAGCCAAAGGACTATGTCGAGAAGGTTATCAGAGATACTCTAGTCAGCTCCACAATAAGCAGGAGAGAGTACTTCACAGTCCTAGCACTAGTAGATGACATTGTAGAAGCCTTGAAGAGGACTGAGGCATGCAAGAATGTAGATGCGTCCTACCACTTTATAGACCCATACGGATGGCTAGCAATAGACATTGAGTGCGATGGAAAGGTATACAGAGTTGAAGCCCCATTGATACTCAGGGTAAGCGAATACGAGAAAAACGACATAAAGATTAGCACAAGAGCAGAGCTATAGGCGAAAACCATGGCAACAAAGCAGGTAGACATCACTGAGCTGAAGCCAAGCGAATACCTAAATATGCTCAACATAGAGCTACCCCCAAGCATAGCCGAGTTCTGGAATAGAGCTGGATACATCGAGGACGACGGACAGATAGACTTCCCAAACGCAAGCTTTGCAGACAAGATAGTAGAGGGCTATGTATTTGCCAGCGACGGCAAGCCATTCCTAGACAGCGAAATGATTGACGCTGTATTGGACTACCTCTTCGACAAAGACCCGCGGTACAGCATCACCCACACGCACAGCGATGTCACACCGCTAGAGGGAAACGAATATGTATATCACCTACACTGCATCGTCTACGACAAGAAGCTACAGCGAGACGTATTCAGAGTAACAGCATCATTCACAGTTACCGTGCTTGAGCAGAGCCAAGATGGGTTGCCTAGATACGCCCAAGCAATACTAGACTACGTCACCGTAGAACCCATACCAGACAAGAGGTGAGAACATGAGCGCTGGCATCTCCGCCAGAGCCACAACACTAAACGTGATTGAGCATGGAGAAAGCTTCACAAAGAGAGTGCTCGAGCTCCTCAAAAACGAGCTCAAATGCACATCAGAAGTCTACTGTAGCGGAATTATATCAGCTGAGCAACTAGTTAAAGTAGCCGAAATAGTGCCTCAGCACATACTCGAGGACAGACATTTCATGGCACCAACCTTCAAAGACTTTGTAGAGATTGCAAAGGCAGAGCCTAGAGCAAGATTCGAGGTGTACGTAGTAACCGACGCAGGAAAAGAGGAGAGAATGGCAGTAGCAGGCACATGGATACCGCTAGGTCGCTCAGACCTGATAAACAAGCTACTAGAGAAAGCGCTCAAGGAACCCAACGAAACCAAGATTATAGTGATGTGCAGACCAACAGAATGCAGATACTACATAAGGCTATTGTGGAGGGCATAAAGTATGAGTGTGAAGCCAAAGAAGCTCTCACCATTTGTCGTTGAGCTGTCTAGCGGTAAGCACATTGTAAGACCACCGCCTTACCCATTCGGCGACTGCAGAGCCTGTAGCTTAATTGGCTGGATATGCGAAGACCTTGACTACCCATGCAAAGCCGTTAGAGAGATGTGTCCATTCAAGGACAAGAACATTGACTGCGAAGAATGCGAATACCTTGAGCAATGCCTAGAAAAGAAGCCGTGTTGCTGGGAATGCAAGTACCTGATGGAGTGCCTAGAAATGGCTAGAGACTGGGGAGCAGAAGAGTTTGTAAAAGAAGTGTACGGAGCTAAGTGGAGCGAATTCATAGACGCTGTCAAGATGCTGAGAAAAACCAGTAACACCACAAGCAACAAGACCAATAGTCGCTAGCCCAAAACCCAACACCTTTTCGAAACCAAAACTTTTTGGTGAAGAAATGTGAGCCAACCCCAGCCTACGCAAACCTGTGAATCCCGTGAAGAGGCGCTAAGGAAAATTGTTGCTGAAGTGCTTAGAGAGCTCGATGGAACCACCCTAGACTTCTACGACGATGAACAGCTTGAAGACCTTAAGCACGTTATTGAAGAGAAGGTTAGGCAAAGAGCGGGGAACCTATGCGATTATGTTGCGGCAGACATTAGATGGAGAGAGGAATCACCTTGGATGCATATATACGTACGTTGCATCGAAGACGATGACGAGCTAATAGCATGGGTAACCATACCAGTGCGCGCCACCATAATCACACGTAGCATAAATCCATGCGACGTAGACATAGTGGACTAGCAGGTCTAAATTCAACTCTTTTTTGATGGAATAGATTTTTAAACCCTAAAACCAATTTAATTTTGGTGAAGCTCGTATGGGTAGAGAGAGCCTGAGGTTCGGCATGTGGGACCCGAACCAACATGTAGAGGCAAAGATAGAGCTGAACCTCAACAACAACCTGCTAGAATCTGTAGAGATTTCGTGGACAAGGTTCAAGGACAGCAAGATACATGGAGCACACATATACTGCGACACAGAAGCCGAACCACCATTTAACTGCATAGACCTAGCACTAGACATCGCATCGAACCTCATGAGAGAGTACGGGTTCACAGAGGTGAGGAAAAGAAATGGGTACTAGCACAGAGAACCCAGTCCTCAAAGCACTTAGCCAGCTACTAGGAGCAGTAACACAGGAGCATACAAGCATATCCGAAGCCGCTGAAGAGGTTGAGCAGATGGTGAGAGAAAAGCTGAGAAACCTGTGCAACAACCTAGACATATACACAGAGGTATGCGACGAGCTGGGAGAAACATGCGACATAAAGGTGAGGTGCAACAACACAGACTACTACATAACCACAAGGCTATACGTGAAAATGGAGATACACAGCATACAACAGGCATAGACACAGAGGAAGCCATTATGAGCCTAGAGATAAGAGTATGCGACTACCCAACATACAAAAAAGACTACATAGTGCTAGACGGAAGCGTCAAAGAAACCCCAGTGAACCAAACATGCGACGCAGAAGGATGCTGCCAAAAACTACTGCTAGAACCCCAAACAGCCACAGCAACAATAGCAGTATACGAGATTATCACAGACAACAAAAAGATACAGACATTCATAGCCATCTACAAATACAGCAACAACCAATGGGAAGAAACCAAAACATCGAAACACATTGTTGAACCCTAAAACCAAATACAATTTTTATTTATATTTTTAGTAACCAAATTTGGTGATTCAATTGTTTTTTGAAGGGTTAGACTTTTAAACTCGGGTAACCAATTTAATTTTGGTGAAAAGAATGAGCCGCGAAACACTTGTGTATAAGCACCTGACAAGGATTATTAGTGCCTTGGATAGCTTGAGGAATGCTCGTAACCTCCTTATGGATATCACTGATGAGATTATCATATATTTTGAGACGTTGTTGCTGGATGGTCTAGCTAATGGAAGTGTTAATGCAAACGATGTTGAGAAGCTTAGGAAGCACCTTGTAAAGCTTATTGATTCTGTTGTGGCTAACCTTGCAGAGGCTAGGAAGGTGCTGGAGAGTGTTGAGTAGCAGGAATATTGTCATAAACTCGGAGAACTGCTTAGACGTTGCTGTGCGGTATATTGTGCACCTAAAGCTTGTCGGGCGTAGCGACAAGATTGAGGCTATCAAGAACGAGCTCAGAGAAAAAGCATTGCACACCACAACAAATCCCAGAACGGCACAGATTCTGTCAAAAGCCAGAGAAAGAGTGCGGTACGCATGCATAAACCTAGAAAGAACCGATGCAGCACTAGCCACAGCAATCAAAATAGTTGAAGGCATAGAGATAGAACAGGTCTTCAGCTGCAACAAGAATCAGTGCACATGCCTCAAATGCGGAAGGCGAGTACCCATAGCCTTCACCATTAGACACCTAATGCTGTACCACCCACACATGTTCCTAAAGATTATGAACGCCATTGCAGAAAAGGTGAGGAACCTGTGAAGCACCTGATAGAGCTATATGCAGAGAAGCTCGGGCTACCCCAAGCCGTAATCGAAAGAGCTAAAGAGATAGAGCTGAAGCTACTAACCAGCATCAAAATAGATGCAGTGAGCGCTGTAGCCGCATCCATAATGATAGCAAGCAGAGAGCTGGGGTACCCCATATCAGCACTAGCAATAGGAAAAGCACTCGGAAAAACCCAGCACTTCGTCTTAAACGCCTACAAAAAAGCGTGCAAAGCACTCGGAATAAAGCTACCACCGCCAGACACCATAAAGATACTGACCACAGCCGCAGAAAAGCTGAAGCTACCGCCAGACACTGTCGAGCTAGCCAAGAAGCTCTGCCTCCTAGCAAAAGACAAAATCGCCAACGGAAGAGACCCCTACGCAGTTGCAGCAGCATGCATATGGATAGCCGACTACATAACAAGGGGAAACAGTGGCGTATCACAGAAAACGCTAGCACAAACCATAGGAACATCAATCATCACAATCAGGAAAAGAGCAAAGGAAATCCTCGAGCTGATGAACTACACGCTAAATGAGGTGAAGTAAATGAGCGAAACACTTGCTGGAAAAGTAAAGTTCCTCATTGACAGGTACCCAGAAGCCGTTAAATGGTTCTCAGAAGCACTGGCAGGAACAATCACAACCGCACCCGCATGGTTCAAAGCATGGCTCAAAGTGAACAGCATAGTGGACTCCCACGGAAAAGTAAAGAAGGAAGCCAAAGAAATTATAGAGAGGATAATAACCAGAAAGCTTGTCACCGAAAACAGCATCTGGAAAAAGGTGAAGCCAACACTAGAATGGTTCGACGACATAGTAGGCTACGACGACGTCAAACAACAGCTCATAGAAGCCCTTGAGAGCCCGCACCCAATACACGTGCTATTCATAGGTCCTCCAGCATCCGCCAAAACCCTGTTCCTAGAAGCACTGTCAAACATGTATGGAGTGCCAATAATAGTTGCCAGCAAGGGTAGCATGACAGGCGAGGGACTGAGAGACTTCATAGCGAGGAACACACCAGAGCTACTACTAATAGACGAGATAGACAAGGTGAAGAGCAGGAAAGACCTGTCAGTCCTGCTCTTCTGGATGGAGAACCAGAGGCTACCAATAACAATGGTTACTAGATGGGGGGAAACAGAGGTTACATGCCCAACAAAGTGCGTAGTTGTATCAGCATGCAACAACCCAAGCAACCTGCCACAGGAGCTACTATCGAGATTTGACCTCAAATACACGTTCAAGAGGTACACAGCCGAAGAAGCAAAGAAGATATGCATACACATAGTGACAAAGAGGTTTGGACTAGCACAAGATGTTGCAGAAGCAATAGCAACAGCAGTAATCGACGAACTAGGCATACTAGACGTAAGACAGTGCAGAGGAATAGCAAAATTCATGCCAAAGACAGTTGATGACGTGAAAAGAATTGTTTCAGTACTCAAGAAGTACAAGGGATGATAAATGAGTGTGCCGAGACCCCCACGACCAAAACCACCTACAATACCCGAGGACCTGCTAGCAGTACTTGAAGCCGCTAAGAGCAGGTACCTAGAGGAGATGCCGCCATATATACCGCTCTCAGAAGTTGCAAAGAGGTTCATAAACCTCGAGATTAGGAGAAGAAGAGCACCGCCAGTAACCGGGATAAAGGCAAAGATACTGCTTCTATGGGGCGCCGAAAGATTTGAGGACTTCTGCGAATCACAGTTCCCGCCAGTAGACACAGAGCAACTAGCCAGAGCACTTGGTGTAAGCCCCGAGGAGATAATCAGCATATATGCATCCCAGAAAGGAGCAGTAAAGGGGATAAGATACTATGTAGAAGACTTTGCAGAGAAAGCTTCGGCAATAGCTTCAAAGCTCCGCATAAAGCCAGCCACTGTACATGTACCTCCAGAGAATGCGAGAGAGTTGCTACTCCTACTAAGAGCAATGTTCAGCGGAATTAGAGCTGAGGACAGCCAAGACCTGCTACACGCTCTGGAAACAGGGTTGCTACTGCTAGACGCAGAAGATATTCTGACACCGCCCGGCAAGAAAGGAGCTGGAGGCTTGATGAAGCTAGGCTTCTACCTGCACCAAAAACTAACAGACTACGTCCAAGCAACAGAAAAAGAGCCTGTGCTAGAGGAGCTGATACCATGGATACTGTCAATAATCTGGAGATACGAGAAAGCCCCTGAAGCAATAACCCTTAGAGATGTGCTTGAGCTTCTGAACTGGTCGCAGATTGCATGCAGAGAAGCCACATATGTAGCTCCATGGATTAAGCTATGGGTTTTAACAGCACTAGCCAGCTACAGATGCGAAGAGTTCGCCAGGCACAGACCAAGCCTAGGACTAGCCGCCGAGCTAATGGCTGAGGACCTGGTGCTAGCAGGTCTAATAGAGATTAACGCAACCATAGCAATTGAAGAGGCTTGCCCAATAACATGGATAGCCCCAATCGAAGCAATGCTAAGCCACTGCCGCCTACTAAGAGGCTTAACACCAACATATAGGTACCTGAGCTACGTATACAACTGCTACATACGCAACGCAGTAGCCGCGAGATGCAGAAGAGGAGTCGAAGAATATGTTGGAAAAGTGCTCAGAAGAAGCCAAACAACAGTAGATTACTACACAGGCGTATGCATAAACGTTATGGAAGCAATATTCAGAGACCCAATACTTCTAAAGAGATTCGTAGCCCACTACATATACGCTGAAAGCCCATACGAAGACGGAGTCGAGTTCAGGCTACCCGTAAGAGATGCTACAGGAGTTTCAAGAGCCGCCCTAAGAATTGTTCTAACCTCGCTACGACACATAGACGAGATTCCTGCACCAGCCTACATGAGGATGTGAACATGGCTGTAGCCATACTCAGCATGCTCCCATACATAGCAATAGCCAGGTCCAAGCACCTGCCATACCTAACAAGAAACATTGTTGTGGGAATCCACAACGAGTACAAGTGCATAACCAGCGAAGGCATCGCCAAGAGGTATGCAGTATACGAGGAAAGCGACTGCATAGCAGAGCCACAGACATTTGTAGAGATAGCCCGGCAAGCATCTGTAGAGGCTTTCGGCGAAGACCTGGTCGCAATGGTTGTGAAGACAGGCAAAGGCTTCCACATATACCTAGACCTCTGGACAGACAGCTTCCTAGACTCGCTACTGCTTGCAAGCAGATACAGAAACCACCTGCCGTGCCTCTGCCGAGACGAGAACCACGTCTACAACTCGATAATCATATTAATGGACTACAAGTGGGAGAGATACATACTAAGAGTCTCACCAACCAAACACACAGGCGACACATTCACAGTCGTATACAGAAAGAGCTCCAGAGACGAGTGCCACGAGGCATTCCTAAAAGAGATTGAATCCCTGTACAAAGCCTTCCCATTCCCAGTACCCTAGAAGGCGAAAAGAATGGCTCTAAACATAATCATGGAGCTGTTCAAAGAAGCAAAAATAGTTGAAGCTGACAAGCAACACCAGCACTATGTAGCATTCCTTGGACAAAGCAAGGCATACATAATATACACCACAAGAACCCTTAGAAACTCCAAAGCTGTGTTTGGGCATGACTACGGAGAGATGCTTGGCGTTAGACAAAGCATCCTGCTAGGAGACTACGACTACATAGTATGGATTGTGAACAGAGGCAACTGCTACGAAGTATACATGGAGAGGAGCCACAGAGTAAACAGCTTCTGCCTAGACAACAGAACAATATACAGAAACTCAATGACAGGCGAATACATATGCAACTACCCAGTATCCATGGCTAGAAAAGTAGCTGAAAAATGCATTAACAAAACATTGCTGAGCTACTTAAAGTGAAAGAGGTTTTTAGACCCTGAAACACACCAATGTATTGTGAGCCGCATGAAGCTCCTAATAACTGCTGTTGCAATCATAATCATTGTAGCACTGTTTGCACTAACTATATACATAGCAGTTGATGCTAGGAACCACATAAACAAAGCATTCGAGTACCAGCAGATGTATAGAAGAACAGTAAACTGCTCAGCAACAAACATAATCAACTGCACAAACACCGCACTAGCAAGCATAGTTGCATCAACACAGGAGCTAGTGCTAGGCATTGTAGAGTTTGTGGTGGCAGCGATATTCCTAATAATTGCAGTATCAGCAACAATAGCATTCGCAAAGATGCTCTCAGAGCTAGACACATACGGATACCTGAACTAAACCAACCGTTTTTCTTTCAAAACATTTTAGCTTCCTAAACATATTTGCACCTGGTGGTGCTCATGAGCAGAGATAGGTTGCTTGAGGAGAGGGAGAAGAGAATTCTCGAATCCCTCGACTCACTCGAAAAGCGCTGGAGAAATGTGTGCAGAAAGGCTAGGCAAAGATTTGCTGGTGCCCGCACATGACATTCATTGAGTATCTAAAGGAGGCTGTAGAAGCTGCGCTAGACAAGATGTATGAAGAGTATGGAGGTAGCGAGCTATGGAAATACTTTAGAGAAGCATTTGATGCAATGATTGAGAGCCTGGATGAAGAGACCCTAACCGAGCTTGTGATGTCTTGGTACAGAAAGCAGGCAACAACAAAGGGTCTGGAGAAAAAAGCTGTGGAGAACACCATTAAGAGGTTAGCAGAGAACCTGATGAGCGCAATATCAACAGTCTACAGCATACCTGAGGCAGACCTAGACAGAGTAGACTTCAAAGCCATTGACTGGAAATCACTGCTACAATCAGGAGCAAGTAGCACAGACATCGCAAAAGAGATTGCAAGGCACGCCGGGGTATCGCCAGAAGCTGTAGAGAAACAGATTGAGGAGTACATACAGTACACAGAACAACTATTCTCACAAACAATAGACGAGCTAAAGAAGCTCCTCAGAACCGCGAAAGAGCTTGACCCAGTGCTCTACGACTACCTAGTAAAGAGACTGGAGAAGCTGTTGCCAAAGGTGGAGAAAAGCATTGAGGAAGCTGACAAAGAGGCTGAGCAAGGAGCTCTAGGAGCATTCATAGCCACAGCCACAGAGCTGATTAAGAGTAGCAAAGAGCTTGTAGAGACATTCAAGAAAGTTGTTGAAGAGTTCAAGAAAACATCTGAAGAGATAAGGAAAGCTGTTGAGGAAATGAAGAAGGTTGCACCAGTACAAGCCCCAGCGCCCAAGCCAGAAACTAAGCCAGTAACCGAAAAGAAGGCACCACTTAAGCCTGTTCCAGTAGGTGAGAATGCTGAGGAGCAGAAATACCTGATGAAGATAGTTGAGAGGTGGAGATGGGGATACAACCCAGACACAGCAGAGTTCCTAGCACCACTAACAGTTGTATGGGTAATACTGACAAAGATGTATGATATGTACCCAGACCTGCTGGAAGCCGCAAAGCTTTGGGTAGCGCTAAACAGGTATGTTTGGAGCAGAGCAGTAGACTTCAAGGCAGAGTTCCTAGAGGTTGAGAAGAACGGCAGATGGGGGCTTATATTAAGCGACGTAGCAAAACTCATTGAGAGAAGAAACCCAGAGCTAGCCTACATCCTAACCAGCATTACAGCCAGAGAAGATGTGCCAACAGACATTGTCTACTCCCTCATAGACAACAAGCTCTACGAGTTTAGATGGACAGTCTTCGGCCCAGAGCTAGGAAAAGAAATCAAGGTTGAGGAGCTAAACGATATCATAACTAAGAGGGTTGCATGGCTCGAAAAGAAGGTGGTAGAAACACCTGGAACACGAGGAAAAACCATAGTAGATGTGCCTAAACCAGAACGACTATTGGTAATCCTCGGAGGCAGGTGCCCAGTATGCGGCTCAACCAAACTCGACACAATGCAGATTTACGGACCCGGCACCTCACCATCTGCAAACTGTGCTGTTGTCACGTGCTACAACTGCCACACTGTCTACAGACTATATGGAGACGGTAGAAAAGTTATTGCACCACCAACTCTAGACCCTGTAAAGTGGAAAGAGAGATGGGAGAAGAATCCAGCAAAAGACCCTAATCATCCATTCTCAGAACAATGGATAAAAAAAGTTGAGGAGTTTGCAAAAACACATGGATTTATAATAGAGCCGCAGTCCTAGACGTCTCGCTATGTTGGTACAGGTGCTACTCCTGTTGCTCTAGCACCAGTCTCTACATATACTAGAGACTTGTACTCTCCCTTAATTCCGTACTTCTTTCTTACCTCCTTAGCAGACATACCAGGTGCAACAGCTCTTCTCACAATTGGCTTGACATCCTTTGACTCTATCATTTGTTTGACAACCTTCAGTGGTAATACTACTTTTCTAGCAAGGTCTGTTCCAGGAGCTAGCTCAACAACTGCCACACCATAGGTTCCAGCCGCCTTCTTAGAGATGTCAATAGCTTTCTTGAGACCCTCAGCAACATTAGGCATTTTACCACTGGCGAAAGTACTCTTGAATCTCTCTACATACTTATCTATGTCCTCTCCAGGCTTTTTCTTGAAGCCCTTCCATGGAGCGCTCCTACCAATGTAGTACTTTACAACACCAGGAGCTTCGCCGAATGGTGTATATCCAATCCTGATTCCAGGTGTTGTTGCAATTTCTGCTAAATCAAATGGTGTAATTACTGGAGCTGGAACCTTAACCATTTTCTCACCTTCGCGTTATATAGAGTTTGCAGAGTTAATAAACCTTACGCAAACTACCCACACATGCACAGCGTCGTGTAATTGCTATAAAAGCTAATTAGGCACTTTCTGTAGTTACCAATTCTGGTGTTAGGTATGAGCGGGTTTGATGAGCTGTTCGACGAGATTGACAGGATAGTTAGAAGGTACATAAAGTCGGTGCTGAGAACGCTTGAAGCACCTGAACATGAGGGGTTGGAAGGGTATATAAGGCCTTACATAGAGGCTGTTAGGGAAGGTGACAAAACGAAGCTCATAGCTGAGGTGCCTGGAGCTGAACCAGATAAGATAAGTGTTGAGGTCGATGGAAGCACAGTGACTATAAGGGCTGAGGGCCCGAACAGAAAGTACTTTGCAAGGGTCAGCATCGGCCACGAAATAGATGCAGACAGAGCAAAAGCAACATACAGAAACGGAGTGCTGGAAATAGAGCTACCAGTAGCGAGAAGAGGGAAACAAGTAAAGGTGGAGATAAGGTAAGCCACAACAAAAAACTTTTTTATTTTTACAATCTACAGCACAATAATGCATATCCCCCTCATATACTCTCCTCCAAGCTCTTTACAAACCCTTTTAAGCGCCATCGACACCGCTGGATGCGAATATTTATCGCCAAGAGCTTTAGCAACATCTCTGTAGTATATCGTTACAGTCTTAGCGTTTCTAGCCCTCTGCAACGCCAGCAACCGCTCAACATAGCTCTTAACATCGTCGTAGACAGTCACTTTACCCCACCACACATACTTCTCTGAACAAAGTCTACAAACTTTCTGAGGCGATACTCAATCCACTTCTCAGTCCTCTCCTTTATGTTTCTAGCCCTCTTGTACACCTCTATATACTCCCTAATCTCGTTTAAACCAGCGCTACAGATATCCTTGCCGGATATCTGAAGCCATGTTGCAAAGCCTCTGTACAGCGGAGTCCTGTCAGAGACGCACTCGCCAACCTCTATACACTTGCTTATCGCATCAACAAGCTCTTTCCTCAGCACCATCTTGTCGTAGATGTCTGAACCCATCCTAGTGCCAATGACCCACATATCGTAGAGCCTGTGCAACAACTCCCTAACAACTGAAGTCACACTAATGCCGTTTGCAGAGAGCACCTCTATCCATCTAGCTATGTAGTCCGGAACCTCGATACAGACAGCGGACTTAACCTCACTCACTAGCTACTCACCATCGGCCTGAAGTTCATTATCCTGTTCTCAACCTCTCGACTAAGGCTCTCAACCTCTGACCTTATACCCACATACTTCTCAACAACACTGAACAGCGGTATACTCCACCTGCCAGGCTCGTACATCAGGTCCCTAAGCGCTGCATGCCTATAGATGATAGTGTCAAAGAACAGCTTATGGTATATCCTAGTAGCCAGCTGCGGCACAGTGTTCAGAATGTAGTTCGTTATCGAGGACTCGATACTGCTTATAGTCTGCTTATGCCAGTGCCTAGTGATATTAACCAGCACAACACCAAGAATCCTGAAGCCCTTCCTGCTCCTCTCAAGAACAGGCGGCAGAATATACCTAACCAAAATCTTGAGCCCGGTCAAGCTAAGCTCCTCAAGATTCGTAGGAATCACTATATAGTCAGATGCAAACACAGCCCACATAGTAGGCGGCATTATCTCTGGAGGCGAATCACATATGACATAGTCGTACCTGCCCCTAAGCTCCCTCTCAATCCGCACAGCAATTGCATGAGAATCCCACGCAGGTATCGACCCCTCAAACACCCGCACAATGTAGTTGAGGCCAGATGGTAGTATATCAATCTTTCCCCTGCCATCGTTATACACAGTCCTAACCCTGTACCCAGCACCAACAATTGCAAAGTCCAGCGAACCCCCAGAGACATTCTCAATCTCTGTTATCGGCAGAAACAGCGACGACAGGTGGCTCTCTGGGTCAAGGTCAATCACAAGCACTTTCCTGCCCATCTTAGCCAAGCCATAGCTCAGCAGAGCCGCCAGCGTTGTCTTCCCGGTACCGCCCTTCAAGTTGATTATAGTTATTGTTATGGGTTTGGAGCTCATATTTCTCACCCAATCTAGTAAGTTGCTAATCAAGTTTATAAATTTTTATGAAAATGAAAATTAAAATGTTTAACAAATACACCCCCGAACTTGCCAATTCAGCTATGTGTTTTCACTGTATATACACTGATAATTGAACAACATATAAGCTTATATACCAACTAAAAGTACTAGAGAACACGCCACACATGTTGATGCATAGGTGAAGACCCGTGGCAAAGCATACCAAGACCAGAACCATAACCGTGAAGCTCCCAGTCGAAACCATTGCACTGATTGACATGCTAGTAAAGGCAGGTCTATACACAACGAGAAGCGAGTTCATCAGAAACGCTGTGAGGGAACAGCTCAACAAAGAACTCGGGAAAGTTATGCACGGCCATCCAGAGCCCAAAGAATCCAACAACTCACTAGGTGCAAAGGTAGGGGGAGCCCATGAAGCTAGACCCCAAAACAAGGATTGAACTAAACGTTGAGCTGGTTGAGAGAGCGGACGACATCTACATCCCTATTCCATCGAAATGCACATACATAGAGCTTGCATACGAAGAATTCAGAAACGCAACACTAGAAGACCTACTGCAAGAGATTAGAAAACAGCCCACCACATGCACAGAGCTAAGCAGGTGGCTAACAGCACTAACGCTATACATATCATATACACTGCAACAGTTTGAACAACAATGAAACCCCTCTAAATAGATTGAAGACCATTTTTTACCAAAATTTAGCAATTATTGAATGAAGCAACAAAAAGAGGTGGATAATCAGCCATCGCCTCCTACCTCATCTTCTCTCGGCAGATATGAGACTCATCATCTATGTAAAAAAAGTTTGTTTAGTTCAACCACGCAGTAGCTTTATGTATGGCTCGTAAAGAGGTTTCCTCTCAATGTCTAGGTGAGCCACGAGCGTATCTAGCGCTGGGAACCCCATTCCTCTTGCAGCGTCCCAGTCAATGCCATAGAAAATAGGTGAGTATCTCTCTGGCTCCTGCAGATAAAGCTCCTTAGGAGTAATCCTAACGCTTTCCATAAATATGCTGTGTAGTAGCTCCACAAACCTCGGCATCTTTACCTGCTCCATCTTGCAGAACGCACTAATCGCGCGCTCAATAGCTTCTGCAAACCTTGGGCTAATCCGATACCCCTTAACCTCAATCATGGTCTTCACCCTTTCAACCGCCTCACACAAAATAGGCCAATAAAACATGCATATACCCAGCCTAGAGAGTTTTGCAAGCCTTGCCGGATATGGGTATGGATGCGTATTGAGCAAAACAAAGTAGTTTGAAGCTATATAGTCAGCCGCAACCTCGTCAGAGCCCTGAACAAACGCCAGCTTGAGAACCCTTATCAGCTCCTTAAGCACATCCTTTTCAAGAGAAGACGACGAGTGCATCAGGTTCACAAGCTCCTCAATTATTATGCCAAACATTGAGTCCTCCGCCAACACCGTTGCCATAGACTCTAGAAGACCATGCATATACATCATGAAGTGACTAAACTCATGAAACAGCGTATAGCCGTCACTGCCAATGATAGGAGTATCAGTGTTACGAATAACCCACATAATCACAGGCTTCTCAACACCACGAAGTATGAGACTGCCAAATGAGTATCGCAACGAATCCCCACTCTCTTGCCAGTACTTAACCATGCTAACCGGGCACCAAAACTCTGAAACACCAACCATTTGACACGCCTTGAGAACAGCATCCACCGTCTCGCCCTCCGAACCCCTCTCATCAACCACAACAACACCGCCCAAAGTATTGAGAACATCGCTTCTCAGAACTCTTGTCACGAACTCGACCACCAGCTCTGCGTAGCGCCTAAGATGAGGTTTTTGAATCAGGTACTCAACCCTCATACTGTAAACACCCTAAGTAGAAACGCTTCTCAACCAGCTTTTTCTTCTGCGTTGTTCTGCTTGTTCCATAGATAAGCGCCGATGACAACACCTATCAATGCACCTACAGAGCTAACAACCTGGGCATATGTGTAGTAATCTGGTCTTGGCAACCACCAGAAGAAGCCTTCGAATATTCCGTAGCTCAGCTGTGCAAATCCTATTATTAGCTCTGCAAGCATTTCCTCAAAGTCTCTGCTCACATAGTCCCAGTATGCAGCAGCTATCAGAAATATACCTGTACCCACACCACCAGTCAGAGCAACCAAAAGCATTCCCCACGGCTGTGGAGGCGCCTTTGTGATAACCACAGCGCCTCCGAACCACGTAAATGTTGCGTAGCCTTCTCCGCCAAGCATCCTCAAAACATTGTAGTGGAAATACTCATGAACAGCAACACTGAACATTAGATAGACAACTACATAGAACAGCAGTTCAGCAACAGACTCAAGCTTGTTGCTCACAGACGTAGACAGACACCTAAGCTTTACCAGATTTGGGCACACTCATCACAATTTCTTCAAGCACTTTAACCGCCTCTAAAATGTCTTGAGATAGTTGTTTCAGTTCGTTTATAACCTCATCAACTTTGCCAATAGCTACATACTCGTGCCTCTCTATATTGTCCCAGATAGGTGATATACCAACCTCTACCTCATCTCCACACATCCTGATGTGGATGTTTGCAGCCTTAAGCTGCAACGTTCTCGCTATGCAGTTGGGCTCCACCTACCATCACCTCATCGCGACTCTGAGCTCCTTCTTTCCATCGGGTCTATAGATTCTTACAACCACGTACTTCTCTCTACACACAAAGCTTGCACCAGGTATTGATATGTCTTGTGGGTATATGCCTGAGAACAGGTTAAATGTTTGCTGTGTGCTTGTTATCCACAGAGCCTTTGAAGCCGCCGTGTTGTTGGGGTCTACTAAGCCTCTGCATGCGTTTCCATATGGGTCCTCTGTCCATGCCTGGAAAATAATAGCCATGTTCTTAACATCCCTGGCTAGCTTCAGATACACAAGGCCTAGCGATGGGTCGTAGCCAAGGTCAACAATGTCGTTTATGCTGTAGGCCAGAACCCTGCTAACAGTTGCGGTGCTCTGGCTCTGAACCTTTCCCACAAAGCCCCTCAATGTGCCTAGGCATGGATAGTACCAGGAGCCTGAACCAGGAACAAACTCGTCTAGGAACCTTCTGGTGAACTGTGCACAGCCCTGCGCAGGTAGCTGGTCCTTGTGTATCAAAACATCGTCGAATACGCAGTTCTCAGACTCTGAAACCGCACCAACTTTGTAGTAGTCGCCACTATCCGGCGGATAAGCACCCTTGTCGTAGTTGCTCCAACAAACAATCACAGTCACATAGTCAGCTGGGTCCTCTCTAAGCTCATTCTTAGAAGCTGTGATGGTTACTGATGGCTGTGGAGCTGAGCTAGGTGGCTGAGTCTGTGAAGGCGGCTGAGACTGGCTAGGTGGCGTTGGTTGCGGCAGAGGCTTCTCAACAACCTCGACAGTCGCAGAAGCCTCCGATGGTTTGTAGACAGCATCTGCTGTCTCCTTGCCTGGATACCTAACAGTGATAGTGTGCACCCCTATTCTATAGATGGTTATGTTAACATCGAATACACCATTACCGCCAGTGGTTGTCGTAAGAACCTTCTGACCATCAACATAAACCTCTACCGTCTCCCCAACAAGAGGATTTGTAGAGCCGTCCACAACAGCTAGTAGAGAACCCATAACACCGAAGGGGTCATTCACATACGCTCTCTGAGGAGCTGAAACACTTAGCCTAGTCTCATAAGTCTTCTTACTAGGCTGCTGTGAGGGTGGCTGACTAGGCGGCTGCTGTTGAGAAGGTGGTTGCTGGGATGGTTGAGAAGGTTGTTGCTGGGAAGGCTGTTGCTGAGGCTGCTGAGCAGACACACGCCTAGACCTAGACAATAACAGATAACCAGCCACAGCACCACCAGCTATTGCACCAAGTATTAGATGCTCCTTCTTGACTTCCATACACACACCAAGCATTTCTATGCTTAAAGAGAGTAAAATAGCTTTATGCTAAATCAACACAAATCTTTTAAATCACAAGAAACCAAAGTAGCGTTTCTGGGGTGCGGAGCCCGATATAGGTGCCAAGGTCTTGGCAAGCTGGTTCGAATCTAAAATGAGTGATTTTAATCGTATGAAAGAGGTGATTGAAGGCATTATTGGATTGCCTGTTGCTAACATTAGAGTAGAAAAGGTGTCTAATACACGCTTCATCTTCGTCACTGTGAATGCAAATGCCAGTACTGTTCTTAGGAAGTGGCTTGAGGTTGCAGACAAGCTGAAGGGAACAAACATAGTGCTTGAATGGAGTGGAGAAACAGATGTAGAGCCAGAGGAACTAGGAAAACTATTAGGAATGATATTCGCCAAGCAAGACATTTACCTAACAGGCGATGAACACTTCGACGCTGTCAAGCTACTCGAGGAGGAGTGGAGATAAGGAAATGCACTACACTAGTTCGAGTTGCATGGGCCTCGAACCGCTATCTAATCACTTGCAAATGCTTTGCAGAACCTCAGACACTTATTATAATCAATTGGTTTAACACCTAGAGCAACTTCAAGAGCAACCCTCTCCCTGCAGAGAGCCTCACACTCACTCTTTCTCCTCAGCCTCAGGGACATATCGCATCAACCAAGACTCATCCTCTTCAAACCGCTTCTTATAATGCTTTTTACGGTACTGACCAGTACCAGCAGCAGTACCGCTACTCCGATTCACAGTACTGGTTTCGGTACCGGCAACAGTACCGCTATCCGATGACCCCCCATCGATGGTATTAGGCTCGCCATCATAGACCTCAACAATAATTCCATCACCTTCAGACCTATCAACAAGCCTATAAGAAGGGTCTGCAACACTTGCTTCACCTGTTGCATTTGTTGCAGATAAATTACCACTAGTAGCGGTAACATTACCAGCAGTAGCGGTAATGGATTCAAGCCTTCTCAGAACAAGCTCCTCCAGCGCCACCAGATATGCGACAGTATCTGAAAGAGTTGAAAACCCTCTCCTAGCCGCAATCTCCTTAAGCTTGTTGTAAACAGTTTCCGAAACAGACAACGACTTGAACCTACCTTTAGCCATATTACCACCAGTAGAGGTAATTTACCGCTACTAGTGGTAAATTACCCGCACCAGAGGTAATAAGCTTTTCAGGCGTAGGTCCTTTCATCACGTTTCAGAAGCAGGTTTATCATCATCTAATAAGGTGTTGGTTCCCGCAAAAATTGCGAATGGTTTAACTCTGCTCACATGAATGAAGACTTGCAACAATTAGGCATGCTAGGTACAGAGCCAGTAGCAACAACATTGCAGCTGTATATGTGTAGAGGTTTACATACATGTTCGGTGCTATCCACAGGCGTATCTCAAGTGGTTTGCCAAGCATTATAGAGACTACTAGCCATGTAAAGTGGTGAGCTGGTAGCAGACCCATTGGAGCAGATACAACGAATAGCACTGCTTGTAAAAATGGCTTTGGAGGCGTTGGCATCACTATGAACTCGTAGCTAACAATCAAAGCATAGAGCATTAGCACCCCTGACCACACAAACGCCTTAGTCGCCCAGTCATCGATAGCCGCATCAGCTAACCCAGTCAGCATACCAAACACAAATGCTAGACCAAGAGAAGAGCGGTACTCGTGATAGGTGCACAACACCTACACTCACCAAATATAGAGGGGTTGAAACAAAAAGGTTATTTGGCTTTCTAGCAACCCTGGTTCACATTACTTGGTTACCAAATTTGGTTTCGCCTTCAGCTCGTCGTCGCTTTGGGCTGTGAGTTGCTGTCCAGAATCTTTCTAACGATGTCTGGGTTCCTCATAAGGAAGTCTATAGCTTCGCTGATTCTCGAAAACCTCTTGTTCACGCCCCTAATTTTAATGACGTTTCTGTACTTGTCACCGCTAAACGAGGCGTAGACAACTATGTTTCTCGCAAGAGCCAGGTACTTCTCTGCACAGTCAGCCACAATTGCTTTAAGCTCCTCCTTATGAACTCTCCTAACATGGTTGTACGTAGCATGCCACCTAGAGAACGATTTGCCGCAGAAGGGGCATACCCTGTTTCTAACAGACTCTGGAATGTTTGGGTAAAAGGTGTTTACAACCACCTGCATCAATCTGTAGTTCTTCCACGGCCTCTTAAGCAGGCACGCCAGAGCCGCCCTGTAAAGCCTGTCCTCATTCCTTGAGCTTATAACAGAGTACGAAGTTCTTCTCCAGGGCATGACCCAAACCCCAAGTAGTTCCATTACATGTAACTATATAGGCACAGGGAATAAAAAGAGTTACTATCAAACAAAAAGTTGAATGAAGTTCCATAGCTTAGGAACCCCTGCTTATAAACTCTAGTAAACAAAGTAACTACTTGGCGAGAAAAATGAAGAAGAAAACCATAACAATCAAGGAATCCACATACATGAAGCTCCTAATGCTGAAGGAATCCCTAAACTACAGAACATGGGACGAAGTGCTGGAGAACTGCATAAAGTGCATAGAGAAAGTAGTAAAGACATGAACGAGGGTGAAACCGCTGTGGCAAACCCCCGCAACAAGCAGATAACAAGGATGTGCATCGTAATACCCATAAAACTGGCAAAAATGATAGACCTCCTAACCAAGGAGCTACACTACCCAAGCAGAAGCGACCTAATCAGAGACGCTATAAGGACATACATAAGAGAAAAAACGGGGATAAACATTGAAGAGATTTAGAACCCATCCAAAAAGAACGAGATAAACAAGCAAGTATACGAAATTAAACCAGATAAGCAGGCGGCCTCCATGACCCTGTACGACCTTGTGAAGTACCTAGTTAAACAGAGGCTCGCAGGAAACGATAAATCCATGTGCGTATATAGCATGATTATTGAGGGGAAGCCGCCGAAAGAGATAAGTGTGATGTGCAACATATCCAAATCTGGTATCAGGCACTATATCCGCAAAGTAGTTGGGAAGATGAATAACGGCCACAAAGCAGTTGCAGTCCTAAAACATGTTTTGCCACTGCTACTCAGAATCGAGCCAATCATAGTTGGGGGCAGGTGCCGCATTTGCAGAGCAGAAATCTCTTATCGCAAAGGTGCCATGAACCATGTTCAGTACCAGCACCGCGACATCGTCGAGCACTACACAAAGCAAATAATCAGCATCCTAAAATTAGTGAACAGCGGGTGAGACTCTATGGCAAGAATAGTCCTATGCGAGTGCCTAACAAGAAGCTACATATACTGCCTATGCGAAGAGGTTGAGGACCCCAACTGGCAACCAGTTGTTGTGAAGAAACCAAAGAAGTGGAGAAAGACCCCTAGACAAAGGATTCGCAACACCTAGCACAACACCAGCAGAAAACAAAAAATACTTCATTTTTTTATTCTTGCTTTTAATCTGCGTGCTAGTACCGTGGACGCGCCCTCCGCTTACCAATAGCTGCACCAGCTACGCCTCCAGCAGCCGCAGCAACCAAGCTGTATACCGGGTTCCTGGTAGCAAGCCACAGCGCAAGACCAGCTAAAGTAGCCCCACCAGCACCTGCAACTGCTGGCAACCTGCTAGGCCTGGTCATGTAGGCAAGCATGTTGTCTACCAGTTTATCTGGAGGTGGCGGCCATGGATGGTAGTGCAGCCACCTTCTTGTGCCAAAGTGCTCCTCAAGGTATATAATCTCCCAGGAGCCGTTGTCAGGGTCGTAAGCAAGGCCAATATCTCCCTTAACAGCCTTCACAAGAGTTCTCCAGTCGTCGCCAGACGTCTTTATATCCTCTGGCTTGAGCCCCTGAAGCAGTGGATGATTTGGCTTCGCAAATACAATCCTCTTAGACACTGGATTACCCGAAACAACCTTTACCATTAGCCTGGGTATCTCAGAGTCGTTGCCCCATGTAAACACAGGCACATTCTTAGCAAAGAAGTGCTCATAGAACGCTGCCCTATCCCTGCCTATGCCGTAGTATGACATCAGCCCCATCACAAAGTCCGGCTTAAGAGCTTCGGCATCCTTAATCGATATCCCAGGCCTTATAATAACATCGTGGCCTCTCCACTTAAGCGTCTGCGGAACAGGCGATACCCTTCTCCAGCCAAGCCCAAGGAACTGTGCAACAGGCTCTATCAGAGCACCCTTCTCTATTGCAACATCTGCAACCAGTATTCTCATTCCACTCACCACATCTACACTACACTAAACAGAGTTAAAAACATTTTTCAGAGCTAAACATACGCTACACTAGATTCGAATGCTAAAACAGTTAACACTACTCTATAACAACATCAACATCCTCAAGCTGCGACAGAACCTTTGACCAGTAATCCAGAAAACCATCTATATGATTCTCAAACACACTTGTATCAGCATCCAGACACACCCACACCTCTGCAGACTTGCTGAGCGGCGTAAGAGCTACTAGACCCTCTCTATCCAAAGCAAATGCATGCTCCAAGACATCGTTTCTGTCAAAATAAAGCTTAACCACAAACCTCTTGCTCCTAAACACAACCCTCAAACCAGACACCCAATCAGCAACACCTTCGCTCACCACCCAAATAAGAACTAACCTGCTTTTAGAACCTCTCTAAGAACCTCTATAACCTTTTTAGTGAATTCGCTTTCCCCCTCAACAACCATCTTAACCTCGTTATCGGTAATCTCAACAACGATTCTAGCTCTAGTCCTGTGCCTTCTGAACATCGCTCCTCGCACTCTTAATTGGTTCAATGCTCAGCTTCAAATCTATTTTCTCTGGGTAAAGCTCTGCAATGTAGCTGGATATCGATGATTCCTCTACTGTGAAGTAATGCATTGTTGCTCCACAGTCTGTGTCATCCCAGAGCTCAGCCACTATGTACTTCTGCTTCTCGCCATCTCTACACCTGTAAATCATTCTGTAGCCAGCAAGAATCGACCTATTCTTATCAATGTACTGAGCACCCTCAGCAACTGGCTCACCAAACACCTCCACCAAGACCTTTCTAGCGATACCAACAATCGTTGTGAAGCTAGCCCCAACAATGTTGAGGCCCGCAACAACAACCTCAAGCTTTGAAACAGCATCTGAAATCATGTGGCATGGAAGAACCTTTCCAGTCATTGTCTCCACCTCTCAAACATTGCTCAGTCTTCCGCACCATACTCATAGTACTCTTCAAACTCGAATTTCTTTAGAAGCTCCTCTGCAAGGTCTAGCGCAAAATCGAAGCACTTATCGTTGAACACAGCTCCAGAGTCAACATTGCAGTATATCTCTGAATCTATTGTGTATGTGTGTTGCGGGTCAAGCTGAAGCTCCTTTACCTGACCAATCCCAATACTCCATAGCAAACCATCTTCAAAGCACAGGTGTATAGATAGAATGGGTTTGTTGTTGAAGAAGCTGAAGCACTTTATCATGGTCCCACACCGTAAACGCAAAGCAGATACTCACAGATGTGGCCTAACATCACCTAACCTCAGAAGCATTTGAAGAGCTTCTAAGGCTCTGCTCATAAAGTGTTAGAAGCTCCCTGCAAATCTTTTCGATGTTGTCTATGTTTGTCCTGAGCCTGCCAAGTATTTCATACATCTTTGCAATGCCAATGCTAGAAATGCCAGTGCCATCTGCAACATTAGCCCTTAGCAGACTTACATGGCTACCAAGCTCAAGAACAAGCTCGTGTTGCTTCTGAATAGCTTTCACAAGCTTATCCAGCTTCTTAAGCAGTTTATACTGTAGTGTTTTAGACATGCCTATCACTCCTCACACCCGTTGTACTCCTCCTTCACTTTGTTCACCACCCTCATACACTACTTCGAACCCGTTCTTGACAAGCTCAACAATTGCCTTAACAACCTTGACAGCAAGATTGTATGAGTAGCAGGTATCTGTAGAGATGAAGTATGGCAGGCCCTGGGCAATGTATTTAGATGCATATTCACAGCTCTTGCCAACATCGTAGCCAACATCATATAGCAAGTCCTAG
>Ga0315272_10000169_pt1 | contig 30672 bp, 30 predicted proteins | sample C3_middle_MG_FD_203918 | JGI IMG/M metagenome (GOLD analysis project Ga0315272, IMG submission 203918) | Sediment microbial communities from Yellowstone Lake, YNP, Wyoming, USA - C3_middle | ecosystem: Environmental > Aquatic > Freshwater > Lake > Sediment | place: USA: Wyoming | collected...
GTTCCAGTTACCTTGTCGGAAACCGAAGAGAATTCCGTTTCTCCGGCCCCCGGTCTGACAATAACAATTGTCTCGTACCTGCGCATTGCTTCCTCCTTGTGGTCATTTGGCCCTTGCTTTTTGCGTTGCATGCGAAGAGCAAGGAGGTATGTGGGGAAAAATAGTAAAAAAACAATCGCGATTGATAGCAATTAACCTTTTGTTTGTCAATCCTTTTCTGGAGATGGTTCCGGCTCGCTTTTGGTCTGTTGCCAGATCGCCAGAAGTGTATCGGGATCAAGGTCAATCATCTGTTTTTCTTGTCCGGCTATATTTTTTTCAAGCATGAGAAAGCGGGTCGTGAACTTGTTTGTCGCCGCATGAAGAGCGTCTTCCCCGTCAATATTCGCTTTCCTTGCCACAACCGCGAGGGCAAAGAGAAGATCGCCGAATTCTTCCTCAATGTGTTCGTGTGACCCATGGGCAAAGGCATCCTGTAGTTCCCGGAATTCTTCGCTGACTTTGCCCAGAGCGCTCGAGAGATTCGGCCAGTCAAAGCCCTCCCTGGCCACCCGGTCTGCAACCCGTTGCGCCCTGCATAGGGCAGGCAGGCTTTTGGGGATGGAGTCCAGAGGATGCCGGGGCTGCCCCTTCTTTTTGTTTTCCTGGTTTTTTATCGCTTGCCACTGCTGGCGCAGTTCCTGCTCCGAGTCTACGGTTTCACTGCCGAACACATGGGGATGACGGCGGATCATTTTGGCGGAAATGGACTCAATTACCTCAAGGAGGGTGAAAAGATTTTTTTCTTGGTAGAGATTGTTGAGAAAAATAATCTGGAAAAGGAGATCTCCCAGTTCCTCGCAAATGTGGCTGGGGTTGTCGTCGTTGATTGCCTCGATCAGTTCGTGTGTTTCCTCAATAAGATACTGCTTGAAGGTCTGGGGAGTCTGTTTTTGGTCCCAGGGACAGCCGTCTGGCGCCCGGAGGCGGTTGATAATCTCAAGGAGGGCAAGGAATTTTTCCGCAGTACGTGTCATGGGTCTGCCTGTTTCAGATTGAAGGAAAGGGATGGGTGATGGCAAACGCGTTGGGCAGTAAAGTAAGAAGTTTTATATACCAACTCTTGAGGGGAAAGAGAAGAACTCAACCGCATATTGTCCGGTATCCGGATTGTCGGTGGAAGATGAGATTGTGAGGAAGAATTGTAATCAGATATCTTCCTATGTGGCCGTAATTTTTCGTGGTAATATCTTATTAGGCAGTGATTGAAAAAATCCCTTATCTGCCACGACTTGCAAAAAGATGTCTAATTGGATATAGATCATCCTTCACCGAAGAATTCTATTGTTTCTTCGTTTTTACCAAATAGTAGCTGTGAGAAAATGGTGTTTGGCGCAGGGGGGGCCGTGTTACCAACGGAACCGTTGGGCATGGTATTTTCAGTGGTTTTGAACCTGTGCGAGGTGAGTGGTCATGGCAAAGAAAATTATACTTGAAAAACACAAGGATGTAGCGCGGATCGATCAGGAAGACAAGCGGACACACGGGTGGTACGTGCGGGTTCGTTTTCAGGGGACAACGCATTCTAAATTTTTTTCCGATGGCAAATGCGGCGGGCGTTATTCAAGTTTGCTCGCAGCCCTTACCTGGCGGGATACCATGGAAAAAAAGATTGGGAAGATTCGAACCGACAAACATCTTGTCACGGTGAGCAACACCACCACCGGGGTTGTCGGCGTCCGGTTTAACGAGAAGCTGAACAGGTATGAGGTGAGCTGGGTGAATCGCGTTGGCAAACAGGGCAAGACTTCCGTTTCCGTGAATAAAAATGGGAAGGAAAGGGCGTTCCAGATTGCTTGCGAGATACGAAAGGTAAAAGAAGCCGAGCGGCTCAGCGCCTAGCGGGCGAGGCTGTTTTCTGGGCAGTCTGTGCGGCGATATCTTGTGCCGGGCAAAATCATTACCGTGGCATGTTGTGTTTTTGATTACGGAGTGTGGTTCAGTAGTGGGCACAGCTCCATCGGTGCGGCAAGCAAGGCTTGAGCGCCATTTTTTTTCAGTTCGTCTGCGGTGCGAAAACCCCAAAGCGCCCCAATGGCAAACATCCGGGCCGCCCGCGCTGTTTGCATGTCGGTGTTGGTGTCGCCCAGATAGAGGAAATCTGCCGGTTCAATATGCAACAGGTTGGCGATGCGCAATGCCCCGGCAGGGTCAGGTTTTCGGGGAAATGTTTCCCTCGCTCCTGCCACCGCAGCAAAACGCCAGTTCGGCAGAAGTTTTCTGACTACCTCCTGGGTTAACGCGTCGGGCTTGTTCGAGAGAATTGCCATCTGTATCTCCCGGGCTGCAAGCGTATCGAGCAGCTCGGCAATGCCGGAATAGGGTCTTGTCGTGTCGGCCCAATGCAAGGCGTATTCCTGGCGCATTTTTTGCACACACTCCTGGATAAGCTCCTGTTGTCGAGCCTCCGCAGGCAGGGCGCGCTGAACCAGGTTGACGATCCCGTCTCCGACAAAATAGCGGTAGGCCTTTACTGGATGGGGAGGAAGTCCCTGGCTGGTCAGGACACGATTCATCGACACCGCCAGATCGGCGAGGCTGTCAATGAGTGTGCCGTCCAAATCAAAAAGCACACATTTATGGCAAGTCATGGGGGCAGGAGGGTGTTTGGGCTTATTTGGCGGCGCCGGACTTGGGGCCAGCCAGTAAATTCAGAATCCGCAGGCCAACCCCGAGCCTTGCCCGGAGTAACGAGGGCTTGGCGGGTTTGACCAGGTAGTCGTCCGCGCCGCCTTCCAGGGCTAAAACTTGTTCCTCAATGGAGCTGCGGGCGCTGAAAATGACGGTGTACACGTATGGTCCATCCGTGCGCATCCGGATACGTTGGCAGACCTGCATGCCGCTGAGGCCTGGGATGTTCCAGTCCAGAATGGCCAAGGTTATGGTGGGGTCGGTTTCAAGGGCGTTCCAGGCTGTGTCGCCATTATCCGCTTCGATCGGTTCGTAGCCCCATTTCACCAGAAAATTATTCAAGCCTTTGCGCACCACGGGGTTGTCCTCTGCGACCAGGATTTTTGGGCGTTTTGGGGCCTTGGGAGTTGTGGCCGTTTCTTGTGTCGTCTCATTTTCCTTCATGGTGTGCGCTCAACTATATGACAGGGTTTGCTTTCAAGGAAATTAAGTCTCTTTTAAATTGTTACATAAAAAGAGGTTGTGGGGCAAGCCAAAACCAGAGTTGGCCAGCGTTTGTTGAAATTGTCATGTGATATTGTAGCGTTACATCGCAGATGAAGTGTGGCCAGATTGTCTCTGGCTATCGCGTCTTTCCTCTTGACTCTCTATTCTAATAGCACTATTCTTTGCGAGTTTTAATTGTAGAAGGGTGTTGAGCATTTTCTTTAAGGAAGCACACATATTTTTTCTGATCCCAGTTTTTTTGTGCTGGCGTCAGAACAGGATGTTTTTGATTCAATAAAAAAATTTTAAGGAGGATCACCATGTCTGTTTGTGTTGTTGGCCATTCAAATCCCGATACCGATTCCGTTGCCGCTGCCATCGCTTACGCACATTATCTGAAGGCAACCGGCACTGACGCCGTTGCCTGCATGCAGATTGAGGCGGCCAAGTTGAACCCCGAGAGCACCACCGTTCTCAAGAACTTCGGCCTTGCCGCGCCCCAGACCATGATGGATGTTGCGGGCAAGAAGGTTGCTCTGGTCGATTTCAGCGACATCGGGCAGGCTCCGGCAAACATCAAGGATGCCGAGGTTATCGCCATTGTTGATCATCACAAGATCGGGGATATCACCACCAACAATCCGATCGTGTTCAATGCCCAGCCCGTTGGCTGCACCTGCACCGTGCTGTACGAGATGTTCAAGAACAACAACGTTGCCCTGCCCAAGGATATTGCCGGCGCCATGCTCTCCGCTATCCTGAGCGACACCGTAAACTTCAAGTCCCCCACCTGCACCGCTCCTGACAAGGCTGCAGTTGCCGCCCTGAAAACCATTGCCGGCGTTGCCGACACCGATGCCCTTTTCATGGAAATGCTGAAGGCCAAGTCTTCCGTGGACGGCATCCCCATGAAGGATCTCGTTTTCCGCGACTACAAGGATTTCGACATGAACGGCAAGAAGGTCGGTATCGGCCAGCTCGAGCTCGCCACCCTGGATCAAGTTGCCGCAATCCGCACCGATCTGTACAAGGCTCTTGAGGATCTCAAGAAGGATGGACGTCACTCTGTACTGTTCATGCTCACCGATGTTGTGAAAGAGGGTACCGATCTGCTGGTTGTTTCCGATGAGCCCGCAGTTATTGAGCAGGCTTTTGGCGCCAAGCTCGCTGGCAACTCCATGTGGGTAGGCGGCATGATGAGCCGCAAGAAGCAAACCGTTCCGCCGTTGCAGAAGGCTTTCGGCTGCTAATCGCTGAATATTTAAGCTCTTGTTGAAAAACCCCCGGACGGGATTCCGTCCGGGGGTTTTTTGTGCCGCGCGCATGAGGCCAAATTTACGTTATTTCTTTTTGGCCCTGATCTTTTTGTTGGTTTTTTTGGGTGTTGGCTTGCTTTGGACAGCAGGCTTTGCCTCTGGATTCTCTGCTTCCCAAGGCTTGCGGCCAACCATGTCAAGTAGCCGTTTGTCCAACCGGATGAGGTGATGCATGGCACGCAACTTTTCCGGAGCGGTTTCTCCGTTGATGTTGATGATGATCAGGCGATTGAGTCCAAATCCGTACTGATTGTTCAGGTCGATCACTGCTCCGATCACCACCAGTCTGCCGCTTTCTATCCTTTGCTCGTACCGTTTCATGGCCGTGGCTACTTGAAAATCAACATTTTTTTCCACAAGCATTGTTTCTGCTTTTGCCCCAGCCCCACTAGCTACCGTTTGCTCCCCCAGAGAAAGACGCAGGCCGTCCAGATCATGACGCAGGTCCGGTCCCAGGTGGCTATACCCTTTTGTAAAGAGCCGGAGGCTGTCGCTGTTGGTATTGCCTGTGATGAGCAGGACAGGGGTAAGGAGCTCGTTGACGCCGTAGTCAATAGCTCCGGCGGATAACGAAAATTGATTGCCTGGATTTCGGACCGTATAGATGGTGTCAACCGGGTCGGGGTAGAACAGGGTCGGCTGCACACGGGCATCGCAATCCGCCAGCCAGGTCATATGCGGGGTGCCTGGCTTCCGCAATGGCTCGTCTGGCGGCCTGCTGGCCACAATTTGATCGTTGTGCCGGGCGATTTTTTCTGCCACGGCATAGGGGGGCAGCCCTGCCCGGAGCTTTTTGATCGGGAGCATATCCGCGTCGCTGGCCGAAGGAAGGAGTGCGACAAGCAAAAAGAGGGGGAGAATTATTCCGAGGCGCATTCTATTGACCCTGTTGTTTCAAAAGATTACCGGTATCTGCTACTGTCATTATCGGTGAATCCGTAAATGTCTAAAATTTTTTTCACGCAGGAAACCATGCCGCCCTTAAAACACAGGAGAACGATTCCCTGTCAAGGCGTAAAAACAGTCAGTTACCAAGAGGTATGCGTTGCCGGTCTGAGTCTTTTTGCCATCGACATTTCCCGAAGGTTGTCTTGACAATGAAAAAGAGCATACTTATTGTTGGACACAAACTTGAAATCGTCTGTAAAAATCTAGTTATTGCAGCTGGATACAGTTTGAGTTCGCACATTTCAGGGGGAAGTGTTGCCCCGGAAAGGAGATACGGGTGGCTGAGCAAGAAGAAAAAAAAGAAGAAGGCCTTGAGCAGGGCAACCCTGGGAAAGACCAGGGCCAGGCTGAGGCGGAAGATGTCTCCGTTCAGTTGGCAAAAGCTCTGGAAAGGAACCGGGAATTGGAGGACAAGCTGCTGCGCATGGCGGCGGAGCAGGATAATTTCAGGAAAAGAATGCAGCGTGAGCGGGAAACAGCGTTCAAGTATGCGGAAGAAGCCATCCTGCGGGAGATTCTCCCTTCTCTGGATAACCTCGAACGTGGCGTTGAGCAATGTAAGTGTTCCCCTGATGCCGCAGCCCTCCTGGCCGGGGTGGAGATGACCTGCAAGGGGCTGCTCAACACTTTGGAAAAATTTGGGGTGAAACCCTTGGCTGGCGCAGGGCAGCCCTTTGACCCCAACTTTCATGAAGCCGTGGCCATGGAACCCAGCGCGGACGTGCCAGAAAACCAGATTCTACAGGAGTATCAGAAGGGGTATATGTTTAAGGACAGACTTATCCGAGCGGCCAAGGTCGTCGTTTCCAAGGGTAATGTTGAAGAATAATTAAGGATGGTTCATCCCGTTAGGTAAGGAGAATGTGAGATGGGTAAAATTATTGGTATTGATTTGGGAACAACAAATTCATGTGTCGCGGTGATGGAAGGCGGTGAGCCCAAGGTTATCGCCAACGTGGAAGGCAACAGAACAACCCCTTCGGTGGTTGCTTTTTCAAGCAGTGGAGAGCGGCTGGTGGGCCAGGTTGCCAAGCGACAGGCAGTCACCAACCCGACCCGCACCCTGCACGCCATCAAGCGCCTCATCGGGCGCAAGTTCACCGATGCGGAAGTGAAAAAGAGCATCGAGATCAGCCCGTTCAAGATCGTCAACGGCAAGGAGGGCGATGCTGCTGTTGAGGTTGACGCCAAGGTTATGACCCCTGCCGAGATCTCCGCCATGGTGCTTACCAAGATGAAGCAGACCGCGGAGGAATATCTCGGCGAGGAAGTCACCGAGGCGGTCATCACCGTGCCTGCGTATTTCAACGATTCCCAGCGCCAGGCCACCAAGGACGCGGGCCGGATTGCGGGCCTCAATGTGCAGCGGATCATCAACGAGCCCACTGCTGCGGCTCTTGCTTATGGCCTGGACAAGAAGGGCGAGGAAAAAATCGCCGTGTTCGACCTGGGCGGCGGCACCTTTGATGTCTCGGTGCTGGAGATCGGTGACGGGGTGTTCGAGGTGAAATCCACCAACGGCGATACCTTTCTCGGCGGCGAAGATTTCGACATGCGCATAGTCAACTGGATTGCCGATGAGTTCAAGCGGGATCAGGGCATTGATCTGCGCACCGACAACATGGCCTTGCAGCGTCTGCGGGAAGAGGCGGAAAAGGCGAAGATGGAGCTTTCCACCACCATGGAGACAGACATCAACCTGCCCTTTATCACGGCGGACGCCTCCGGGCCCAAGCATCTGCAGATGAAACTCTCCCGTGCCAAGCTGGAAAGCCTGGTGGAAGATCTGATCGAACGCACGGTCAAGCCCTGTCAGATTGCCCTGAAGGATGCCGGGATCAATGCGGCGGACATCGACGAGGTGATTCTGGTCGGCGGCATGACCCGGATGCCCAAGGTGCAGGAAAAGGTCAAGGAAATCTTCGGCAAGGATCCCCATAAGGGCGTGAACCCGGACGAGGTTGTGGCCATCGGCGCCGCTGTGCAGGGCGGGGTGCTCAAGGGCGATGTCAAGGACGTGCTGCTCCTCGACGTTACCCCGCTGTCTCTGGGCATTGAGACTCTGGGCGGGGTGATGACCAAGCTCATCGAGAAGAACACCACCATCCCGACCAAGAAGAGTCAGGTGTTCTCCACTGCGGCGGACAGCCAGCCCGCAGTTTCCATCCATGTGCTCCAGGGTGAGCGCGAGATGGCGGCCAATAACAAGACCATCGGCCGGTTCGAGTTGACCGATCTTCCCCCGGCCCCGCGCGGGGTGCCGCAGATCGAGGTCACCTTTGATCTCGACGCCAACGGCATTCTCCATGTTTCCGCCAAGGATATGGGCACCGGCAAGGAGCAATCCATCCGGATCACCGCTTCCAGCGGCCTTTCCGAGGAAGAGATCAAGCGGATGCAGAAGGATGCCGAGGCTCATGCCGACGAGGATCGCAAGCGTAAGGAACTGGTCGAAACCAAGAATCAGGCCGATTCCATGATCTATGCCACGGAAAAGAGCATGAAGGATTTGGGCGATAAGGTTGACAGCGAGACCAAGAACAAGGTTCAGGTCGAGATCGACAGCCTCAAGAAAATCATGGAGTCCGACGATGTGGAGGCGATCAAAAAAGGGCTTGAGTCTCTGACCCAGGCCTCCCACAAGCTGGCTGAGATGATGTATGCCCAAGCCACCAAGGATAAGGCCGGAGAAGGCGCCGAAGGCGGTGGCCAGGCCGGTGGTGCAAAGAAGGATGATGACAACGTGGTGGACGCGGATTTTGAAGAGGTGAAATAACACATCGCGTGAGGTTATGATTTCAGGCCAGGAGACACATGTCTCCTGGCCTTTTTTGTTGCATCAGTCGGCGCCGCAGCGCAGGCGGGAGAGCGCCTCGACAAAGTTGAATCTGTCGTCATGCTCGCCAATGTGGCAGCGCAGGCAGGTCTCCATGGTCGGCTTACCTGCTTTGGCGATCGCTGGCTGAAGGGTGTGGGCATGGCCTGGGCCATGGCAGGATTCGCAGCCGACCTGGCGCAGGTCATGGGCAAGAGCGAGCATTTCCTGCCCGGTCTGGGCGGCGGGTCCGGTGATGTGGCAGGGAAGGCATTGCACATTGAACTGCTGCCCCTTTGCCTCCAAAGTATCGTAGGCCGTGGCATGCTGTGTGCCCCGCCATTTTGCAAACTGCGGGGCATGACAGCTGGTGCAGGCGGCGCTGCCGGCGTAATTTCCCGAAGGCCCTTCCTGCTGCTGGCCGGTACTGCCTGAAATCCTCGCCTTTACCGCAGCCTTGCCGATCCGGTTCACCTCGCTGGTGGTTGCCTCAACAATGGCCCGGATCGCCGGGTTGTCAGGAAGCTCCTTGCGCATGGCCTCAAAATGGCTGCTGTATGAGGAGAGTCGTTGGCGGCTTGCATCTCGGGCTTTTTGTTCGGCGGTGAGACGGATAATCTCCTCTTCCAGCAGTTTCTGCCTTGCGAGCATGTCGTTGTAGGCCTCAAGAACTTCGGGCTGGTTCTTGAATGCCTGTTCCGGCTCGCCTTGCCGACGATAACGGTTGATCTGCCATCCCAGGCGGTCCATTTCGTTTTTCTTGTCCGCCAGTAGATTTTCGGAGCCTGGCTCTTCCCATCTTTTATTCTGTGTATTCCAATGTACCTCCAGGATGCCCACTGATTTGCCTTGGGCTTCCACCTGGGTGATCAGAGTGTTGTTGACCCGCTCCGGAGCAATGTTTCCCTGGGTATTTCCTCCTTGCAGAATCAAGTGGATCTCTGGATGGGCCTCCGCGATTTTCCGGTTTATTGCCGCAGGAAAGCTGGAAAGCAGAATGGTCATATCGGCTCGGTCACGCAACTTGGCGATTTCCTTGGGTAAAATCTCTTCCCACGGGGCAATTATCGCGTTGTCCTTTTCCGTAAAAAGAGAGTCAGGACCTTGAGCGGTGAGGCCGATGACCGCGATGCGCATATCTCCTGCCGTGATCAGGGCGTGCGGCTTGAACCAGGGCTTGCGCTCGATGCGGCTGAGCAGGTTGGCGCTCAGCCAGGGGAAGTTCGATTTTTTCTGGATGGCGAAGAGGAAGGGCAGCCCTGCCGCGAGATCCTGCCGGGACACGCCAACGGCGGCAAAGGACATCCGATTGTATGCCGCGACAATTCCTTGCGCCGTAGCGGTGAGCTGTTCACGCTGGTCCTGCGGTAATTTTTCATCCTTGAAAAGCAGGACTCCGCTGTCAAGGGCAAGCACTGCGGATTTTTTCCCCCGCACGGCCTCAAGCTGCTGCGCTTTCTTGGGCAGACCGCCCAACTGGTTGCTTTTTCAGCCGCACGGCTCGGTTTCTCCCCGCACATCGTTGGAAAAGAAGATGGTCAGGTCATGTTGCGCCCCTGCCTGTTGTTTGGGGGTGCCCGTCCGTTGTGCCGCGGCTTCTGATGCGGGTGCGGTTATGCTGAGCAGGGCAAGAAAGGAAAGCAGCAAAAAGGTGGCCTGTTTGTTCATTGTGTTCATGTGCTCCTGATCTGGTAGTTGTCTGGAAGAGGCTCAAACGGGTTGTTTTTTTCGGTCCCGCAGCAGCTGCCGCCATTTGCCCAACCGGTCCCGGATGATCGCTTCATAGCCCCGGTTAGCGGGCTGATAATAGATTTTGCCCTCAAGTTCAGCCGGCAGATGATGTTGATCCACCAGGGCATGGGAATCATCGTGGGCATACTGGTAGCCCTGGCCATAGCCGAGATCCTTCATCAGCGAAGTTGGCGCGTTGCGGAGATGGAGCGGCACCGGCAGGCTGCCGGTGCGTCTGATGTCGTGCATCACCGTATTGTAGGCGGCATAGACTGCATTGCTCTTGGGGGCGGTGGCAAGATAGGTGACGGCCTGGGCCAGGGCCAGTTCACCCTCCGGGCTGCCCAGGGTCTGATACGAGTTTCTGGCGTTTACGGCAATCATGAGGGCCTGGGGGTCGGCATTGCCGATGTCTTCCGAGGCGAAACGGATCAGGCGGCGGACCACGTACAGGGGTTCCTCGCCGGCGGCGAGCATCCGGCACAGCCAGTACAGGGCCCCATCCGGGTCGCTGTCCCGCAGGCTTTTGTGCAGGGCTGAGATCAGGTTGTAATGCTCCTCGCCGTCCGCATCATAGCGCAGGCTTTTCCGCTGGATGGCTTCTTCCACTGTGGCCAGGGTTATCTGCCGTGTGCCCGTGGCGTCGGGTTCGGCGAGATTGGCGGCGATCTCCAGACTGTTCAGCAGGCTGCGGGCGTCGCCGTCGGCAATCCTGGTCAGGTGGGCGGCAGCCTCAGGCTCCAAGGATATCTGCCAGGAGCCCAGCCCCTGTTCCTTGTCGGTGATGGCTCGCTGGAGAATGGTTTGCAACTCATCCGGGCTCAAGAGGTCAAGGACCAGCACCCGGCATCGGGAGAGAAGGGGCGCGATAACATGGAAAGAGGGATTTTCGGTGGTTGCGCCGATGAGGGTCAACAGACCGCTTTCCACGTGGGGGAGAAAGGCGTCCTGCTGGCTTTTGTTGAAGCGATGGATTTCGTCCACGAAAACAATGGTGGCGGTGTTGCGTTCTTCCTTGGCCGTCTGGGCCTGGGCTACTATTTCCCGAATCTCTTTGACCCCGGACAGGACTGCGGAAAAGAAAGCAAAATCAGCGCCGGTTGTTTGGGCAAGAATCCGGGCCAGAGTGGTTTTGCCGGTGCCGGGTGGACCCCAAAGCAGCAGGGAGGGCAGGTATCTCTGGTGGATAAGCCGCCGGAGAAGCTTGTCCTCGCCCAGCAGCTGTTTTTGTCCGATAAAATCATCTATCATTCGCGGACGCAGGCGTTCTGCCAGGGGGGCGATGTGTGGGGCAGGTTGTTGGGCCATGACTTTTTATCTGGCAGGTGGAGAGGATGGGAAAATCGATTTTAAGAAAATAGTATGCCAGGAATTTGCTGGAAAGTCATCAGCAGATCACGCGGAAGAGCAAGGTGCAAACTCTCCGGATTTTTACGCCAGCAGGGCTGCAAGACGTTCTGCCATACGTTCCGCCGAAAAGATCAGGGACTCAAGATCGAGAAGATTCAGCACCTGGCGATCGAAAAGAATCTTGACCTTTGCGGGGAACCCGTCTTCTGGCTCTGCCTCCCAGTAAACAAGATATTGCGGAATCCTGGGCAGGACCGGGATGATGCAGCCGAGCGTGGCGGATGGCGTTGGTTGCGCAGCGCCTCCCAGTCGATGGCAGGCCGAAATGATTGTCTCGCTGGGAAGATGGGTGAAGAGTTCCGCCAATCTGTTTTCGCAGTAGGTGGCAAGGGTTCGCACCTTGGAGATGGAGTTGGGCAGGGTTTCCAGGCCGATCCAGTCCAAGGCAGGGTCAGGTCCGCCCTGGGAGTGGATATAGTTGTAGATGAGGATCTGGTCCCTGGGATCTTCCGGGGTGCGACCGTTGAGGAGAATTCCTTGTCGGCTCAGGAGTACGTCCTGGGCAAGAAAGGGAAATGACAGGGTCTGGTTGTCTTCGCCACAGAGGGTGGCGCCCAAGGGGGAGGCAATACGGGCAAAATCCAGGGCGGCGATTTTGTCTTTGAGATGTTCTACAAGGGCCAGGTCGCGTTGCCCGGAGAGTTCCTCCAGAACAGGGCCTTGTTTTTGCTCAACATTGAGACCGGTGGTGTCAAAATACGGGCACTTGTCAAAGGCTTCGCCGCTTTTGGCGACCGCAGCGGAAAAGGCAAGGCAGGTTGGGTAGCCGCATTGCCCGCAATTGGTCTTTGGGGTCCGTTTGACAATCTCGAAGGGATTCATGGAACCGACTACTTGTAACTTTTGTGGCAGGCCTTGGTGAGGGCGTTTACTTTTGCGGCATATTCCAGGGCTTTCGGCATATCTCCCATACGGGCGTAGGACAAGGCCTCCCGCAGGATCGTGAAGCAGGCAAGCCAGTCTTCATGCCAGGCCGATTCCGAGAAAACGGTATAGCTCTCAAAGGCGGAAACAAGGGATTTTTCTTCGGCAGGGGTGGGAGCCTGGCCCTGTTCCAGTTTTCTGGAAACGGTTTTCCAGAGGCTGGTAATCTCTTTTTTTATTTTTTTGCCCTCCGGCGGTCGCCCCTGCAATCGCAACCCCTTGTCATGCTTGTCGCCGAGGGTTTTTCTCGGGGTATGTTTTTGCTCATCCGTCAGCATGGCCTCCTCATCCGAACCCAGGAGGGGCACTTGAAAAGAAAGGGTGCAATAGGCGGTGTCGCCCGTGATCTTCTGCTTGGTTTTTATGAACAGTGGGTTGCCGATGGAGACAAGCCGGTTGCCAACCCGAAGTTTTCCTTGGGCAAGATCGCTGGCCAGAGCTGTGAGATCGGCGGCGATGTTCTCAAGGGTGTTCGGGGCGTTGTGCTGGGCAGACATTGTCTCTCTCTCTTTAATAAAAGATTACCAGGGCAGTGATGTTGTCGCGTCCGCCTTGTTCATTGGCTGCCGTGACCAGGTTTTCACTGGCTTTTTCCGGGGTGAGGGCATTGAGGAGAATTTGCTCGATCCGGGTGTGGTCAACCATGTTCCATAGGCCGTCGGAACAGAGAAGCACCCTGTTTCCCGGTTGCAGGATGTTTTTGTGGTATTCCGGTCCTTCGTGGGAGTGGAAGCCGATAGCCCTCGTCACCACATGGCGTGGAACCTGGATATCCTTGTTATTGGCATCGGTTTTGTTGATGTAGGTCACAGCGGTATGATCCGTGGTGATCTGTTGCAAGCTGCCTTTTTCGAAGAGATAACAGCGGGCATCCCCGACGTGGCAGGTGTGAAGGCGGTTTTCGTCAAGAAGGCAGGCAACCATGGTGCAGCCCATGCCTTGCATTGTCTCATCGGCAGTGGCTTTGGCCATTACTGCCTGATTGGCATGATTGAAGGCCGCCAGCATACTCTGGTGAATTTCATCGTCGTTGCCACGTATTTCTCGAATTTTTTCTTCCGAGAGAAATTCGAGCAGGGATTCGATGGCCAAACGGCTGGCAACCTCGCCCGCGTTATGGCCGCCCATGCCATCGGCGACCACGAAAAGACGCCGGTTGCGCAGAGAGCAAAAGCTGTCTTCGTTATGGTCACGGACCATTCCGGTGTCCGTGCGTCCATAAAAAGAAATGCCTCGGGGCTTACTTTTGCATATTTTTTTTAAAAAATTGAACATCATGTGCGTTCCGTTATATTCCCGGTCGGGAAAACTATTCAAAATGGAGTTGGTAGATTACCATCCAAAAAACAATGGCCCCATCTTTTCTTCCGGCAAGAAAGGTGTGGGGCTTTGGCCCATGGGCAAGACTGTAAACACCATCGCCTCTGCCATCAAGAATGGCGAGGCATTCCCCGCTGTTGCTGTCCCAGAGTTTGATGATGTCATCTTCGCAGCCGGAGATTATGGTCTGGTTGTCCTGGAGAAATAAAGCGGAAGAAATGGTTTCGTCGTGGGCTTTGATTGATTTGAGGCAGCGTCCGGTTTTGTGTTCCCACACTTTCAGGTGACGATCGGTGCCGGCCGAAACGAAGCGTTGGCCATCAGCCGAATTTGCCAGGGCGATAACCGGCATGGCATGCGCTTCGATAATTCTCGTGCATTCTTTTCCGCTTGCGTCCCAGAAGCGGACAGAGCCGTCTTCGCTCCCTGTCGCTAGATTCAAGCCGGTAGTCGTGAAAGTAATGGCCCGGACAGCACCGCCTTCTTTGATCGAGGTGGTCATTTCCGGACCGGTGCCAAGCTTGCGGATTTTCATGATGCCGTCTGCTCCGCCCGAGGCCAGGTAACGGCCATCTTCGTTGAAGGCCAAGGCATGCGCCGGGCCGTTGTGGGCTGTTTCGCTTGATTCCAGAGCGCCGGTTTTTGTGGAGAAAAGGCAGATGGTTCCATCCTGGGTGCCTACGGCGATCAATTTGCTCTGGGGGCAGATAGCCAGTGCGGAAATGGTGCTGCCGTCTTTCCGCAAGACAATGCCGTGTTGTGAAGAGGCCCCCAGGTCGTGCAGGATGATTTTTCCCTCGGGACCGGCGGCAACAAACTTCTTTGTGTTCGGGATATGGGCAAGATGTGTTGTTGGCCCTTTATCTCCGCTTAGGGTAAGAAAACGCTGGACTCCCAGCACTTTCTTTTTGGTGCCGACCAGCAGCAGTCTGTGATAGACCATGTTGAAAATTTTGTCTTTTTTGTAGCTGTTGTTTTTCCAAGCCGTCATCAAGATGTCATGACATGGGCCATAGCGTTTGTTGTCCAGATGGTCGAGGATATTGCGCTGCACAGAGAGATGGAGTTGCCCTTCCCGGAAGATTTCCAGGGAATTTTTTGGGGTACACAGACGAAATTCCGGGAACTGCTGTTTTTCAAGTTCGACCTTGTCAGCCACCATGCTGCGTTTGACCGCAGCCTCCATGTTAGTGAGCCAGGGTGTTGTGGCCCCGCGTTTCTTGGCTGTTTCAATCTGCCGGATAATTTTCCCTGCTTTTGTCCCCGAGCGCCAGTTGAGCAAAATCATGTTGTAAACTGCTTCGGGAAGCATTTCGTTGACTTCAAGGGTCTTGTTCAGGCAGGCGGCAGCTTCCCTGCTTTCCCCCAGTTCAAAAAGGGAGACCGCCCTGTTGTTAAGGCCATCTGCCCTGAGATCGATATTGTTGAGTTCCGCATAGGGGCATGAGGAATTAAAGGCTGCGGTATAAGCCCCGTTCAGGGCCTCCCGCATCTCGGCAAAATTTTGGTAGCGGTCGTCTGGATTGTAGGCAACGCTTTTGCGTAACACCGCCTTGAGCCCTGCGGAGAATTTGATATCCGGCGCTGCCGGAGTCGGGTTGGGGATTTTATGTTCAAGAGCATTGTTGATAAATGGCTTTTTGCCACAGAGCATGACCCAGAGGCACAGGCCGAATGAAAAAATATCCGTCCGCAGATCAACCGTGTGGGCATCGCGCAGTTGTTCCGGGGAGGCATAGCCGAGAGTTCCCCTAAAGCCTATGGTTGCTTCATGGTCTGCGGTGTCAACACCAGGAACCTGGCCATCGCCTATTTCTGTGTCGCCATGGGCAAGGAGGATGCCGAAATCGGTTATTTTCAGCAAAGAATTTTTGGTGATCAGGATATTTTGGGGCTTGATGTCGCGATGGATAATGCCCCGCTGGTGGGTAAATTCCATGCCATGACAGAACTGAATGGCAAGGGACAAGGCGGTGCGGAGGTTTCTGCAACGACCGGCCTTGATCCAGTCGGAAAGATTTCCTCCATCGATGAATTCGATGAAAAGATGGGGGATCTTGTTGATGCCAAGAACATAAAAACAGGAGGCGACATTGGGATGCATGCCCATCCTGATCCAGCTGTTGGCTTCCTTGAGTATCCGGCGCATGCCCTCACGGTCCGCAAGGACTTCAGGGCGGGGAGCTTTGATGGCGACCTTTATTTTCCAGCCGAGATGTTCAGAAATGTAAACGTTCCCCATGGATCCCGACATAACCTGTTCGATATGATAACGGTTAAGAATGGTGTCTCCAGGTGCCCAAACAGGCACCTGGGGGACTTCAGGAGAAGGGGGGGGCTGCCGGGTTTGGGTGGATGCTTCGCCTGGGATGCCGGGGGAGGCGCCTTTTTTCCACTTATTTATTTGGGCAAAGAGTCTGGAAAGCATCCGGGAGATTAACTGAACCTGATTTTTACGTTCTTAATTTGAATGATGTCGCCTTTGCGCAAGAGGCGTTCTTCTTTGATGATGACATCGTTGAGTCTGGTGTTCGCCCATGATCGTTGGGGCACGATGTGATATCTGTCTTTCTTGCTCACCACGTAGCATTGGGTCTTGCTGACAAGCCAGCCGGCAATGATCATGTCGCAGGCCGGGTCTTTGCCGATTTTTACACTGCTCTTCCCGTCAAGGGAGAGCGTGTTTGGCGTGGCGTTGCCTTCAATTACCGTCAGCCTGTAGATCTCACTTGCGGGTGTGGGTGTGGCCTGGCTGGGTTGGGCGGCGGACTGTTGCCGGGGAGAACTGACAAAAACAGTTGCTTCGTCATCAATGTCCATGGCAGTGGCGTAGGATGACGAAGCATGCTGTTCATCTGCCGCCGCCTGAATCAAGCGAAATTTTCCGATGAAAATAACGTCTTTTTCCGTTACCGGAACTTTTGAGGCAATCTTTTTTCCATTTACGGTGGTGCCGTTGGTGCTTTTCATGTCTGCCAGGTAATGGCGGCCATCGCGGAGCTCAAGGGATGAGTGTTGTCGGGATATGGCGGTGTTGTCGATGACCACATCCGCATCGGGGCTACGACCAATAATGAGCTTGTTGCCTTCATGGGTGGTAAAAGTAGTGATAACCCGGTCATTGAGCATAATGGTCCAATCTGATTTGGTGTAATCCTCAAGATTGATCGTTCCGTCCTGCATCATCATCCTTTTCCGGGGGCTTCATGTTATTGTCAGTCGTTTGTCTGAATCTGCATGTGCAAAAAAACAAGACGAAGAGATAAACTCCATGTGTCTGACGAAAGGTCTGAAAAAAATAACTATTTGTCACACTATATCAGAAAGTTGCATGAAATTAACTTGCCTGTTATGAACGTATCATATATCACATAAGGGTGTAATAAAAAAACGTTACGTCTTTATATTTTTTTTATAAATATTGTATAATTATAGTGGTAAGTTAGAGGCAAGAAACGCTGGGGGTGGGTTGTCCGAATTTTTGGCGGTTACAGAAAGATATGACTGAGACCTCACCGGCGTCAAGCGGGAAACTTGCTGAAATATTTGCAAAAATGAACATGGGCGAGCTCCCGGCCATGTCCCATAATGTTCAGGAGCTGATTTCCCTCACCCACAGCAGTCGTAGTGCCGCGTACGAGCTTTCCAAGGTTATCCTGAAGGATTATTCCCTCACCAATAAAGTTTTGCAGGTGGTCAATTCCGCATATTATTCCCTTGGCCGTCCGGTTAATTCCATATCCAAGGCGGTTACTATTCTTGGTTTTGACGCTGTTCGTGACCTTGCCACCGCCATCGCCCTGTTTGAGGATTTTCTTAAAACCGGCGTTGAAAAAGAGGGGATCAGCAAAATACTGACCCGGTCTTTTTTAAGCGCCATGCAGGCCCGCGACCTGGCTGTCGAGAAAAACATCAATATTGTGCCCGAGGAGGCCTTTATCTGCGCTCTCCTCCATGATCTTGGCAAGATTATTGTCTGTATCTATCTGCCGGAAGTCTATCGGGAAATCGAACAGAAGGTGGCAGGGGGCATGTCCGAAGATTCCGCCACCCGGCAGGTGCTTGAGGATCTGACTTTTGACAGGATCGGAGCCGAGGTCGCCACTTTCTGGAATTTGTCCGATAAAGTCAGTGCTTCCATGGACCCGGACCCTGCTGAACCGAAAAATAGCTATGACACGCTTGGCTATCTGAAAAACATCTCAAATTTTTCCAATAAAATTGTCGGATATATTTGTGAGGAAAAGGATATAGACGCTCTTGTCGGCCAGTACGGCGAGCTGCTGTCCATTAACAAGGAAGAAGCGCTGGAGATGGTCAACAAGAGTGTGGAGGCTTCCGAAGATATTTCCGAATCCATTCGGTATGGGCTTTCCAAGTTGAAGATCCGCAGCCGTTTACGGGGTATTGAGGAGGCCATCAAGGATCCTGATCTGGCAGCCAAAAAGAAGAAGAAAAAGGTTCAAGCGGCGGAAACAAAGGGTGGCCCAGCTAAAAGAAAAAGCGAGGAGGAAGAAGCAGGGGAAGGCATCCAGGAGCTAGACGAGTTGCCGATCAGTCAGGATAAATCCATCAACGATTTTATCCATGACATTACCGAAACGCTCATGGGACCATTCAACCTTAATGATTTTTATATCAATCTGCTGGAGGGACTTTACCGGGGCATTGGTTTTGACAGGGTACTTCTCGCCGTGATCAGCGTGCAGCCAACCCGCCGGGTTTTGGTCGGCCGGTTTGGCTTGGGCGATATTGATCCGGCCGGAATCGCCAGATTTGAACACGATCTTGCCCTGAGTGGTTACATCATCCCTAAGTCTCTCAACGCATGCAAGGATATGGCCATCCCTCCCAACACTCCGGACGCCTTTCCTGAGAGCCTTAAATTCTTTGTGAAAGACCGGACTGTGTATCTTTTTCCAATCTGCCTCGACGATAAGCCCATCGGTCTGATTTATCTTGATCGGAAAAAGGGCAGACCAAAACTTGATTCGAACCGGATCAAAGCAACCCGGTTGTTCCGAGATTTTGCGGTGATGGCGATCCGTAAACTCCGCAGCCGCAAGCAGTAACGTGCGTCTTTTTCGTCGTTTTTCGAGCCACGAATGGGGCTTGCCTCTCCCGCACTTACATCTTGTCGATTCGGACGATTTTATCTTTCAGGTCTTTTATCTTGAGGAAGAGGGGATCCTTCTCGGAAAGGCCTTTAAGCGCCTCCGCGATGTGGTAGCGGGCCGAGAGGCTTGATCCTTCATAATATTGATACAGGGCAAGGTTGTAGTGCCCGAGAGCCTTGTTGCCAAGGGCTGCTCGGATCTTTCCGATCTCCTGATAGAGTTTCGCATAGGTTGGCAGGCGTTCGGTCAGATTTTCATAGATGAGAACCGCTTGCGCCTGTTCTCCGATCTGCTGTAAAGCTTTGGCGAGATAGTAAGCGTTATACGCCTCATCGGGGTCCTGTTTTTTTATTTCCTGGAAGATTTCCAGGGCTTTTTTCGTTTCTCCCGCTTCAAGTTTGATCCTGCCGAGATCTGTTTTGAGGATGTGCTTGTCTGGGAAACGGGTTATCACTTTTTGGAGAGTTTCTTCAGCCTTCTGGTAATCACGATTTGCCAGGTAGAATTGGGAGAGGCCGAAGAAAACCATGGGATCACTCTGGAGGATGCCTGGTTCCTCCGCCTTGTTTTTCAGAATCGGTAGAATCGACTGCGTGTCTCGGGTGAGAGCCTGCACCCGGTATTTGAACCGCTGGTAGGCGAATTCATCCTGAGCTTGGATTTTTTTTTGTTGATTCTGCTGGATAAGATCCTCTATGTAGCTGATTCTGTTTTCTGGCTCTGGATGGGTGACGAGATAGGTTGGAACCTGTTTTCTTTGATAACGGCTGACCCGGCGCATTTTTTTGAGCATGCTCACCATGTCCGCTGGGTCGCGTTTTTCTTCTTTCATCCATTTGTAGGCCAAGCGATCAGCCTCTTCTTCGTCCTCGCGGCTGAATTTAAGGTTTGCAGTCATGCCGCCAGCCATGGAGCCAGCGGCAACGGCCTGGCCAAGAGCCCCCCCCCCGCCGAGGAGTATTCCTGCCAGCATCAGGGCGGTGGTGCCGGCATTGAGTTTGCCCGATTTGCTGATCCGATCCGCGATATGACGGCTGGCGGCGTGGCCTATTTCGTGGGCGAGAACGCTGACCAGTTCTCCCTCGGTATCGCAAAGATCAATGAGGCCTGAATGGATAAAAATCAGGCCAGAAGGGGCGGCGAAAGCATTGAATTCCTTGTTGTCGATGATGAAAAAATGATAATCAAAGAACTGTGGTCCGGCGAGCAGTAGGGTCTGTCGTCCGAGATTTGTCACATACTCGGTAAGGTCCGGATCATCAAGCAGGGGAAATTCTTTACGGATAATGGACAGGAGCTTTTCGCCGACCTCCCGCTCCTCGCCAACGCTGAAAGCCTGGGCCGGTGGCGGAGAAAAACTTACCATGGGCACATTGACGAGCAAAAAAACAGTGCAGAGGATGTATACGGTGAGGCGTTGGCAGGTTTTGTTATGATTCATGTGAAATATTTCAGGTAATATACAAAAAGGGACTTGTTTGATTCCAGCTCCGTTTAGTTTTTTAAGTATAGTGATGATCGTTCGTTTGCGCCACTATTTGTTCTGCTCTTCCGTGCGGGGAAGGGCAACTATTGCAATCTCCAGATAATCCTGTATAGAGAGCCATATGCTGAAGGAACTCATCATCACCAATCTTGCCCTCATCGAGAAACTACAGGTTTCTTTCGCCGAAGGGTTGACGGTTCTTACCGGGGAAACCGGGGCGGGTAAATCCATCATCTTGCAGGCCATTCATCTGTTGGGCGGTGGAAAGGCCGCAGCCACCTGGATCAGAGGTGGGGCGGAGACGGCAACGGTTGAGGCCCTTTTTGAACTCGATCCCCAGCATGGCATCATCCTGGAAAAACTGACGGAGATGGGATATGAACCCGATGCCGAACTGGTGGTCAAGCGGGTTATTTCCCTCAAAGGTTCCAGCCGGTATTTCATGAACGGCAGCCTGGCAACGGCCAAGGCGGTGGGTGAGGTGATGGAAAATCTGCTCAGTGTTGCCAGTCAGCATGATCACCAGCAACTGTTGCAGCCCCGCAGCCATCTTGATTGTATCGATGCGGTTGGCGGTCTCTGGCCCCAGCGGCTTATCGTTTCTCAATGCTATGACAAATGGATAGAGGCCAGGGGGGTATATCAGGAGCTCGCGGCCAGAGAGAAGGACAAGGAGCAGCGGCGGGACTTTCTTGCCTTTCAGGTCAGGGAGATTGAGGAGGCTGCAATCCGCCCGGGCGAAGACGCGGCTTCGGTCCTTGAGCGCGACAGGTTGCGGGCCTCCGATGATCTGATCGGGCTTGGCAAGAAAAGCTGGCATCTTCTGGCGGAAGCGGTCAATACCCCGCTCTCCGTGGTGCGTAAGAATTTGGCGCAGATGGCTGCCTTTGACCCAAGTCTTTCCGGGCTTGCCGAAGAGGTGGCTGGGAATTGTTTTCAACTGGAAGACCATGTGCAGGCAATCCGGAACTATGTAGAGACCCTTGCCAGTGATCCGGCGCGTCTCGACGTGGTAACGGCGCGTCTTGATCTGTTGCAGCGGCTCAAGAGGAAATATGGCGGTGAGCTTGACGCGGTTATCGCCTTTGGCCGGGAGGCGAAACAGGAACTTGCGGAAATAGAGGCGCTGGATGAGCGGCTGACTGCCTTGGAGAAAGAAGTGCGTCAGAGCGAAGCTGCTCTGGGCGAGGCGGCGGCCTTGCTTTCCAAGGCTCGTCTGGTTGCGGCTCAGGAATTGGTCGATAAGATCCGCGCATCGCTGGCCTCTCTCTGTTTTGAGCAGGCGGTTTTCGATATATGTTTTAAGGGGGAGTCAGGCCAGGAACTGGGGGCCATCTCCAGACTTGGTTGGGATCGTCCGGAATTCATGTTTTCCGCCAATCAGGGTGAGGATCCACGGCCTCTGGTCAAGGTTGCTTCGGGCGGTGAACTGTCGCGGTTGATGTTGGCCTTAAAGACTCTCCTGGCCGAGAAGGATCAGGTCGATACGGTTATTTTCGATGAGATCGATGCCGGGATCAGCGGTAAGGCGGCAGAGGCAGTGGCTAGGAAGATCCGGGAGCTGGCCGGGCATCATCAGGTTTTTTGCATTACCCATCTTCCGCAGATTGCCTCCTTGGCCGATGAGCATTTTTTGGTGCAAAAATCCGTGGTCGATGCGCGCACCAAGACCTCCATCATTCCCCTGCCCGTTGAAAAACGCGAGCATGAACTTGCCCGGATGCTGGATGGAGATTCGGTCAGCGAGCAGACCCTGGCCTATGTGCGCACGCTCATGGAGCGGAAGGCAGCCTTATGACCCGTGCGCTGGCTCTTTTTTCCGGTGGGCTGGACAGCATCCTGGCCTGTCGGGTGGTGGCGGCACAGGGGATTGCGGTGCAGGCGGTCAAATTTGTCACTCCCTTTTTCGGTTATGAACTTCTGGCCAGGGAACGGGAGTATGCCCAGATGGTTAGGGAGAGTTACGGTATTGAGGTTGTCCTTCGGGATGTGAGCGATCCCTACTTTACCATGCTGCGCAATCCTCCCCATGGGTACGGCAAGAATTTTAACCCCTGCATCGATTGCAAGATTCTCTTGTTCCGGGCTGCAAAAATGCTGATGCCGGAATTTTCCGCATCTTTTCTGATCACCGGCGAGGTGATCGGTCAACGCCCCATGTCCCAGCGTCGCGATACCCTGCGGGTGATTGAGCGGGACAGCGGTTGTACTGGCATTCTCCTGCGGCCATTGTGCGCTAAAAGACAGGAACCGACTTTTGCCGAGCGTGAGGGCCTGGTTGATCGTGAGCTTCTCCTTGATTTCAACGGCCGGGGGCGGCAGCCGCAAATACAGCTGGCCGAACGCTTTGGCATCAAAGACTATCCCCGGCCTGCGGGGGGCTGCGTTCTTACCGAACCGGACCAGGCAAAAAGGATTGCCTGGTATTATTCCCGCTATCCCGAGGTGAGGCTTAATGATATCCGCTTGCTCCTCTTTGGTCGTCATTTTCAGTTGCCGCATGGCGGGTGGCTTGTTCTGGGGCGTGATGAAGCTGAGAATGTTCGGCTTGAGGCGCTTCATGGTCCAGGTGATTTCTTGGTGCACATGCCGGAACGGTCTGGGCCAATGGGGGTTTTGCATTCGGAGCACCCGGATGATTTTGCTGCGGCAGCCGGTCTTGTGGTTCGCTTCGGGAAAAAAATAGTCGGGGAGTCAGCCGCGGCAACGGTGTTGCTTGCTTCCGGGGGAGAAGAGCGCCGTTTGACTGCGGAGCCTCTCGCCGATGAATTTTTTCAAGGGTGGGGCTTGTAAGCGGAAGGCTTTCAGGCCAGGCCATACTTGTGCATTTTGCTGAGCAGGGTTTTTCGGGTGATGTGCAGACGACGGGATGCTTCACTTTTGTTGCCGCTCGTTTCCGCCAGGATGTTTTTGATGACGATTTGTTCCGCCTCTTCAAGCGAGCCAGGGGACGTAGCGGCAGATGAGTTCTCGTTTTTCATGGAGAAACGCCGCACCGGGATGGGCAGGCTTTCCTCATCAAGGTAGTCGCCGCGCATGAGAATGATGCCACGTTCGATGGCGTTTTCAAGTTCCCGCACGTTTCCGGGCCAGGGGTAATTGATAAGCTGAGTCATACAGCCTGGGGTAATGCCGGAAACCTGCCGGTTATTTTTTTGAGCAAATTTTGCCACAAAGTATTCTGTCAGAGCCGGGATATCCTCTTGGCGATCCTTGAGTGAAGGGACGTGCAAGGGCACTACGTTGAGCCTGTAGTATAAATCTTCTCGGAAAGCACCGTGGGCCACCTCTTCCTCGAGGTTGCGGTTGCTGGCTGCCAGGACGCGCGCGTCAACGGCAATGGTTCCCTGCCCCCCGACCCGTTGGACTTCGTGTTCCTGTAAGACGCGAAGAAGTTTTGCCTGCATGCCAGGGGAGGTCTCGCTTATTTCATCAAGAAAGATGGTGCCGCCGTTAGCCTGGACGAATCTCCCTTCCCGCCGCCGGTCGGCTCCGGTAAAAGCGCCTTTTTCATGACCGAACAATTCCGATTCCAGAAGATTTTCAACAAGAGCTGCACAGTTGACTTTGATGAAAGGGCCATTTTTTCGGGCGCTATTATGGTGCAAGGCCGCGGCGATCAATTCCTTGCCTGTGCCAGATTCTCCGGAAATAAGGACGGTTGCTTCGGTTGGCGCGACGTAGGAGATCATTTCCATAAGTTCGCGCATCGGCTTTGAACTGCCAATAATTTCCCTGGTGTTCATGGCCGGGGCTTTATTGGTTTGGGAAGAATCTTTGTTTTCCTGAATTTGCCGGTGATCCAGGGCGCGAGCCATGGTGAGTTTGAGCCGGTCAAAGTCAAGGGGTTTGGTCAGGTAGTCGTGGGCCCCGATCTTGATGGCTTCAACTGCGGCATCCACCGAAGAGTAGGCAGTCATGATGACCACGGGAATGGCTGGATTGTATGCGTGAATCTGCCGCAGGGCTTCAATGCCGTCCAGTTTGGTCATGCGGACATCCATGAGAATGGCATCAAAAGGAGTGCGGTGGACAGCATCGATGGCGGTTGTCCCGTCGTCCGCTTCTTCTATCTGCCAACCCCATTGCTTCAGTATGGTTTTCAGCATGATGCGATGGGTTTTGTCATCATCGACAACGAGAATGGAAACCGGTCGGTTTTTTTTCATTGCTGTCAGTAGGTTTGGGCCCAAATTTTAAGTATTTTGCCGCTTGCTAGACGGGAAGGACTTGACACTTTTTGGTAAAGTTGATAGATGCAGAGCATCGTTTAAAATACGAAAAATATCGTTATCCTGCAAGGTATAACGCCAACGTAGCTCAGTTGGTAGAGCAACTGATTCGTAATCAGTAGGTCAGGAGTTCGATTCTCCTCGTTGGCTCCAGTAAAATGAATGGTTTACGGATGACTCCGTAAACCATTTTTTAGTTTGGCTCTCCAAAAATGCAAAAAAAAGCCCCGCCGAAGCGGGGCTTTAAAATATCATTCAACAGGTTTTAGCGTTGAACGACATTGGCTGCGGAGGGTCCCTTGGGGCCGTCGACAACGTCGAAGGTTACCCGTGCGCCTTCCTGCAAAGATTTGAATCCTTGCGCCTGAATTGCGGAGTGATGTACGAATACATCCTTGCCGCCGTCCTGCTCAATAAAACCAAAACCCTTTGAATCATTAAACCATTTAACTGTGCCTTCTGCCATCTTGCACTACTCCTTTGTACTCGGTTCCACGTAGGAACCACTTTGTTATAACGCCGAGCTATCGGTTGATATTTCGGCTGGAGGTTTGGTTGCCCAAACCTGGGGTTTTATTGTTGAACTACATTGGCTGCTGAGGGACCCTTGGGGCCGTCGACAACGTCGAAGGTTACCCGAGCGCCTTCCTGTAAGGATTTGAATCCCTGCGCCTGAATTGCGGAATGATGAACGAATACATCCTTGCCGCCATCCTGCTCAATAAAACCAAAACCCTTTGAATCATTAAACCATTTAACTGTGCCTTCTGCCATCTTGTACTACTCCTTTGTGCTCGGTTCCACGTAGGAACCACTTTGTTATAAAGCCGAAATACCATGTGATATCCCGACTGAAGGTTTGGTTGCCCAAACCGATTTACCGTCGTTGTGCGGGAACCGGGATGCCAAAATCAAAGGACGAGGCCCTGGTGCGCTTGTTTCTTCCCGATCCAGCAGGAGCAGGTTTTTTTCTTATCGGCCTTTCGCCGCGAGCCTTGAGTGGTTCTTCAAGGTCGCAAGCCTCAGCGACAAAACCGATGACGTCTCTGCGGATCATCTTTTTGCCCAAGGTGCGCTCGATGGATTGGATCATGCTGCCATCTTCGCGGGACGCCAGGGTAAGGGCTTCGCCCGTCCGGGTGGCCCGTCCGGTGCGGCCAGTCCGGTGTGTATATGCTTCGACCGTGTCCGGGACATCATAGTTGATAACATGTGAAATTCCGGAGACATCAATTCCCCGTGCGGCAATGTCCGTGGCAACCAGAACTTTGAATGTTCCATTCTTGAAGCCGTCCAAGGCCTGTTGGCGTTTCTGCTGGGACAGGTTGCCTTGGAGGGAGGTGGCGCTGTGCCCGGATTTTTCCAGGTGCAGGGCAAGGCTTTTTGCCTTGTGTTTTGTCTTGGTGAAGATCAGGGTGGTTTTCGTCTCTTCCTGAGCCATGATGCTTTTCAGCATGGCTGTCTTGTTCTCTTTTGTGACCTGGAAGAGCACATGGGAGATGGTCGTCACGGCCTGAGTGTGATTGATCTGGATAGTTACCGGATCATGCAGGATGTCTTCCGCCAGGTGGCGGATTTCCGCAGGCATGGTGGCGGAAAAAACAAGGTTCTGACGCTGGGTCGGCAGCTGTTTCATGATCCGCCGGATATCCGGCAAGAAACCCTTGTCAAACATATGGTCGGCTTCATCGAGAACGAGAACTTCAACGTCCCGGAGGTTTATGGCTTTGTCGTTCAAGTGATCAAGCAAGCGACCGGGGCAGGCAACGATGATTTCCACGCCTTCTCTGATTTTTTTGATCTGACCGGGCTTGCCGACTCCGCCATAGACAACAACGCTACGCAGTCTGGTCTGTCCGGCCATGGTGCCGATATTCTCATGGATCTGTTCAGCAAGTTCTCTGGTAGGAGCAACGATAAGCGCCCGTACTTTTTTGCGGGACCCAGCCTGGAGGCGTTGCAGGAGCGGAAGCACAAAAGCTGCGGTCTTGCCGGTGCCTGTCTGGGCGAGGCCAAGGATATCGCGGCCAGCGAGAATGGGAGGCATGGCCTCGCGCTGGATAGGGGTTGGAGAAGTATAACCACAGGCTTCTATGCCAGCAATTATTTGGGGGTGAAACTGAAACTCTTCAAAACTCATTAGAACTCCTTTGTTCAATTAACGATGCGCTGTAATGGGAGAAAAGTCAAGCTGCATCGCGTAAGCGGTGTCTTTTTCAAAAGCACCGAGATATTTTTGTTGTTTTATGTGGATGCCGGAAGGTGTCAGGGATGATGCTTGGGCGCGGCAAGGGGGTAAAATAGACAATGCGTTCGTCCAGGATGTTCCGCTCTATTTTCTGTTTTTTAACGAAGTATGTTGTCGGCAGAAACTTTAAGGGAGACTGACGAAAAGCAGGGGAGATAACACGGCTGGATGGATATCATAAAGAGGTATTTCTTCTGCTTAAATTAATTTTCTAATGCGCAATATACCCCGCCTTTTCACTTTGTGCAATAGAAAAAAGTGAATCAAGCCAAGCCGTGGGTCGGCGCAAGTCGTATGATCATAGAGGGGGGCACGATAAATGGAAAAAAATAAAGGTGCAGGGAATGTCTTGGAGTATAATAAGGCATCTCCCGTCTGGGATGGGCAGCGATTTCCGTATCCGGACCTTGTTTAGCATCTGCCTTCTCCTCTTGAGCAGATGCAGGGCAAGGACAACAAACACGAGAACTTCGAGGGGATACTATGAAAATCTTAAATCTTTTTGTCGGGGTGCTTTGTTGTGGCTGTATATTGACAAGTATGGGCTGTACCGCCGCCGCAGTGGGCGGAGGGGCGGCAGGAGGGTATGCGGTAGGCACGGATGAGCGGTCTTCCGGGACAATGCTGGACGATGCAACGATTACTGCCAAGGTCAAAAGTGAACTTATCGCCGAAAAAAACGTCAAGGCTCGCAACATTGATGTTGATACCGTAGCGGGAGTGGTGGTCCTTTCCGGTTACGTCGACTCACGCCAGGAGGCGGATAATGCGGGTCAGCTCGCCAGGGCGGTACCTGGGGTTGTGCGGGTAAAAAATGAGCTCCGGGTTGGCTCCCGGACCATGGGTCAAGGGCTTGATGATGCGGTGCTTAGTTCGAAGATCAAGGCGAGGCTCATGGAGGAGCCCGGCATCAGATCGCTCAATATCGACGTGGACGTTTACTCCGGTTCTGCCAATGTTACCGGCACGGTTCCAAGCCAGGAGACGAAGAAAAAGATTCTCAATCTGATTCGTTCCATAGAGGGTGTCAGGGGAGTTGTCGATAACCTACAGGTCCACTGAACTTCAGGAAGATTTTCCTGGCGGATGCTGCCCTGTCGGAAAAATGATATTTTATGGGCAGGTCAACAGGGTTTCTTTCAATGTCTTTGGCTTGTGATCATCTTTGTGTCGTTTTGGTGGAACCAAAAGGTAGCGGGAATATAGGCTCGGTTGCCCGGGTCATGAAAAATTTTGGTTTTGGCGAGCTGCGTCTAGTGCAGCCGCGTGCAAGTCATCTCGGGGCGGAAGCCCGCAATATGGCGGTGTCCGCTGTTGACCTTCTTGAGCGGGCCAAGGTGTATGAAAATCTGGCTCTTGCCCTGTCAGACCGGAACCTTGCCCTGGGCACGACTCGGCGATTCGGTAAATATCGGGAGGAGCTGCTGTCTCCTGTAGAGGCGGCTAACACAGCGGCTAGTCTGGCAAAAACCGCCAAGGCGGCATTTGTTTTCGGCCCCGAGGACACCGGGCTTAAGACCGAAGATCTGGATCTTTGCCAATACTGTGTGACCATCCCCACCCATCCCGACTTGCCCTCCATGAATCTGGCCCAAGCCGTGGCGGTTTGCCTGTATGAGGCCTCCTTGAAGTTTTTTGCTCCAGTCGAGGATAAGACGCGGGGGAAGCGTCCTGCCCTGGGGAAGAATCTGGAAGCCATGTTCTCCCAGATGCGTCAGGTACTTCTTGAAGTGGGTTTCCTCAATCCGCAGAACCCGGAACACCTGGTCCGAGCCTTTCGACGGATGCTTGCCCGACAGGGTTTGACCGAACATGAGGTACAGATTCTTCGGGGCCTGTGGGATAAGATTTCCTGGCTGCATCGGGGGAAGGGCACCTCTTGAAAGCTTGTGAAGTAACGGAGCGATATCTGTCGGTCTGTCATCTTAGTTCGATTCGATGGAGCAATAAAAAAAGGGTTTCGCAATCATGCGAAACCCTTATCTTTTTTGTAGCGATGCACCTTGAAGTTGTGTCGTAACAAATTGTTTTTGTGTATCATTTGATAATTGTAAAAATTTTATACCCGTTGTAATACCCGCTACCATCGCCGGAGGCTCTTCTCTCCCGTGGCCCTGGCTATGCTTAAACGTCAGCGATCTTGCTCATTTTAGTTGCCATATTAGTCCAGTATGTTTATTGCGCGGTTATGCAGCTTGTCGCACTTTATCTTAGAAATAGGGGCAGATAGTGAACTTAGTTGTGAAATGATGCTTTCGAGCTCTTGCCGTTCTATGGGGTCCAAAACAGCAATATGATTAGTGTCGCGAGACACAATATCCTTCGTTCCATTAAAGAGGTTGTCGTCACGGATAATTCCATGACAGATTTGGACGCCTGCATGAGTATTGGAAGCGATGAGTTTTTTTGCCTCTAAAATTGCGGTGTTAAGGTCGACCGCCTCTACTTCTGTTTTGAATGCGATCTCAAATACTTTTGGCGTTGGCATGGATTCTCCTGAATAGGTTTAGAGTTCACGTGGGACTTTGATGCGCTGGCTCAATTTTTATGCCAGTCGAAATCAAAACTTATTTGGATTTGTTCGATATTTGCCAGATGCAGTTTTGGCTTTTTGTACATTGAAACTCTTTCAACAGTCGCGGTAATTCGAACCTTCTCTTTGTAAAACCTGATGTAGTTTTTAGTATTTTTCCCGTTCGGGGGGAAAAGCTCAAGGTTGTACACCGTACCTGAGTCAAGGTATTGGAAAGTCAGGCTATCACCTCTTGTGCTTTTTAGGCTGGTAATTTCACCATCAAGCACAATCTCCAGCCCATTGACAAAATCCGGCAAAACCTCATTTTCCTCTGTAAGATAATCTTCAAAGTTTGTTTCGTTTATTTTGGCACTGCCGACTTTAAAATTTCGATCTGGGCTAATTTCAATTTCTCCAGCAGTTTCATTTACGATAGGGGAGATGAACCCCTTGAAGCCGTTTCTTTTTATAAGGCCAAACAACTCTTTCGCTATTCTTTCTGGCAACTCTTTATCTTCTGGTAACGGGTTGCGTTTCTGTTGTCGTGCTTTTTTAATGAGGTATGCAATCACTCCAGAAAGGACGGCAAAGTCTACCGGATATTTGCCGAAATAAGCATTTAGCCCTTCCCTTATGTTGTTGAGATCGTTGAAATACTTCGACGCTTGTTTCCAGCTATCATCACCAACAAGTTTCATGAACTGAATTAAATAATCTGGTGAGTCAAATGGGAGTTGGCCAACTGTTCCGTTAATATGAACAAGGGTTTCAACTATGTGGGAGCCTTCGCGTGAAACAGTTGCTGTAACGACAACATCGCCGTTTATGCGACATATTTTAACAAGGTCGCCTACAAGTTTTTCGAAGGAGACAAGGGATTTTCCAAGGTCTGAAAGCGGGATTTCTGAATCATTTTCCGTGTACGAGCCAATGTATTTCAAAAACAATTCAGTTTTCATCGTTCCCCTCTCTTTTTAACGAATAACCTGTATCGCCAGCGGAATCAGTAAACTTGTCACATTAGAGCCATGGGTTCGTCTGGCAGTCTAGTGAAAACATTCGTCTGAAAGAATTATATTAATTCATACTCTTTAAGCCAATGCAACATCCATGAATCTTTAATGTATTTTTTTACGTCTATTTTTTTCTTTTCATCATTGCTTATCGTAGAAGATGATAATACTGCTGTCAAAATTAGATATTTAGGCAATGGAAATGAGGTTTGAATTTTTGGAGGACATAAATACCCGTAAAGTTTTGGGTCAATTTTCTCTGATACTGTAAGTATTCTATCAAGATTAAATGCTGCAGAAGCGGCATCTCTCGGGCCTGTCAGCATTAAATCTCGCATAAGATTCTTTACGGAATCTTGTTTAAACAAAAAAACACGAGGAAGCAATGAGGCAACTTGTCGAGAAAGAAAATGCTCGTTCCTCCATCTTGTTCTTGTCTCT